>UMDR01037222.1_pt1 | contig 33666 bp, 23 predicted proteins | sample 1964541 | NCBI WGS metagenome assembly UMDR01 (sample SAMEA4835999, study PRJEB28245) | human gut metagenome | biome: gut microbiome; material: fecal sample | place: Denmark | collected 2008 | reverse complement strand
CCGGGTCTGCCGAAGGTACCGGCTGCAGAGCGTATCGACGTAGACGAGAACGGAAAGATTTCCGGTCTGTTCTAAATGATTTAGATATATCCGCGCAGGAGCGCATCCTGTGCGGATTCTTAATGCGGGAGGTACATAGTATGTTTCAGGATGAGTATAAAGCGGCGTCCAACACGGCGCTCGCAAAATGGAACCTTTTGAAGAAAAATCCGGTGGGGTATGTCATTGCCTCCTTTATGGCGGGAATGTATATTGCATTCGGCAGCATCCTTATGGGCTTTGTCGGCGGATGTATGACCGGTCAGCCGGCGCAGAAGCTGGTGTGCGGCATTATTTTCTCGGTGGGACTCTGCTTCGTGACTATGGCGGGCGCAGAGCTGTTTACCGGAAATAACTTCATTATGACGGTCGGCGGGCTGAAAAAGACGGTATCCTGGTCGCAGGTGATAAAGGTATGGGTGGTTTGCTATCTTGGCAACCTTGTTGGCTCCGTCGTATCAGCGGGCATCTTTACCATGACGGGGATTCCGGGAAGCGGCGACGTCGGTGCATTCTTCCAGAACGCGGCGGTGGCAAAGGCAAGCGGCACGCCAATGAATCTGCTTGCAAAAGCGATTCTCTGTAATATCCTGGTATGTATCGCGATCTGGTGCGGAACCAAAATGAAATCAGAGGGCGCGAAAATGGCGATGAATTTCTGCTGCGTGGGAACCTTTGTTACCTGCGGTTTCGAGCACAGCGTTGCCAATATGACCTTCCTCTCCATCGGTATGATGAATGGAGCAGCGATCGGTCTTGGCGGTTTCCTCTACAATCTTGCAATCGTTACGCTTGGAAATATGATCGGCGGCATCGTATTTGTGGCGCTTCCGTATTATTTCATCTCGAAGGAGTAAGCGGACGGAGCACTTTTCGGGGCGAAAAGCGTGCCGGGAGAGACAACTTCCTGCAAGATATGGGGAAAATATATAAAAATTACAAAAATATATCATAGATATTGCGGATGTTGCAAAAAAGTATCTCAATCTTTAAATAAAGGTTGAGATATTTTTTTGTCTGTGTTATACTGAAAAAGTATTTGGGAGTTATTGGGAGGTATTATGAAGAAAATCAGATTTATTTTCATGATGGCATGTCTGCTTTTTACGCTTGGACTTGGGACAACTGCTCCTAGCATGAAGGCGGAGGCGGCGAAGCTTACAAACGTTATGAAAGCGCCGAAGGCAAAGGCCGGAAAGTGGGTAATCTCGGCGCGCGGATACCGTTACCGCTACAAAAATGGTAAGTATGCGAAGAGCTCCTGGCTGAACATCAAGGGAGAAATCTACTACTTCATGTCAAACGGTTACCTCAAGACAGGGATCGGACGCTATAACGGAAAGCGTTATTTCTTCAGGAATGACGGCACGCTTGCCACTGGCTGGCAGAAGGTAGACAACAAGAAATACTATTTTTCACCGAAGACCGGAGCGGCGGCTACTGGAAAAGTGAAGATTGCTTCAAAATACTATTATTTCTCCTCGGTCGGTGTCATGCAGACCGGCTGGAAGAAAATCGGAAAATATTACTATTACTTCCAGTCCAACGGAACCATGGCGGTCAACAAGACCATCGGAAAATATTATGTCAATGCAAACGGTGTAAGGACGACTGCGGTTGCCGGCGCTACGAGCGACAAGACGCAGGCGAATGCCGGTAAGGGGACGACCGCAAAGACCGGAAAGGTAGATATCTTTGTGGGCGATTCCAGAACGGTTGGTCTGGGAAGCGCTGTTGGCATCAGCAGCAAGTGTATTGCCAAGGTGGGAGAGGGCTACGATTGGTTCTTGAGCACCGGAGAGGCTGCGCTGAAGAAAAAACTGAAAGCAAACCCGACGGCGACGGTAGTGTTTAATCTGGGCATTAACGATGTGGCGAATTATAATCTGTATATTACGCGCTACAAAAAGCTGATGCAGAGCTATCCGAAGGCAAAGTTTTATTTTATGTCGATCAACCCGATTGATAAAAAATATGATTGGGGATGGTTCACCTGCTCAGAGCTGCAGTCCTGGATCAAGAAATTCAACACTGCGCTGAAGAAAGCGTTCCCGAACCAGTACATAGACTGCAATACCTACCTCACCAAAAACAAGTTCGCAACGGTGGACGGGCTTCATTATACGGCAGCCACTTACAAAAAAATATACAATTATATTCTGACACAGGTTTAAAAAAGAAAACTGCAGTGCAGTGTGGGATTCACGCGGCTCTGCAGTTTTTTGCCCGTGTTGACAGGGGACAGTTTCTGCCCTATAATGAACGAAGGAAAGTGTGGCTTTGCCAAAGAGGGGGCAATATGAGAAAAACGCCTGTTTTATATATTATAGTTCCGTGCTACAACGAGGAAACGGTGCTGCCGCTCACGGCGCCGGCGTTTCTGGAAAAGATTTGCGCGCTGGCAGAAAAGGGCATGATCAGCGATGCGAGCCGGATCCTGTTTGTGGACGACGGAAGCCGGGATAATACCTGGAAGATTATCTGCGATCTGGCGAAAAAGGACGCACGCTATATGGGCATTTCGCAGAGCAGAAACCGCGGCCATCAGAATGCCGTGCTTGCGGGGCTGATGGAAGCGCGCAGCCGCTGCGACATCACGATCTCCATCGACTGTGACGGGCAGGATGATATTAACGCCATGGATGAGATGGTGGCAAAGTATCTGGAAGGGTTTGAGGTGGTGTACGGAGTGCGCAGCAGGCGCGACACAGATACCCTTTTTAAAAAATACACGGCGCAGCTGTTTTATCGTCTGCTCAACTGGATGGGTGCGGAGGTGGTCTATAATCACGCCGATTATCGTCTGATCTCCAGTCTTGTCCTGGACGAGCTGGCCGAGTTTAAAGAGGTAAATATTTTTCTGCGCGGACTGGTACCGCTGGTGGGCTTTAAGAGCACGGAGGTTTATTACGAGCGCAGCGAGCGGCTGGCCGGAGAGAGCCATTATCCGTTGTCAAAGATGCTCTCGCTGGCGATGGACGGCATTACCAGCCTGAGCGTAAAACCAATTCGCCTGATCTCTACGATGGGCTTTGCGGTTTCTGCTCTTAGTTTTTTAATGATCGTATGGATCGTGGCGCAGTTTTTCGCCGGAAAAACCGTGCAGGGCTGGGCGAGCACCTGTGCGATTGTCTGCTTTGTGTGCGGTATCCAGCTTATCTGCATCGGAGTGATCGGGGAATATATCGGAAAAATCTATCTGGAGACCAAGGCAAGGCCGCGCTATATTATCAGCGACCGGACATATGAGACGGAAGAAAAGGAAGAGGATAAGGAATAACTGGCGTTGGGAGAAATGATGAAAAAAATAACAGAATGGATACAGAGGCATTGTGAGAAGGCATGGTTTTGTGTGTGCGCAAACATATGCCTTCTTGCGGTGCTTTTACTGCTTTTTTCGCCGGCATATGAGACGAACGACGATATGGGACTCTGCGCTATCGTGAACGGCGTGAAGGGGACGTATGATGCGCATATGATTTATGTGAATTATCTGATCGGTCTGCTGCTCACGCGTCTTTATCGGGTCACAGACGCTGTTTCGTGGTATGCACTGCTGCAGTATGCCGCTCTGCTTTGCGCTTTCTCGGCGGTGACGTATGTGGAACTTCGCCGTTTTCGGAAGCAGCCGTCCGGCTGGATCTTTGTCGCGGTACTGCTTTTGTTTGCCTATGAGGGTTATATCCGGCTGCAGTATACAAAGACGGCCGGTATCGTGTCCGCGGCAGGGATGATTTTGCTGCTGGACGCCGTGACAGGGGAAAGAATAAGGAAGCACAGCGCCGTCTGCGGGATTGTGCTTGCAGGCTTTGGTGCAATGTATCGCCTGCCGCAGTTTTTTGCGGAAGCGTTTCTGATGCTGGGGATCGTGATTTATGAGCTGATAAATTTGCGGCAGCTCGCGCCGGGCGCGGCAAAAAAGCGTCTTGGAAGATACGCCGGGGCGGCGGCAGCACTTCTTGGCGTGGTGGCGGTGCTCTGCGGGGCGGATCGTCTGGCGTACCGCTCGGAGGAATGGCAGAGGTACGAGGAGTACAATGCGGCGCGGACGGAGCTTTTCGACTATGGCTTCCCGGACTATGAGAAAAACAGAGAGACATATGAGGAGCTGGAGATTGATGAGAACGCTTATCGGCTTATCCGCGGCTGGAATCATATGGATACCGAAAAATTTTCCGTGGAGATCATGGAGGAGCTGATCGCAAAAAAAACGCCCGTGAAATTGGATCTGCGTTTTGTGAAGGGATTTATAAAGAAGGTTCTGCTGAAGCTTTACACGGTTCCAGGTTTCTGGTGCTTCCTGCTGGCGCTGCTTGTCTGGCTGCTCGCTGTCCGGCACAGAAGGCGGGACATAGCCGCGATCCTTGGAGAATTTTTTGCAGTTGGTCTGCTGTACTGTTTTTTGTATTATCAGGGACGGTACCTGCGCAACCGCGTGGATGTGGGAATCTGGATGGCGGCGACGATGACGGTTCTGTGGATCCTGGCACCGGGCGGTGCATTCCCGCGGGGAAAAATTATGCGTGTATGCGTAAACGCGGTGGGTCCGGCGCTGTGTATCCTTCTTACACTTGCCGCGCACGGCATGTGGGAGAAGCGGCTGCGGATCAATACCGCCGAGGAGCGGCAGAAGCAGGGCGTCTGCCGGGAGGTTCTGGAATACATCGCGTCAGACGGGGAACACCTGTACCTCACAAAATCAGGCGCCGTTTCCCTGGCAAAGAGCTACGGCGTTTTCGACAGCATTCCGGCGGGTCTCATGGAGAATACGCTGGCTCTTGGCGGCTGGCCGGCAAACACGCCGGGGTATGTAGAAAAGATGCGGGAGTATGGGATCACGAACCCGTTCCGGGATATGATCGGCAATGAACAGATCTATCTTGTGGACGACGACGTGGAGGAGACATTGGCGTATCTGCGCACCTATTACGACGCGGATGTGCAGGCGGTGCTGGAGGCGGAGCCGGGAAATGCAAAAATCTATCGGATCGGGTGAGCTGTCGGGATAGAAAAATTACAAAAAAATTTTGAAAAAAATTTGAAAAAAATTTGAAAAAAGCAGTTGACATTTCAAAAAAAGTATTGTATATTAATATGCGTGCGAACGAAACAGCACATCATAAGAAAAATGCAGGAGTGGCGGAATTGGCAGACGCGCAGGCTTCAGGTGCCTGTGGTCGTTAAGACCGTGTGGGTTCAAGTCCCATCTCCTGCACTTTTTTTGTTTTCAAAAAGTTCAGAATTGATTAATATAAAAAATAATGATATACTAAAGTTTAAATTGGGTTAAGGAACCTTTTCCCGGAAATTTTATATATTGAGTGGAGGAAGACAAATGAAAAAGAGCGTAGAGGAATATATCAGAAGCATACCGGATTTTCCGGAACCGGGCATCATTTTCCGCGATATCACAAGCGTGTTGCAGGATGCAGACGGTCTGCAGGCGGCGATCGACGCGATGCAGGCGCTGATTGATCCGGACGAGGTGGATGTGATCGCGGGCACAGAGTCCAGAGGATTCTTGTTTGGCGCGCCGATCGCTTACAATCTGCACAAGCCGTTTGTGCTGATCCGCAAAAAAGGAAAGCTCCCCTGCGCGACGATTTCAAAAAAATACGACCTGGAATACGGCACGGCGGAGATCGAGATTCACAGGGACGCCGTTGCTCCGGGGCAGCGTGTAGTGATCATTGACGATCTGCTTGCTACCGGCGGTACCTTGGCGGCGTGCAACGCGCTGATCGAGGAGCTGGGAGGCGTTGTTGCGAAGAATGTTTTCCTTATCGAGCTTGCCGGTCTGAACGGGCGCGAGAAGCTTAAAGGCTACGACGTGGAATCCGTGGTGCGCTACGAAGGAAAGTAAGAGTAACAGAAATATCCCATAAGTGAGTGGTGGTTAAATGGACGTAAGGGAAAAAACAACAATGGATGAAAGCAAAAAACTGGCGGAGATCAAGCGTGTGGAGGCTCCGGTAAAAAGCATGGAGGATTTTACCGATCCCAATGCGCTTTATAATGAGCTGATCAAAAGCATCAAAAAATATCATCCGTCCGCAGACACTTCCATGGTTGAGAAGGCATACAAAATAGCGAGCGAAGCCCACAAAGATCAAAAACGCAAATCAGGAGAGCCGTATATTATCCACCCGCTCTGTGTGGCGATTATCCTTGCCGATCTGGAGATGGATAAGGAGACGATCACGGCAGGACTGCTGCATGACGTTGTGGAGGATACGGTTATGACCTCGGAGGAAATCCGCGAGGAGTTTGGCGAGGATGTCGAACAGCTTGTGGATGGCGTCACAAAGCTCGGACAGCTCAATTATTCGGCGGACAAGATCGAGGTGCAGGCGGAAAATCTGCGCAAGATGTTTCTCGCGATGGCGAAGGATATCCGCGTTATACTGATCAAGCTGGCGGACCGACTGCATAATATGCGTACCTTAAAATACATGAGCCCGGAGAAGCAGAAGGAAAAAGCGCGCGAGACGATGGATATTTACGCGCCGATCGCGCAGCGTCTCGGTATTTCCAAGATCAAGGTGGAGCTGGACGATCTTTCCCTGAAATATCTGCAGCCGGATGTTTACTACGATCTGGTGGAAAAGATCGCTCTGCGCAAGACGGAGCGCGAAAAATTTGTGCAGGGCATTGTGGATGAGGTGAAAAAGCACATTGAGGATGCCGGTATCAGGGCGCAGATAGACGGCCGCGTGAAGCACTTTTTCAGTATCTATAAAAAGATGGTCAATCAGGATAAGACGATCGATCAGATCTACGATCTGTTTGCGGTGCGTATTATCGTGGATACGGTAAAGGATTGCTATGCGGCGCTCGGAGTCATCCACGAGATGTACACGCCGATCCCGGGCAGATTCAAGGATTACATTGCGATGCCGAAGCCAAATATGTATCAGTCGCTTCACACGACGCTGATCGGGCCGAACGGTACGCCGTTTGAGATCCAGATCCGCACCTTTGAGATGCATAAGACGGCGGAATATGGTATCGCTGCGCACTGGAAATATAAGGAGCAGTCTGACGGCAAGAAGTCGGGCGGCAATCAGGAAGAGGAGAAGATGACGTGGTTGCGCCGGATCCTGGAGTGGCAGCGGGATATGTCGGATAATCACGAATTTCTCAATCTCTTAAAGAGTGATCTGGACCTGTTTGCGGAAAATGTGTACTGCTTTACTCCGGCGGGGGATGTGAAAAATCTTCCGGCCGGATCCACGCCGATCGACTTTGCCTACAATGTGCACAGTGCGGTCGGAAACAAGATGGTGGGCGCGCGCGTCAACGGAAAGCTGGTAAACATTGATTATGTGATCCAGAACGGCGACCGCGTTGAGATTATCACCTCGCAGAATTCCAGAGGACCGAGCCGCGACTGGCTGAAGATCGTCAAGAGTACACAGGCGAAAAACAAGATCAACCAGTGGTTCAAACAGGAGCTGAAGGAAGACAATATCATCAAGGGTAAGGAAATGATGAGCGCCTACTGCAAGGCGAAGGGGATCGTGCTGAGCGAGCTCACAAAACCGGAGTTTATGCAGGCGGTTATGATCAAATATGGATTCCGCGACTGGGATTCCGTGATGGCAGCCATCGGGCACGGCGGCCTGAAGGAGGGGCAGGTTGTCAACCGCCTTCAGGAGGAGAGAAAGAAAAAGCAGCAGAAGGAGCTGACGGATGCCCAGGTCCTGGAGACGATCGAGGGTGCTTCCGCAGGCGGAAATGCCCGTGACCGGCAGAACAGGCACGGCAGCAAAAACGGCATTGTCGTAAAGGGAATCGATGATGTTGCAGTGCGCTTTGCAAAGTGCTGCAGCCCGGTACCGGGGGATGAGATCGTCGGCTTTGTGACGAGAGGGCGCGGCGTGACGATCCACCGCACAGACTGTGTGAATATGATCCATCTTCCGACGGAAGAGCGCGTGCGTCTGATCGAGGCGGAATGGCAGGCGAATCCCAGCGATGTATCCGGAAGGTTTCTGGCGGAAATTAAGATATTCGGCAACAACCGCACCGGGCTTCTGGTGGATATCTCGAAGATATTTACTGAGCGGAAGATCGACGTATTAAGCGTTAATTCCCGCACGAGCAAGCAGGGAACGGCGACGATCGCCATGGCATTTGAGGTGGAGAGCAGGGCAGAACTGGAATCCCTGATCGGAAAGATCCGACAGGTGGAGAGCGTTCTGGATATTGCCCGCACGACTGGTTAGGAGGCAGACGATGAAAAAACTGCGGCTGGAACAAAAAGTGATCGGCATGGTATCGACCAATGTCTACCTTGCCATTAATGACGAGATAAAAGAAGCGTTTCTGGTAGATCCGGCGGACAGCCCGGAGCTTCTTGAGGACTGGATCAAAAAAAACGGGGTAGCCTTAAAGGCGATCCTGCTCACGCACGGACATTTCGATCACATTGGCGCGGTCATGAAGCTGAAAGCGGACCTGCAGGTGCCGGTGTATGCGATGCAGGCTGAGAAAAGCGTGCTGGAGGATCCGCTTCTGAACGCTTCCGGCAGGTACGGCAGGCCATTTTCTGTGAAGGGGGACCGTTTCCTTTCGGATGGCGCGACCTTTACCGTGGCCGGCTTTGATATCAACGTATATCATACGCCGGGGCATACGAAGGGCGGTGCCTGCTACTACCTCCCGGAGGAAAAGGTGCTGTTTTCCGGGGATACGGTTTTCTGTGAGAGCATCGGGCGCGCGGATCTGCCGACCGGCAATGGTGCGGAGCTGGTGCGCTCCGTGCAGAAAATCCTGGAAGCGCTTCCGGAGGATACCGCGATCTATCCGGGGCATGATGAGGCGACCAGCGTGGCACACGAGAGGAGATACAATCCGTTCTTATGATTACGGTACAACTCAATAAAAGGGATTTTGAATACGATATCCATTCTCTGATAAGGGCATTTTATCCGGGAGTGGATGTTCCTCTGTATCTGGAAGGGGAGGAGGAGCCGCAGGGCTTCGAGAAAAAGCTGGAGGTTTGCTACAGTGAGGCGCTTATCCGCCTTATCTGGCGGGACGCAGACGGCAAAGAGCTGGCGCGCAGGGAGTGCGCGGTGGATTTTTATGCAGACCGGAAGCAAACAAAAAACGCGCTGAAAGCAGCGCTCTATGAGCTGCTCTCGGAATATACGGGGCAGAAGCTGCCCTGGGGAAATCTGACCGGCATCCGCCCGACAAAGATCCCGATGGGGCTTCTGGAGCAGGGATGGAAGAACACGGAAATTGCCGATTATATGCGGAAAACATATTATACCAGCAACGAAAAGACGGCGCTTGCGATTTCCATTGCAAACCGGGAGCGTGCCATTTTAAAGGACATTGACTATCAGAACGGCTACAGCCTGTATGTGGGGATCCCGTTCTGTCCGAGCATCTGTCTGTACTGCTCCTTCAGTTCCAGCCCGCTTTCCGTCTGGAAAAGCCGCGTGGACGATTATCTGGACGCGCTTTGCAGGGAAATTGAGCAGACAGCGCATATCTGGCGGGAGAAACAGCTGGATACCGTCTATATCGGCGGCGGAACGCCGACCACGCTGGAGCCGTATCAGCTTGAGCGATTGCTTGATAAGCTGGAGGAATGCTTTGAGCTTGCGCACGTAAAGGAATTTACCGTTGAGGCGGGACGGCCGGATTCCATCACGGCAAAGAAGCTGCAGGTGCTAAAGGACCATCCCGTCACGCGCATTTCCATTAATCCGCAGACGATGAACGACCGCACGCTGGAGATCATCGGCAGACGGCATACCGTACAGCAGACGACGGAAGCGTTTGCTCTGGCGCGGCGGATCGGGTTTGATAATATTAACATGGATCTGATCGTCGGGCTGCCTGGCGAGGGTTATGCGGAGGTGGAGCACACCATGCGGCAGGTGACGGCACTGGCGCCGGATTCCATCACCGTACATTCGCTTGCGCTGAAGCGGGCGACGCGGCTCAATCTTTTTAAGGATCAGTACGCACCGATGAGCTTTGTGAACAATCAGGAGATCATGGATATGACGGCGCGCTATGCGGCCCAGGCGGGGCAGTTCCCGTATTACCTGTACCGCCAGAAAAATATGGCGGGAAATTTTGAAAACGTTGGCTATGCGCGGGAGGGCGCGGCAGGAATATACAACATTCTGATCATGGAAGAGAAGCAGAGCATCCTGGCGCTCGGCGCCGGCGCTTCCACAAAGCTTGTGGACGGCGAGCGGATCGAGCGCGTCGAGAATGTCAAGGATATCCGCAGCTATATCGAGCGCATCGACGAGATGATCGATCGCAAGATAAAAGCATTATGATAAAGAAATGAGCGAAGAAATATGGAAGCAAAAAAGTATCATATTATCCAGACTGACCTGCAAAAGGAGATCGCACATGGGATCCGTGTGAGCAACCTTGCTTACCGGGTGGGAAGGCAGCTAAAGCTGCCGGAGGATATCTGCTATCAGCTTGCGGTTGCCGGGCTTGTTCATGATATCGGCAAGCTTGAGATCATGAAATATATGTATTCGAGGAAGGAGGGCGCGCCTCTCCATGTGGAGGAGCTGCGCTATGTGCGGACGCATCCGGCGCTCGGCTACGCGATCCTAAATGAAGAGGGATATTCTTCGGAAATTACGCAGTGGGTTCTGTACCATCATGAGAATTATGACGGAAGCGGTTATCCGTCGAATAAATCCGGGGAGGAAATCCCCCTGGGCGCGCGGATCCTGCGCGTCTGCGACGTCTATACAGCGCTGACGACGACCCGCTCCTACCGGGAGGCTTTTGACAGCGAGACGGCGGTGCACCTGATGATAGATGAAGTGAAGAATTTTGATATGAAAGTGTTTCTGGCATTTCAGGAAGTGATCCATGAGGAGGAGCTGCCAGAGGAAGAGGGAGGAAGCGACAGATGAGCTTAAAAAAGAAGCCGGTTACCGGCATGAAGGATATTACTCCGCGGGAGATGGAGATCCGCGACTATGTGATCGGCCTGATCAAAGAAACTTACGGGAAATTCGGATTTTCTTCGATTGAGACGCCGTGCGTGGAGCATATTGAGAATCTGAGCAGCAAGCAGGGCGGTGAGAACGAGAAGCTGATCTTTAAGATCTTAAAGCGCGGCGAGAAGCTGAAGCTGGAGACGGCGCAGTGCGAGGCGGATCTGGTGGACGGCGGTCTGCGGTACGATCTGACGGTGCCGCTTTCCCGCTATTATTCCAACAATGCGAACGAGCTTCCGGCACCGTTTAAGGCGCTTCAGATGGGCAATGTGTGGCGTGCGGACCGTCCGCAGAGAGGCAGATACCGCCAGTTCATGCAGTGTGACATCGATATCCTCGGCGAGCCGTCCATCCTGGCGGAGATCGAGCTGATCCTTGCCACCTCGACGCTGGTCGGAAAGCTTGATTTTGAAAACTTCACCATTCGCATCAACGACCGCCGGATCTTAAAGGCTATGGCAGCGTACAGCGGATTCGCGCCGGAGAGCTATGATACGGTATTTATCATTCTGGACAAGATGGATAAGATCGGTCTGGAGGGCGTTGCGGAGGAGCTGAAAAAAGAGGGCTTCCCGGAGGAGGCTGTGCAGAAATATCTGGGACTTTTTGAGAAGGTGACGGGCGACCTTGCGGGCGTGCGTTTCCTGCGCGAAACGCTTGCAGGCGTGCTGGAGGATGCGGTTGCTTCGGATCTTGAGACGATCATCGAGAGCGTGGAAGCAGTAAAGACCGCGAAATTCAATATCGTGTTTGATCCTACGCTGGTACGCGGCATGTCATACTACACCGGTCCGATCTTTGAGATCAGCATCGACGGCTTCGGCGGTTCGGTGGGCGGCGGCGGACGCTATGACGAGATGATCGGGCGCTTCACCGGCAATCAGACCCCGGCGTGCGGCTTTTCCATCGGATTTGAGCGCATCGTTATGCTGCTTCTGGAAAAAGACTTCCAGATTCCCGGAAAGGCGGAGAAAACCGCTTTCCTGATCGAAAAGGGAATGCCGAAAGAGAAGCTTCTCGATGTGTTCCGCGAGGCGGAAAAGCGCCGCGCGGAGGGCGGAAGCGTCAGCATGAACATGATGAAGAAAAATAAGAAATTTCAGAAGGAGCAGCTTGCTTCGGAAGGGTATACAGAGATCGTGGAGTTCTTTAAGTAAGAAAAAAGGCTTCCCGCCGGGGCGGGAAGTCTTTTTTCTATATAGAAGCAATCTGTAAATGGTTCCATGACTAGGGTTCATCTTCGATGTTTTCTGCAGCCGTGCTTTCCGTTTCTGCCGTTTCGTCCGCATCCTCCGCAGCATACAGGTTCTCCAGCGCAACGTCCATCCCTCCGAGCAGGGCGTCGGAGAAGGTTTCGTTCAGATACGCCTCCCAGGTGTAACCGTTGTTGACGAGCATGATGGTGATGGTGCTTTCTGTGCTCTGCGTGTTGGCTTCCAGGGCGGCGAGCAGGTATTCGGCCGATTTCTGATAGATTTCCGCATCCGTTGCGCGGATGGACTCCGTAGTCTGCGCATATTCCAGCAGGGAGCTGCGGCACTGACTGATGATCTCCGGCAGATCAAGGCTGGTGATCGTGACAGAGGCGGAGGCAGTGTCGTTGTCCTCGGTGACGGATTCAATATGATAACTGAAAAACTGTGCGATCTGTTCCGCCACGATCTCATCCATCTGCGGGGCGAGAGAACTTCCGGTACTGAATACATCATCCAGCTTCAGATAATTTTTCCATTCCTCCGCGGAAAAATCTGCGAACGGTTCCAGCGTACATTCCAGAACCTCCGTGGGAGAGAGCAGATAGGGATCGCGAAGATAGGAAACCAGTCCCCCGGCCAGGGCATCCTCCAGCTCAGTGCTTTCCTGGATGAGCCAGACGCCGTTTGTGTTTGAGAGATGGACCGTGGCAGAGGTCGTAACGAGCGGATAGGTATTGTTTTCCAGACATTCCTTCATCAGGGCGAAGGAGGAGGCAAGGCCCTCTGGCTGGCTGCTGCCCTCCTGCGTGACAGAATCTTTGATCATCGCGCGGCACAGATCCTTTGCGAGCTGTCGGGCGTCAAGATTTGTGATATCCAGATCTACCGTTGCCGTAGTCTTGTCGTCGCTGACGGAGGACGAGCGGATCTTGTAGGTGAAATTTTTGAAAAACAGCTTTACGGCTTCCGTCGTTTCCTCACCGATTTCCAGCGGTGCTGAATGGGAAAGGCGGATGTCTTCATAGGAGACGAAGGATTTTATAGTGGATTCATCCAGCTTTTTGATCAGATCCATCTCCTGTCGTACCGCCTTTTCAGGGGCTGCATATCCGCATCCTGTCAAAATCAGCGCTGCTGCGGGCAGCAGCCACAAAAGCAAGCTTTTTCTGTTCATATATTCTCCTTAATAGTTTTTGGAAACTTATATTGAAGTTTGTTGAACTTATTTTATATGAAAAGTGCAGAATTGTCAAATTTTTCCGGAAAAAGAGAACATCTGTTTCTGAAGATTTTGTGAACTTCGATTTTCGTAGTGCATTTGCAGTGGAAATATGATAAGATACGAAGTTAGAAAGGGGAGTCACGGCAAAATGAAGAGGAAGAAAATATGGATCATATTATTAATCATAATTCTGGCGGCTGGCGCGGGTACGGCAGTCTGGTACTTTAAATTCCGGGACGCGGGGCAGTCTGTTGATTCCGAAAATACAGTATTTGTTGATTCTGTAGGGATGATCACCGGCATTTCAAGCACCGGGCGCAGCAGCCGTTTTTCGGGCGTGGTGGAGGCGCAGCGGACGGTCGGCGTGGAGGTGGCAAGCGGTCTGAAGGTGAAGGACACTTTTGTCACTGTCGGGCAGGAGGTCAACGTGGGGACGAAGCTTTTCTCCTACGACACGGATGAGGCGCAGGACAGTATCACGCAGCTTGAGATCGACATTGAAAACTACGAGATCGAGATCGAGTCCACAAATGCCACGATCGCGCAGTATGAAAAAGAGCGCGCGCAGGTGTCGGACAGTGAGAAGCGCGCGTACACGACCTCGATCCTTACAGCGCAGAACTCTATCCGGCGTGCGGAGTACAATATCAAGAGCAAGCAGGCGGAGCTGGAGAGTCTGAAAAAGCAGATCGCAAATTCGGTAGTTACCAGCGAGCTGCAGGGCGTGGTAAAAACAATCAATAAAAATAATTCCGGCAGCAGTGACGGCAGCAGCGATGTGAGCGGAATGAGCGGGATGGACGGCAGTTCGGATGAAAACGCAAACGCGTACATTACGATCATGGCGACCGGCGAATACCGCATCAAAGGGCTGATCAATGAGCAGAACATGGCGGAGCTGCAGGTGGGCAGCGAGGTCATTGCGCATTCCCGTGTAGATGAATCTCTCACCTGGAAGGGGACGGTGGAGTCGATCGATACAGACAGCGCACAGACCAACCAAAGCAATGTTTACTATTATGGAAGCAGCGACAGCTCCATGTCGAATTCCAGCTCCTATCCGTTTTATGTGGATCTGGAGGATTCTTCCGGTCTGATGCTCGGACAGCATGTATACGTGGAGCCGGATAACGGACAGACGGAAGAGCGCAGCGGTATGTGGCTGGATGCCTATTATCTGCTGACGGATGAAGAGGGTCAGGTAACGCCTTATGTATGGGCGGCAGACGATAAGGACCGCCTGGAAAAACGCGAGGTCACGCTCGGTGATTTCGACGAAGATCTCGGACAGTATGAGATCCTTGACGGACTGACGGCGGATGATTATATCACGATTCCGTATGAGGGGCTGCAGGAGGGGCAGAGCGTCATACGAAATGTTGAGCAGGATACCGGCATGATGGGTGGCAGTTACGATTACAGCGGCGATGAAGGCTATGATATGGGTGTACTTGACGACGGCTACGACGATCTGTCTGGCATGGATGTGATCGATGATGGTTACGACGAAGGCGTAATCCTGGACGGCGGCGATGCCGGAGCGATCATAGAAGAGGAGCCGTAGAGATTTTTTGCGCCCGCTTCCGGGCGGGAAAAGGAGCTGCGGCGCTTCAATAAAAGAGGGGAAACATATGATTTTACAGTTGGACAATATCTACAAAGATTATATTACCGGAAAGATGGTCGTGCCGGTCCTGAAAGATGTCACGCTTCATGTGGAAGAGGGCGAATACGTGGCGATCATGGGACCTTCCGGTTCCGGGAAATCTACGCTGATGAACATTATCGGATGCCTGGACGAACCGACGAAGGGCACCTTCCTTTTGAATGGAAAGAATATTCTTGGATTGTCGGATAATGAGATCGCGGAAGAGCGGCTTCACAATATTGGATTCGTATTCCAGACCTTCCAGCTCCTGCCGCGTCAGACGGCGCTGGACAATGTGGCGCTGCCGCTTGTGTATGCCGGCATCTCCAAAAAAGAGCGGAAGAGGCGGGCAGCACAGGCGCTGGAGAAAGTCGGGCTTGGCGACCGTATGGACTTTTTGCCGACGCAGCTGTCCGGCGGACAAAAGCAGAGGGTGGCGATCGCGCGCGCAATGGTCAACAATCCGAAGATCCTTCTGGCGGACGAGCCGACCGGTGCGCTGGATTCTAAATCAAGTATCCAGGTAATGGAGCTGTTTCACAGGCTCAATGAGGAGGGCGTGACGGTAGTCATGATCACACATGATTCCGGGGTTGCGCAGCACGCAAAGCGGATCGTTTATATTTTCGACGGGGAGCTTTCGGAAAAACGGGGGTAAACAGGGATGAAGAAGACGAAAAAAAGGATCAGAAATGTGATCATTCTGCTGCTGGTGCTTGCGGTGCTGGGGGGAGGAGTCACAGTCGGCGTTCGTTATTTCCTGAAGAACAGCGGACAGAGCGTCGAGGTATATCCGGTATCGCAGCTCAACGGGGCGGACTGGATCAATTACTCTAACGACAGCGTGTACGGCACAGTAGTTTCTGATGTCAGCCAGCAGGTATATGTTCCAGAGGATAAGGTGATCAAGGACGTCTATGTAACGCAGGGCGATGAGGTGAAGATCGGGGACAAGCTTCTGAGCTATGATACAACGCTGCTGGAGCTGGATCTTGAACTGCAGGAGCTGACAGTGCAGGAGATCGAGCTGGAGATAGAATCTGCCGAGGCGGATCTGAAAAAGCTGAGAAATACGACGCCGGTGGAAAAGTCGGCGGATGAAGAGAATGAGCTTCTCGGACCGGATGTGTCGCTGCCGGGCGGTCTGGATATTGGCGATGATGAAGAGGCGCGGATGATCCCGGCGGAGAATATGCTTCTTGCAAGTGCAGATACTGCGCAGGGAAGCGTGGATGCGCAGCAGGTGGAAGTGACTGCGCAGCCGGAAACGACTGCGCAGACAGAAAATGCCGTACAGCCGGAAGCAACTGTGCAGTCAGAGGACGCCGCACAGCCGGAAACAACTGTGCAGTCAGAAAATGCCGCACAGACGGAGGATATGGCACAAACGGAAACGACCGCGCAGCCGGAGAACAGTGCGCAGACGGAGGGAGCCGCGGGGAATTCTGATGAGGAGCAGCTGATTACGGAGGCGGGCGACTATATGAATATCAACGATGCATTGTCCGGCGGTGCTGCAGGCGGCATGTCTTCGGACACTGACGCGGAAAAAGACGAAGGATCTGAAACGGAGCGGCCGAAACTTAACCAGAGTCTGGAAAAGCTTCTTTCACATGTCCGTATCATGGAGCCGGGAGAGGAAGGAGAAAAGCTGCTCGCAGACACCCGCGATGAGGGCGATACCCCTGTCAATGCTCAGCTTTCGCAGGACACTGTAAAGCTGGTTCCGCATTTCAAAGAAACGGCGGAAACACATTTTGAGCGTCTGAACACTTATACCATGGCGATCAGGGGGATTACGCTGAAGGAAGATAAAAGCGGCGTCCTGTACGGCACGGCAAATATAGACGGGAATGATTATCCGGAAATCGGCGGTTATACCTTGATCCGGGATGAGGAGATGCCGGATGTTGCACATCTGACGATCGCCTTTGACGACAGGCTGAACGATCAGCATGAGATCGCGCCGGAACTGGCGGATATGTATGCGCAGATCAGTTTGTCCGCGGAGGAAATTACCGGGGATGTCCTGGTCTTCCGCACGGCGAAAGAGGATACGGATATCAGGATCACGGTCAGCAGACCGGCGGAGGAGACAGAAACAGAGGAAGCTTCCGAAACGGATATCCCGGAGCAGCCGACAGAGGAAATCTCTGAGGAGGAAACTGCGGAACCGATGACAGAGGGAACATCCGAAACGGGTATCACAGAGCCGGAGACGGAAAGCCTGTCAGAGACAGAAACGGAAACTGAGACAGAAACGGAATCGGATGCGGTTCCGCAGAATGTGGTGTTTGACGTCACCTGGTATCATGGCACGAATAATGAGGCGAAGTGGCCGCATTCTCTGGATATCAATTTTTATGAGAAGACGGACGAGGCGCAGGAAAACAGCGTCTGGTACCAGCGGGTATCCGGCAGCATGGAGCCGGAGGAAGAGCCGGATACGGAAGATGCGGTAGGCGACGAGGAACCGGCCGAAGACACGGAGCTGCTGCCGGAGGATGAAACGAACGGCGAAGATGACGGATCGGGCGTTGTGCAGGAAGAAGAAACCGATCATAACAGCTACAGCAGCGTGCATTGGGTGACGGAGCCGCTTGCGTGGAACGCGGCACTGAATCCGCAGGAATACGGAATGGTGGTCAGACCGAAGGATTCGCTGAACTATATTCCGCGCGTTGCGTGGGGGAGGACCGATGAGAACGGTACCAAGACCTGCGTCATCACCATGACTTATCTGGAGCCGGACGATTCGCCGCTCGCAAAGCTGGAGCCGCTGGAAGAGCTGGATTTCTGGACGGGCGAGGACGGACTTTATTATAAGGGCAGCGGGACAAAGGACGATCCATATGTGTTCTTCTGTATTGACGGTGCGCGGATCGAGAGTTCCTTTGTCAATTGGGTGCTCGGTTTTAACGAGGACGGCACGGAACGCCTGCGCAACGCAGACGGCACGGAGCGCACGGGCTATTTTGTGAGATTGGAGATCCGCGAGTCGGATACGATTACCGGAGCGTTCATCAAGAGCATCGGGCTGGACGGCACGATTCGAATGGAGTACGGCTATGGCCCGGGTACCTACTGGATTTTCTCAAGCGATACGGGCATTGTGCGCTACGAGGAGGAAGTTCCCGAGGATGATCCGGGATTTGATCCGGGCTGGGACGACCCGGGTTGGATAGACACGGGCGATACCTATACGGCCGAGGAGCTGGCAGCCGCTATCGCGGAGAAGGAGCGTGAGATCCGCAAGCTGGGAGTGAGCAAGCGTGAGGCGGAATTAAAGCTGAAGGATTACCAGAAGGATATGGATGAATCGACAGTCGTAAGCTCGGTGGACGGTTATGTGAAGTCGATCGGGGAAGGGGTAAATGACTCGGATGCTTACATGGTTGTGGCGAGCGAGGGCGGGCTTTATCTGCGAACCACAGTCAGCGAGGTGAACCTGGATAATGTGGAAAGGGGAGATATCCTGGAGGGAAGCTCCTGGGAGACGATGAGCCAGTTTACTGCGACGATTACGGAGATTTCGTATTTTCCGGATACGTCTTCCGACAGCTATGCCTATTATGGAAGCAGCAATCCAAACTCCTCCAGCTATCCGGTGCTTGCACGGATCGAGGACGGGAGCGGCGTATCCGTTTCCGAGATGGTGGAAGTAAAATACCAGAGTAAGGACAGCGATAAGAGTGAAATTTATCTGTCGTCTCCATATATCCGATCAGAGAATGGGCAGAGCTATGTGTATAAGGTGGGAGAGGACGGGCTGCTGAAAAAGCAGTACGTGCATACCGGCGTTACCAGCAACGGATACGTGGAGATTAAGAGCGGACTTTCGACAGAGGATTCTGTCGCATTCCCTTATGGAAAGAATGTTAAGGACGGCGCAAAGGTGAAGAGCGAGGATGAGGATTCGTTCTCAGGCTATGGCGTAGGCTAAGGATGGGAGGAAACAGACAATGTTGGAAAATATAAGACTTTCCTTTCAGGGAATCTGGTCGCATAAGATGCGTTCGTTTTTGACGATGCTTGGTATTATCATTGGTATTGCTTCTATTATATCAATTGTTTCCACGATCCAGGGAACCAACGAACAGCTGATGCAGAACGTGATCGGGGCGGGAAACAACGCCGTGTCAATTCCTTTAAGCAGAAGCTCGGATTATGAGATGAGCTTCGACTATGAGAGCGTGCCCTACGGCGTCCCGGTGATCGGAGAGGATACAAGAGAAAAGCTTTTAGAGGTGGAGGGTGTGGAGGACGCTACCTTCTACACCAGCCGCTCCTATGCGGATGGTATTTATCATCAGAATACCGCGCTGCAGGGGGCGAGGGTATACGGCATAGATATGCATTATTTTAATGTAAACGGTTATATCGTGCGTACCGGGCGCGGATTTGTAGAGGACGACTATACGGAATTCCGCAAGGTTGTGATTCTTGACCAGACGGCGGCAAGCTCCCTGTTCCAGGAGGAAAATGCAGTTGGAAAGACTATTGAGATCAACAGCGAGCCGTTTACCGTGATCGGAGTTGCGCAGGTGGCGTCGCAGTTTGAACCGGTGATCAACAGTATGGATGATTACTATACGTATATGGGCTACGACAGCTCTTCGGGTACGGTATTTATGCCGTCGAGCGCATGGTGCATCGCATATCAGTACGATGAGCCGCAGCATGTTGCAGTAAAGGCATCGTCTGTGGAGGCGATGACGACGGTTGGCAAGCCGTGCGCGGAAATCCTGAACGCAAATCTGTATACGAACGATACCGATCTGAAGTATCGGGCGAAGAACACGCTGGAGACGGTGGAACAGCAGCAGCAGATCAATGAATCGACAAATCAGCAGCTGATCTGGATCGCCAGCATTTCCCTTCTGGTGGGTGGTATCGGCGTTATGAACATCATGCTGGTGTCCGTGACGGAGCGTACCAGCGAGATCGGTCTGAAAAAGGCGATCGGCGCGAAAAAGCGCATGATCCTGATGCAGTTCCTGACAGAGGCTGCCGTACTGACCAGCATGGGCGGAGTTTTAGGAGTGGTAGCCGGCATCGGCATGGCGCAGGCAATCTCCAGGATGGCGGACGTGCCGGTGGCGATCAACATCCCGGCAACCATTATTGCGGTACTGTTCTCGATGGTGATCGGTCTGATCTTCGGGTTCATGCCTTCTATCAAGGCGGCAAACCTCAATCCGATCGATGCATTACGGCATGAATGACACAGTAACACATTTTTTCATCGGAAAGGGTTTATATAACACATTTTTTTCATCGAAAAGGGCTTGCATACATTGTTTTTATATGGTACTATAAAAAGGTCGCAAAAAATCACGCATCCCTATTCCAAGGGTGGTGCCCGCAGGGTTTCCGAGGAAGCACGGGGTGCGGAAGAAAAACCAAAAGGAGACAGACAAATGAGTGTAATTTCAATGAAACAGTTACTTGAAGCAGGTGTTCATTTCGGACATCAGACCAGAAGATGGAATCCTAAGATGGCTCCGTACATCTACACAGAGAGAAACGGCATCTACATCATCGATCTTCAGAAATCCGTAGGCATGGTAGACGATGCTTACAATGCAGTCGGCGATATCGTGGCAAACGGCGGTACGATCCTGTTTGTCGGCACCAAGAAGCAGGCGCAGGACGCAGTTAAGACTGAGGCGGAAAGATGCGGCATGTTCTATGTGAATGAGAGATGGCTCGGCGGTATGCTGACCAACTTCAAGACCATCCAGAGCCGTGTGGCACGTCTGAAACAGATCGAGACGATGGAAGCAGATGGCACCTTTGATGTTCTGCCGAAGAAGGAAGTTATCGCTCTGAGAAAAGAGATGGAGAAGCTTAACAAGAACCTTGGCGGCATCAAGGAAATGAAGAAGATCCCGGATGCTATCTTCGTTGTTGACCCGAAGAAGGAAAGAATCTGCGTTCAGGAAGCACATACACTGGGTATTCCGTTAATCGGTATCTGTGATACAAACTGTGATCCGGAAGAGCTGGACTACGTAATCCCGGGTAACGACGATGCGATCCGTGCCGTAAAACTGATCGTTTCCAAGATGGCGGACGCTGTTATCGAGGCAAATCAGGGCGCAGAGCAGGACGTTGTATTTGAAGGCGAAGACTACGCAGAAGAAGCTGCAGCAGAGACGGAGGAATAAGACATGGCAATCACAGCAGGAATGGTAAAAGAATTAAGAGAAATGACCGGAGCAGGCATGATGGACTGCAAAAAGGCGCTCACTGCTACTGAGGGCGATATGGACAAGGCTGTAGAATTCCTCAGAGAAAAAGGTCTCGCTACTGCACAGAAGAAAGCAGGCAGAATCGCAGCAGAAGGTCTCTGCAAGGTACTCGTATCTGAGGACGATAAGAAAGCGGTTGTTGTAGAGGTAAACGCTGAGACGGACTTTGTTGCAAAGAATGAAACCTTCCAGGCATATGTTGCAGAGGTAGCAGAGCAGGCTATGGCAACGGAAGCAGCAGATATAGAAGCATTTATGGCAGAGAAATGGCTGCCGGATACCAGCAAGACAGTTGCGGAAGCGCTGGCTGGCAAGATTGCGATCATCGGCGAGAACATGAACATCAGAAGATTCCAGAAAGTAGAAGAGGCAGACGGTTTCGTTGCTTCCTATACACATATGGGCGGCAAAATCGGTGTTCTGGTTGATGTTGTAACAGACGTAGTAAACGATGAAGTTAAAGAAATGGCCAAGAACGTTGCAATGCAGATCGCAGCGCTCAGACCGCAGTACACCAACAGAAGCGAAGTAAGCGAAGAGTATATTGCGCATGAGAAGGAAATCCTTCTGGCTCAGATCATGAACGATCCGAAGGAGTCCCAGAAGCCGCAGAAGGTAATCGACGGCATGATTAACGGACGTATCAACAAAGAACTGAAGGAAATCTGCCTGCTTGATCAGGTATATGTAAAAGCAGAGGACGGCAAACAGACCGTACAGGCTTATGTGGATTCTGTAGCAAAAGCAGCTGGCGCAAAGATCACCGTAAAAGGCTTTGTTCGTTTCGAGACCGGAGAAGGTATCGAGAAGAAGGAAGAAGATTTTGCGGCAGAAGTTGCAAAGCAGATGGCAGGTAAGTAAAAACTGGTGTTTTTGCAGTTTGCTTTTGAAAAGTATTTCTTCAACAGAGCGTATACTGGGAAGAAAAGATTTTTTGAAGCAAAATGGAAGGGTGGACAATATGAAAAATCCGAGAACATCAGGGCCTGTAAAAACAAGTTCAGTCCGTGCGGGCAACAGAAACGACATTTTATCGCCGTTGGATAATATTAATATTCCGGTAGGTAAGATGGATGAAAAGAGTAAAGTGATACCTCCGTCTGATGACGGCGCAATTGGCTGGATTAAGGGATAGCCGGGCTTATAAATAACAAGTATAAAACCACTGTATCATGTGATTGAAAGATCATATTTGATGCGGTGGTTTTTTAATACCAAATATGGGAGTAATGGTACAATTTATTAGTATATAATATAAGATATGGGTTTTTGTATACGAAAGATCATGTGTGGAGGGCGGAAACAAATGAAAGAAAACTATCTGGGAATGCTGCTGATATTAAAAAAGCGTATGAAATGTGCGGAGACGGGCGATAAGTGCCAGTTTAAGGTATTTGGACATTACGATGGCCTGGATATTCATCTGGTAGAGCAGTGGTATCAAATGCGGCCGCATGGAGTGAGAGAGCGGGAGGGAAATATTTCTTTAAAAGATGATTATCGAGATAAATACGTATTAAAGGTTTATTTTCCTGATGAGGATGAGATAAAAGGGCTTTGCGATTTGTCGAAGGAAAAGAAAAATCAAATGGATTATGATTCATGGAAAATTATAGCGCAGATTAAAGATGATGAACAGTCAGATCCTGATAAGCAGGAAAAATATAGAGGGCTCTGCTCGGAATATCCTTTTTTATCACTTGTATTTCTGAATGTATCGAAGCCAATGGTAAAACAGGCCAATCAACAGGCGGATAATAAGATGGATAAACTGCTGAGCCAGATAGGAAAGTGTATGATAGATGCAGCGGAGGGCGCAGGAATATTCCTGAGCGAGGTTCATGGAGCGGTGTTTCCTTCTTTTGGGTTTTGCGATTATGTGCTGCTTTTCCTCAGCAAAACGCCGGAGACGGTGATGGCGATTCTGGATCATCTGAAGGAGGCGAAGGTGCCGGGACAGAAGTTTCCGGCAATCTCAAGTTTTTATCCGCTAACAGGGTTTGAACCGCTGGGGCTTGAACAGATAAAAAAATCAAAGATAACAAATGTATGGATATCAATACGTGTGAATTTGCAGGAAGGGGTATCAAACAGACAATTCCAAAATGAAATAGAAACAATGAATGACGTGCCGGAAGAGTTGAAAAAAAGTAAGATTTATCATTTGTTTGGAAGCTCTGACTGTCTGGTGATGCCGGATGTTCTATTTGGAGACTGCATACCGCTATATTTTAATAGAGAAATTTTTGATCCTCAAAACAAAGTATTTTTTCAGAAGTATATTTGTAATATGCGTTCTTCTATCAGAATCGGTAACCAGAATGGTGGTGCTATGGAGCCTTCTTTGGCAGAAAGTGATGAGGACATAGAAAATCGAAAGAAAGAAAAAGAGGCGTACATACAAAGTTACGCAGCGGAGTTTAAAAAACTGATAGAAAAACTGGAAAAGAGCGCTGATGATTACAGGATACCGATTCGGGAGGTTTATGGGCTTCAGAATGTTATGAAATCTTTCCTGGACTTAATCCGATCTTCACATTGTTTTGATCTGCAAGAGGTAATTGGAAAAATGTTTGGTGCGCTGTCCAAGAATATTAACATTAATTTGGAGACTATTGAGCAGTTACACGAAATGGGAGGAAAAGAAAAAGAGAAAGAGGAAAGTATTGCGGATATGTGGAGCGCATTGGGGCTGTTCCGAAAGTATGTGGGCGATTACCTGAGTGATATGCGACGCTCAGACCGTTCGCTCATTGAGGGACATACGCTTGTTCATCAGTCAATAGGTTCATCTACAAAACTGCTGTTATTTTATAACCGGTTTGTCTCTGAAGTGGCGGAAAAGCTTGTTGAAAGTGAAGAGGATTCTAAAGAGCAGAAGTATGTTTTCCTTGTGACGAGCGGCGGAAGCGACGTGACAGCTGCGCATGACTTATTTTCGCATTTAGACCCGACGCTAGAGGGAAAGGAGGATATTATTGTTCTGACAATCCCGGAGATGAGCTTGTATGATATCAGAGGAACCATGTTTCGGCTTCTCCATGAATGCCTTCATTTTTGCGGAGAGAGAAAACGCGAGGAGAGATATGAGCTGGTTATTGATGCGGTGTCCGCCTATTCAGCAATGACATTTTGCAGATTTATTATAAAACAGATGGAGGATTTTCTTGATGAGAGCGTGTACCAGAATCTGACGCACATGTTTCCGGAGGAAACTTTGAAACAAGTGAGAGAAACCTGGGAGTCAGAAATACAAAAAGAAGCTGTAAAGGAGGAACAGCGTTTAAAGGAACATATAAAAGAGAATTTCCTGAAAAATATGGAAATGAGCCAAGAGGATTATTACGGCAGATACTTATATGAATTTATCGAGCTTGTTGCTGTACACGAAGTTTTTGTCCCGGTAGTGCCGATAAATGAGAAAGTGCGGGAGGACAGTCTCTTTTATTCGCTGTATGAAGCTTTTCTGAGGCTGAGAATAAGCTTATCGTCAAAGCTGACGGAAATACTAAGGCAGGAGCCGATGGAGATACCTTTTAGTAATGCTCAGTTTATTGAAAATATAGACAGAGAAAAGCTGGATATGCAAAAGCAGGGAAAATATGTCATAGAAGATCAGTGGTTTATAGACAGCTTTATGGAATATTACATGGGAAAACGAACGGAGGACCGCTATCTTCGGCTCGCGGAAACGGATAAAATAGGCTTTTCCGGTCTGGTGGAAACATTAAAGCTTATGTTTAAGGAATGCTATGCGGATTGTATGGCGGCGATAATTCTCGGAGCGGATATCACAGATATCATAATGGGAATTGCTTACGAAACATGGGATATCGAACGTGCTTTTCCGGCAACAGATTTTGAAAAGCTGCGCAGAATGGTGGAAATGGATGTCTTGTATAAGAAACCGGAGCTGGTTGAACAAGACATGAAGGAACGGATTGAATGCTGGCTTGAAAATGGGTATGAGACTCGCGCGTGTCAAAATGAAAATGACAGGGATATGTTATTTAAAAGAGTGATAGGAAATATTGGGAAGGAAGAACACGAGGCGTATGCCTGCCTGCTGGAACCTGTGGAGGAATATCTGAGAATATGCATTGAGAAGATGCAGGAAGAGCTGGGAAAATTTCAATATGAAAGAGAAATATTCAGGTATGCTGCTTTTGAGAACGAAGGAGATCTGCAGCTTTTTCTGAAGGAAATGAATTGTTCGTGGAAAAAATATGCGGGGGATGAAAAGAATGCTGGAGCTTAAAGAAATTCTTGGAGAAGATATTGATAGTGAAAATAAAAAGTATCTGCAAAATATGAGAAGAAAACTGGATGAAGATAAACTGACATGGATTCTGGGAGCGGGAATCAGCGTCCCGGCAGGGCTGCCCCAGTGGGATTTGCTGCTGATGAATATGTGGGGACTGCTGACAGAGGTCAACAGAACAGGAAGTCAGGCACCGGATGTATTTGAAGGTACCTATGATAAGTTGATGAGTGAGCTTAAGAGGGATTCTTCATATAAAAAAGAATATCTTGAAAAATTCACGGAAGAGATACGCGGAAAAGGAACTGGATATCTGGAAGGAATTAACGTACTTGAAGCGGCGGAATATTTATGGAATATCATAGAGGAAAAAAACATAGGAAGCCATCTTGAAAAAACAGATATGATGAATTTGAAATCTCTGATACAAGAAGCTTTGAGGCTTGGAATGCAATATTCGGCAGGTGATCTGGACAAGAAGGAAAGTGAGCTGCTCAAGGGGAAAATAGAGAATGAGTGCGCCGGTATTATTGCGAAAATTTTAGGACGGCACGGACAGGGGGAAGCAATCGTATACAATTTTGATGATCTGTTTGAATTTTGCCTGGAAAGGGTGGCAGGTCTGGAAGAAAAGGAAGTGTGGATCGGCTGCGATAATTGCCGGTATCCGGGAAATCAAAAGATACGTGTCTATCATCCGCATGGGAAAATTCATTTGTTTTCAGAATGGAAGCCAAGGGAATCAGATAATATTGTTCTGACAGAATCCAGCTATTATTCCATGGAAAGTAAGGTTTATAATTGGGCAAATTCTATACAGGCAAAAGCGCTTGCGGAAAAGTCCTGCGTATTTGTAGGATTTTCCGGGGCTGATTATAATTTTCGGAGAATTATCAAAAATTGCCACGAGCTAAAGGATGGGGAGGAAGCGAGACATTATATTTTTATTGGGATTAATTCTTTGGTGAAAAAAATTTTTGCAAATGCACTGAAAAAAGAGCATGAAATATCGGGGGAAACAGATACAGACAAGATACTTCGAAAGATATTCCGGGATCCATCTTATATATTTGAGCGGGTTCAGATGATTAATTTGTGTTTTGCCCAGCAAAGATACTGGAAAAAATACGGGATTGTGCCAATCTGGACAACCTATCATGAAATGCCAGGCCTGCTTAATACGCTGCTAAGCTGAAACCGCATTTTTACAAATCCCCATCATACATCTTCCGCAGCTCGGTCGGCGTAAATCCGGTGAGCTTTTTGAACATGCGCAGGAAGGACGAGAGGTTGGAGAAACCGCACTGCAGGGAGATCTCCAGCACTGAGAGATCTTTATGGACCAGAAGATGCTTTGCGTGAGCAATGCGCTTCTGGTTTAAATATTTATAAAAGGAGGTGTCGGCGTACTGCTTGAAAAGCCGCGTAAAGTGATACTTGCTGAAGCCTGCGAGGGAGGCGACTTCTTCCAGGGAGAGCGGCTCCGCATAATGCTCGTTGATATAGTTGCAGATAAAGAGAAATTTCTCCATATATTCCTGCTGTTTGTTGTTTTTTACTTCAAAATTGTGCTGGGTGATTTCTGCGTGATAACGCCCGATCAGAACCAGGATCTCCAGAAATTTGGAGTAGATGGAAGATTCTGTGTAGGGCAGGTTGCGGAAATACTCGTCCCGGATTTCCAGCATCAGCCGATGGATCTGACGGTGGATCTGCGGTGCTTCCTTCGGGCTGATTAAAATAGCAGGGCTGATCATGGCGATCACAAGATCCAGCTCCTGCAGATCGATCTGTGAGAGACTGGCAAGAAAAATAATCCGCGCGCCCGTTGGCGGCGAATACAGCTCATGGATGACGCCGGGGCAGATAATGATGATATCGCCCTCGTTCATCACATATTCTTTATCTCCGCAGTGCACGGTGTAGCCGTTCTTCGTTGGCATGATCAGCTCAAAAGGCGTATGCCAGTGCGGGGGATAATTTTCACACTCAGCATTATTGTGCAGACGGATCTGCATATCCTTTCTGTAATTTACCGTTTCGTGAAGTCCATTCAGATTTTCAATCATAAGCGCACATCCTTTGTATATCGGATTCTAATGTTTTGCTGCTCTCATACGTGCGTGAGCAGCAAAATTATGAGAAATTGCGGGATACATTCAATAATTATTTCTTAACTATAGCAAAATAATGGGAAAAAGGCAATGGATAATAAATAATTGCGAATAATTTCATCAGAATGGATAGGCATGGCCGATATATGGAAGCAATAATTCATAGCTGCTTAGCAACAATTACAAAGAAAAGCTACCGTTTCTTTGCTATATTGGTACTGAATTTAACGAGAAATTCCCGCAGTGCGGGGAAAGAAAGGTGCTTAGTAGTATGATTGAAATACTGAACGGCATGACAGAAACCATCAATTACCGGAATGCTCTGGACTTTCGGTTGTTTCATAACGTGGATTACGAGGATTATCCGACGCACTGGCATGTGGGGATCGAGATCCTGATGCCGGTGACGGAAAATTACGGGGTGATCGTGGAACAGAAAAAATATGTTCTGGAGAAAGGTGATATCCTGATCGTCAATTCGGGTGTGCCGCACGCACTGGAGGCACCGCCCACCGGAGAGCGTATCATTCTTCAATTTGACCCGGCGCTTTTGTATTCTCTGAAGGAGATGGAAACTCTGCTCTTGCTGTTTCCATCGGTTTTTTATGTCACAAAAGAGAATGAGCCGGAGCTGTATCCGCTTATCAGGGCGAAGATGGAAGAAATCATCCGGGAATACGACGGGCAGCAGTCGTTTGCCGGGGCACTGGTTTATGCATCGCTGATTGAAATGTTTGCCGGGATCGGCCGCATGATCAGGGAACGGAGCATAGAGGCTGAGATGCGCGATATGCGGCGCAGCAAGCATGACCGGCAGTGGGAGTATCAGGAGGTGGCGATGAAGGCGTGCAATTATATCAATCAGCATTTCCAGGAGAAGCTCACACTGGAGGAGACGGCGAAGATCGTAGGCTTTTCCAAATACCATTTTACCAGGGTATTTAAGAAATATATGAATATGACATTTTATGAGTATCTTAATAAAAAGAGAGTAAAATGTGCGGAGGGGCTTCTTTACAACACGGAGATGAGTATCACCGATGTGGCAATGAATTCCGGGTTTTCCTCGATGAGCTCTTTCGACAGGACGTTCAAGGCGCTCAACAGATGCTCACCAAGCGAATTTCGTGAAGCGATTCTGGACAGGGTCAGAGAAAAGGGCACAAACTCGTATATGTAACATATTACGGCTGTGCCCTTCGGCTTATAATGCGAAACTCAGCCGCGGCAGCCCTCGTAGAGAACCCAGTCGAAATCGGCGTGATTGCCGGAGGACTGGTGGTTGGAGGAAGCGTACATACCAAGATACGTGCCGGTGAATCCCTCGTTTACCAGGGAGCTTAAGAGCGTCGGATCGGCATTTTCGTACAGCGGCAGGAAGGTCTGGTCGTCGCAGCCGTAGTAAAAATGATAGCCCTCCTCTGTGGCGGCAATGGTAAGGTAGATCCGTTCCTCCCGCGGAAGATCACATTTTGCAAGGATGGTGTCCGCGTGGTTTTTGCAGGAGACGAGCTTTAAGATGCGTGTGCCGTTTTCCATTCCGATCGTAAAACGATAGTGGTAGCGGTCGTCCTGGACGGCGGCAAGCCCGGCTTCCTCAGAAGCAGTTTCCGGCAGAAAATCAACGGCAGCCTGCATACGGAAAGCACTGTGCTGCTGGCGGCGTCCGACAAAGGCAGGCGTGCAGATTTCACTTAATACCTCTGGCAAAAGGTGAAGGCGCAGGCAGCCGGGGCGCTCGGTAAGTGAATAAAACGGCTTATCGGCGGGATGGATGGTATTCCAACGCATGTGAAGCCGCGGCGTCTCGAAATTGTCACTGAAAAATTCCGGCTTCGGCAGAAATACCGGCAGATCCGGGCGGCGCTCGGTGCGGTTCACAAGACCGTTTTCCGTATCTGCGCGCAGCCAGCCGTCTGCATCCCAGATAACCGGAATGAGGAAGGTCTCGCGGCCGAGATTAAAATGTGCATCCCTGTACGGGCGCACGCCGAGCAGTACCATCCACCATTCGCCGCGCTGCGTCTGAACAATATCCGCGTGACCGACGACAGAAATTTCATGCTCCAGAGAGAGGTGTCGGTGCGTTATAATAGGATTGCGGGGGCAGATTTCGTATTCGCCGTCAATCGTGCGGCTTCTCGCCATCATGACAGAGTGGTTAGTGAAGGTGCCGCCTTCGGCAACGATCAGGTAATAATAGCCGTTTTCAAAATAAATATGCGGCGCCTCGATCCATTTGCTACGGGAGGTAAAGCCGTTCCAGATGGTTTTGCGCTCGCCCTTAAACTGGAAGGTTTCCGGGTCCAGTTCACACAGATAAATTCCGTGATGTCCCTCGTAGAGAGCCTCCGGGCAGATATAATTTCCGGCATACCATACGCGGCCGTCCGCGTCAAAGAAAATGCTTGAATCAATGCCGTCCGCGCCCTCGATAAAATGGGCTTTGCTCCAGGGACCGGCAGGGTCTTTGGACGTGATGATATAGTTGTCGCGGCGTGCCTCACGTCCCTCGGAAACGAAGGTGTTAATAATATAATAAGTGCCTTCGTGGTAGCGGATGGTCGGCGCCCACAGACCGAGCGAGGTTTCGCAGTTTTTGTAATCAAGCTGGTCGGGTGAGGAAATGCCGTGCCCGATCTGTTCCCAGTGGATCAGATCACGGCTGTGGAACACCGGGATGCCGGGGAAGTAGACGAAGGAAGAAGTTACCATATAATAATCGTCTCCTACGCGGCAGATGGATGGATCGGGATAAAATCCGCTGAGGATGGGGTTTTCAAAAGTTTGTTTCATAGTGGATGACACCTCCTGATTATATTGTATGTGAAAAGTATAACATAAGTGGCGGGAGGATTCCTGTGAATAATTGCGGAAAATAGAAAAATAATTGCGAAAGGGGAATGAGCAATGAAAAATAATCTGAGACTTCCGAAGATTTTTGGGGAAGGCTGCGTGCTGCAGCAGGGTGAAAACACACGGATATGGGGCTGGGGCGCGCCGGGATCGCGTGTGAGGATTTTGCTGAGAGAGCAGCGGTGCACGGCAGATTTAGCCTTTCAACGGCGCCGGCCAGATATCGTGCTGCCTGGAACAGAGGAAGTCTGCCAGCCGGATGATGGGCACGCGGGAATGATGGAGGATACCGTTCTGTTCACTGCGGAAGCATTTTGCGGCGCGGATGGGCGCTTTGAGACATGCTTTTTGAAGCTTGCGGCGGGCGGTCCGTTTGTCCTGGAGCTTGCCGGGGAGGATGGGCAATCGCTGCAGGTGCGCGAGGTATACGTCGGGGATGTGTTTGTCTGCGGCGGTCAGTCGAACATGGAGCTGCCGATGCGTCGGGTGCGCGTGCGTTTCCCGGAGGAATTCTGTGCTGGCGGCGCGCCGTTTATTTTACATATCTACAAAGTGACAGAGCACTATGATTTTGACGCTCCGCTCACCGATCACATGCAGGCGTCCTGGCAGGCGGCTGTGCGGGAAAACCTGGAGGAGCTTTCTGCATTTTCCTATTTCTTTGGAAAGGAAATCGCGCTGCAGCGCGGGATACCGGTCGGTATATTGAATTTAAGCCTCGGCGGAACGCCGGTGGAAGCGTGGACGAGCAGAGAGGGCTTAAAGGACAGCCCGGAATATCTGAAAATCACCGATCATTTCCGGGATATAAATTTTTGCAAAAATCTGCTTGCAAAAAAAGAGCGGCAGGAGCAGAATTGGTATGATTCTCTTTGCAGACAGGAGGAAGAACGGGGCAAAAAAGAAGACTGGCAGCCGATCACATTGCCGTGCGAGTTTAAGGATACGCTGCTTGCAGATTTTTGTGGAAGTCTCCTGCTTCGGAAGAAATTTATGGTTTCGCAGGAGCAGGCGGGCAGAGCGGGTGTACTGCGCTTTGGCACGCTGGTGGACAGCGACGAGATGTTTCTGAACGGTGTGAAAATCGGGGAAACAGGATACCAGTATCCGCCCAGGCGTTATCCGGTGCCGGAGGGCCTGCTGCGTGAGGGCGAAAACACGCTGGAAATCCGTCTCATCTGCCGCTATGGAACCGGCAGGGTGACGCCGGGCAAGGCGCTGGATATTATCTGGGAGGATGTGTGCAGAGACAGCTGGATACCGGAAACGGAGCGTGCGGCTTTCAAAGCAAAGAAAACGCAGACGGACGCAATGCGCACAGAAGATGCGCATCCCGCTCACATCGCGCTTGACGGCGCATGGGAGTACCGAATCCTTGCCGCAAGCGAACCGGCGCCGGAGCAGGTGTTTTTAAACCGCACACCGACTGGGCTGTACAATGGGATGGTCGCGCCCTGCCAGCCGTACACGGTGAGCGCCGCCGTCTGGTACCAGGGCGAGTCGAACGACAGCCATCCGGCGGATTATGCGAAGCTGCTTGGCGGAATGATCTTTGACTGGAGACGCGGCTTTCGAAACCGGGAGCTTCCGTTTGTGGTGGTGCAGCTTCCGAACTGCGGCGTGGACATTGCGCCGGGCGACGCCTGGCCGCGTATCCGCGAGGCGCAGCTTTTAGCGGAGCGCATTCCGTATGTCGCTGTGACGGTAAATCTTGATCTCGGCGAGGATAATGATCTGCACCCGCTGAATAAAAAAGCGGTCGCGCAGCGGGCGGCTCTGGCGGTGCGCAGTCTTGTGTACAGAGAAGATGTATGCTGGCAGGGGCCGCGTCTGCAGGCGGTGAGCAGGCAGGGAAACAGTGTGCGCCTAACGTTTCGTCAGGGCGGCTGCCCGGCGGATCCCGGACACGCAGCAGGATGCTGCCGCGTATTCCTTCGGGAATCCGGCGCGAGTGAGAGGGAAAATCCGCGCCTGTTCGAGCTTGCCGGAAGCGACGGCGTCTATTATCCGGCGGAGGTGGAAATCGATGGAAACATTGTCCGGCTGCGCAGCGGTCAGGTAAAGGAGCCGTGCGCTGTGCGCTATGCCTGGGCGGACGCGCCGGGAAAATATTTGCTGTATGGGGAAAACGGGCTTTGCGCAGCGCCGTTTTCCGTGAGGCCTGGCGCGCAACATAGCTGACAAATTTTATACAGTAAAATGAAATGATTCTTAAATGAGCAAAAGGAGAAGATGGATGATGCTGTTTAATGATGGATGGGAATTTAGCAGGCAGCCTCTGCACACGACACTTTCGGAAATGAAGGAGCGGGAGCAGGCGTTTTCACCGGTTGGACTGCCGCATGACTGGCTGATCTATGACACGGATCATCTTTATGAGGACAGTACCGGCTGGTACCGCAAGCGTTTTACGATAGAAAAAGAGGAGCAGAGATTTGTGTTTTTGCGCTTCGACGGCATCTACATGGACAGCCGTGTTTATGTGAACGGCGTGCAGGCGGGTGAGTGGAAGTACGGCTATACCGCATTTGAGCTGGATATTACGCCGCTTTTGAAAAATGGAGAAAATGAAATCTGGGTTTCGGTGGATTTCCAGGCGCCCAACAGCCGCTGGTACTCCGGTGCGGGTATTTACCGCAATGTGTGGCTGAAAAAGCTGCCGCAGGAGCATCTTGTGTCTGATGGGATCTATTTTCATGCCGAGCCGGAGGACGGCGCGGTCTGCATTGCCTGTGCCGGATCAGAAGCGACAGGAAACGACTGCGACCGATCGCAGGAGATGGCGGCAGGAAACGACCCTGAAAGCGCAGAAAAAACTGCCATCTGGAACATCGACCTTGACGTGGAGGCTTTTGGCAGCGGTCTTACCGTGACGGCGGAGCTTCTGGATGTATCCGGCGCCGCGTTCCCGGTGCGGCAGGGCACATGGAGCATTCAACCGAAGGAGGGACAGACTGGCGTCTCGGTTCACAGCGTCCGCCTGCTGGCGGAGCAGCCAAAGCTCTGGGATGTGGAAAACCCGAATCTCTATATTCTGCGCGTGAGCCTCTTTAAGGGAGAGAAGCTTCTGCAGACGGAG
>UMDR01069020.1_pt1 | contig 34288 bp, 33 predicted proteins | sample 1964541 | NCBI WGS metagenome assembly UMDR01 (sample SAMEA4835999, study PRJEB28245) | human gut metagenome | biome: gut microbiome; material: fecal sample | place: Denmark | collected 2008 | reverse complement strand
GATTGATCTTTTTCAATTGCCTTAACTAAATGACATTGGTTGTGAACCGTCCCAAGGCTCTCGGCGATATCCGGGGTGTGACCTACATTTACGGAATGTTCTATCGGTTTGGATTGATCGATGTGCCAGAGAATGTGAAAGAGAAGAGTGGTTGAACATGTTTTTATAAACATACATTAAAAAGTGACTGAAAATTCAGATAATGTATCCACAAACCATCTTGTAACAGGGGAAGTTTTATGGTACGATAAACATAATAGGGTTATTATACGCTGTTGGAAGGCGGGTGAGACTGGGCAGAACTGACAGCTTCAGGATGGGGAGATCAGGCAAGTCAGAACTGCTTAGACAGATCCAGAACGGCTGGCCGGGAAAGGAGTGTGGATAGAATGGGTATTTATTTAAATAGCCGGAGTGCATATAGTTTATTCCGCAGAGAATACGCATCAACTTATTTTGTGGATAAGACGGATATACTTGCTGAACTTGTGCCGCTGGTGGAACTGGAAGGGAATGAAATGGAAGAAGCTGGTCCTAATCAGGGAAAGGGGCCCAAATATGTAGCGATCACCAGACCGCGCCGGTTTGGTAAGACGGTTATGGCTAACATGATTGCTTCTTATTTCGGAAAAGGCGCAGACAGCAGCAGGCTTTTTCGAAATTTGAAAGCTTCAAAGTATGACTGGTATGAAGGACATCTGAATAAACACAATGTCATCCATATTATGTTTAATGAGATGCCAAAAGAAGGTAATTCCTATAGTCAGTATATTGCACGGTTTGAAAAAGGATTACTGACAGATTTGCGAAAAGCATACCCTGATGCAGAAATAGAAAAAGACGATGCCATATGGGATGCTTTGATGAAGGTGCATGAATACTGTGATGGGGAGAAATTTATTTTTGTGCTGGATGAATGGGATTATATTTATCACCAGGATTTTGCTGCTGAGAAAGACAAGACCAGATTCACGAAATTTTTAAGCAATCTTTTAAAGGATAAAGCCTATGTGGAGATGGCATACATGACGGGTATCCTGCCGATTGCAAAATATTCCAGCGGCTCAGAATTGAATATGTTTTTTGAGTATTCTATGGCCACCAGGGTAAAATACAGTGAATATTTCGGTTTTACCGATGAGGAAGTGGATGTTCTGTATCAGAGGTATCTGGAGACAGAGCCAGATCCGGCTGTGACCCGTGAGGAATTGGAACTGTGGTATGACGGATATCAGACGGCAGGCGGCCAAAAGCTGTATAACCCCAGGTCTGTAGTCGGTGCGCTTAGTGACAACCAGTTGGGAAGCTACTGGACGAGTTCGGGCCCTTATGATGAGATATTCTATTATATAGGTGCCAATACGGATGCTGTCAAGGATGATATCGCCGCTATGGTAGCGGATAATCCGGTTCCGGCCAGAGTACAGGAATATGCTGCTACATCGATGGAGCTGGGAACAAAAGATGAGATATTCTCAGCGATGGTAGTGTATGGTTTTCTGAATTATAAGGACGGGTACGTTTCCATCCCGAACAAAGAGTTGATGGATAAGTTTGCGGAGGTGGTACAGCGGGAGCCTTCTTTGGGAAATGTATATAAGTTGACAAAAGAATCCGGGCGGATGCTCGCAGCGACGAAAGCCGGCGATACAAAAACCATGACGGAGCTGATGGAGTACGCGCATAATACGCACAGTCCGCTGCAGACATACAGCAATGAGGCGGAGCTGGCGTCTATTATCCGGTGGGTGTATCTGAAAGCATTGGATTCTTATCGTATTGAACGCGAGGACAAAGCGGGCCTTGGCTATGTTGACTTTATCTTTTATCCGTTCGTGAAAAATGATGACTGTATTATTATTGAATTAAAAGTGAACCACACAGCGGACGAAGCGATACGGCAAATCAAGGACCGTCAGTATGCGCTCCGGTTTGAAGGGCGCTGTGCGCCAGTGGCGCACGTTTTAGCGCCGACCGAAGTGAAGCGTAGAAAGTTCGGGGAGAATCCGGAATACACGGGACGTATCCTTGCGGTGGGGATTGCCTATAACAAGGATGATGAGGATAAACGACATGAGTGCAAGGTGGAGGTCCTGCGGGAGAGGCTAAAGTAAGGGAAGGATGCTGAAGAATGATAAAGTACAAAGCTTCTGAACGTAAAGTTGATTTATATGATATCGGAGATGGATTGATGTTAATGAACATCATTCTGAAAAATCAGGATGGGCAGATGAGGTCAATAGATACCTATATCGGAGCAGACAGAAATGGCTTTTCATGTGTAGGTCATACAGAGGGACTGGATGAACCTGGAGTTATTTTCAGCTATCCGGGATATGTCAGGATGATTGAAGCAAATCTATCGTATTACCTGAATGCTTTTTTCAATAACATCAAGTAAGAAAGGGTAGCCTGGCTGAAATGTCAGGTTATTTATTCCCGAGAGCAACGAGCCAGACAGATGTAGAAGAGGCTGGTGCGCTGTTGATTATTGGTTAGCATGATTTGCCTTGCAGAAGGCTGAAGGAAGTAAAGGGGGAAGGACAGAAACAGAACCTATGCTGCAGATTTTTAATTACAATGCCGGAAGGGGCGACTGTATGCGCCTGCGATATGTCGGCGCATCTGGAAATTTTCGCAATATTATAATAGATACGGGCGTTATGCGCTTTGGAAACAGGCTTGCCGGTATCTGCGCAGAGATGTCTGCTGCCGGAGAGTGTGTTGATGCGCTTATACTGACGCATGTGGATGACGACCATATTGGAGGACTGCTCAGTAATCTGCGCAGGAATGAAAACTTGCCGGTTACAGAAGTGTGGATGAATCACGGGGATGTGATTTCCGGCCAGACAGAATTATCTGTCCGGCAAAACGATGAAGTATATACGAGACTGATAAAATGCGGTATACCTGTAAAACCGGCTGTGGCAGGCAATACTTTTGAAACAGATGGTGCGGTGTTTCGGATTTTGTGGCCGGTGGAATCTGCGCTGCACAGAGAGAAGAATGTGCAGGATTCTGTACCGCTTGGAAGGACATCAGATTATGGATATAGCTTCCGGGAGCTGATGGCTCTCCCGATAAAATACAGCGATACAAGTGTAAACAATCATGCCAGTATTGTATTTGAATTTATTTACCGTGACTGCAGGATGCTATTTACGGGAGATGCATGGTCAGCGGATGTGCTGGCAAACATCAAAGATGGAAACTATGACCTGGTTAAACTGCCGCATCATGGCTCGGTAAAAAATATTTCCGAGGAGTGGAGCGGCAGAGTCAATTGCAGAAATTACATAATCTGCACGGAAGGTCTCCGGCATCCGGACAAGCAGACGATTGCAAAACTGCTCAAATGGTATGGGAATATAAATATCTATGGATCTGTGAACTGGTGGAGCAGATTTTTAACAGAGGAAGATCAAAAATATAAGGTACATTTTGTGGAGGGGGAAGAGATTTTATGGGAGACACCGGTATGAGGCTGCTGGAAGATCTGGAATGGAGGACGCAGGAGTATTCTGCACTTATTACGGATGCAAGGAGAACTTCATGCGGCAGCGGTGTTTTATACTATTCCGGAAATGGCTCTATGTTCTTCGTGTTTACCTGCGCACATGTGCTGGAAGCGCTGACAGACCCGATTGAGGTTCACTTTTTGCTCCCGATAGACAGACAAAAGGAAGACTATCGGGAGTGTTGTATTTTTGCGGGGCGTGAACAGGTTGTATATTCTCCGATTGATGAAATAACAGAAACAGGAAATATTAAAAAGCATTCTGTTGATGCGGCTGTCATCTATCTAAAGAAAGATGACGCATTGCCGTTGGAAGCAACGCCTTATCTGATCGCAGAGGCAAGAAAAGGCGATAAGGTTTTTTCACAGGGTTTTCCAGGTGGGATAAAGCAGGGAATTCCACTGCTGGAAATAATGGATACGACACGTGGAACCGTTCTTCATAGTCTGTCGGATAGAAGAGAATTTACCTTCAGAGCGGAAGATGGATATCTTGATCAGGGCAACAGAGTTTATGAGCTGGAAGGCTTTTCCGGAGCGCCTGTCTGGCATGGAGAAGAGGAGAATTTCAGCGTTTTGGGACTGCTATCGTCTGGCGAGGGAGAAACGGTGTATCGCGGCAGGGTGTCGTCAGTAAAAATGGGGATAATAAGAAGTATTATGAAAAACCATTTTAATATACTGCTTGAAACCCGGATTATCGGGATTCCGGAAGAGGACGTTGCATGTGGGAAAACGCAGCTTCTATATGATGGGACAACCCGGCTTCCGCAAAAACAGAGTATGTACGACGACTGGCTTGGCATGCAGACGGAAAAAGTGCGTGCTTACATAGATGATATAAAATTCCAGAAGGCGATAGCTTTTGCAAAGGAAACGATGCTGGACGAGCGGTTCGACCAGTGCAGCGCGCATATGATAAAACATCACATGCAGCATATGCTTTACTGCTTTGAAGCATGTTATCTGGATGATGAATATCATATTCTTGAAGAAGAGATGAGGCAACGGGGACTTTTAAAGGGGCATGATCCGCTGCGGTGGCTGACTTACAATTTTGGAAAAAAGAATTATAAAGAAACGATGGAATATGCCAAAAAAATTTTGGGAGATGGCACAGACAGCGAGAATGTACGTATACTGGCGGAAGTGTTTTATGATCTCGGAAGAGCGTATGAAGAAAATGCCGCGGCGGAAGATACGCTGGGGCATATGGTCGATGAGCACGAGAATCTGAAACTGGAGATTACCGAGCCGGATGAAGAAGCATTAATTTATCAGATGATAGGATTTGTATATGGGGAGCGCTATAAACAATACACCAGGTCTGTTCGCTGCCTGAACCGTGCTTATCGGATCGGGAGCGATTATGCAGTGCTGGAAAGTCTGGCGTGCGCATACTATTTTCTGGCAATCCAGGAGGCGACAAGGGAGGATGGTACGGTAGATACGGAGCGTATAAACCGTGCTGCCTTATATAAGGCACGGGAGTGTTTTCTGATTATTTTGGAAAAAGCGGATGAATTATATTTATCAGCGATATTGAAGAGGGAAGGATGCGTGTTATTTAACACGTTCTTTTTCCTGCAGGATACATATCGGATAATAACGATTTATCCGCTCCTGAAAAAATATGGACCGTTATTTGGAGAAATCGATCAGCGCGACCTTGAGCTGAAGTATGCAAGAACTTTATGCCAGGGTGGAAAAATAGACTTATCTGTTTTTTCTGCCTTGTCGGAAGCGGATAAAGTGCTTATTGACAGCCTGGGTGCGATGAATGAAATGATGCGGACATTTGAGTTTAAAAATCCGGCAATGCTTAAAAGAACGCAATGTCTGGAGAGGGATATGCAGCGCCTGATTGCTGCTGTCGAGAATAATATAGAGAAAATCGACCAGAGAGAGCGGATGGCTGTTGTGGCGATGCTGATGAATCTATATGGATGGGGAAGACGTATCTTTGGCTGGAACGTGACGGCTGACATGGAAAGACATCTGGTATTTATCAGAGCGGAAGGGAATGAGAAAGCGATAACTGCTTTTGAAAACTTTCTGTTTGAAAATAGTCATACGGTTGAAGAAGCAGAAGCAAAAGTGGTGGAAAGCTGGAAAAATAATCCATCTCTGGAATTATGGCTGGAAATTCTTCAATTCTATAAAAGAAACTGGATGCTGGAGAAAGCGGATGCCATGTTTCGGGATCTGTTTGAAAACCATGCGGAATATGTGAAGGATGAACCGGAATATGCCTACAGAGCATATATTGATTATATCATTCAGTATCGGCGTGATATAAAGGAAGCACTGAGATTTTTTTCTGTACATAAAAATGAGATGCAGGATAAAAATATCAGGATCTTCTGGGAGCATGAATTAATGCTGTATACGAATTCCTTTAATCATCCGGAGCGTTTTGAAGAGGAACGGATATCCTTCGTTGAGGAGGGGTTACTTCTGCCTCAGGAGTATCATCGTGTGGCGCTGATTGCATATATGTGCAACCTGAATGCGAAAAAAGCATGGGAGCATTTTAATGCAGATAATGCATTTTTCGGCATTCTTGCACAGTCTAAGGGCAGTACGTATCTGACGAGAGAAGGAGCCATGTTTTTGATCTGGCAGCGAAAATACCCTCCGCACAGAGAGACGACCTGGAATGGAATGCTGGAAACAAGGGTTAATAGTGTAAAGGATACTTACAGGAGAGAAAACTGGCATGTGCGGGTGCAGGCAATAAAAAAGAAACTTGGTTTTGATGTCAACAGATGCATTGCGATAGATGCGTGGGGTTTATATATGATTGCGATAGAGGACAAGCTGGATACGTTAGAGCAATTTGATAATGTTTATATTACGCACAGCTCTGTCTCAAGAATGCTGGAGGAAATGTGCCATTATGAAAACCGATATCTGGAGAGTATCATTGCCTATCTGGAAATACTCTCCAATGTAAAACTGCAGTCACCGGATTTTGAACATCAGTTATTGGTAAGAGAAAGGGCGGAATATTATGAACAGTGCAGCACGGTAGCGCTGGCACTGGAGCTGGGATGTCCTGCGGTGGTTGGAGAACCGATGCTTGATAATGACATGATAGTTAATTTTAAAAATATGATCATTAGACCATGTGATTATGATTTGTTAAAATAGAAAAGAGTCTGCGTTTCAAAAGGCAGGCGCTATCTGTTTCCAAAGCTGGGATATGCTGCATATGCTGATAGGGTAACCTAAGTATTTGGAGGTAAACTATGGCAGGCATTGCAGATGTCAGCGCGCTGATCCGGTCGCGTGAGGGGAGAAATTCCTACACGCAGAGCTATCTGCGCGAGAATGTTTTTGATGGATATTCGGACTGCTCGTCTCTGGTGTGGAAATGCTATGAGCGTGGTCTCGGCATCTTCGTCGGCACGTGGACCGGCGAGCAGATCGACAAAGGAACACTGGTATTGAAAAATACAGACGCCAGCAGGAAGAGCCTTTCGAAAAAGGATCTTGTAAAGATGCAGGAGGGGGACCTTGTGTTCTGGGGGCCGTCCCGCTACGATTCCCGTCATGTGGAGTATTATATGGGAAACGGCGAGCTTTCGGGACATGGGGCTGGCATCGGTCCAGTGCGGAAAAAGGCGACCGAGTACCGCCACACCTACCAGCTTCTGGAGGTGCGCCGTTATGTAAAGAGCGGCGGTCAGACGTCTGGCGGCAGCGATCCGGCGGACAGAAAAGAGCTGTTCCGCGGCAGATGTGTGGCGGACGATGTAAACGTGCGCGTCTGGGCGGGGACGGACTATGAAAACATTAAGAGTTATCCGAAGCTCTATGCGGGCGATATCGTGGAGGTAATCGACTACACACAGAAGGACAAATACGGCGAGGACTGGTATTATGTGCGCCTTGGCGGAAAATATTACGGCTTTGTGAAAGCGGAATTTATTATGAAGATCTGAATATAATGCATCAAAAAAGCCGGAAATACGCGGATACAGCGTTTTCCGGCTTTTGCAGCAGATAACGGGAATCGAACCCGCCTCCCCAGCTTGGGAAGCTGGTGTTCTACCAATGAACTATATCTGCACAGAGATTCGGTACTCTGACAGTATAGCGCATATTTTTTTTATTTGCAAGAGAAAATTGCAAGTTTTTCAAAACCTCAGTCCCGGTCGTCCCGGTTATAGAACCGTTTGCTTTCTTCCTTTATACGTTCGCGGAGCTTCTGACGTTCCTCGGAAAGACGCGCCTGGATAGCGTCTGTGCGCGCCTGCATGAAGGGGTAAGCGTCCAGGATACGTCTGTGCAGCATCGATTTCTGGGAGAGGATCTGACGGATCTCCCGGCTGATCTGTTCGGTGTTGTCTCCCGTGCTCGCCTCACCGACGCGGCGCACCATAGAGGTGACGATGTGGGAGAGCACATAATCCGTTGCCAGCAATATCAGAAAACAGATGCAGATGGCGTACAGCGCTGTTTTTGGAATACGCGCGAACAGGCGGAAAAGCGCCGGAGCGATCAGCTTTACGATCAGCACGCCGCCGATGCCAAACAGCACGCAGTTTCCGATCCAGATGCGCCCCTCCAGATTCATCGGGCGCGAGCTGTAGTCCCACCAGCGGGCATGGAAAACCTTTTCCATGTACCAGCTCACGAAATATTCCAGTGCGCTGCAGAAAAAGAAGCTGATGAGGAACGCTTCAAGGTAACTGCAATCGCTGCCCGCCGTGAGATGAACGGCCGCTGTGACGAGTACTGCGCCTGCACCGTAAATCGGGCAGTAAGGTCCGATAAGGAAGCCGCGGTTGATGAAGCGGTGGAACTGTATGTATTTCAGTGTGACCTCCATGATCCAGCCGGCGACCGAAAATACCATGAAAAGCAAAATAAAGTAGCAGAGTAATTCGATAGACGGGGAGTGTGTCTGTAATTCCATAAAAATCTCCTTTTTAAAAATTGTAAGTCTTTTACAGTTTACCATAGATTTTTCGGAAAAGCTATACTAATGCGATGCATAGAAACGGAAATTTTAGGAATACTTTTTATAGAACAGACAGGAGGTGTTAGGATGGCAAACAGAGGACTCGATTATACAGCGCTTGTAATTTCCGTAATTGGGGCAATCAACTGGGGTCTGATCGGAATTTTCCGGCTGGATCTGGTGAGATGGATTTTTGGGGATATGACCTGGATATCCAGACTGATCTATGTGCTGGTCGGTCTCAGCGGGCTGTATCTTCTGAGCTTTTTCGGAAGAGTCGGCAGCAGCGACGAAGTGCACGCATAGGATTCCGGTCATCGGAGCCTGCCAGGCTTGGCTTTAGCAGATTCATGTATCGACGAACGCCCCTTTCTGTGTTATGATAAAGAAAATATTATCATAAACGACGGAAAGGGGTATTTTCAATGGGAAATCCCTCAGAAAATAAATCAGACAGACAAAACGGGCGTCTGTGCCTTGGCATCCTTGCGCATGTGGACGCGGGCAAGACCACCCTGGCGGAGAGCATACTGTACCGGCAGGGAAGCATCCGCACCATGGGCAGGGTAGATCACGGCGACGCTTTTCTTGATACCTATGAGCTGGAGCGGGCGCGCGGCATTACGATTTTTGCAAAGCAGGCGCTGTTTTCGCTGGGCGACAAGGAGGTGACGCTGCTGGACACGCCTGGGCATGTCGATTTTTCAGCGGAGATGGAGCGCACCCTGCAGGTGCTGGACTACGCGGTGCTGGTGATCAGCGGTGCGGACGGTGTGCAGGGGCATGTGCAGACGCTGTGGCGCCTTTTAAAGCAGTATCAGATTCCCGCTTTTTTGTTCGTCAACAAAATGGATCAGCCGGGAACCGACCGGGATCATTTGATGGAGGAACTGAAGAGCCGTCTGGATGAGCGATGCGTGGATTTTGGCGAGGCATGGGAGAAGCTGCAGGAAAATCTGGTGGTCTGCGATGAAGCGCTGATGGAGAGCTATCTGGAGGGCAGAGAAATCAATGAGGAGGATATCTGTACGCTGATCCGGGAAAGAAACGTGTTTCCCTGCTATTTTGGCTCTGCGCTTCGGGGTGAGGGCGTGGGGGAATTTCTGGAAGGACTTTCTGAATATACCGATTATCCGGTCTATCCGGAGGAATTCGGAGCGAAGGTTTTTAAAATTTCCAGAGATGCCCAGGGAAACCGTCTGACACATATGAAGATAACGGGAGGGGCTCTGAAGGTGAAAATGCCGCTTGTAACCGGAAAGGATGAAGCCGGGGAGATCCTGGAAAAGGTGGATCAGATACGGCTGTATTCCGGCGCAGGCTACCAGACAGTGAGCGAAGCGGCGGCAGGAAGCGTCTGCGCAGTCACCGGACTGAACCATACGCTGCCAGGTGACGGCCTTGGCTGTCAGAAAAACAGCGGCGAGGCGTTTTTAGAGCCGGTGCTTCAGTATAGGGTGCTGCTCCCGGAGGGCTGCGATGTACATGGCGCGCTTTTGAAAATGCGCCAGCTGGAGGAGGAAGAGCCGACCTTACATATTCTATGGAACGAGTCAGCGCAGGAAATCCATGTGAAGGTTATGGGTGAAATCCAGACAGAAATCTTAAAAAGTATGATTTCGGAGCGTTTTGGTCTGGACGTGTCGTTCGGCGCCGGAAGCATTGTCTATAAAGAAACGATCTGCGATGCGGTGGAGGGGATCGGTCATTTTGAGCCTCTGCGTCATTATGCGGAGGTGCATCTTTTGCTGGAGCCGCTGAAAGCCGGGAGCGGTATGGTCTTTGACACCGCCTGCAGCGAGGATGCGCTGGACCGGAACTGGCAGCGGCTGATCCTCACCAATCTGCAGGAGAAAGCCCACCGGGGCGTTTTGACCGGGGCGGAGATCACGGATATGAAAATTACGCTGTTATCCGGGCGGGCGCACTTAAAGCACACGGAGGGCGGCGATTTCCGGCAGGCAGTCTACCGGGCGGTGCGCCAGGGATTGATGAACGCAGAAAGCATACTTTTGGAACCGGTCTATGAGTTCCGGCTGGAGATTCCCACGGACGCGGTGGGACGTGCTATGGCGGATATCACGCGAATGCATGGGACGTTTGAGGGACCGGAAACGCAGGGAGCTGTGGCGGTGCTGACCGGAAGTGCGCCGGTTGCAGCCATGCAGGATTACCAGAAGGAGGTTGTCGCTTACACGAAAGGCTGCGGACGCCTCTTCTGCAGTCTGAAGGGCTACGAGCCGTGCCATAACCAGGAGGAAGTTATCGCTGCTGTCGGGTACGATCCCGATGCGGACACGGACAACCCCAGCGGCTCGGTGTTTTGCGCGCACGGCGCAGGCTTTTACGTGCCGTGGGATAAGGTGCCGGACTATATGCACCTGGAGCGGGCTTATCAGCCAAAACGCCAGCTTGAGAGCGGGGAACGGCAGAACGAGGGGACGGACTATGCGGCAGCCGGGCGCAAACTACAGTCCTCTCTGGCGATGGATCAGGAGCTGGAGGAGATTTTCACCAGAACCTACGGCACCGGAAAAGAGGCGCGCAGCGGTTGGGGACGCAGTCGTTTTACTCCGGCGCGCACGGTGGATCCCGTTAATGCAAAAAAGCCGCGCAGGGAGCCACCCAAAGAAGAGTATCTGCTGGTGGACGGTTATAATATCATTTTTGCCTGGGAAGAGCTGCGTGAGCTTGCGCGCATCAATATCGAGAGTGCGCGCGGCAGGCTGATGGATATTTTGTGCAATTACCAGGGCTTCCGAAAAAGTACGGTTATTCTGGTGTTTGACGCCTACAAGGTGGAGGGCGGAACCGGCTCCGTGCAGAAGTATCATAATATTTATGTGGTGTATACCAGAGAGGCGGAGACGGCGGACCAGTATATTGAAAAAGCGGTGCATGAGATCAACCCGCAGCATCATGTGACGGTGGCGACATCGGACGCGCTGGAGCAGATGATCATCTGGGGCGCGGGGGCTTCCCGTATGTCGGCGGCAGGGCTTTTAGAAGAGATCGATGCGGCGAGCACCGAGATCCGTCGGGATTATCTCGGAGGGCAGAAAAGTACCGGAGAGAAGCTGTTTGATAAGCTTCCGGAGGATCTGGCGAAGCTGATGGAGGATATCCGCCTTGGCAGAAAAAGTTTGTAAAAGCGGGCGGAAGCATCCAATGCCGGCGAAACACACTGGAAGCGGAGATTTTCTGCATTCAAAAGAAAGGAAGAGGAATATGAGACAGGAAATTTTGGAGTACAACAAACAATTTGTGGCAAACAGAGAATACGAAAAATACCGTGCAGGGAAATATCCGGAGAAGAAGCTGGCAATTTTGTCCTGTATGGACACCCGCCTCACGGAGCTGCTTCCGGCAGCGCTCGGGCTGAAGAACGGCGACGCCAAGATCATCAAAAATGCCGGCGCGGTAGTGACCCATCCGTTCGGGAGCGTCGTGCGCAGCCTTCTGGTGGCGATCGTCGAGCTTGGCGTGGAGGAGGTTATGGTGATCGGACATACCGACTGCGGCGTGCAGCATATCGACGCGGATCTGATCCTTGGACATCTGCAGCAGCGCGGCATTTCCATGGAGAAGATCGAGATGCTCAAATACGCCGGAGTGGACTTTGAAAAGTGGCTGTGCGGCTTCAATACCATCCGGGAGTCGGTGGAGGACACCGTGCGGACGCTGCGCGAGCATCCTCTGATCCCCAGGGATGTGACGATCACCGGCTATATCATGAACACCGAGACGGGAGAGCTGTATCCGGTGGTGGAGTAAGGAAGGAATGTCGGGTGAATGGGTGACGAAATATGTCGAATGTTTACGATGAAATGTTCTTGATTATGCGAATCGGATAAAGCTATAATAGCTGTAATGATTGGAAATAATTGGAGGACAGACTGTTGGAAAAATTACATGTTGCAATCGCAGACGACAATGAGAGAATGGTGCAGCTGCTCGACAGCATTGTCAGCAGCGATAAAGATTTAGAGGTAGTGGGGAGGGCCGGAAACGGCGAGGACCTTGTAAATATTATCCGGCAGAAGGAACCGGACGTTGTGCTTCTCGACATTATTATGCCGAAGGTGGATGGACTGAGTGTGATGCAGAAAGTCAACCAGGATAACGCGATCAAGAAGCGCCCGGCGTTTATTGTGATCACGGCGATCGGGCAGGAAAAGATCACTGAGGACGCCTTTGAACTTGGCGCTGATTATTACATATTAAAGCCGTTTGACAACGAGATGGTGCTGAACCGGATCAAGCATGTCCGTAAGGAACGCGAGCGCAATTTTGCGGAGGTGCGCAAGGTGAACGCTTACGAGAGCAAGAGCGAGTACATGGAACGCAATCTGGAGACGGACGTCACAAACATCATCCACGAGATCGGCGTTCCGGCGCATATCAAGGGCTACCAATATCTGCGGGATGCGATCATCATGTCAGTGAACGATATGGAGATGCTTAATTCCATCACCAAGATCCTGTACCCGATGATCGCGAAGAAGCACCAGACGACGCCGAGCCGCGTGGAACGCGCCATCCGTCATGCGATCGAGGTGGCGTGGAGCCGCGGAAAGATGGATACCATCGACGAGCTGTTCGGCTACACGGTGAACGGTGGGAAGGGCAAGCCGACAAATTCGGAATTTATCGCGCTGATCGCCGACAAGGTGCGCCTGGAGTACAAGAACCGCTAGAAAAGACATACAAAAGAGAATGGAGCTTAAAATATGGTAGCAGTTTATTTGTCGCCGCTGTACATGCTCTGGAACATTGTTCAGCTTGTCTGGATCATGCGCTGGATGCAGGCGTGCCACGGGATTTTCCGGACGGTGGCGGCGCGGACGATTGTGGTACTTGTTTATATGTTTTTTGCGATGAGCCTGCTGGTTGCTTTTTTTCTGCCGGCTTCCAGGCTGCAGCGGGTGATGAAGCTGATCAGCAATTACTGGCTCGGCGTGCTGCTTTATATGACGATGACGATCGGTGCGGCGTTGATTCTGCATTTTATTCTGTATCGGATCTCTTTTGGAAAAAAGGCTTTGCTGTTTTCCAGGGGCGGTTCGGTGATCACCGGGGCAGTCTGCGCGGTGATCGTACTTGCGGTGAGCATTTACGGGATGATAAACGCGCGTACGATTCGCATGACGCGCTATGAGGTGACGATCGACAAGCCCTGTGAGGGGTTAAAGCAGCCGCTTCGCATTGCGCTGGTGGCGGATCTGCATCTCGGCTACAACATCAGCAACGGCAGCATGAAAACGATGGTGGAAAAGATCAATGCCGAAAATCCCGATCTGGTGGTGATCGCCGGGGATATTTTCGACAATCAGTATGAGGCGCTGGAGGATCCCGAAGAGCTGGCGCAGATCCTCTCAGGTCTTCAGAGCAGGTACGGGGTCTACGCCTGCTATGGAAACCATGATATCGAGGAGCCGATCCTGGCGGGCTTTACATTTGCCTCGAAGGAGAAAAAGCAGAGCGATCCGCGCATGGATGCACTGCTTAAAAAGGCGGACATAAAGCTTCTGCGGGATGAGGGAGTGCTGATCGACGATCTGTTTTATGTGTACGGCAGACCGGACTATGAGCGTCCGGGGCGCGGCATCGAGGTGCGCAAAACGCCCGCGGAGATCACGGCGGATATGGACAATTCCAGGCCGATCCTGGTGATCGATCACGAGCCGCGCGAGCTGCAGGAGCTTGCCGACGCAGGCGTGGATCTGGATCTCAGCGGTCACACCCACGACGGACAGGTATTCCCGGCAAATATCATTACGGACCTTAAGTGGGAAAATTCCTGCGGTTATCTGAAAAAAGATAATATGCACAGCATCGTCACCTCCGGCATCGGCGTGTTCGGCCCGTTCATGCGGGTAGGGACGAAATCAGAAATCTGTATCATAGATGTAAACTTTGCGAACGACTTTGCGAACGGCGTGTAAATAGCGCCGTTTTTTTGTTGCTCTTTTTGGAGAATGGGGTTATACTTAACTATATTATTACAACTTTTACGGGAGGTTTTCATGAAGAAGGTACTTTTTGTGGCATCGGAGGGTGTTCCGTTTATCAAGACCGGCGGATTGGCAGACGTAGTGGGTTCTCTGCCGAAATATCTCAGCAAGGAAGAGTTTGACGTGCGTGTGATTCTTCCGAAATACCTGTGTATGCGCGAGGATTTAAAAGAGAGTCTGAATTATGTGTCTCATTTTTATATGGATCTTGGCTGGAGAAGCCAGTATGTGGGAATCCTAGAGACAGTGTACGACGGCATCCAGTTTTATTTCATCGACAACGAATACTACTTTGCGGGCATGAAGCCGTATGGGAATATTTATGAGGATATCGAGAAATTTGCATTTTTCTCGAAGGCGGCGCTGTCGGCGCTTCCGGTGATCGGCTTCCAGCCGGATATCGTGCACTGTCACGACTGGCAGACCGGACTGATCCCGGTATTTTTAAAGGATAAGTTCCGTGAGGGCGAGTTTTTTGCAAACATGAAGTCGATCATGACGATACACAACCTGAAATTCCAGGGCGTGTGGGATATGAACACCGTGAAAAACATCACGGGACTGCCGGACTATTACTTCACGCCGGACAAGCTGGAGGCATACGGGGACGCAAACTATCTCAAGGGCGGTCTGGTATATGCTGACGCGCTCACCACGGTAAGCCCGACTTATGCAGAGGAAATCAAGACGCCGTTCTACGGGGAAAATCTGGACGGTCTGATGAAGGCGCGTGCGCATGATCTGCGCGGCATCGTAAATGGGATCGATTATGAGGAATACAATCCGGAAACGGACAAAATGATCACGGCAAACTACAATGCGCGCAATTTCCGCAAGGAAAAGGTGAAAAATAAGATTGCTCTGCAGAAGGAGCTGGGACTTGCGCAGAATGAAAAAACGTTTATGATCGGTATCGTTTCCCGTCTGACCGACCAGAAGGGCTTCGATCTCATCAATTATATGATGGAAGAAATGTGCCAGCAGGATTGGCAGATCGTGGCACTCGGCACCGGCGAGGAGCGCTATGAGAATATGTTCCGTCATTTTGCATGGAAGTATCCGGACAAGGTGTCAGCTAATATTTACTACTCCGAGGCAATGTCTCACAAGGTATATGCGGCCTGTGATGCGTTCCTTATGCCGTCGCTCTTTGAGCCGTGCGGTCTGAGCCAGCTTATGAGCCTGCGGTACGGCACACTCCCGATCGTGCGCGAGACGGGCGGTCTGAAGGATACCGTGGAGCCGTACAACGAGTACGAGGGCACCGGTACTGGCTTCAGTTTCCGGAATTACAATGCGCATGAGATGTACAACACCATACGTTATGCCCATTCTGTTTATGTGGACAAGAGACGTGAGTGGAACAGGCTGGTCGACCGCGCAATGGCGGCGGACTTTTCCTGGAAGACATCGGCGGATCAGTACGCGGAGCTGTATAACTGGCTGTAAAAAATAAAATATGAATAGAAAACCCTCCTTGAAGACATACTGGTAAAGTAACGATATGTTGACAAGGAGGGCTTTTTTATGGCAGAATTATCAGAACTCGATTTGCAGAACCTGCGCCACCTGATCGGCGGATTTTCCACCACACACTGTAAAATGACGGCGTATGCTTCTCAGGCAACCGACCCGGCAGTAAAGCAGTTTTTCCAGAAATCCGCGCAGAGCGCGATGGAATCCAAGCAGCAGCTTATGGGATTTTTACAGTAGGAGGGAAGCAAACATGGACGAGAAAACAATGGTATCCGATACCCTCGCAGGTATCAACGGCGAATTAGTGCGCTACGGCGAGATGATCCCGCAGACAGAAAACAAAGAGCTGAAACAGACACTCAAACAGATCCGCAACCAGTGCGAGATGTCCCAGGAGGAGATCTATCAGATCGCGCGGAGCAAGCAGTATTATGTTCCGGCGGCAAAGGCGACCGCGGAAGAGGTTGCGCACGTAAAATCCATTCTGACACAGATGGGCTAAGCTGGGGCGACTGTCCGGAGCTGGGTACTGTTCACGCCAGCCTTAAATACCTGCTGCGACGCGAAGTTGGTCCGGTGGGTTTGAGACGTGAGAACGTGATTCAGGTACAAGTATGACACATCCGTTTCTGAAAGATGGGGAACGGCGGAATATGACACAGGTTTCCCCTTGCTTATTACGGAAATCTGTGTCATACTGTACATAGGGAAAGAAACTTTGCAAAAAAGGGGGTCGTGGCTAAAATGAAGAAAAAAACAGGGGTGTTTCTGGCATTGTTTTTGCTGCTTGCACTGCTTCCGGCGATGACTGTAAACGCGGGCTTTCGCAGGGTAAGGGTGAAGGAGAACGGAACGTACCGTTATTACTACCGGTACTATACGTCGAAAACAAAGTATTTAAAGGGAACGAAGACATCAAATAAAGCGGCGGCGTACAGGCGCTGGGTATTTAAAAATATTAAGAAAAATGGAAAAACGTATACATATTGTTTCGATGAAAACGGTTATATGCAGGTGGGCTGGAAGAAGCTGACTACGAAAGCGGCGAAGGGCGTCTGGTACTGGTATTACTTTGACAACAGCGGACGGATGCTGAAAAATCGCACGAAAAACGGGCATTATCTGCAGAGCAATGGCAGGATGCTCACCAACGGCTGGCATGGCAGCACCTATTATGGCGATGACGGAAGTGCTGTGGCGGGCTACCGCGCGGACGTAAAAAACGGCTTTAAAAAGACGAAAAAAGGCACAAAATACAGGCAGGCGGACGGCACCTATGCCCAGAAAAAGTGGGTGTGCATCAAAGACAGCCAGGGGAAATATTACTGGTACTATTTCTATAGCAGCGGCTATATGGCCCAAAATACCTGGGTGGGTTCGCGTCATGTGGACAAAAACGGACGGATGGATCAACGGAAATGAAGATTGACAGTGGGCAGGAAAGCTTAAAGGTTTTCCTGCCTGCTTTTTTGCGTGGATTATGATATTTGGGAAATTTTTGCGGGCGCTGTCATACTGCTTCTGCCAGACTTTTGCGGATACTGCGCACTGCAAGCAGAAATGTGACAAGTTGATTGATGAGCATACCGGCGAAGAAGCCGCTGATGCCAAATACCGGGATCGCAAAGACAATGAAGGCGATGCGGATGGCGACGCCGGTGAGGTTGTGTACCAGTACCTGCGAGGTTTTGCCAAGCCCGTTCAGGATCGCAAAGAGAGCTGGATTTAAGTACATCAGCGGGCAGATCCAAGCGAGCGCGCGGATGAAGGAGCCGGCAAGCGCATTGTCAAAGAGCAGGTTTCCGGCAAAATCGCCGAGGAAAAAGAAGCCGAGAAAACACACGAGTCCGAGCGCGAGGCAGGACAGGCAGAGCTTGCGGATGGCGGCGGTAATGGCGGACAGCTTTCCGCAGGCCTGTGCCTCCGAGATGACCGGCAGCAGCATGGTGCAGAGCGAGGAGGTCAGCGCCGACGGGAACAGGATCAGCGGCAGCGCCATTCCGGTGAGCACGCCGTAGACGCTCAGGGCGGAAGAAGCGGTAAGCCCGGAGAGCCGCAGCTGCAGCGGGATAAGCAGCGCCTCGATGCTTTGCAGGACATTGACAAGCACGCGGTTTAAGGTGAGCGGCACCGAGATCATAAGGAGCTCGCCTGCGTAGTGCGCGGTGGAGTGCACTGGTTTCGGGAGCGGCGGCTGCGCGGCGAAATGGATCGTCAGAGCCGTAGCGGAAAAAAGTGCGGCAAAAAATTCCTCCAGTATGATGCTGTAGACAGCGATGGCGGGCGTAATAGCGATCCCCTTCTCTGTCCAGATGCGGCAGAGCAGAACGACGCTGCCAAGGCGCACCAGATGCTCCAGTATCTCGGAAATCGCGGGTATTTTTGCCTGTTTCAGCCCATAATAATAGCCGTTGATGCATGCGTGAAGGGAGCCGAAGGGAACCGCGTAGGCGAGCAGGCGCAGAAGCTCTGAGCTGCGCGGCTCTTTGACAAAATTTTCCGCGAGAAAGCCGTGGAAATGCAGCAGCAGGAAGGACACGCACAGGGACAGGGCGAGGGAGAGCGCCATGCCGATGTGGAAGATCCTGCGCGCCCCGCCGCGGTCGCCGGAGGCGGTTTTGGCGGAGACAAACCGCGAGATCGTGGTCTGGATGCCGGACACGGTGAGCGAAAAGGACAGCGCATAAAGCGGAAAAATAAGCTGGTAAATTCCCAGCCCCTCTGCACCGATCGCGCGCGAGAGGAATATTCTATAAAAAAAGCCGATAATGCGCCCGATAAGCCCGGCGGCGGTTAAAAGGGCGGCTCCCTTTAAGACGGTATGTTTTTGAGGCATGTGAGTATCATCCCCTGCAATTATTCTTCAGCGTTTTCCAGGAACATGTGCACTCGCCCGGAGCGACGGTGAAGAGTAATCTTTTTTTGCAATATATGTCAAGAAGTACCTTGACAGAACCGGAAATGGGTGCTATATTCTTTTTTGAAGAAATCCGAGTGATTTAGTCGGGTTTAAAAATAAAAGGATTGAAGGTGGCAGCGTGAAACTTTCCACAAAGGGCAGATATGGGCTGCGCGCGTTAATCGATCTGGCTCTGCACTGCGAACAGGAGGCGGTTCCCATCAGCAGCGTGGCGGCGCGGCAGAAGATATCAGAGAGCTATCTGGAGCAGCTTTTCGGAAAGCTGCGAAAGGCGGGACTGATCATCAGCGAGCGCGGCGCGCAGGGCGGTTACCGGCTGGCAAAACCGGCGGAGGAGATTTCCGTGGGCGATATCCTGCGGGCGCTGGAGGGCAATCTGGACGCCGTGGAGTGTCCGGGGCTGAAGGAGGATGCCGGATGCGAGGGCGCAGACTTCTGCGTGACAAAGTATGTGTGGCAGAGAATGAATGACAGTATAACAGAGGCTGTGGATGAAATAATGCTGGACCAACTGGTCCGGGAGAGCAGAAAGGCACAGTGCAAAAGCGGCTATGTTGCCGCACAATGTGAGAATTGAGGTGGAGAATATGAAAAAAGTAATTTATCTGGATAATGCGGCGACCACAAAGACGGCGCCGGAGGTTGTGGAGGCGATGCTTCCGTATTTCACAGAGTTTTATGGAAACGCGTCTACCATCTATGAGCTTGGCGGAAACAGCAAAAAGGCAATGAATGAAGCGCGGGAGACGATCGCGCATATTCTGGGCGCGCAGGAAAATGAAATTTATTTCACGGCGGGCGGCTCGGAATCCGATAACTGGGCGCTGAAGGCAACGGCGGAGGCGTACCGCGCAAAAGGCAACCATATCATTACCTCCAGGATCGAGCATCATGCGGTCCTGCATACCTGCGAGTATCTGGAGAAAAACGGATTTGAGGTCACTTATGTGGATGTGGATGAGAACGGAAAGATTAAGTTAGACCAGTTGAAAAAAGCGATCCGTCCGACTACCATCCTGATTTCCGTGATGTTTGCAAACAACGAGATCGGTACCATCCAGCCGATCAAGGAGATCGGCGAGATCGCGCACGAGCATGGCATCCTGTTCCATACGGACGCGGTGCAGGCGTTCGGACAGCTTCCGATCAATGTAGATGAGTGCCATATTGATATGCTGAGCGCCAGCGGGCACAAGCTGAACGGACCGAAGGGGATCGGTTTTCTCTACATCCGCAAGGGCGTGAAGATCCGTTCGTTTATCCACGGCGGAGCGCAGGAGCGTAAGCGCCGCGCGGGTACGGAGAATATTCCGGGTATCGTGGGACTTGGGGTAGCGGCAAAGCGCGCAGCGGATTCCATGCCGGAGCGCACCGCGAAAGAAATCGAGCTGCGCGACCATCTGATCGACCGCGTGCTGAAGGAAATTCCTTATACGCGTCTGAACGGCGATCGAACCGATCGTCTCCCGAACAACGCAAACTTCAGCTTTCAGTTTATCGAGGGTGAATCTATGCTGATCATGTTGGATATGGAGGGTATCTGTGGCTCCAGCGGTTCTGCGTGCACATCGGGAAGTCTCGATCCGTCGCATGTGCTGCTTGCGATCGGACTTCCGCACGAGATCGCACACGGCTCTCTGCGTCTGACGTTAAGCGAGGAGACCACGCTGGAGGATATTGATTTTACGGTAGATACGATCAAAAAGATTGTCGAGAGACTGCGCGGCATGTCTCCGTTATATGAAGATTTTGTGAAAAAACAGGCGGCTAAATAGACCTGTTCCGGATAAAGGAGGAAGAAAAATGTACAGTGAAAAAGTAATGGATCATTTCCAGAACCCGAGAAATATGGGTGAGATTGAGAACGCCAGCGGCGTGGGAACCGTGGGCAATGCAAAATGCGGCGATATCATGCGCATGTACCTGGATATCGATGACAACGGCATTATCCAGGATGTAAAATTTAAAACGTTCGGATGCGGCGCTGCTGTGGCAACCAGCAGCATGGCAACCGAGCTGGTAAAAGGCAAAAATATCCAGGAGGCGCTGCAGGTAACGAATAAAGCGGTTATGGAGGCGCTGGACGGGCTTCCGCCTGTGAAGGTACACTGTTCTCTGCTCGCCGAGGAAGCAATCCACGCGGCACTCTGGGATTACGCGGAAAAGCATGGCATCAAGATCGAAGGTCTGCAGAAGCCGAAATCTGATATCCACGAGGGCGAAGAGGACGAGGCGGAAGAGTATTAAGACAGCAGGAACCACAGGTATCCCGCGGAAAAAAATTGGACAGGCAGGATATTATATATGAAGAAAAAGGTGGTTGTGGGAATGTCAGGCGGCGTCGATTCGTCGGTGGCAGCGTGGCTTTTGAAGGAGCAGGGCTACGACGTGGTTGGCGTGACAATGCAGATCTGGCAGGATGAGGAAGAGCAGACGCAGGAGGAGAATGGCGGCTGCTGCGGGCTAAGCGCCGTGGAAGATGCGCGGCGCGTGGCGCAGACGCTGGAAATTCCCTACTATGTGATGAATTTCAAGGCAGAATTTAAGGAAAAGGTGATGGATTACTTCGCAGAGGAATATCTGTGCGGTCGGACACCGAATCCCTGCATCGCCTGCAACCGTTATGTGAAGTGGGAGGCGCTTCTGCAGAGAAGTTTGTCGATCGGTGCGGACTACATCGCGACCGGACATTACGCGCGCATCCGGCAGCTTCCGAACGGAAGGTACACCATCTGCCGTTCGGCAACCGCCGAGAAGGATCAGACCTACGCGCTTTATAATCTCACGCAGGAGCAGCTTACGCATACCCTGATGCCGGTAGGAGAGTACACAAAAGAAGAAATCCGTGCGATCGCGGAAAGGATCGGGCTGCGCGTGGCAAACAAGCCGGACAGCCAGGAAATCTGTTTTGTGCCGGACGACGATTACGCCGCTTTTATCGAGGATTATACCGGCAGGAAGCTGCCCGCCGGAAATTTTGTGACGGCGGACGGCAGGGTGCTCGGACAGCACCGCGGCATCACACATTATACGATCGGACAACGGCGCGGCCTGCAGCTTCCGATGGGGCACCGCGTGTTCGTGACGGAAATCCGTCCGGACACGAACGAGGTGGTGATCGGCGAAAATGAGGAGTTGTTTAAGCGGCATCTGACTGCCAACAGGCTGAATTTTATGGCGGTTCCGGGCATCGACGGGGAGCGGCGCGTGACGGCGAAGATCCGCTACAATCATAAGGGCGCTCCCGCAGTCATCCGCATGACGGGTGCGGACACGATCGAATGCGTGTTTGACGAGCCGCAGCGGGCGGCGACGCCGGGACAGGCAGTCGTTTTTTACGACGGAGAAAATGTGCTTGGAGGGGGAACCATCCTATGAGTATTCTGACAGATTGTCATCTGCACAGCAGCTTTTCGGCGGATTCGGAAGCGCCGATGGAGAACATGATAGAAAAAGGGCTTCAGCTTGGGCTGACCGCGATGTGCTTTACGGAGCATATGGATCACGGGATGCTGGATAACGGCGTTTCCTTTGAGGTGGATACCGCCGCATACCGGGAGGGCTTCCTAAAGCTGAAGGAAAAATACCGCGGAAAGATCGAGCTTCTGTTCGGCATCGAGCTGGGGCTGGAGGCACAGTATGCGGATTTTTTAAATGAATATTCTCATGCCTGGGATTTCGATTTTATCATCGGCTCCTCCCACACGGTAGAGGGAAAGGACCCGTATTTTGCTGATTTTTATGAGGGGCGCACGGAGGAAGAGGCATACCGGACATATTTCGAGACGATTCCCAAAAATCTGGCGGCGTTCTCCAATGTAGATACGTATGGGCACCTCGATTATGTGGTGCGTTATGGCCCGAACAAAAACCGCGAATATTCTTATGAGAAATACCGGGATGTGCTGGATGCAGCACTAAAAGCTCTTATTGAGCACGGCGTCGGGCTGGAGATCAATTCTGCCGGGTATAAGCAGGGCCTGTGCGCGCCGAATCCATGTATGGATATCGTAAAGGCGTACCGGCGGCTGGGCGGCGAGATCGTTACCATCGGCTCGGACGCGCATGCTCCGGAATGGATCACCGGGGAGTTTGGGCGCGTGCGCGAACTGCTCCTGGAGTGCGGCTTCCGTTATTACGCCGTTTTCCGCGAAAGAAAACCATATTTTTTAAGTTTATGAAAAATATGTCTTGAATTTTTGGGACAAATTGGGTAGAATGTTAATAAGGTTGACGTTTCTTTAACAAACATTGGAAACGGTAACATTCTGTGCGTATGCGCAGGCAAAAATATTACATTTATATTTTTAGGAGGAATTGCGATTATGGCAGTAAAAGTAGCAATCAATGGTTTTGGCCGTATCGGTCGTCTGGCATTCAGACAGATGTTTGGTGCTGAAGGTTATGAAGTAGTGGCTATCAACGATTTGACAAGCCCGAAGATGCTGGCTCACCTTCTGAAGTATGATTCTTCTCAGGGTAAATATGAACTGGCTGACAAGGTTTCTGCTGGTGAAGATTCCATCACAGTTGATGGCACAGAAATCAAAATCTACGCTATGGCTGACGCATCCCAGCTTCCGTGGGGCGAGCTTGGAGTAGACGTTGTTCTGGAGTGCACAGGCTTCTATACCTCCAAGGCAAAAGCTGAAGCTCACATCAAAGCTGGCGCTCGCAAGGTTGTTATTTCTGCTCCGGCTGGAAACGACCTTCCGACTATCGTTTACAATGTAAACCACGAGACACTGAAAGCGGAAGATACTGTTATCTCCGCAGCTTCCTGCACAACAAACTGCCTGGCTCCGATGGCAAAGGCTCTGAATGACTATATGCCGATCGAATCCGGTATCATGTGTACAATCCACGCTTACACAGGCGACCAGATGATCCTGGATGGTCCGCAGAGAAAAGGCGACCTCAGAAGAAGCCGTGCAGGTGCGGTAAATATCGTTCCGAACAGCACAGGCGCTGCAAAGGCTATCGGCCTGGTTATTCCGGAACTGAATGGCAAGCTCATCGGCGCTGCTCAGCGTGTTCCGACCCCGACAGGTTCCACCACGATCCTGAACGCAGTTGTTAAGGGACAGGCTACCGTTGAGGGCATCAACGCAGCTATGAAGGCAGCAGCTACCGAGTCCTTCGGTTACAACACAGATGAGATCGTATCCAGCGATATCGTTGGTATGAGATTCGGTTCTCTGTTCGATGCTACCCAGACTATGGTAGTAAATCTGGCAGACGGCACATCCCAGGTACAGGTTGTTTCCTGGTATGACAACGAGAACTCTTACGTAAGCCAGATGGTTCGCACGATCAAATACTTCAGCGAGCTGGCATAAGAGCATTTTATCAAGACCTATCAGAGGTCCGGTCTTAGGACCGGACCTCGTTTCATAATGAAACAAAAATGGTTTCTATAATAATGGAGGTTTTTAAATCATGGGATTAAATAAGAAATCTGTTGATGATATCAACGCAAAGGGCAAACGCGTCCTGGTTAGATGCGATTTCAACGTACCGCTGAAAAATGGCGAGATCACAGACGAAACACGTATTGTTGCGGCGCTGCCAACTATCCAGAAGCTGATCAACGACGGCGGCAAGGTTATCCTCTGCTCTCACCTTGGCAAGGTAAAGAACGGTCCGAATGAGGGAGAATCCCTGGCTCCGGTGGCAAAGAGACTTTCCGAGAAGCTTGGCAAAGAGGTTGTATTTGTTTCTGATTACAACGTAACCGGCGAGGCTGCAACAAAGGCAGTTTCCGAGATGAAGGACGGCGATGTGGTTCTTCTGCAGAATACCCGTTTCCGCGGAAAAGAAGAGACAAAGAACGGCGAGGAATTCAGCAAAGAGCTGGCAGACCTGGCAGACCTTTACGTATGCGACGCATTCGGCTCTTCCCACAGAGCACACGCTTCTGTTGCAGGCGTAACCAAATTCATCACCGAAAAGGGCGGCGAGAACGTTGTCGGCTATCTGATGCAGAAGGAGATCAACTTCCTTGGAAACGCAGTAGAAAACCCGGTAAGACCGTTCGTAGCGATCCTCGGCGGCGCAAAGGTTGCAGACAAGCTGAACGTTATCTCCAACCTGCTTGAAAAATGCGACACCCTCATCATTGGCGGCGGCATGGCTTACACCTTCCTCAAAGCAAAAGGATACGAGGTTGGAACCTCTCTGGTAGACGACGAGAAGCTTGACTACTGCAGGGAAATGATGGAAAAGGCAGAGAAGCTCGGCAAGAAGCTGCTTCTTCCGGTTGATACCACCATTGCAAAAGAATTCCCGAACCCGATCGACGCAGAGATCGAGGTATCCGTTGTAGACTCCAATGCAATCCCGGCTGATATGATGGGACTTGATATCGGAACAAAGACAGCAGAGCTTTATGCAGACGCTGTAAAATCCGCAAAGACCGTTGTATGGAACGGACCGATGGGCGTATTCGAGAACCCGATCCTTGCAAAAGGAACCATCGCAGTTGCAAAATCCCTTGCTGAGACAGACGCAACCACCATCATCGGCGGCGGAGACTCCGCAGCGGCAGTCAACCAGCTTGGCTTCGGCGACAAGATGAGCCACATTTCCACAGGCGGCGGCGCTTCCCTCGAATTCCTCGAAGGAAAAGAGCTCCCGGGCGTAGCAGCAGCAGACGATAAGTAGGCCGAAAGCACTTAGTGAATGCGAGCCGCAGGCGACGCATGAACTTAGTGCGAGGCGGTTCTGTGAGATTAATGAGTCTGAGCCGTAGGCGAAAGACGAATTTAGCGAACAGAACTTCCGCAGGGAACATACCCGTCTGGCATATAGAATATTTTATCTAAGGAGAGAATACGATCATGGCAAGAAAGAAAATCATCGCCGGAAACTGGAAAATGAACATGACTCCGAGCGAAGCAGTAGCACTTGTAAATACCTTAAAGCCGCTGGTAGCAAACGACGAGGTTGACGTTGTTTTCTGTGTTCCGGCAATCGACATCATCCCGGTTATGGAAGCTGCAAAGGGTTCCAACATCCAGGTTGGCGCGGAGAATATGTATTTCGAGGAAAAAGGCGCTTATACGGGCGAGATTTCCCCGAACATGCTGACAGATGTCGGCGTAAAATACGTTGTTCTTGGTCACTCTGAGAGACGTGAGTATTTCGCAGAGACCTCCGAGACTGTAAACAAGAAAATGCTGAAAGCATTCGAGCATGGCATCACGCCGATCATGTGCTGCGGCGAGTCTCTGGAGCAGAGAGAGCAGGGCATCACGATGGACTGGATCCGTCAGCAGGTGAAGGTTGGCTTCTTAAACGTAACCGCAGAGCAGGCTAAGACAGCCGTTATCGCTTACGAGCCGATCTGGGCGATCGGAACCGGTAAGACTGCAACTACCGAGCAGGCTCAGGAAGTCTGCAAGGGCATCCGCGACTGCATCGCTGAAATTTATGATGAGGCAACCGCAGAAGCGATCCGCATCCAGTACGGCGGATCTGTAAATGCGGCAACCGCTCCGGAGCTGTTTGCACAGCCGGATATCGACGGCGGTCTGGTAGGCGGCGCTGCGCTGAAACCGGATTTCGGCAAGATCGTAAACTACAACAAATAAGCGCGGGCATCAAAAAGCCTCAAAAACAAATATCTATAAACAAAACGCTATGCAGAAGGTTTGCCGGATGCATAGCGTTTTGTTTGCGGCTGCCATGCACCCGAAGGGAGCTGCCGGTGACAGGTCCTGTAGGTGATGAAGCTTTTACCGGGATATTCGCTGAAGGAGGGTGCTTATCTGTCGCCTAAACATTGCAGGGCAGGACGCCCTTTGCGCTTCGGATAATTTGGATTTTACATCATAAACTCCATTTTTTTCTGTTAAGCAAAGGGCGATTGCACATTGATTTTTCCAGGCGATATTTGTATAATAGCAATCATAAAGCGCGAAAAAGCACGAGGGCGTGCCGGTTGGCGCTTTTCCTTGACAAAATGGAAAGAGAGAGGCGGATGATTATGAAGATGAAAAATGTATGCAGAACACTGTTTGGCGCAGCGATGTCCCTGTCGCTGGCGCTTGGAATGATGACGGGAGCAGGTGCGGAGGAGAAAAAGGTGCTCAAGGTTGCGATGGAGTGCGGTTATGCTCCGTACAACTGGACGCAGTCCGATGATTCCAACGGCGCGGTGCCGATTTCCGGCAGCCCGGACTACGCTTATGGCTATGATGTTATGATGGCAAAGCATATCTGCGAGGAGCTTGGTTACGATCTGGAGATCGTAAAGCTGGACTGGGATTCCCTGGTACCGGCAGTGCAGGCAGGCACGGTTGACTGTGTGATCGCGGGACAGTCGATCACCTCCGAGCGTCTGCAGTCGGTAGATTTTTCCGAGCCGTATTATTTTGCGACGATCGTCACACTGGTAAGGAGTGATAACGCTTACGCGCAGGCGAAGGGCGTTGCGGATTTAAAGGGCGCTACCTGCACCTCTCAGATCAATACGATCTGGTATGACCTGTGCCTGCCGCAGATCGAGGAGGCAAACATCCTTCCGGCGCACGAATCTGTTCCGCAGATGCTGGTTGCACTGAACAGCGGAGCATGTGATATTGTAGTAACTGACCAGCCGACCGGCATGGCGGCGTGCGTGGCATATCCGGATTTCACGATGCTGGATTTTGCGGGCACGGACGATGACTTTGAGGTATCCGATGAAGAGATCAACATCGGTATTTCCATGCAGAAGGGCAACACGGAGCTGAAGGAAGCGATCGACAGCGTGCTGAGCGAGATGACGGCGGATGATTTCACAGAGATGATGGATGAAGCGATCGCGGTGCAGCCGCTTGCGCAGTAAGACAGATAGGAGATAATTATGACCAGTTTACCTGCTGACTTTTTTGGCAGAATCCTGTTTTTACTGGAGCGTTACGGCGGTTCTTTCCTGAGGGGCGCCGGGGTGACGATGGCGATCGCGCTTGTCGGCACGTTCATCGGCTGTATCATCGGCTTTGCGGTGGGCGTTGTACAGACGATTCCGATTACGAAGCGGGATGCGCTTCCCAAAAGAATTTTTCTGAAGGCTGTTAAAGTGATTTTGAGCGCCTACGTGGAAATTTTCCGCGGCACCCCGATGATGGTGCAGGCGATGTTCATTTACTATGGCTCGCAGTCGCTCTTTCATATCAATATGTCGATGTGGTTTGCCGCTTACTTTATTGTTTCAATCAATACAGGCGCATATATGGCGGAGACTGTCCGCGGCGGTATTCTCTCGATCGATCCTGGGCAGACGGAGGGCGCGAAGGCGATCGGCATGACGCATTTTCAGACGATGACAAGCGTGATCCTGCCGCAGGCGCTGCGCAATATCATGCCGCAGATCGGCAACAACCTGATCATCAATATTAAGGATACCTGCGTGCTTTCGATCATTGGCACGGTGGAGCTGTTTTTTGCGGCGAAGGGCGTTGCGGGAACCTTCTATACTTATTTTGAGGCATTCACGATTGCGATGGTCATCTATTTTGTGCTGACGTTTACCTGCTCACGCATTCTGCGCTGGGCGGAGCACAAGATGGACGGACCGGACAATTATGACCTTGCAAATCTGGATACGCTCACTCAGACGAGCGGTATGTATCCTTTTAAAAAGAGGGGGACAGGCGATGAGTGAAGCGATTATACAGGTAAATCACCTTGGTAAGGAATTTGGCAGCCACTCGGTTCTGCGCGACATTGATTTTTCCGTGCATCCGCAGGACGTTACTAGCATTATCGGACCGTCCGGTTCGGGAAAATCAACGCTGCTGCGCTGCATTAATATGCTGGAGATCCCCAGTACGGGCGCTATCCTTTATCACGGGAAGGATATCACTGACCGCGGGGTAAATGTAGAAGCGTACCGCGCGAAGGTCGGCATGGTGTTCCAGAATTTTAATTTGTTCAACAATAAGACGGTGCTCGGAAACTGCATGGTCGGACAGACGCGTGTCCTGAAAAAGAGTAAGGAGGAGGCGCGCCGGAAGGCGATCTTTTACCTGGAGAAGGTGGGAATGGCGGAGTATATCAACGCAAAACCGCGCCAGCTCTCCGGAGGGCAGAAGCAGCGTGTGGCGATCGCGAGAGCGCTTGCGATGGAGCCGGAGGTGCTTTTGTTTGACGAGCCGACGTCGGCACTCGATCCGCAGATGGTCGGAGAGGTGCTGCAGGTAATGCGCCAGCTTGTAAAAGAGGGCTTGACGATGATCATCGTCACACATGAGATGGCGTTCGCAAAGGATGTGTCGAAGAATGTGATCTTTATGACCGACGGTGTGATCGAGGAGCAGGGAACACCGACGGAGATCTTTGAGAATCCGACAAGCGAAAGGACGAGAGAATTTTTAAGCAGATTCCGTAATTCATAAAAAGAGATCCGGTGAGAGCCGGATTTCTTTTTTTGAGCAGCCTGATAAAGGAAATGCCCGCTGTCCTGGACAGGGAAAACGGGCATTATGTGAGAATGGGATGAATTTACAGCGCGGTAACGCGGATTTTTACAACAACCTTGCGGATTTCCTCCGGTTGTCCCTCACAGACACAGGGGCGGTGGATATCCTCCGGGAAGAAGATGCTGAAGCATCCGGGTGTAGAGATGACAAAGCTTTCTTTATTTACCTCGCCGTAGAAGTAGACGTCAGAGCCTTCCGGATGCTCGATTGGCTGATATTTTCCGGTGTCATTTACAAAGCCAAGTTTTTCTGTACCGGAAACGACATATTGCACGTCAATGTACTCCTTATGGGATTCGGGACGGACCTCTTCCTTCGGCTTTGTGGATGCGTCCATGAGGGTAGCGAAAATGTCGTCGCCCTGGATTTCAAAGCGCCCCGGCTCCATTGCGGTGAAATCATGGTCCTTCAGAAAATCCAGCGCCTTCTGAATGCCCTTCGGGTAGCAGAGACTCTCGGTTGCTGTGTAGATGGATGAAAAAATCATGGGGTGTTCCTCCTTTGTATGGTTATTTTATTCCTGCGTGGCTTTTGACTTTCAGTGTTCGCAGGTACACCTTCTGCTCTTCTGTGATGCGGTAGCTCTCGATCGCTTTCTGGATCGCTTTATTGTGCGTCCAGGGATCCAGCATCCTCTGCTGAAAATAGGGAAGGATTGCGTCGTACTGCTTGGCGAGTGCCGTGGCGAAGTACCAGGCGATCATCATGTTTACATAATATTCTTCAGAGTGGACGGCTGCGACCAGAGCAGGGTATTCGGACTGAAACTGTTCGTCCAGATAAAAGCGCATAAGCGTCCCGATACCGAAACGGATAGTGTATGTCTGACCGGAGGCGATCCACTGTTTGATTTTTTCAAAAAGCTCCTGCGGATATTTTTTAAATATTTTCGGGGCTATGAGGTCGCAGGTTGCCCAGTTATCTACATAGGGAAGAAAGGCATCCAGTGCAGTGATCGTCTGGTCGAAATCCTTCATGCTCTCGATCAGAAAGCCGTGCAGGTTGTTTTCCTCGTAGTAGGTGTGCGGCAGAATTTCCAGAAACGCCGCCGCATCCCCGGTTTTTATAAATTCCTTTGCAAATTTGCGAAGCTGCGGGGTGCGGATGCCGATAATCCGGTCGGGATCGATGGTCGGCATCAGACGGCTTTGAAAAGCCTTGTATTCCAAATCCTGCAGCCCAAACAGGGCGGTTTGGACGCGTTTTTCAAGAGTATCCATGGGTATGCTCCTTGGTCTGTTTTTTACATCGGGATTTCGTACGCTGATGTGCAGGCATAGCGAAAAGCCCGGCTTTTTCCTGATATCTAAAAAAAGAATATCATAAAATCCGTGCGCCTGCAAGCGGAGGGCACACGTTTTTTGACGCATCACATAAACTAATAGAGAATGAAGCTATTAGGAGTCTATATGAATTGTCAAACACGCGAATCATCCAATATGCCGCGCTGCAAAGACGCGCTTGCGGGTATGCCGCTCGCGATGGCGTACGTGACGTGGCAGCCGGCGTTTTGTGATACGTTTCCGCTCTGCAGGGCGCTGCAGACCGGCACCATTTTCCCGGAGCTGTGTAAACCATTCTGCGGAAGGAGAGGTGGACGCTGATGAGCAACTATATGATGCGCAATAATCCATCGCCGGTGCAGCGAAGCTGTGCGCGGGAATGCCAGCAGCCGATGCCGATGCCGCGGCAGGCAGGAGAAGGATGCCGGATATCATGCCCGCCGTCACCGGAGAATCGCCAGGCGGCAGGCAGCCCCAGGGATTACCGGATGGAGAGCCGTCGGATGCCCTTTGAGACGATGAGCCAGATGCAGCTTTTAAACTGCATCAATGAGGTAAGCTTCGCAGTGGACGATATCCTGCTTTATCTGGATACGCACCCGGACGACTGCGCAGCGCTCGCCTACAGCCGCGAGATGATCGCAACACGCAGGGAGGCGATGGCTGTTTACGCGAGACGCTTTGCACCGCTGACGATCGACTGCACGAACGACACCGAGAGCTGCCGGTGGGAATGGGTAATGCAGCCGTGGCCATGGGAGCCGATGACGAAAGGGGGATGCCGTTAAATGTGGAATTATGAAAAAAGATTGCAGTATCCGGTTAATATTACCACACCGAATGCAAAGCTGGCGCAGTTTATCATGAGTCAGTATGGAGGACCATATTGCAGTAACATATAGACACCAGAAAAAGCTTGTATTTATGCGGCTTTAAGGCATATAGAGATGGAATGATAAAGTATTATTTTTCTTATCCCAGACAATTTTTTCAACTACGGAGCGGATAAAAACACCCTTTGTTTCATAATCAACATCCTCATTTCGGAGAATATCATAAACGGTCTGTATGCGTTCCAGCATGGTCTGGCGGTCATGATCGGTATCGTGATCTGGCGCTGGGACAGGCTCCAGAAGGGCAGTCAGCCGTTTGCGCTCAGCAGCGAGGCGCTGTCTGTTTTCTTTGTATTCCTCCAAAGAATCAATGCCTGCTTCATAGGCTTCTTTTACACGCTGCTCCCGGACTGTCAGTTTTTCCAGTTCCTTGCGGTATAGCACGCTGTCGTCAAATTCCGAAGGGGCTGGGGCATATCGGGCGAATTGAAACTCCGCGCCGTTCAACAGCTTTTCAAAATATTCCAGTACTCCGGAAACCAATAGTTTCTCAGAGATGCCGGAGCTGTCGGAATGGATTCCTTTTGCGTATTTCCAGCACTGAAAAAAGGGATATTTCGCATGGTTATAGCCGAGCGAAGATCCGCATGTGGAGCATTTTACCAGACCGGAAAGCCAATGACGGCAGGTGGACACATTACGGCGTCTCAGAGGAGAGAATTCGGCGTCAAGACGTTCATTTGCTTTCTGGAAAATATCGTTGGCGATAAATGTTTCATGCACTCCGTCGCGCTCGATATCTTTCCAGATAAGTTTGCCTATGTAAAAGCGATTCCTCAGAATATAGGTGACATTTCGTTTCTCAAAAGATGAGCCGCGCTTTGTGAGCTGCCCGTGTTCATTTAGGCTGCGGGCAATAGAAGTCGTGTCACGGTGATGGTTGACATACTGGTCGAAGATGTATGAAACAATCTGCGCTTCGTCCGGGACAATCTCGAATGGAAGTCCGTAGCCAGGGGAACGATATCCAAGGCAGGGAGTCGACTGGTAGCCGCCGCGCATTGCTTTTTCCGTCATGCCGCGTACAACTTCCCCGGACAGATTGATAGAGTAGTACTCATCCATCCACTCAATAATACGCTCGATCAGACTGCCGAAGGGTCCTTCGATCAACGGCTCGGTAATGCTTATGACGTCAATATTATGCTGTTTTTTCAGCATTGATTTGTAAACGATAGATTCTTCCTGATTACGCGCAAAACGGCTGAATTTCCAGACGAGAATAGCAGAAAACGGGTGCTCCTCCGATTTGGCCAACCCGATCATGCGCTGAAATTCGGGACGCTTATCTGCTTTGCGTCCGGATATGCCATTTTCCGTGAAAATATATTCCGGAGAAACAAACATATTATGAGATTTGGCGTAGTCCAGTAGTAGCCGGCGCTGCGCATCGGGCGACAATTCTTCCTGTTTGCCCGTAGAGACGCGTATATAACAGGCAGCATAAACCAAACCGGATGTCTTTTTGTTCAACATAAAATCATCCTCCTGTAAAAAATATGAAAAAAGAGTACAAAAAATACACCTGTACAGGTGCCGGAGGATTGTGGTATAATCTTCTTGTTGAGGGATGATATACACAATGGCTCTGGCAGCCCGTATAGAATCTATGTAAAGCCGTTCGGTACGCCAATACCGGGCGGTTTTTGCTGGGTTAATATTGACAAACACGCATTTGCGTGCGATAATATATATGAACCACTGAAAGCGCGGATGCGTCGTAGGTGGTGTTTTCTATTTTGGATATATAACTAAGCCATATTTTTGCGAGCTGGCTTTAAGATTTAAAATGCCATTGGCAGAGAAAGTAGCCATTACATTTCCGACAAATTTATTATCAATTAACTTGCCAACACGATTTGGGAGTGCTTCATTTTGATATCGTGTCTTGTAGTAAAGGTGTACGAAAAAAGAGATAAAGTCACATATTTGAATGAAGTATGATTCTTTTGAATCTTTTTCCATAATATCTTCGATAAGATATTTAATCGGTTTATTAATATATCCGCCAAATTGAGACTGTATCGGATTGTATGCTCTAATAGCTCTTGCAGTTTTTCTCATAGGGCTGATGCGACCTTTGTCTGTAATAATTATGAAATTCCAGTCGCCGTTACTGTCGTTTTCTATGCGTTGAATATTGTATGTAAGTGCGTTTTCTAATATGGAGTATTCGCCAACTTTGATTTTAGTTTTGTCAATGATAACGTTAATTACGGAAATATCCAAGGTAGAAATTGCTAATGTAAACTTTTTCAAGATTTCAATTTTCTGTTCCCGCGTCCAGCAATAGGAACGATAAGGATTTTTATCTGTTAAAAATTGTTTTGTATGCATTTCTTCACTTACATGAAAACCGTATTCAGATTTTAACTGTTTACGAAATTTTTTGAACAGTTCATAATTCGTTTGCCAGGATTCTGTCGGCATGCTCATGCTGGTTAAAATAAATGCATTACTGGAATTGGTATTAAGACCATCATCACCAGTTTCATCACAATAAACAATTCGTGTATTCATAACTTCCCTCTTTTCTTTTGATATAAAGCAGCCAGACCAATTCAATCCTCAAACTTCTTCAGCACGGCAAGCTGTGGCTCGAAGAAAATAACATAGTTGTCCAGCTCTTTATATATGCCGTATTTGCTTCGGTATGCTGACAGGGCTTCTTGCAGGAATGCTTCTGTCACCTCCAAATATTCTGCTGAGCAGTCTCGGAAACTCTATAAAGCCCGAATTACCGCTGT
>UMDR01065291.1_pt1 | contig 34963 bp, 36 predicted proteins | sample 1964541 | NCBI WGS metagenome assembly UMDR01 (sample SAMEA4835999, study PRJEB28245) | human gut metagenome | biome: gut microbiome; material: fecal sample | place: Denmark | collected 2008 | reverse complement strand
CGTAACCGTCCAGTCTCCGCAGTAAACGCTTCGAACTGTGCTGAATAGTTATATTTTTTTCAGCGTATTAATGCTGATGTCCCCGACGACCGCCAGATCCTCAGGTGTGAAGGACAGCGGAAAATTGTCGGAAAAAAGCATCTGCGTACTTGGCGGGAATTCCTCGTCCCCTGTCCAGAGTATAAATTGTACAAAATAATTGTTGATGATCTCCAGCTCGTAGGAAACGTCCCCGTGAGAAAGCTTTCTCGCCCCCAATTGTTCGAAAGCCGCCGCTAATTTCTCCGGCTTGAAGCCGAATCCGTAAGCCATTCTCGCGAGACATCTGCCGGAAAACTGACGGAAGTAGACCTCGCCGCTCGGGACCTCGCGATAGGTGAAAAATTTTCCGGTTGACTGCGACGATACCCCATGCAATAAAAAGCGCAGCGCCAGAATCTTAGCCGGAGTTTCCTGCACAAGCGCCGCATAGGAGGTATCCTGCGCATCCGCCAGCGTCACATTTAATTCCGGCCAGGAAATCAGATACTCCTTCTGCAGCATCCGCATCCGGAAGCACTTCGTCTCCTCGTCATACGGAATCCCCGTACGCGCTGCGCACTCCTGCGGATTCATCTGCTGATACTGCTCCATATACTGTCCAAAGGGGATGTCTTCTTTGCTGTTTTTTGCGTATTCCGGTATCATGTCTGCTCCCATCTGCCCCGCCGCATCCCGCAGACTGTATCTGCAGGACCGGCAGGAATTTCTTTTTAATCAACGATGCTCGGGAAAAGCGATGCATCCGTGTGAGGAAGGAAGCACGCTCCCACAAATTCATCCATATAGGATGTGATGGCGCTCAGCTCCAGGTAAGTCATATTCTTTGCCACCTCGTAAACCTTGCGCTCCGCTTCACTGGAATACAGCATTGCATAAGCGCCCACCAGTGAAGAGTTTCCAATATATTCGTATAATTCCAGCGGAACGTCCGGGAACATCCCGATACGGATAGCGTTTTTCATATTGATGCCGCTTCCGATACCGCCCGCCACATACACATGCTCAATCATGGAAACGTCGAAGTCGCAGTACGACAGCATCGTGCGGATCGCAGAGAAAATTGCGCCCTTTGCACGGATAAAGTTGTCAATATCCACCTCGTTGATTTCCACGTCTTTTACAGAACCGGCATCCTTTTCAAATGCCAGCACATAGGACCCGATGCCGTACTGGTCGTGACGGACACGCGCGCCCTCCCGGATAAATTTGCCCTTCGGGCTGATGATGCCGCAGCGGAAAAGCTCCGCAATCACATCAATGATACCCGAACCGCAAAGTCCGATCGGCTTTGTGCCCTCCTCTCCCACAACGGTAAAGGTCGGCTCCATTGTTTCTTTATCGATCGTACAGGCTTCAATCGCGCCGTCTGTCGCACGCATACCGCAGCTGATATCGCCGCCCTCGAACGCCGGACCTGCCGAGCAGGCGCAGCTGAACATAAAGTCCGAGTTGCCGAACACAATTTCCCCGTTCGTTCCAAGGTCGATAAACAGCGAGAATTCCGGTTTGTTCCAGAGCATACTGACAAACGCGCCCGCTGTGATGTCGCCGCCCACATAGCTGCCGATGTTCGGCGCTACGATAATGTGCGCACATGGATTTGTTTTGATGCCGATATCCGCCGTATACATGGAATTCGTCTTGAAAAACGTCGGAATATACGGCTCTGTGCGGATACTGTCGCCGTTCAGCCCGAACAGCAGGTGATTCATGGTGGTGTTTGACGCCACGCTCATACGGTAAATGCTGTTGTGACTGATTTTCGCCTGTCTGCACATCGTATCGATCAGCGGATTGATGGTCTCTTCGATTACCGCCTTCTGCAGGCGCTCGCTGCCGCCCGGCTTCACCGACTCAATGATACGGTTGATGACATCCGCGCCGTAGCGGATCTGTCCGTTGCCGGAGGAACCCTTTGCGAGAATGCTGCCGTCCAGCATATTGATAATAATCGCCGAAACCGTCGTCGTTCCGATATCCACCGCCAGTCCGGCAACCACCGCCGGCTTATCCTTCGGCAGGACATCGTAAACAAACACATCATTGGCGTTTTTGCGCCATACAACCTGCACGTCAAAATTACTCTCACGCAGCACAACTGCAAGCTTTTTCATTACTGCGTAAGGAATACGGACGATCTGCATACCGGTCGCTTCTGTAATCGCGCGGGTGAGACGCTCGTTATCCGGCATCGTGTCGTCCAGAGAAGGCACATCCATTTTAATGGATACAACCTCCATATCATTTTTTAATGCAATACCTGCTTCACATACCTGTCCTTTTAAGTCGTCGAAAATTTTAATTTCGTCCGGTGAGCTCAAATCCGCTACTTTCATGCGGCTGCGGTAAGCGGACGCAATATCCGGCACCAGCACCTCTACGTTATCGCAGATTTTGCTGACACAGGCCAGGCGCCACCCCTGCGCATACTCCTCATCACTGATATGGCGCGTCTTTTTCGAGTCCAGTGTCCCGCCGACCAGCTTTACTCGGCATTTTCCGCAGGAAGCATTCCCCGAACAGGGCGCGTCGATAGCTACATTTGTTTTTCTCGCTACCTCAAGAAGGTTTTCACCGAAAGCAGCGAAGACGCTGACATCTTCGCTGTTTTCAAACTTAAAAGTTACCTTAAACATTTAAATCTCCAGATAGGAATCTGCGTACAGAGTGTTGTTCTTCAATACATCACAGGACTTGATAGTCTCCATCAGACGCAGGTCGTTCGGGTTTACGATCGCGGAGGTAAGACCCTGCATCATAGCCATCGCAACCATAGCGGAATCCATGATCGGACGGATATGCTTCGGCATACCGTTGGAGTTATTGGACAGACCGCCTGTAGAATTCAGTCCCATATCAGAGAACATCTTGATACACTCAAGAATCTGCATCTGCTTGTCCTGCATACCCTTTACAACCAGGAACAGCGGGTCGAACCAGAGGTCCTCCGCTTCCATACCATGCTCCAGACCTCTCTCAAGCAGCATCTGGCAGTAGCCCATACGCTCGTCGTTGTCCTTTGCAATACCTTCGCCGTTGCAGAGCGCAATAACGATTGCATCGTTTGCAGCAGCAAGGTCGATGTTTTCAATTCTGCCTGCAGCATCCGCAGAGTTTACAATCGGTTTTCCCTTGGAACGGTTGTAAACGGAAATACCAGCCTCGATAGCCTTTTTGTTGGAGGTATCCAGTGCCAGCGGAACGTTGTCGAATTCGCTCTGAAGAAGCTGTACTGCCCACTTCATCAGATCCTCGCCGTCGCTCTCAGCCGGTCCGATATTTACATCCAGATAAGTAGCGCCAGCGTCGAGCTGCTGTTTCGCTCTTTTCAGAATCGGTTCCGGGTCTCTCTCCGTGAAAGCCTTATTTACTGCCGGAGCAGTGGTGGAGAGTCTTTCACCAATCGTAATAAATTTTGCCATTTGTGTTATCCTCCTTAGATAATAAATTTTAAAGGTTCATATCTTTTAAGAATTTTACTAACTGTGCAGCTTCTGCCGGGGCAATGATAACCTCCCAGCCCGGAAGCTTCGCCTCGATCTCGCCCTTGAGGACAGCAACCTTACCCGGAATGATGAGCTTGCGGCTCTTGATTTTTCCTTCGATATCCTGCTCTTTCCAGAACTTTTCAATCGTTCCGGAGGACAGCTTGCCGGCAGCCCATGCAGTCAGTACGGAAAGTCCGCCCGCATCGCTGATGATCAGATTGCACGGTACGCCGGAGCGCTCCAGTTCGCCGGATACCAGGAAGTATGTCAGCGCGAAGTCTACGGTGGTCAGACAGATGGAATTTTCATCCGCACCGTTGAGCGGGTAGATACCCGGCTCCACACGCATCGGCTTCTGCGGGTCTGTGAAGATGTTCTGACGCAGACCATAAAGCGGCTGTGCCTCAGAATAGGTCATTTCCTGCATAACAACGATGGAACCATATTTGATGGTGAATACCGCTGCCAGTGCAGACTGCAGATGCATATCATCCTTTGCAACCTTTACCAGGTTTACGATGGACGGATAACCAAAGCTTCTGTCGCCGTCCTTGATGGCCGCCTTGCGGACACGTACCGTGTTTGCGAAGGTTTCCTTTACGGTTGCTCCTGTGGTGTCGATCACCAGATTCTTGTTTCCAAGAGCTTCCAGTGCTTTTACAGTGTCGTATAATCCATTGATATCAGCGCCGGTAACGCCAAGCACTACGCCTGCTTCGGTTGCTGCTGCGCTCATTTCCGCATAGTTTTCCGGTGTCGCGCCGTTCAGGATGGGCTTGCCGTCCTTACATACAGCCAGCGCCGCCTTTGCCACTTCCACATCGGTGCAGCCAAGAATCAGCGTTCTGCCGAGTGCCGCTGCTTTCTTTACCAGCTCTACATAATCAGTTGCGCCATCTGCGGAGTAGTTTACGTATACCATTTCCACGTACATTCTCTCGCCGATACGCTCATAATCTACTTTCGGAATGCCAGCCAGAGCCGCGTCGATTTCTTCCGCGCTCATGCAGTTGCACAGAGCAACGGCATATCTTGTCTTGCTGACAAATGTTTTCTCATGACGTTCCATAACCGTCTCGCCGCCGAGTGCAAATTCCTCGCTTCCGGTACCTACTTTTACTGTCTTCATAGGCGGTGCGGTTGCCTCGGATAACTGAGCCTTTGCATCCTCGGAGAAGTACGGGCAGGCATTGATATCAACAGCGCCCTGCGCTACCTTCATAGAAAAAGCCATACATGTCGGGCTTCCGCATTCCTTACAGTTTTTCTTCGGTGACAATTTGAATATATCCAGACCTTTGAGTGCCATAATTCTTTCTTCCTCCTTAACAGCAATTATACTAAACTAATTCTTTGATCATTTTGGAAATAGTTGCGATTGATGTCGGATGTTTCAGGATTACAGCATTGGAGCCGCAAGCAAGGTCGGCTGCTGCAGTCTGTACTTCCATATCTACGCCACGTCTTTCCTGGTCTCCCCATTCCGGCATATCAGCTTCAGTTGTAACAGCTTCCTTTACGCCCCATACCTCAGACGCTACCGGTGTGATGATCGGCATCTGAAGCTGTGTATCGTTCTGGGACAAAGCCGCTGCTTTTACACGCTGCATGGTCGATGCAACGTACTCATAGCCGTAACCTGCCGCTGCGGTACCTACGTTCATTGCAATGCTGGAGGCATTGACACCTAACTGTGTCAGTAATACATTCAACTGTTTTGCAAGGTTGATATCAACAGAAGATTCTGCGCCTACGATCTGAGTGTAAGCAAGACCGGCAGCCGCGCCTACTGTCTTGTAGTTTTCCTCTCTTGCTGCAAGAATCACCGCATTCTTGCCCTGTACTGCTTCCGCAGCCTTTGAAAGAAGCTCAGCGTCTCTCTCTGCGTTCTTGGAGCCTGCAACAACCAGCGGACAGTCCACTGCCTCTGCAACCTCTTTCAGTGCAGCCATCAGTTCCTCTGTTGATTTGTTTGCTCCGTTGGGATCGCCGCCCTCCATACGGAAGCATAAGAAGTCAACACCCTCAAAAGAAGCAGCTTTTTTTGCGATATCTGCCAGTGTGGTGCATCCTTCATAATATTTTTTTACACATTCCGGTTCATTTTCCATACCGAAATCTGTGATCTCGATACCTACCTTCGGTGCGTTTTCAATCGGTGCGTCGAAAGTGTAGAACGGCAGAACGTTTTCTCCGCCAAGAGTAATCGCTTTGTCGCCGGTGCCAACGGTTACTGTCTTAATGCTGGCATTGAACTTTCCTGATTTTGCTGTAAACGGCATTTTAAATTTCCTCCTTCATAAAACATCTGTTGCATTTTTTCTATGCATTTCTTATAACCGCACCCAACCAGCCGGGTGAAGCCGGCTGGACGCGGGAAAAAACAAATTGATAAATCGGGGTGTTTCACGTTGCTGAATCATGTTAGACTCAGAAAAATGCTGCGCATTTTTCTTCGTTAAGCAATCATGCCATGCTTCGCATGTCATAACGGCTGCTCACTGCGTTCGCACCTTATACTCCGAAATCCAACCGCGCAAGCGCGGTTGCCGCTGCTTGCGCAGCTCAAAGATTTCGTTACATTGGGGTGTTTCACGCTGCTGAATCATGTTAGACTCGAAAAAATGCTGCGCATTTTTCCTCGTTAAGCAATCATGCCATGCTTCGCATGTCATAACGGCTGCTCACTGCGTTCGCACCCGAAAATCGGCGGAGCCGATTTTGATTGCTTACATCATCGGTTCCATTGTCAGTGCCGGGTGTCCTTTTTCTTCCAGGAATGCCAGCAGGGTTTCCGGATCTTCTGCCACGGTCTCGTCGCCGATCATGTCGGTGAAGTTGTCGATTCCGTAGAGTTCTTTTGCAGTTGCGTTGAGTCTGTCTTTTACCTGCTCCTTCAGTTCCTTCGGCATCCATACGATACGCTCAATACCGCCCTCTGCCTTCATGAACTTCTTGGAAGCGATAAAGTGCTTACCATGTCCCATGAAGCCCGGTGTCTGAACACCGCCGCCGGTCATGGAAGCGAGCTCTGAGAAGGTCATACCGATCGGAGTCATGCCCGCATACTCACGGTTTGCGATGCAGACACCGTTGGACAGCGGCTCGATACCGCAGATACACTCGAAGCATCCGCAGCTCGTCATCGGCTTTTCGATGATGGAGTACAGAGATACATCTTCCAGAGCACCCTGGGAGAACTTGCGCACTGCTTCGTTTACATCCTCGTATTCACCGATTCTTTCATCGATCGGTCTCTCCTTCGTGATAATCTGGCACGGTCCCTGCGGGTCGAGCTCGTTGGTCGCTTTCGCATCCAGCCATGAAACGGCGCCGCAAAGTCCAAGTCTCTCCGGTGTTACCACACATACGTGGCTCGGGGAGAATGCCTGGCACATGATACAGCTGTAGTATACGTCTACGCCCTCGTCTGTCAGTGTGGTCAGACGCTCATCGCGCTTGTCATATACCGGAGTAGCCAGCTCGTGACGAAGTCTTGTACACTCCGCCGCATCGGTGTAAATCTTCACCTGACATTTGTCAACAACAGCAGCAAATTCGCTCTTTACCTTAGCGTAAAGCACTTCACCGATATGTTTCAGACGGAAGCCCGCATTATAAGTATCCTTGCTGATACGGATACGGATCATATCACGCTGTCCGGTATGCATCATACCTTCCACGCAGTTAAGGTAGGAGTGGAATTTACGCTCAAATACGGACTCGAAATCAGCCTGCATCGTCTTACCAGCTACCTCTACCACATACGCAATGCTCTGCTTGCTGCCTTCCGGCATTTCGTCAACATCCGGCCCAATGACCTCGATCTTGTGGTCTTCCACTTCGGAAGCATCCTTCGTCTGTACCAGCTCGAAGCAGTCCACACGGGAGCCGTCGAATTCTACCTGCATATCGCCGCGGCGGATAATTTCGCCCTCGAACGCGGAAGCAAAAGCAACCGGAATATCGATATGTGTAATTTTAATCTTAATGTCGCGTGCTTCCAGGGAGGTCGCATTGAACTTGCTGACATCCGGCTGCACGATCAGGCTCTTCGGAACCTTGATATTTACTGCCTCTGCGGTTGCCACATCATTGGTAACTACCGGGAAGCCGAGTGCGATAGCGCCTGCGCCGCATGCAACAATAACCGGATCAAGCGGAGCGAACGCGTTTACAAATGCCGGTACACGCTTCATGGTGTATTCCATCAAACCGGCAGCGTCGCCGCCCTGGATGTTGCCGAAGATCAGTGCTGCACGCACTGCAACGGATACTACATGCACAACGCTGGTCACATCCTTGCCAAGCGGGATTACACGCACGTTTGCACCTGTCTTGTAGCCAAGCTCTTCACACTGGTCAATAATACCGCCAACCAGCGTAACAAGGATACCCTGTGCCTGATAGGATTTTACCAGATCCACGCCTTCCTGTGCGGTCGGAGCGGAGCCCAGGATAACTGCAACGCCCGGGATATCGCCGGTTACAAGCGGAACGCCGAGCTCACGGATAATCGCATCACCCAGATGTCCGTAGCACGGAGCTTCGTAGGGAGCTGCGCCGTCGATATATTTCAGCGCTTCAATAAACTCCGCGCAGAGCGCCGTAGCAACGCCGGACATAAATACATCGTTCAGACGTTTTTCTCTGGTCATAAGAGATTTAATTGTTCCAAGAGCAGCCTTCATATCACCGAGGTTCGAAATCTTTGTTCCTGTTACGCCAAAGTAACACGGCAGGCTGTACGCAGTGTCCGGAAAAGCAACCGCCTTATCCGCACCGTGCTGCGCGATAGCTGCGTCGACAGCGTTTTCTGTCAGTCCATACACAGTATCGTTTCCACTAAATACAACATCAAATAAAGTCACCGTAATTTCCTCCATTCATTGTTTCACTTAAAGAATCCTTATATTGTGAGCGCCTCGCGCTTTTTCTCAATATCCGCGATAATCGCATCTCCCAGTTCGTCAAGATTACAGGACACCGTATGCTTTGCCTGCGGACCGTCCTTCAGCCCGCTCGCAGCAATCACATCTGCAAGCTCACCCTCATACGGCATAATGCCGATAAAGGTATCCACGCCAAGACCGGTAAACGTATTTCCAAGCTCCACTGCCTGCGCAGATACACCCGCCGCATCGCAGCCGGCAATCGGCAGAGCCGCTACCTCCAGCCCGGAATCCGCGGAGAGCGCCTGCGCTATCGTTACCACATTGCCGATGTTTTCCAGACCGCCGAGCGGGAGCACCGGCGGGATTTCCGCAAGCTCACAAACTCTTCTCAGACCTGCGCCGCAGAAGCTTTTCGCCTCCGGATTCAGAAGCCCTGCTTCCTGCGCTACCTCCACCGGGTATCCGATTGCAAGCAGAACAATATCGTTTGCCAGCAGCTTTTTCATAAGCGATGCATATTCCTGTTTGTCGCGCACCTCTGAGCCGTCGCAACCAAGCATCACAACCGCTCCGCGCAGCACGCCGGAGGTCACGCATTCCAGCAGCGGTCTGGTGGAGCCTGCTTCGTCCACGTTTCCGTTGCATACGCCGTCAAGCGCTTTGATAATGTCCTCAACACCCAACTTCGGCAATTCCATATTACCCATTTTATCCGCCTCTCTTCTTATAAAAAAATTTATCAACAATAGCTATTCTGCCTGTGTTCTGTCGATAATCTCCTTGATTTTACGGATTTCCTCAACAGCGGCTTTGCTATAGTCAAACGGTGAAGAACCATTGCGGTCTGCATCAATGATATCTGAACTGTAATGAACAAATCCCAGCAGATCCGCTTCCGGAATTTTTGCGCGGATAAACGCTTCATCCTTTTCATCCCGCACCTTGTTTGCGACTACCCGTACCTGCTTTACCCCAAGCTCTGTCGCAAGGCGTTTCACATTGGTATAGGTCTGGATGCTCCTGGCGCCCGGTTCGATGACAACGACAAACTGATCCATGCCAGATGTCGTGCCGCGTCCGAGATGCTCAAGTCCTGCCTCCATATCCAGGATCACAACGTCCTCCCTGTGGAGCACAAGGTTGTTGATGATGCGTTTCAGCATGACATGCTCCGGGCACACACAGCCGCTTCCGGCTGTATCCACGGTGCCGAGTACGAGCAGCTTCACACCGTTACACATTCTTCCATAGGTATCGGGGATATCGCTTACCTTCGGATTGATGCGGTAAAAGGTATTGTCGGCATTTGCCCCGGTGCGCTCCTCGATGAGCTTACGCATTTTGGTAATCGGAACGATCTTCTCCAGCTCCTCCTCGGAGAAGCCGAGCGCAAGCCCCAGATTTGCGTCCGGGTCCACATCCGCCGCCAGTACAGGTCTGCCCTCTTCCGCGTAAAGCCTCGCGAGAGTAGCGGCGAACGTCGTTTTGCCGACGCCGCCTTTACCGGTCACTGCAATTTTCATAGTGTCTCATCCACCTTATGTATGATTTTAGATGCCGATTGCCGTACGTTTTTCTTCGATTCTCTCAATCATCAGATCAACCAGCTTTTCGATATCGGTCTCTACTGTATAAGCAGCCTCTACCCAATCTCTCACGCCCTCTGTAAGCAGCTTGCTTACCTGATCAGATCCGGATACATACGGATCTACGCCAAGGAAGGTGTCGATACCGGTTGCAACTACATAGTTTCCGATGGAAACTGCCTTCTCGGACATCCACTCCGGTGCGCATCCCACTACCGGAAGCTGGGAAATGTTCAGTCCGGAATCTTTTGCAAGCTCTGCTACCAGGATCATCATACGGCTGATGTCCACGCAGGAGCCCATGTGAAGCACCGGCGGAATATCAGCCAGTTCACAGACTCTCTTCAGACCTGCGCCGCAGAGATTCTTCGCTTCCTTATCCATCAGACCAGCCTTTGCAGCAGCCTGTGCGGAACATCCGGAAGCTACCACGATGATGTCGTTTGCGATCAGTTTCTTCATCAGCTCAATATGCGCATAGTCCGGACGGATCTTCGGGTTGTTGCAGCCAACCATTGCAACTGCACCGCGGATAACGCCGGAAGTGATGCACTCGATGAGCGGCTTTGTGGTGCCTGTTACGTCTACCTGGGAGTTGGTAACGCCGTCCAGCGTCTTTACGATTGCTTCTACAGAGTAGCCAACGGTAGCCTTCTGTTTCATATCCGGGATGTATACAAGATCCGGATTTCTGTTTTCAAAGTTGTCGATCGCCATCTTTACAATCGCTTTTGCATTCTCATCTGCAGTCTCCGCGTCGAAACGGATAAACTCAGAATCCGGCATCTGCGCAATCGGAGAGGTCGTCACAAATTTGGTGTGGAAGCATTTGCTAAGCGGGCCAAGTGCCGGGAAGATACACTGTACGTCTACGACGATTGCTTCACATGCACCGGTCAGCACTACATTCTCCTGCTGGAGGAAGTTTCCTGCCATCGGGATCCCGCGGCGCATTGCCACTTCGTTTGAGGTACAGCAGACACCGGAAACCGTGATGCCCTTTGCGCCCTTGCTCTTTGCGTAAGCGATCATTTCCGGATCATCCGCATATTCGCAGATCATCTCGGACAGGGACGGATCATGTCCGTGTACAACGATATTTACATTGTCCTTGTTCATAACGCCAAGGTTTGCCTCGGTATCAACCGGCTTCGGCGTTCCGAAAAGCACGTCCGAGAACTCGGTGCCAGCCATGGAACCGCCCCATCCATCAGACAGACCGGAACGCAGGGACTGACGGATCAGCGCCTCCGGTTTGGAGGAACATCCCATATGTGTCATATGTAAGGAGCAGGATACTTCGCGGTCGATCGCGCGCGGAGCAATCTCCTCTCTCTCCCAGATATCCTGGGTGTGCTGCGGAGCTCTCTTCAGGAAATTCTGAGTTCCGAATACCTTTCCGTATTCGCTCAGACCAAGGTATGCGACCTCATGCGCAAGATCGTAGATGTCCTTTCCTTCGGTCTCCACGCCCCATTCCTTTGCGATGCGGATCAGCTTCTCCGGATCCTTTACCTTGTACGGTCCTTCCGGTTTTGCATGATACAATGTCTTGCAGATCTCACGGCCGTGATCGGAGTGCGTAGCGGAACCGCCCGCCGTGAATTTCAGATAGTTGCGTGCCACGATGCCGTGAGCGTCGCATCCGCAGATTCCTTTCGGCGCTTTCGGGGTGATACGGCATGGGCCCATGGAACAAATCTTACAGCAGATACCGGTCTCACCGAACTTACAGTGCGGCGTCTGATTCTTTACACGGTACTGCCATCCGTCTGCGCCTACTTTTTTGCCGGTTTCCAGCAATCGGTTTGTAGCCGCTTCCATTTCTTCAACTGTTGTCAACTTAAAGTCTCCCATCATAATCCTCCTTGACTGGGTTATAATATTAAATCTTTAATTTATCTATGATACTGTGCAGTGCCTGCTTCACCGGAGAGGTTTCCGGCAGATCTATCATCGGCTTTCCGGCACAGTCATATTCGTAAACCTCGGCGTCCTGCGGCACGACCCCAAGCAGGTTGAGCCCCTGCTTTTCGATTTCTTCCATAGTGCCCTCATTCAGCCTGCCTTCCGGAGCACGGTTGACGATCAATCCCATCGTTTCCGGTTTCAGACCGAGCTCTTTTGTGAGCTGCGCGATCCGTCCGACCGCCTGCACGCCGCGCCGTGAGCAGTCGCTCACCAGCAGGATCATATCCACCTTCGGCAGAATGCCGCGGCTGATATGCTCCATGCCCGCCTCGTTGTCCACGACAACATAGGGGTAATTTGGCGCCAGCTTCTGAAGCTGCGCCTGCAGAAGTCCGTTTACAAAACAGTAACAGCCCGCTCCCTGCGAACGCCCCATCACCAGCATATCGTAATCATCTTCCTCCGCCAGACAGCGATTGAACATAAATTCCATATAATCCGCTTTCGTCATGCCCACCGGAATCTGTGAATTTCCGGAAGCCTCCGCTTTGGACATTTCCTCGCGGATATCTCCAAGCGTCATCTCGACATCTATGCCGAGGACTTCATTCAGATTTGAGTTTGCGTCTGCATCCACTGCCAGCACCGGGCGCTTGCCCTGCTCGCAGAGGTACTGGATCAGCAGACCGCACAATGTGGTTTTTCCGACGCCGCCTTTGCCGGCGACTGCTATCGTAAATGACATAAAATCGCGCTCCTTATGATTTATCACTTTTTAAGATGCGGGCGGCTCAGCAGTTAATCTCAACCCTGCCGCCGGTGAGATCCGCCGACGCTATGGTTCCCTCGACCGTCTTCTGCTCACCCATCACATCTGTCAGAGTGATAAGATTTCCGTTTACTGTAATTTTGCTGACGTATTCCAGGAGAACACAGTCAGGCTGATTCTTTTTTACAACCGTGGAAAGGCACATGTTATTCACCTCCGTTATGCTTCCTTTACCAGAGATAACGCGAGACCAAGGTAGAGATTTCCTTTCTGGAACTCGTCTACTGCCTTACGGATCTGCTCCGCCGCTTTTTCGTGACCTTCCTTCGTCAGCTTGTCCGCCATCTGGTCGAGTTCTGCGGCATGATGCGTGTTGTGATCCAGCATATACTGCAGAAGCGCCGCGGTTTTGTCTGCCGGCGATGCTTCGCTGCTCTGGCATCCATGGCAATGTCCCCCGTCTCCGTGGCTGTGGCAGTTTCCCCCGCTGCCCTCAGACGGGCAGTGATCTTCGTGATGATGACAGTGCGCATCATCATGGCTGTGGTTATGATTTTCCTCAGCGCCATGCTCGTGATCGTGTGGATGGGTATGCTCGTACGTGTGCGTATGAGCGTGTTCATGCGTATGTGTATGCGCACAGACATTTCCATTTTCATCCGTTACAATATGCACTTCTTCAGCCTCCTTTCCGCATGATATTGTTAAATTTTTGACAGGGATTACTGCACATCCCCTACTATGGGATAGTATAGCACATAAAAAGTGAAATCTCAACAAAGAAATTGTACTTTAAGAAATACAAAAAGACGAAATCACCAAGCGGCAATTCCGTCTTTTTTCCGTTTATGCAAGCATCATACGGTCGTTTGCAAATTCGCCGCCGCTCGCCTGTTCAAATTTCTGAAGAAGGTCAGAAACCTTCAGATTTTTCTTTTCCTCGCCGGATACATCGTAGATGATCCTGCCCTCGTGCATCATGATCAGACGGTTGCCGTGCGCGATGGCGTCCTTCATGTTGTGCGTGATCATAATAGCGGTCAGATTATCGCGGGCAATGATCTTGTCCGTCGCTTCCAGCACCTTTGCCGCCGTCTTCGGGTCGAGCGCCGCCGTGTGCTCGTCGAGAAGAAGAAGCTTCGGCTTTTTCAGTGTCGCCATCAGAAGCGTCAGCGCCTGGCGCTGTCCGCCCGACAAAAGCCCTACCTTTGCAGTCAGGCGATCCTCCAGACCGAGATCTAAAATCTTCAGCTTCTCCTTGTAGCGCTCCCGCTCCGCCGCATTGATGCCGCTTTTTAAGGTCCGCCGCAGCCCGCGCCGGGATGCAAGCGCCAGATTTTCCTCAATCTGCATACTTGCCGCAGTTCCCGTCATCGGGTCCTGGAACACACGTCCGAGGTACTTTGCACGCTTATATTCCGGAAGGCGCGTCACGTTCACGCCGTCGATGATGATCTCTCCCTCATCCACCGGCCAGACGCCGGCGATCGCGTTCAGCGTGGTCGATTTCCCGGCGCCGTTTCCGCCGATGACCGTCACAAAATCCCCCTCGTTCAGCGTAAGATCGACGCCGCAGAGCGCCTTTTTTTCGTTCACCGTTCCCGGATTGAAGGTCTTTTTAATTCCAATCAGTTTAAGCACGGCCGGCACCTCCTTTTTTGGAAACCTTTGTAAAATACTTTCCTTTCAGATGCGGCACCGCCAGGAATACCGCAACGACAAGTGCGGAAAGAAGCTTTAAATCGTTGGAGTTCAGTCCGAGCCAGAGCACCACCTGCAGCACAAGATAATATACGATTGCACCCAGCGCGACCGCAATAAGCTTGCCGGCAAAATTATGTGCAAATTTGCCGAAAAGCACCTGCCCGATAATGACGGCCGCCAGACCGATCACGATCGCGCCGCGTCCCATGTTGACGTCCGAGAAGCCCTGGTACTGCGCATACAGACCGCTGGAGAGCGCCACGATACCGTTTGAGAGCATCAGACCGATGATCTTGCTCACATCCGTGTTGATGCCCTGCGCGCGGGACATGTGTTCATTGGAACCGGTTGCACGGATCGCACAGCCAAGCTCCGTCCCGAAGAACCAGTACAGCAGGGCAATGATCACCACGATAAAGATGATCACGATAAAAATCGTATTTTTATAGACCGGAACGCCCTTGATATTCCGCAGCGATACGATCAGCGGATATTTGTCCACGCTGATCGCCTGGTTTGCTTTATTGCCCATAATGCGCAGATTGATGGAATAAAGTCCGAGCTGTGTCAGAATGCCCGAAAGGATCGCCGGAATACCCATCGCCGTGTGAAAAATACCGGTCACAAGACCGGCGAGCATCCCTGCGCCAAACGCACAGGCAAGCGCTACCGGCACGGAATAACCGCTCAGCAGCATCATGACACAGACCGCACCGCCGGTACACATGGTACCGTCTACTGTCAGATCTGCCAGATCGAGAATTTTGTAGGTAATGTACACGCCGATCGCCATAATGCCCCAGATCAGTCCCTGGGCACAGGCGCCGGGCAGTGCATTAAAAAGATTTCCAATGTTCACAGCTCTTTCTCCTCCATAGCAAAACGACGGGCTGCCGCAGAGCAGGGAAATTTCCCTTTCCGCGACAGTCCGCTGTAATGTTTCTTACTTGCTTTTTTATTCTTTATGCTTCTGTTTCCGCTTCAGTCTCTGTTTCCGCCTCTTCCTCGATTGCTTCATAGCCGTCCGGAACGGTGATGCCGAGCGCTTCACATCTTGACGGAACGTATTTCTTTACAAACTGCGGAGCAAACTCGATCGGCATGGTGCTTACGTCTGCGCCGTTTACAAGAATCTCGTATGCCATCTCACCGGTCTTGTAGCCGATATCATAGTAGCTGATGGAAAGCGTTGCAATACCGCAGCCCTCGCAGATACCTTCCTCACCTGCAATGATCGGAATACCTGCCGGCTCACAGATGTTGTTGATGATCTCGGTGTTGGAAGCCGCCGTGTTATCTGTCGGAACATAGAGCGCTTCACACTCAGCGGCAGCCGTGGTTGTGATGGATGCAAGGTCGTTGGAGTCTGCAAAGGTATATACGTTGCAGGTAACGCCCGCTTCTTCCAGCGCCGCCTTTACGGTGTCAACCTGGTATACGGAGTTCGGCTCTGCAGAGCAGTACAGAAGTCCTACCGTCTTTACGTCCGGGAGCAGTTCTGCAAACATCGCCGCCTGCTGATCAAGCGGTGCAAGGTCTGAGGTACCGGAGATATTGGTTCCGGTAGAACCTGTCCACTCTTCATCCGGGATAGACAGCGCCACGTTGTATACGGTGATGGAGGTTCCGAGGATCGGAATATCTCCTGTTGCCGCCGCTGCTGCCTGAAGGGAAGCCGTTGCGTTTGCCATGATAAGGTCTACGTTATTGGATACAAACTGGTTTACGATAGTTGCGCAGTTTGCGGAATCGCCGGAAGCGTTCTGCTCATCAATAACGACCTGATCGCCAAGCTTCTCTGTGAGCGCATCCTTAAAGCCCTGCGTAGCCGCATCCAGTGCCGGATGCTGTACGAGCTGACAGATACCTACGTTATATGTGGTGTCCTCTGCGCTTACTGCCATACCGAGTGCCGCTGTCATGGAAACTGCCATGCCCGCTGCAAGAACCTTGGAAATTACTTTTTTCATCACTCATTCTCCTCTTTTCTGTTGATTTTACGCTTTTACTTTAACAGTTTAAAGTACGTTAGTAAGAGCATACACCTTTTTGGTGAAATCGTCAAGAAAAAAATCCAAATTTATTTACCACGTCAGCCCGCCATTCTCAATTTTCGGATCGCGCATCATCAGTTCGTTTACCGCTTCGTCGGCGCGCTTGCCCTCAAAGAGGACTTTGTTTACCTGCTCGACGATCGGCATTTCGATGCCATATTTTTTTGAGAGGGCGAGGGCTGCTTTTGCGGAGTAGACGCCCTCAACGATCATTTTTACCTCGTCCATTGCCTCTTCCATGGTGCGTCCCTGTCCGATCAGATAGCCCGCCTTCCGGTTACGGCTGTGGACGCTCGCGCAGGTGACGATCAGGTCGCCGATGCCGGTAAGACCGTAGAAGGTCTCCGACTTGCCGCCCATTGCGATGCCAAGGCGCGCGATCTCCGCGATGCCTCTGGTAATCAGCGCCGCCTTTGTGTTATCACCGTAGCCAAGCCCGTCAGCGATGCCTGCCGCCAGCGCGATGACGTTTTTCAGCGCGCCGCCAAGCTCGATGCCGAGCATGTCGGGGCTTGTGTAGACGCGGAATACCGGGCTGATAAAGATACTCTGCAGGTATTGTGCCGTGTGCGGATCATGCGCGCCTACTACGCAGGTGGTCGGAATACAGCGTCCTACCTCCTCAGCGTGGCTCGGTCCGGAGAGCACAGCCGCATTCACGCCCGGAAGCTCTTCCTCGATGATATCTGTCAGCGTGTCAAGCGTCGCTTCCTCGATACCCTTTGCCACGTTCACGATGATCTGTCCCTCTTTGACAAGCCCTTTGAGCATTTTGCTGGTGCTGCGCGTGTACGGGGATGGAACCGCCATGATCAGCACGTCCTTGTCTGCCGCGATCTCCAGCAGGTCGTCCGTAAACAGAATGTCCTCCGCAAGATGCACGCCGGGCAGCTTTGACTCGTGCTCCCTCTTTTCGCGGAGCATCTCAATCTCCTCTTTGATGATCGACCAGACGCTCACGTCATGTCCGTTGTTGTGAAGCAGTACTGAAAGCGCGATCCCCCAGCTTCCTGCCCCGATAATACCGATCTTTGCCATGTGAGATTCCTCCTGTCACTCTTTTTTATTTTTCTTGAATAAATACGTTTTCCGCTCTGTTCCCGCAAGCAGGCGCTTAATGTTTTCGCGATGCTTCCAGAACGCCATCGCCGCGAGAAGAAGCGTGACGATATACATTTCAATAAGATACGGCTGCGCCATGCCGAACGCTCCGCTCTGACCGAGCGCGATTATTTCGATCACCAGCCCCACATAAACAAGAAGCGAGCCGAGCGATACATAGTGCGTCAGAAAGAACACGGTGAAAAAGGTGATGATTCCGCAGACCGTGATCACCGGATGCAGGGCGAGCACGATCCCGGCAGTCGCCGCGATGCCCTTTCCGCCGCGGAAATTCAGATAAAACGGGAAATTATGTCCGAGGATCACCCCGGCTGCCGCATACATTTCAAGAAGCGCAAGCATATCCGCATGCGTTTTCCCGAAGCAAAAGCGGACAAGTACGATCGCCAGTATGCATTTCAGACAGTCGCCGAAAAAGGTCAGAAGCCCCGCCTTTGTACCCATCGTCCGCAGCATATTGGTGGTACCGGCATTTCCGCTCCCGTGGTCGCGAATGTCGATGCCATGCATCCTGCCGATGATATAGCTTGTCTGAAACAGTCCGAACACGTAGCCAATCGCTACGCAAATGATACGCGTCAACATTATTTTTCTTTGTCCTTTCGTTCACGGATGATAAATTTCAGCGAGGTTCCGCGGAACCCGAAGGTATCCCGGATTTTATTTTCCAGATAGCGCGTATAGGAAAAATGCATCAGCTCGCGGTCGTTCACAAAAATAACGAAGGTGGGCGGTTTCACGGAAACCTGCGTAATATAGTAAAGCTTTAAGCGGCGTCCCTTGTCCGAGGGCGGCTGCTGCAGCGCCACCGCCTCCGAGAGGATCTCGTTAAGCACACCGGTCGCAATGCGCAGCGACTGGTTCTGGATGATCATGTCGATCATCTCAAACAGCTTCGGAAGCCGCTGACCGGTCTCCGCCGACACGAACATGATCTCCGCATACGGCATAAAGGAAAGCGTCTCGCGGATTTTCTGCGTATACTTGTAGATGGTCTTGTCATCCTTCTCGACGGCATCCCACTTGTTCACCGCAACGAGGATCCCCTTTCCGCGGTCGTGCGCGATCCCGGCAATCTTGGCATCCTGCTCTGTCACGCCCTCGGTGGCGTCGATAACGACTACCACGACGTCGGCGCGGTCCACCGCCGTCACCGTGCGGATGATGCTGTAGCGCTCCAGCTCCTCTTTGATCTTATTTTTCCGGCGAAGCCCCGCTGTATCGATAAACACATACTCTTTGCCGTCCCAGGTAATCGCCGTGTCGATGGCGTCTCTGGTCGTGCCGGCAATATCCGAGACGATCACCCGGTTTTCGCCGAGCAGCTTGTTGATGATGGAGGATTTCCCGACATTTGGCTTTCCGACTACCGCAATGCGCGGGCGGTCGTCCTCCGCTTCCTCCAGCTCCACATCCTGAAAATAACCGACCACCACATCCAGCATGTCGCCAAGCCCCTGCTTTCCGGCTGCTGAGATCGGCTGCGGGTCTCCGATGCCGAGATTATAAAACTCATATACATCCGGCAGGGATTTTTCATAGCTGTCCGCCTTGTTTACCGCGAGCACGATCGGCTTGCGGCTGCGGCGAAGCATGTCCGCCACCTTGGCGTCCGAATCTACCAGCCCCTGCTTTACATCTACCATAAAAATAATGACGTCCGCCGTGTCGATGGCGATCTGCGCCTGTTCGCGCATCTGTGAAAGAATAATATCACTGCTGTCCGGCTCGATCCCTCCGGTGTCGATGAGTGTGAACTGATAATTCAGCCACTCTACGTCCGCGTAGATGCGGTCGCGCGTCACGCCCGGCGTATCCTTCACGATCGAGATATTTTCGCCCGCCAGCGCGTTAAAAAGCGTTGATTTTCCAACGTTTGGTCTTCCTACTATTGCTACAATCGGTTTACTCAATGTCTGTCACCTCATATGGCTGTGCCGTTTTTCCTTCTTCATCCTGTTCCTCCAGAAGAACGGCATGCACAAAATCCTTTCCGCTTGATTTTACAATACAAGCTTTTGTTTGTAAAGTCTCCTCAAGTTCTTTTAAGGTAATATCATCTAAAAATACGGTTTCCCCGCTTTTAAACATACTGCACGGAAACAGCAGCGCATCGCCCAGCACCTGCCCTTTCAGCGCGCGCAGGATATCCTGTCCGGTCAAAAGGCCCGCTACCGTGATGCGCTCCCCGAAAAATTCGTTTTTCACCGGATAAACGTTCGCCGTCACATGCGGGTACTTTTTTGTCAGCGCCTCCGCCGCCTGCTTCACATAGGGAGCTGCCAGAAGCCCGGTCACAAGAGAGACCGTGTGCTGCCTGCCATCCCCCGTGCGCGCTTCGATCGCCTCACTGGTTTCCTCCAGGAACAGCCGCAGCATCCCGACGCCGTTTTCGAGCTGCAGATAGCCGTCGTACGTCTCCGCCTGCGGAAGCTCCCGCTCCGCGAGCAGGTACCACTCATCCCCGGCATGGATAAAATGCGTGCCGTACTTCTCATACAGCTTTTTCTGCCAGCGGTGAATGGTGTCGAGCACCTGACATGCATCCTCCTTTGTGAACGGCTCCAGCGGATACAGTCCCTCGCGGAATTTCGTCAGTCCCACCGGAACCACCGAAACGCTCTTTAAATGCGGCAGATAACGCACAAGCTGTCCGATCGAGTACTCCAGCTCGTCCCCGTCGTTGACGCCCTTGCAGAGCACGATCTGCCCGTTCATCTCGATACCCGCCTCCGCCAGACGGTCGACCTTTTTCAGGGCATCGCCCGCGAACCGGTTATTCAGCATTTTACAGCGAAGCTGCGGGTTCATCGTCTGAAAGGAGATATTGATCGGCGACAGATGATAGCGGATAATCTGCTCCATATCCGCCTCGCCGATGTTCGTCAGCGTCACATAATTGCCCTGCAAAAACGAAAGCCTTGTATCATCGTCCTTAAAATAAAGAGTATCGCGCATCCCCGGCGGCATCTGATCGATAAAACAGAAAATGCATTTGTTGCGGCAGGAATGGTATTCATCCATGAAGCCGTTTTCAAACTCCAGTCCGAGGTCCTCCTCAAATTCCTTTTCGATCTCCAGCTCCCACTCTTCGCCGTCCGGCTTTTTTATCAGAACCAGCAACTCCTCCTCATTGCACAGATAGCGGTAGTCCAGAATATCGCGCACCCGCTGTCCGTTAATGGAGAGTAGCTCATCGCCGGGAGCGATCTCCAGCTCCTCCGCAATGCTTCCCGCCAGCACGCGGCTGACGATATGCTTTTTTTCTTTTTTCATCAAAAATCTACTCCTTTGCTGCTTATCATACTAAATTCGACGCAAAAATGCAACCGAAGCGACAAATTTCTTGACGCGCGCCGCCCGACCGACTATACTTAATGTAAAGTACTTGTAAAAATGTTATATTATGGAGGTTCCCATGTCCGATCTGTTTGATCCATTGCGTCATTCTATCCCACTTGCGCCGCTCAAAATAGCCGCATTGGAAGGCTGCCGTGAATTCGCGCAGCAGGTAAACCAGCATCTCGTTGAATACCGTCACACAAACCCCACATTGCCGTCCGACAGCATCGCCTATCCGGAGTATGCGGCGGATTCGTTTCTGGTCGACTGCGCGTGCCCGCGTTTCGGCACCGGCGAGGGAAAGGGCATTATCAATTCCTCCGTGCGCGGAAGCGACCTTTTTATTCTGGCAGACGTCACAAACAACAGTCTTACCTACAAGGTCTGCGGCTACACAAATTATATGTCACCGGATAACCATTTCCAGGATCTAAAGCGCATTATCTCTGCCAGCGACGGAAAGGCAAAGCGTATCAATGTGATCATGCCGTTCCTCTATGAGGGCAGGCAGCACAAGCGTTCCGGGCGCGAATCGCTCGACTGCGCGCTCGCACTGCAGGAGCTTGCCGCAATGGGTGTCAGCAATATCCTCACCTTCGACGCACACGACCCGCGCGTGCAGAACGCCGTTCCGCTGATCGGCTTTGATACGTTTATGCCGACCTATCAGTTTTTGAAGGCGATCCTGCTCTCCACGCCGGATTTCGTAATTGACAGCGACCATCTGATGATCATCAGCCCGGATGAGGGAGCGATGAACCGCGCCGTTTATTTCTCCACGATCCTCGGCGTCGACATGGGCATGTTCTACAAGCGCCGCGACTACTCTACTATCGTGAACGGTAAAAACCCGATCGTCGCGCATGAGTTTCTCGGCGATTCCGTGAGCGGCAAGGATGTGGTAATCGTGGACGATATGATCTCCTCTGGAGAAAGTATGCTGGATGTGGCAAAACAATTGAAGGACCGCAATGCAAAGCGTGTGTTCGTCTGCACAACGTTCGGTCTGTTCACGGACGGCTTTGGTAAATTCGATGAATTCTATGAGAAGGGTTATATCCACAAGATCATTACCACCAATCTGAATTACCGCGATCCGGAGCTGTTCACGAAGCCGTACTACCAGGAGGCGGATATGACGGGCTTCCTCGCAAGCATCATTGATGCGCTGAACCATGACGTCTCGATCGAGCATGTCATCACGCCGACGCACAAGATCAATCAGCTGCTCGCAAGGATGCGGACCTCTGAGAAAAAATAGATTCCTAACGTATCCCTAAAAATGCTGCAAGGTTGCCGCGCATTCCATGGGAGGCGCGGTGGGAGAACAGAAGGTCTGGATTACAGCAGGTACAGATGTCGGTGACCGAAAGGTGCTCCGGCAGAATGCCTGCTTCTTTTAATATAATCTCGTTTGCGCGCCACAGATTTAACTGATATTTTCCGTTTTCTTTTGGATAGTACAGCTCACTCCAGAAGCGCTCGTTAAAGCTCTCCTGAAATTCCTCTATCACATCTTCACTCACCTCATAGCAGTTCTGGCAGATCGAAGGACCGATCGCAGCAAAGATATTCTCCGGACGACAGCCGTATGCCTCCTGCATCGCCTGTACTGTCACTTTTCCGATCCTGCCGACAGTTCCACGCCAGCCGGAGTGTGAAAGTCCGATCGCCCCTCTCACCGGATCGACAAAATACAGCGGCACGCAGTCCGCATAGAAGGTGGCAAGCACCAGTCCCGGCACATCGGTGATCAGCCCGTCCACATCCGTGTAATCGCGCGGCACTGTGTATCCTTTTCCACGGTCAGCCTCCGTGACCATGCGCACGTTCGTCGTGTGTGTCTGGTCAGAAAATACCAGGTTTTCCGGCGCAAATCCGATTGCCGCTGCAATGCGGCGATAATTTTCCCGGACGTTTTCCTCGCTGTCTCCTCTGGAAAAGCTTAAATTCATGGAGGACAAATGCGCCTCGCTCACCCCGCCGAGCCGCGTGGAAAAACCGTGTACAATGCCCTCTGTCTTTTCCAGCGCCGGATAGGTAAGCCAGACGACGCCCTCTTTTTCGTTTGTGCGAAGGACGCTCTGCCGCCCCTTTCGCTTCCATATGATTTTCTCCATATCTTTCATCCCGCTTTCCGCTCAGTTTTCCCAGAACGCATTTTCTATATGTGTGATCACATCTTTGCAAATACCGACCACATCAAAGCGGCACTGCGTTTCCATTCCATATCCATGACGCAGCAGATAGTGCTGCGCCGTGCGGATAATCGTTCTCTGCTTGCGCGCATCCACCGCCTCCAGCGGCGTGCCCTGGCGGTCATCTGCCCGAAATTTGACCTCCACAAACACCAGATATCTGCCGTCGCGCGCGATCAGATCGATCTCCCCGCTGCGCAGGCGGTAATTGTATTCTAAAATCTTCATACCGTGCTGCTCAAGATATGCAGCGGCAAGCTTCTCATAAGCGTTTCCGATCGCTCGTTTGTTCACAGCTTGGCCTCTCTTTGTTCACAAATGTTTTTCAAAAACGTTGCCCGGTGGATCGGCGATGGTCCGTATTTTCGCAGCGCCTCGATATGCGCCGCCGCGCCGTAGCCCTTATGCGACGCAAAGCCGTACTCCGGCATGATCTTATCATACTCCCTCATCAGACGATCCCTCGTCACCTTGGCGATCACGCTTGCCGCCGCGATGGAGAGGCTTTTGGCGTCGCCCTTTATGATCGGCACCTGCTCTGTCGCAACGTCCGGGATCCGCACTGCGTCGTTGAGCAGGATATCCGGCTTTACAGAGAGCTTCCCGATTGCTTCGCGCATTGCCTCGTAGGTTGCCTGCAAAATGTTGATCTCATCGATTCGCGCAGGGGACGCCATGCCGACGCCGACTGCCACCGCTTTCTCCATGATCTCGTCATAGAGCTGCTCACGCATTTTCTCCGAGAGCTGCTTGGAATCATTTAAATAGCGAATGGTACAGCCCTTCGGCAAGATCACCGCTCCGGCGACCACCGGACCCGCCAGCGGTCCCCTGCCTGCCTCGTCTATCCCGCAGATATGCGGATATTTTTCGTATTTCCGTTCATAGGACAACATCTCATAGAGACGCGCATCCTCTTTTTCTTCCTTCGCAAGCTTCCTGCGAAAGCGCTGCACAAGCGCCGCAGCGCCTGCCCGCTCATCCTTCGCAAATTCTTCAAGAAGCTGCGGCAGCTCCTCCCGTCCGGCGGCTTCCAGCTCTGCTTTCATCTCTGATAGTTTCTTCTGCATGATCCAGCACTCCAAATCTCTCCAGCGGCAGCACGCAGAGCCACCCTTTGCCGACAATATCACGCTCCCTGATATTGCCGACCTCCGGCTCCCGGCTGTCTACGCTGGAATTGCGGTTATCTCCAAGTACAAAATATTCATCTTCCCCAAGCGTCACCGTGTTGGCAGCGAGTCCTCCGTCCTCGATCGCCGCATTTCCATAGTGCTCCACCAGCGCGTTTCCGTTGACGTAAATGACGCCCTCCGCACTGATGCGCACTGTCTCCCCGGGCAGTCCGATAATGCGCTTGATGTAGTAAGTGTTTGGCTTATACTGATAAGAAAACACCGCCACGTCAAAACGCTGCGGTTTCCCGATCCGATAGCTCCATTTGTCGATCAACAGATGATCGCCGCTTTTTAGCGTCGGCAGCATAGAATCGCCGCTTACGATCGTTCCCTTCAGAAAATACGGCAGCGCAAGAAGTACTGCCAGCAATACAACAAACCTTATCAGACCGCCCGGCAAAGTCTTCTCTCCCCTCATTCTTTGCCTCCTGCACTGATCCCTGGATCCGCTCCCCTTACGCAGGCTTCTCCAGGGTGATTCTTCCAAGCTTTCCGCTGCGGAAATCATCCAGAAGCACCGCCGACGCTTTTTCATAATCCAGCTCGCTTCCTTTGCGGATGCATCCGCGGTTCCCTGCGATTTCGCCAAGGATCTCCACCGGCAGCTTTTCCTCCGCACACTCATAGCGCTGCATGAGCACGCCCGGATAATGTGCCGTCAAAAAACCGATCAGCTCCAGCGCAAGCTCCTCGGTATTTAAAATCTCATCACGGATCGAACCGATCATCGCCAACCGCATTCCCACTTTCTGATCCTCAAATTTGGGCCACAGGATCCCCGGCGTGTCCAAAAGCTCCACGTCCTTGTTTAAGCGTATCCACTGCTTTCCCTTGGTAACGCCCGGCTTATTTCCGGTCTTTGCACACGCTTTTCCGGCATACGTATTGATAAAGGTAGACTTGCCCACATTGGGAATCCCGGCAACCATCGCCCGAACCGGTCGGTTTAAAATGCCGCGCCTGCGGTCGCGCTCTGTCTTTTCCCGGCACGCCTCCTGCAGAACCTTTGTCAGCACATTCATGCCGTTTTTATTTCTGGAATCGAGGGCTACCGCATAATATCCCTGTGCGCGGAAATGCTCCATCCACGCCTCGCTGCCGGAAGCATCCGCAAGGTCCGCCTTGTTGAGCAGCAGAATGCGCGCCTTGTTTTTTCCAAGCTCGTTGATGTCCGGGTTGCGGCTCGACTGCGGTACGCGCGCATCCACCAGTTCGATGATCACATCAATTAGCTTTATATCCTCCTGCATCATACGCTTTGCCTTCGTCATATGACCAGGATACCATTGAACATTCATAAAATAACCTCTCTGACTGCACAGTAACTTATTCCACTCTTCCGAAGGAATCGGTTGGGGCTATCCGAAGCCACACCTTTCCCTCGATATAATCCAGATTTACCAGTCCAATATCCGCATAGCGGCTGTCCTCGCTGTCGTTGCGATTGTCACCGAGCACAAAATATTCCTTCACGTCAAGTGTGATCGGTTCGCTGGCAAGTCCGCTGTTGGTCATCAGCGGATAATCCGCTTTTTCCAGATAGACCTTTCCATTGATATAAATAATACCGTCCATTATCTGGATCGTCTCACCCGGGAGCCCGATAACACGTTTGATATGCGTGTGGCTGGTGGAGCTTCCGTTTGGCTTGAAGGCAATAATGTCGTTTCGCTTCGGGCTGCCGACGCTGTAGGATAGCCGATCAAGCAACACCCGGTCGCCGTCCGCAAGCGTCAGCTCCATGGAGCTTCCGATATTTGTGCGCACCTGTCCGAAAAAATAGACAAGCACAAACGCAAACAGGATGACCACGGCAATCTCAAAAATCCACAGCAGCACGCTGCTGATCTTCTCCCGCAAGGTTCTTTTTTCCTTCTGCCTTTTCCGGCTTCCTCTGCCTGTTTTTCTCATGACTGCCCTCCGCATGTAGATATATTATGACAAAAAAGGCTGTCCGCATCTGTCAGACAGCCCTTCCCGCTTTTTATTTCACCAGTTCTTTCACCTTAGCGCTCTTACCGGAACGATTTCTCAGATAGTTTAGTTTCGCACGTCTTACTTTACCACGTCTTACAACCTCTACCTTTTCTACGTTCGGGGAGTGCAGCGGCCATGTCTTTTCCACGCCGACTCCGTTGGAGTTCTTTCTTACGGTGAAGGTCTCGCGGCTGCTTCCGCCCTGCTTCTTCAGAACCGTACCCTCGAATACCTGGATACGCTCACGGTTTCCCTCTTTGATCTTACCGTAAACGCGAACGGTGTCTCCCACATTAAACTGCGGAACCTCAGCTTTTAACTGAGCTGCTTCAATGTTTTTGATAATATCCTGCATTGTGTGCCTCCTTATTCTTTTGGATGTTCATAATACATACGTAACAGAGGACCATCTCTTTTTCTCACAACGTAAATTATTCTAGCATGATGCACGCGAAAAAGCAAGTAAAAAATCAGCTTTTCTTATATCTGCTCAGCGTCGTCCTCCGCCGGAGCTTTTTCTGCTTCCGCTGCCTCTTCTGCCGGAGCCTCCCCGCCAGCTTCTGTCTCTTTTGCCGGAGCTTCCTCCCCAGCCTCTGCTTCTTCCGCTGCCGTTTCCTCTTCTTTCGCTTCCTCTTCCTTCGCTTCCTCTGTCTTCTCTTCCGCCGATGCCTTTGCCTCGTCCACCGCGCTCTTCACCGCGTCCGCTGCATCGGCTACCGCTTTTTTTGCCTCGTTGATAATCTCCTCGGTATCCTGTACCATCTCCTCGGCGAATTTCTTCTCATCCTCCGGAAGCTTCTCCTTCAGCGCCTTGATCTCGTCCTCCAGAGCGGCGATTTCATTGTAGATGTCGTTAATGCCGACAATTTTGTCCGCAAATTCGTCGGCAGTGTCCTTGTGCGCCTCATAATATGCTTTGCCGAGCGCCATCAGCTCATCGTCCGCTTTTTTCTTCTTTGCAAGGATTTTTGTGCGCAGACTTGCGATCTCCGCCACCTCACCGGTCTTTTTTACCATTACCTGCGCGAGGTCTCCCATATTCTGCGCAAGGTCCCCAAGTTTCTTCCCAAGATCTTCAAACATCGTTTCCTTCTCCTTTCAGCATAGCTTTTTCTTTTTCAGTGAGCGTTGCTCTCTTAAGCAGATCCGGGCGCCATCTGGCGGTGCGCCGCACAGACTGCTCCCTTCTCCATTTTTCCACATTCGCATGATGCCCTGATAAGAGCACGGGCGGAACCGCTTTGCCGCGCCACGTCTCCGGTCTGCTGTACTGTGGATATTCCAGCAGGGAATCCTGGAAGGATTCAAACTCTGCGGAATCCTCGTTATTTAATACCCCCTCGACAAGCCGGGAAATGGTATCGATCATGACCATGGCGGGCAGCTCTCCGCCGGTCAGCACATAATCGCCGATAGACACATAATCCGTGACGACCTCCTCCAGAACACGCTCGTCAATGCCCTCATAGTGCCCGCATAAAAAGATCAGCTCCTCCTCATGGGAAAGCTCCTTCGCCATCTCCTGATGAAAGGTCTTTCCCTGCGGCGTGAGGTAGATCGTGCGGATTTTCCTTCCCGCCTGCTCTTCGATGGATCTGTGTGCGCTGTAGACCGGCTCCGCCTGCATCACCATGCCGGCGCCTCCGCCGTACGGATAATCATCCACCTTGCCGTGCTTATTACCCGCAAAATCGCGGATATTTACCGTATTCAGCGAAATAAGCCCTTTTTCCATTGCCCTTCCCGTAATGCTCGTGTGCAGTCCGTTTTCAATCATTTCGGGAAACAGCGTCAGTACATGAAATTTCACAGCAGCCCCTCCAGCAGATGAACCGTCATTGTATTTTTTTCCAGCGATACCTCTATAATACATTCTTTTATGTTCGGTATCAAGACTTCTTTTTCATTTTTTGTTTTTACCACATAAACATCGTTTGCTCCGGTGCGGATGATCTCCGTCAGCGTGCCAAGCTCCTCGCCCGTGTCCGTGAAAACGGTAAGCCCTACAAGGTCGCACAGAAAGTACTCTCCCGGAGCCAGCTTCACGGCATTTTTGCGCGTCACCAGTAAGGGACAGCCCTTATACTTTTCCACGTCGCTGATGTTGTCGATTCCCCTGAATTTCAGGATCACCATATTTTTGAAAAATTTTACCTGTTCTATCGTAAGCGGCACATTGCCGTGCTTTGTCTCAGCAAAAACTTCTTTGAGCTTTTTAAAGCGCGCAGCGTCGTCTGTCGTCGGATACACCTTTACCTCGCCGCGGACTCCGTGCGTGGAAGAAACCACGCCCACCTGCAGAAACTGTTCCATATATTTCCTCCGTCAAAGGAGCAAAACTGCCCCGCTGTTCTTTATTTATATTCATAAATGTGCAAAAAGAGCTGCCCTAAGACAGCTCCTTGCGTTACACAATATCAACAACCACTTTTTTATCACTCTTGGACGCCGCAGCTTTTACAACGGCGCGGATTGCTTTTGCAATTCTGCCCTGCTTGCCGATAACTTTTCCCATATCAGACTGGGCTACTTTCAGTTCGATCACGGTAGTCTTGCCGCTTTCTTTTTCTGTAACTACGACCTCTTCCGGATGTTCTACCAGAGATTTGGCAATTACTTCTACTAAATCCTTCATTACCGCCACCCCTATTCTACTTCTCGATACCAGCCAGCTTGAAAAGCTTACCTACTACCTCGGTCGGCTGAGCGCCGTTTGCAAGCCATTTCTTTGCCAGTTCTTCATCGATTTTAAATTCGCTCGGGTCAGTGTTCGGATTGTAGGTACCGATCTCATCGATACATCTTCCGTCTCTCGGAGAGCGGGAATCTGCAACCACAATTCTATAGAAAGGAGCTTTCTTCTGTCCCATTCTTCTTAATCTGATCTTTACTGCCATTTCATTTCACCTCCTTGGTTTCTTCTGAAATATATTTAAAAGGGAAATTTAAATTTTCCTCTTTTACCGCCTCTGCCTCCCGTCAGTCCGGGAATCTGTTTCATCATCTTTTTCGTCTGCTCAAACTGCTTGACAAGCCGGTTTACCTCGGCAATATCCACACCACAACCGGCAGCGATCCGCTTTTTGCGGGAGGGATTTAATATATCGGGATTGGCTCTCTCCTGCGGCGTCATGGAAAGGATAATCGCCTCGTTGCGCGCAAGCGCCTTTTCATCGATCATGCCCTCGACATCCTTCATCTTGCTGCCGCCAAAGCCGGGTATCATGGAAAGGACGCTGGAAAAGCCGCCCATGTTTTTCATCTGGTTCATGCTCTCCAGATAATCGTCGAAGCCGAACTGCGCTTTCTTGAACTTCTGTTCCATTTCGCGCGCCTTGCTCTCATCCAGGTTTGCCTGAGCCTTCTCGATAAGGCTCATGACATCGCCCATGCCGAGGATCCTCGACGCCATACGGTCCGGATAAAACTGCTCCAGGTCGGAGAGCTTCTCGCCCATGCCGACATAAAGAATCGGCTTTCCGCAGGTCGCTTTTATGGAGAGCGCCGCGCCGCCGCGGGAGTCGCCGTCCAGCTTTGTCAGGATCACGCCGTCGATGCCGATCTTGCTGTTGAACATCTCGGCGACGTTGACGGCATCCTGTCCGGTCATCGCGTCAACCACCAGGATCGTCTGGTCGACGTGCACCGCCTCCTTGATCTGTACAAGCTCGTCCATCATCTCCTCGTCGACGTGAAGACGTCCCGCCGTATCGAGGATGACCACATTCATATTGCGGCTCCTTGCATGTTCCATAGCCGCCTTTGCGATATTCACCGGGCTTTGCTTATCTCCCATTGAGAATACCTCAACGCCCTGCTTTTCACCGTTTATCTGAAGCTGCTGGATCGCCGCCGGACGGTAAACGTCGCACGCCGCCAACAGAGGAACCCTGCCCTTCGACTTCAGCTTGCCCGCAAGCTTTGCCGTCGTCGTCGTCTTGCCCGCACCCTGCAGACCTGCCATCATGATGACAGTAATCTCGCTCGCCGGACGCAACGCAATTTCCGTAGTCTCGGAGCCCATCAGCTTAACCATCTCTTCGTTGACGATCTTAATGACCATCTGTCCGGGATTCAAGCCTGTCATGACGTCGGTGCCGACCGCGCGCTCCTGCACGGATTTCATAAACTGTTTAACCACCTTGAAGCTGACGTCCGCCTCCAGAAGCGCCATCTTGACTTCCTTTAAGGCAGCCTTTACATCCGCCTCCGTCAGGCGGCCCTTGCTCCGCAGGTTCTTAAACACATTCTGCAATTTATCGGAAAGGCTTTCAAATGCCATCTTTACAACTCCTCTAAAATCTCGCCTGCAATTTTCCTTATCTCTTCATGCCCTTCTGCAAGCACATGGATCTGTTCGATTTTCTCGCGGATGGACAAAAACTTTTTCACCAGGTGAAGCTTTGCCTCGTAATCCTCCAGGATACGGTTGCAGCGCTTGATCAGATCGTGTACACCCTGGCGGCTGATCTGATACTGCTCTGCCGCCTCCGCATAGGAGCAGTCGTTCAGAACCACATCCTCATACACATTCCTCTGATGCTCTGTCAGAAGCTCGCCGTAAAAATCAAACAGCAGCGTCTGCTCTACGATCCGTTCCATCTCTCATCACCTTCGCTATCATAATACAAAAAAAATACGGTGTCAAGTATTTTTTCTTGACACCGTTTAAAATTCCTGTCTTATCGACGTAAATTTCCTCTAAAGGCTTGTGCGGATGACGCGCGGCTTGAAGCCGTGCTCTTCCAGCGCGTGCACGATCTGGTTTTTGTGCTCGGTGCCGAATGCCTCCATGGTGATCTTCAGCTCCACCGCCTTGCTGCGGTTGGTGCTGACGAACTGGTTATGGTCAAGCTTGATAACGTTGCCCTGCATCTCGGCGACCACGGTGGAAACGCGCACCAGCTCGCCCGGCGTATCGGGAAGCAGCACAGACACCGTAAAGATACGGTCACGCTGGATCAGTCCGAACTGCACGACGGAGGACATGGTGATCACATCCATATTTCCGCCGCTCAGGATAGCGACGATCTTTTTATTCTTCACATTCATATGCTTCAGCGCCGCCACGGTAAGCAGACCGGAATTCTCGACGATCATCTTATGATTTTCTACCATATCGAGGAAAGCGACGATCAGCTCGTCGTCCTGGATGGTGATGATGTCGTCCAGATTCTTCTGCAGATACGGGAAAATCTTCTCGCCCGGACGCTTTACCGCAGTGCCGTCGGCAATGGTGTTGATCGTCGGAAGCGTCACAACCTCGCCCGCCTCCAGGGACGCCTGCAGGCAGTTTGCCCCCGCCGGCTCCACACCGATCACCCTGATATTCGGATTCAGCATCTTTGCGAGCGTAGAGACGCCGGTTGCCAGTCCGCCGCCGCCCACCGGAACAAGAATATAGTCCACAAGCGGCAGCTCCTTTACGATCTCCATCGCAATCGTGCCCTGCCCGGTGGCAACAGCAAGATCGTCAAACGGATGGATAAAGGTGTAGCCGTTCTCCTCGGCAAGCTGGTAGGCGTACTCGCACGCCTCATCGTAAACCTCGCCGTGCAGGATCACCTCCGCGCCGTAGCTTTTCGTGCGGTTCACCTTCATAAGCGGCGTCGTCACCGGCATGACAACCACAGCCTTTACGCCCAGCTCCTTTGCCGCGTATGCAACGCCCTGGGCGTGATTTCCTGCAGACGCCGTGATCAGTCCTCTCTCCTGCTCCTCTTTCGAGAGGGTAGAAATGCTGTAATACGCGCCGCGGATCTTATAGGCGCCGGTAATCTGCATGTTTTCCGGCTTTAAATAAACGCGGTTCCCGGTCTGGTCGCTGAAGTACTTGCTGTATACCAGCTTTGTCTCCTGCGTGACCCTTTTTACAACCTCCGATGCCTCTTCAAAACTCTCTAATGTCAGCATAATTCTGATTCCCCTTTATTCCTTTTCATCTGTTAAAAACAGTGCATTCACAAATTCTTCCGCATTAAACTTCTGCAGATCCTCAATACTCTCGCCGACCCCGATATATTTCACCGGAATGCCCAGCTCTGAGTGAATCGCGATCGCGATGCCGCCCTTTGCCGTTCCGTCCAGCTTCGTCAGAATGATGCCGGTGATATCGGCAACCTCCGCAAACTCGCGCGCCTGCACAAGTGCATTCTGCCCGGTCGTTCCGTCCAGTACGACAAGCGTCTCGCGGTACGCCTCCGGGTACTCCTTTTCCAGGATGCGGTTGATCTTGCCAAGCTCGTTCATCAGATTCTTTTTATTGTGAAGCCTGCCTGCCGTATCGCAGAGCAACACGTCCGCATGGCGCGCCTTCGCCGCCGCTACCGCATCATAGACCACTGACGCCGGGTCGCTGCCCTCCTGTCCGGAAATGATCTCAACGCCTGCCCGATTGGCCCACTCGGAGAGCTGTTCCCCGGCGGCTGCCCGGAAGGTCTCGGCGGCTGCAAGCACCACCTTTTTCCCCTGATCCTTCAGCTTCCCGGCAAGCTTTCCGACACTCGTCGTCTTGCCGACGCCGTTTACGCCGATCACCAGAACGACGGAGGTGCGGTGTTCAAACTCGTAGGCCATCTCGCCGACCTCCATCTGCTGACGGATGCTCTCGATGAGATACCGCTTGCACTCCGACGGCTCCTTGATATGGTTTTCCTTTACCTTTTCTTTTAAATCCTCAATGATCGCGGTCGTCGCGTTAATGCCGAGATCGCCCATGATCAGCGTTTCCTCGATCTCCTCGTAAAAATCCTCGTCGATACTGGAAAAGCCGCTGAAGATGCTGTCGATGCCGGACACAATATTATCTCTCGTCTTGGAAAGTCCCTCCGCCAGTCTCCTGAAAAATCCTTTCTTTTCTTCCATAAAACTCCTCCTTTCCAGGACAGAAGCGCCCTTTCGCAGGCTGTCCTTATCCTATTTATCAAGTTCCTCTTCTACCATATTGACGGAAACCTGCGTGGAAACGCCCTTCTCCTGCATGGTGATCCCGTAGAGGCGGTCCGCCGCCGCCATTGTACCCCTTCTATGAGTAATAATAATAAACTGTGTATTTTTTGTCAACTTTTTCAGATATCCCGCATAACGCGCCACATTGTTTTCATCAAGCGCAGCCTCGATCTCGTCCAGCAGACAGAACGGCGAAGGCTTCATGTTCTGGATCGCAAACAGCAGGGCGATCGCCGTGAGCGCCTTTTCTCCGCCGGACATCTGCATCATATTCTGCAGCTTCTTTCCGGGCGGCTGCGCGATAATGCGGATACCCGCCTCCAGGATATCCTCGTCCTCCACAAGCTCCAGCGTGCCGTGACCGCCGCCGAAAAGCTCCTTAAACGACTTGGAAAACTCCGTCTGCATAATTGCAAATTTCTCCGCAAACTGTTTGCGCATTCCGGTATCCAGCTCTTTGATGATATCTTTAAGCGCCTCTCCCGCCTTTACAAGATCGTCGTGCTGCTCCGTCAAAAATTTGTGCCGCTCGGCGGTCTCTTTATACTCCTCAATCGCATTCACATTGACCGGACCAAGCGCCTTGATCTCACCTTTTAACTCGGAGATGCGTTTCTTTAGCTGCGCCGGATTCTCATGCGCCTTATCCTCGAAAGCGGCAGCCTCGCTCGCCGTCAGACCGTATTCCTCCCACATATAATTGATCTGACGCTCGCGATAGTCCTCCAGGCGCTCCTTCTGGCTTTCCAGACGGTAGCGCTCCTTATCCAGGCTGCTCATCTGCCCGGAAAGCGCCTCGCGCTTCTCAAAGAAATTCTTATGCGCGGCGGACACCTCCTGCCGCTCCTTCGCAAGCGCTTCTATCTGCGTCTGTGTCTCCTGCCGGGCAAGCGACGCATGCGCTATCGTTTCCTCTATCTGTGTGATCTGCTCCGTCTTCTGCGAAACCTCGTCGCCGGAGCCCTGCCGGTCAGCCTGAAGCTGCGCCTCTTCCTCCCGAAAGCTCTTTATCTCGCGCTCCAGCCGCTCCACATTATCGCCGGCAAACGTTTCCCGCTGTGCAAGCTCCGCAGACCGCGTGCGCGCTTTCGCCGTCAGATCGTTCTGCGCCTCCTGCAGGCGGCGCTTTTCCTCCAGCGCCTCCCGGCGTTCCGTAATCTCCGCCTCCAGCTTGCGTTCGCGCTCCTGCGAATCTGCAAGCTCAGATAGAAGCGCCGTCTTCTGTTCCCCGATCTCCGTTATCTGGGAATCCAGCTCCGCGGCCTCGCGCAATAGCTGCTCGTTGCCGGTCTGCGTTTTCTGCCTCTGCCCGTCGATCTCCTCCAGCTTCAGTCTGGCGGTATTCTGCAGCAGATACTGCTGCTGCAGCTTCTCTGTGCGCTTCATCAGCTCCTGCCGGTATTCCTGCCGCTTTTCACGCAGCTCGCCGATATCCCTCTCTGCCTGGCTGACCGCGTCGCTTTTTTCCTTTACACTCTTTTCCAGCTCCTCCGTCTCGCGCCTTCTTCCAAGCAGATTGCTGGAATTTTTGAAGGCTCCGCCGGACATCGAGCCGCCCGGACTTAAAAGATCGCCCTCCAGCGTGACAATGCGCAGGCTCTGCTTATACTTCCGGGCGATCGCGATCGCATGATCGATCGTATCCACCACCAGCGTCTGCCCGAGCAGATATTCTACAAGATTATCGTAGATCTCGTCCGCCTCGGCGAGCGTGCTTGCCACGCCGATCGCTCCCGGCTCGTAGAGCGC
>UMDR01040338.1_pt1 | contig 35095 bp, 22 predicted proteins | sample 1964541 | NCBI WGS metagenome assembly UMDR01 (sample SAMEA4835999, study PRJEB28245) | human gut metagenome | biome: gut microbiome; material: fecal sample | place: Denmark | collected 2008 | reverse complement strand
TTTCCATCTTCCGCCTTACTAAGGCCATTCTTCTTTTCAACAACTCCTGTTGCAGGTATCTCTGTTACATCTGTCTTCGCATCACATACTGTACAATGGTGGCTCTTGCTTCCTGGTGTTGTCTCTGTTGCTTCAACATCTACTGTCCACTCTGTACTGAAGCTGTGTCCCTTTGCTGGGATTGTTTCTGTGTATGTCTTCTTGTCACATGTTCCTGTTGTAGATGTACATGTATATGTAAGCACTCCTGCCTCTGTACATGTTGCCTGCTTTGTTATCTTTGACTCATACTTATGTGTATGTGTTGTCTCTGATGTTCCAGATGGTGTATATATCATATAGAAAAGATTGATTGCATCTCCCTTTGTTACAGTTACAGCACCCTTAGCAACATCTACTGTTAATGTACCATCAGAACCAACTTTTTTGCTTGTTCCATTAACTTTTACGCCCTTACCAGAAGCTGCCGTTGTTCCGCCAAATACAAGTGTAAGCTTTCCAGCGGATGGTGCTGTGAACTTAATACTTGTTGATGACTCCATCTTAAGGCATTTTGTAAGTGTAAGACCGTTGTATGTTGCTGTACCTTTATTTGTTGCTATGCTTCCTGTAATACTATAGAAGTCACTTGTTGTTCCTGATTCTGTAAAGTTATGTACCTTTGCATCTCCTGATACCGGTGTGTCAGGTGTAACAGGTGTATCTTTTCCAATAGCTGGAATAACTGCTGTTTCATTATAACCACATCCTGTACATGTGCGGCTCTTAAGACCTTCTTCTGTCTCTGTTGCAGGTGTAACAACTACCCACTCACCATATGTATGTGTATGTGAAGTGCCAGATACGCTTCCACCACCTACTGATACAAGAGATGTCTTGTATGCATTAAGCTTATCCTTTAATGGCCTGTTGAGTGAATAGCTTGTATCATCAACACTGTTATCAAATGTCCACTTGAAATCTCCGCCCATAATACGTCCTGCATACTTAGTTACAATTGAAGGAACATCTGCAGGTGCATCAATATCAGCAGTATCAACACCTAAATCAACCTTAGTATCAAAATTAGAATATGTCTTTCCACCCTGCTTTGCCTTATAAGTTGAAGGTACTGTTTCACTTCTTGATGTTGCAAGATATGCATCGAAATCAGTTGCACTTGCAGTTGTTGTACCAGCATCCGAATTAGCATATATAACAGACTTCTGACCTTCCATATAGTTGTTGTATGCCTTGATGACACCACCATTCTCTCCTGAGAATATTCCACCTGCCAGAACATCACTTCCCTGCATTGAACTGAGCATTGGATAATTACAATGTCTGAAATAGTTAGCCTCTACGAATGCCTCACTATCCTTTGCAGCGCCTACACCATATTTAGAATTACCATCATAGTAGTTATTATATACATGAACTGACATTGTTCTGATACGAGGATGTCTTGAATCAGAATGGTCAAACCAGTTATGGTGATATGTAATCCAGTTCTCACCTGACTCTGACTTCATGCCACAAAGTGACATCTTTCCTGAATCCCAGAAATGATTGTAAGATACTGTCACATACTGAGAATTATCCTTTAAATCCATAGAGCCATCGCCCTTAGCCTGGTCACCATCTGAACCAGCATTACCATAGAACACATCGTTGTTATGTACCCATACACCACGTGACTGCTTAAGAGATATACCATCTCCGTCGCCTCCACCGCCCCAGTTCATAAGACCAAGGTTTCTTACTTCTATGCCTGTTGACTGGAATACAGCCACACCTGCTTCATATAAAGTAGCATCATCACCAATACCCTCAAATGTTACGTTAGCTGCTCCCTTAACACCAATTGCATATGCTGATGATACATCTTTGCAGGCAAGTCCGCTTAATGTAACCTGACCTATAATACGGATAGCAACTGGCTGGCAGTTATTCTTAGCCTTAATTGCCTGTGTAATAGCTGCTACACCTGTATATTCTGTGTTACCAATCTTCATCTTAACTGTATTCTTATTAGCTTCTGTAACATAAAGAACAGATGCATTAGACTTTAATGTACCATCGTTGTTATATGCACCAACGCCATTCTTTACCGGTGAATTACTTGAAAATGTAAATCCGCTTCTGTCATGTGCATTTACAGTAAGCTTATCTGAAACGATAGCAGCTGATGTATTCTCCTTGCCATTGTTCAGCGGAACAATCTTCATAACATAATCGCCTGCTTTTAATCCTACAGCATCCGCTCTCATGTAAGATGGATACTTTCTGATAAGCTCATCGTCCAACTGGACATAAGCTGAATCTGAGGCACTTGCAGACTTAACATATACATTGTAACCTGTAGCTCCTGTTACAGGTGTCCATTTAACATATGCTGTCTCAAGCCAGCCTGATGCTTCTGTTATTGCGCCAGAAGCTGCATGTACTGGATTCATGTCAAATACTATAACTGACACTGCCACCATTACACATGCAAGTAATGCACTCATAAACTTTTTTACTTGCTTTTTCATTTTTCCTCTCCTTTTCCATTTCATGCACGTTTTTGTGCAAATTTGATATGTTTTATTCACAAATCAAGTTCATATTACCATTATTGTACAATATTTTCAACCGCATTTTACATGTTAGAGAAAATTTTTCGTCATTTTAACACATTATTTCTTTTCCTAATGCAAATGAATATATAATTTTTTCTTTTACATTTTTTCCGGTAAGCTGCGCCAGCGCTTTTGCATAGTAATCAAGCTGGATTGCGTATCTTTTGACAAGCTCTTTTTCGCCTGCTTTACCTTTCATAACCCTGTCGGTCTTATAATCAACAATTACAAGTTCTCCGTCCTCTTCAAAATACAAGTCAATTATACCCTGTATAAGCTGTCCTTCGTACTCAAATACAAAAGGCTGTTCTCTTCTGACACTGCCACAGTTCACCGCATTTGAAACTCTCCTGCCTGTATCTGATTGTACAAATGTATTGATATCCCACGGATTTACACTTTTCACTTGTAATTCATTCATCTTGCCAGTTTCTAACATTCTGTTAATATCTGCTTTAACTCCATCAATGTTCACACTCACTGAATAATCAAGACATTCCATAACCCTGTGATATGCGCTACCACGCTCATTAGCTGCAAGCTTCACTTCCTCACCGCTTATGAACTTTGGAATTATGCTGTTTGTCTCATCACATTCTTCCATTTTAAGTGCTGTTTTCACAGATTCATCCATGTAAGCATTTTCCTCTGACTCATCCTCCGCCTGCATAGCCTTAAGCTGCGAAACCGTCAGCTTCATCCTGCCGGCTGCGTTATCATCAGGGACATATTCCGGAAGTTCATCTAATAAGGGATATCCCGCCGATATTTCTGGCTGACTCATCAAACCTTTATCTGCCACTGCTTTCTTATTCTCATCAGACATTTCTTCTGATTCAAATGCATCAGCCCAAGAATCCTCTCCGGCATCAACCATCACTTTAAAGCTGCCTTTCAATTTATCTGAATCCATAAGACACACCGGCATTATCATATCAAGATAGTTCTTTATATTCTCACTGTCTGCGAAAGACAACATTCCATCTGCTGCAAGTTGCTTTGCACTTCCCCTGTATTTATCAAGTGTCTTGTCTGCATCTTTTACAACTCCAGTAATTATGAGTTTTTCCCTTGCTCTTGTCATTGCTACATAGAGAAGTCTCTCTTCCTCTGCTATCGACTCCCTTACAATTCTTCTTGCCATAGCACCTTTAATAATAGTAGGTGTCTTCGTTCTTCTTTCTAGGTCAACATAATCAACTGCAATTCCTAAGTTCTGGTCTACAAGCACCGGTGCTGTTGCATCCATAAAGTTAATGCTTTTATGTGCTCCGGCAAGTATTACAATAGGAAATTCAAGGCCTTTACTCTTATGGATACTCATAATTCTTACAAGATTCTCATTATCAAGACTGGCAGCCCCCTCTGCAAAATCTTCGTCAAACTTCTTAAGTCTTTCAATATATCTTAAGAAATTAAACAGACCTGAATAACTTGACTTTCCATATCCCGCTGCTCTTTCCAGCAAGACATTTAAGTTAGCCTGTCTCTGTGCTCCGGCAGGCATTGTTCCCACATAATCGTAGTAGCCTGAATCATATATCATCTCCCAACACAGATCATATAGTGACTCAACACTGCTCTTGTCTCGGTATTCTGTGAGCTTTGCAAGAAATAATGCACATTTGCCGGACAGCTGCTTAACATCCGTCTCCTGTATCTTATCTGCTCCGCCAAGCACTGCAACTGCTTTCAAATGTTCATACAGATTATTATGCACATTCTTATCTGCATGCTCTCTGCCAAGCTTTCTCACCATTCCAAGCTCCGCTGCCGTAAATCCTCCAAAATAAGACATCATTGCCGCCGCGAGGCTTATCTCCTGAACCGGATTATCTACTATTGTAAGCATACTTAAGATTACCTGTATCTCACGCACGCTGAAATATCCTGTTGACGAATCTGTATACGCCGGTATCCCCCTGTCCATCAGGGCATCTGCAAATGTATCCGCCCAGCCTGTAACTGACCTTGTAAGAATTACAATATCCCTGTATTCTGCCGGTCTGTATATATTCTCATCTGAATCATATACATTTATGCCAGAAGCAACTATTCCCTCAATCAGCTTTGCAAGCCTGTCAGCCTCAAGTTCTCTTGTTGTAGCCTCTTCTTCGTTTTCTGAAGATATAAGAATTACATCTGTACTCTTGTTGGCTTCATCACCGTAATTACTGTCACTGTATTCAGGATATGGAAATCCTGCATTAAGCCTTACCGATTCGTCATACCCGATTCCTGAAAAATTCTTATTCATAATATGACTGAACACATCATTGGCACATTCAAGCACATTTTCACGACTTCGGAAATTCTTCTGTAATTCAATTCTTACATTATCACCAGTCTCGCCGTATGTATCGTACTTCTCTATGAAAAGCTCCGGGCAGGCAAGACGGAACTTGTATATGCTCTGCTTTACATCTCCAACCATGTATATATTATTATTCTCCCCTGTCAGTCTCGTCTTCGACACCGCATTAAGAATAACCTCCTGCAGCTGGTTGGAATCCTGATACTCGTCTATCAGTATCTCTTCAAATCTGTTCGCAAGCTTGTCGGCAGTCTCTGTGTATACAAGCTTTCCGTCTTCTTTCTTTACAAGTATTGAAAGAGCAAGGTGTTCCATGTCATTAAAATCAATTATGCCCTTCTCTCGCTTCACCTCTGAAACACGCTTGGCATACACCTTTGCCACTTTAAGTAAAGTCCGTATCTGGATGCCTGCCCCCTGCATGTCTGCAAATATTCCCTCATCATCTTTCAAGAATATCTTATCATTAAGCCGTCCTATGTAATCTTTAAACAACTTTCGCTGCCCCTTAACATATTCCTTAATATCCGGGTCTGCTCCTGCATCCTTCTTTCTTGACAGGGCTTCAAATGAAAATATTCTTATCCTTCTGCCAAGCTCTCCAAAATCCTGTGAATTAATCATCTCATTAATTCCAAGCAAGTCAGACTGCAAAGCACCTGTATATGCTGCAGGTCCTGCCGGCTCAGAACAGATATCTACTAATCTGTTATATTTATCACGGTAATCAAGAAGTGCATTTTTAATTGAATCATACAGCTCCTTAATTGCAGGATTATCGTAAGTCTCATCATCATAAACTAACATGCACTCGTCAAACCACTCATCAATCCACGGATTGCTTCTTGAAAAACGGTATATTTTATCTATAATGCTCACAAGCCCTGAATCGTCCCGTCCCATGCCAAATGCATCAACAAGATTAAAGAATTCTTCATCTGCTTCGGCATAGAATTCCTCAAGCACATCTTCCAACACATCATTTTCAATAAGCTTCTTCTCACCCTCGTCCATTATCCTGAACCCCGGGTCCAGATTAACCTCTGGAAAATGATTTCTGATTATCCATAGACAGAAACTGTCTATCGTTGTTATCTGTGCGTTGTTAAGCAGTGTTATCTGTCTTAAAAGGTTCACATCCCCCGGATTCTCGTCAAGCATTGAATCAAGTGCTTTTCTTATCTTGTCTTTCATCTGGGCTGCTGCCGCCTTTGTAAATGTAACAACAACCAGCCTGTCTATATCTATATTCTTATCAGGGTCTGTAATCATGGAAATGATTCGCTCAACTAAAACAGCAGTCTTTCCTGAACCGGCAGCCGCCGAAACCAGCACATTACAGCCTCTTGTATCAATCGCGCTCTTCTGCGCCGGTGTCCATTTTCTTTCCATTCTCATCAACCCCTTCCTTTATATTATTCCATAATACTTCATCATCGAATTTCTTTAATTTTCTGTAATTGCAGCCTGGCAAATCCACAGAAAATCCGCACACCGCCCCATAAGGACATCTGTCACAGCTTGAAAACTGTCCGTCTTTATAAGGACTTCTCCTGATATCACCACCTGCAATTCTGTCCGCGGTATCAACCGCCCTTACATCAACGAATCTTCCAAGCATATTAAACTGCTCTGTATTCATCACCTTGCTTCTTCGTGAGTCAAATCCGCCGTCAGCCTTTCTGCTAACTGGAATATTAAGTGATGTACCCTCGTTATTGTCCATCTTCTCGGCAATATCCTTATCAGAATTAACCATTCCTTTAAGACGCAGTTCACCCTTAATCTTATCCTCTATCTCTTCTGCACTCTCTGTTGTCGCAGATACAATCGGGTCACTTATGTTGTAGTAGAACACTCCGGCAGGAATCACATTTTTCCCCGGACGCATCTTCGCTACAAGCTTCATTGCCGCTTCCATGTAAACCATAAGCTGGATATCAATTCCGTAGTAGGTCTTTACTATGTTGAAATCCTTCTTTCCTGTCTTGTAATCGATAATTCTTACATATACATCTGTGCCGTTTTCGCATATGTCAACGCGGTCAATTGTTCCGCTCATAAGCTGCTTTCTGTCTCCGTCCCCGACTTCCATATTGAACTTATGCTCGAATACAAATGGCACGAAATCACCACATTTTAACTGTTCACCCATCGCCCATACAGTGCGGTCTGCAAGGTCTTCCATCCGCTTAATCATGAATGAATTACGGCTTGAATCCTTAAGGATACTGTTCTGGTATATGTCAGTAATTGCAGCGACACTTCTTTTTACCATCTCGCGGCGTTTCTCCTCTGATATCAGATAGTACGACTCACCGTTTTTCTTGATTTCGTCGCACACCTCACGGATAACCGCATGCAGTACGACGCCGAAGTTTACCGGTGAAAATGTGAATTCTTCCCTTTCCTTCAAATCAACTCCATACCTTAAGTAATATCTCAATGGACACTCTGCAAAGTTCTCAAAAGATGTGACGCTTCCGACAAGCCTGCCGCCAGTAAGTGAATCAATAATATCCTCATCTACATTTGCAGCAATTTCAGTATTATCAAAGCTGTTAGCCGCCCGCGGTATTGTCACATATGAATTCTGCTGTGCCGTGTCTTTGTAAGATAACTTAAGGCAATGTGAAAACATTTTTCTCATGCTTCTTATAATATATGAAGGCATCAGCGCCGCACCCTCGCTGTTTTTTACCGCATATGACATGTAAAGCTTCTCCGCACTCTTTGTCATAATAAGATACAGATAGAATCTCTGTGTAAATGCTTTCTCCCTCACGGAAGCTGACATAACTATTCCCTTATCCTCAAGATACTCCCTGTCGCTTTCTGACAGAACGCTTCTTGAATCAGCCTTCTTAGGTACATTGCCGTCATTGATTCCGACAAAGAACATGACCTTGATATTGTCAAGACGGGTTCTTTCTATATCTCCGATAACAACGCAGTCGTTGGTCTGCGGAATAAGTCCTATCTTAATCTCCTGAAATCCTGACGCAAGTATCTTGTTAAATTCTTTAATACCAACCTTCTCGCTTCCAAGAAGGGCATACATTTTATCTAATACTTCTATAACTTTCTTATATAACTGCGCATATTCATCACCAGTGTACTCGCTGTCATTAAGCACACTTACCTTCTGCTCCATATCTTCACGCACAAGGAACTCATAAAGTGCCTTTACCATATCAGCAACATTTGATTCCTTTGACTTTAGCACTTCTTCCAATGGATCCAGCATATCCGTTATCATTGTTCTTAGTGAATTAAGCTTCTCAAGGTCAGTATTATTGACTGTTCCCCTGAACTTTCTTATCCATGGTTCATGCCATTTTCCCCTGCCTCTGATTCCAACTGCAACACAGTAATTGTCTAACAGATCAATATCTTCGCGCTCCATTCCGCTCATTCCGGTTCTTAGGAATCCTAATATGCTGTCATAGCTGTAATTATTCTCTATTATTCCAAGTGCACCGTTAATTGCCGCAATAAATGGATTGTCCGTCACATGGCGCTTGTAATCTAAGAAATATGGTATATCGTTCTGCTTTAATATATTAGCCGCCAGTTTGCCGTAGCCATCCATGTCCGCAGTAACTATCGCAATCTCGTTATATCTGTATCCACACAATCTTGTTAGTCTTATTATTTCTCCTGCTGCAAATGTTAATTCTTCCTTGGCAACAGCTCCCTCATATATAACGATATTGTCAGTCTTCTTATTAAATCTTCCCGAATTGTTTCTGAAAAGATTCTGTTCCAGGAAATCCAGTTCTTCTGAATTCTTAAATCTTGAATTAACATTTACAATTACATTCTTTCCCGGTACTGCTTTTCCTGCAATATACACAGGTTCAAGGACTTTCACATGTTCTTCATCACATATCTTATAAAGCTTTGATACGCAGTCCTTACTCATGAAAAAAAGTTCTTCCCTGCCTCTTACTGAATTTTCACGCTCAGATGCATCAATTGTCAGAGAAACATATATCTTCGGACACATTGATAAAAGAATTGTCATTAAATTGTACTGAACCGGGGTAAAGCCTGTGAATCCGTCAAATACTATCTCGCAATTCTTTATTCTCTCTGACTCTGTAACCTTGCTGCATAATTTATCCAGTATTTCTTCTTTAGTTATATAATTCTTGTCTATGTACTCTGCAAATGCGTTATATACAAGTACTATATCATCAAGCTTATACTGAAGTGCTGCACTTCCCTCTGAATCACTGTATGCTGCACCTGCCGCATCCTGCATAACATCCGGCTTGATATCATACTGAAGCATTTCCGATATAACAGACTTCATCTCTGACACAAATCCTGTATTAGACAGATTACTTCCAAAATATTTTAATCTGTCCTTGTTCTGCTCTAAAACTCTTTTAATAATCAGATTCTTTCCTGTATCGTCAAGGACTTCAAGATTATCCTCACCCACTTCCTCAAATACTTTATACGCAAGCCTTTCAAAGCTCACAACATCTATATTAAGTATTCCTTTTCTTGGATGCATGGACACCAGTCTTTTCTGAATTGCCATAGTGTACTGCTCTGGCACAACAACTATATAATTCCTGTCAAGATTCTTCATTGACTCTTCAATTATATGCGTATACAGATAGTGCGATTTACCCGCACCTGAGCTGCCTAGAATTAATTGTAATGACATGTGTTACTCCCCTTAAAACATTTTTAATAGTATAACATATTTTCAAGGTAGAAAATCAACCGCTTCATATTCCACCGTATCTGAATAGTCCCACCATTCTCCCTGATAGCCTGTAAAGCCATTATTCTCCATAGCATTCTGAAGAATCATAACATTGTTCACAGCCTCTTCATTGTCTATATCTGAATAATTCCTGTCTGCTTTTAGAGAGAAATCATCAAATTCTGTCGGCATTGATATAACACTTCCATCAGCAGCAACCATTGTAATATCCACTGTTCCTCCAAGATTATGCTTTTTCATTCCGTTAGCCGGATTTGCCACATAATTAGGGTCCGGATATACTTCCCATAATTTCTGCTGTGCCTCAAACGGTCTGTATGCATCCCAAATCTTTAAGCTGTATCCCTGCTGCTTCAATTCCTTTTGTACCTGTGCCAGCTTCTTAACAGTTCCATATCGGAGGTATGCTTCCGTGAAATCGTATATCTTTACCCCTGTAAAGTTATTCTCTGTTGCATATCTTAATTCCACATATATGTCCGGTATATATTTCTTAACAAGTACATATTCGTCATCCTCTGGTTCTTTTTCAGTTGTAATCTCCTGTGCTGTCACTTCCTGTGCTGCAGTCTCCTGTATGTTCGCCATCTCTTTTTCTGATACATCATCTGTTGTAACATTTTTCTTTTGTCCACATGCTGTCATGACTGCCGTTATCATGATTGCTGTTATAAATATTTTAGTAAATCTACGTTTCATAGTCATTGCCCCTCTTCATTACCTACTATTTCATCATATTTAACAATCTAGTAGGTCTTTTACATATTGTCAGTTGCTTTGTAATTCTTCTTTCCAACTCAAACGCCTACTAAATAAACACGGTTCACACTTTTAGTAGGTCTTTTTCTTATATATCTATAATATTAGACGATTCTAATCATCAAAAAAGCCTACTATTTTGGCATAAATTATCAATTTAATAGGCAATTTTCTTTATCCGCATTAATTATCCTCTGATTTTTCTCTCAATATACCTACTAATTCATCATATTTAGCAGCTTTAGTAGGTTTTTGCCCCATTCATGCATTAATTTAATGTGCCATTTTACACTATCCAATACATTTGTAATTAATATACCACATTTTAATCATAATCTCCTTATATCCTCCATATATTTTGTAATAATGAATATGAAGGGCAGGTTTCTTTGTGATGAGTCAGACTAAAATTGTTGTTATCCCATTTAAAAAGCTCCTTATCGGAGTGGTTATCGCTGCTATTGTAATAGCTTTTGTTATATTCGCTGTTATCCGTCTTGGCAGCAATGGTTCTGATAATTCCAGGAATACTACTAAACCTAAGAGCAGCACTGTAAATGCTTCTGCTTCTTCTAATATTGAGACACCCCTTGATAATGCCGACGCTCCTAAATTCTGCCCCGGAGTATATACCGCCTCTATTCTGTTAGACGGCAACCCCGTTGATATCCAGGTCACAGTTGATTCCTCTAACATTAACAGCATTGAGCTTGTTAATCTTTCTGAATCAATCACAACTATGTACCCTAAGCTCACAACTTCATTTGATGAAGTTGCTGCTAAAGTCATGGAAGCCGGCACAACCAACATAACCTATGATTCAGCCAACAGATATACATATTCCGTCTTTATAGAAGCAATAAGCGCAGCCCTTAAAAAGGCTGCGCCATGATTAATATCTTATATTTTCTGTCTTGTACCCCACATGCCTGCTAAATCCGTCTGCCACTACTTAGAATAAGTCACAGCCTCACTATTCTCATCATAATCAAACATGCCATCATTCTTCTCTTCAAGTGCCTTGATGATGTGATATGTATATTCATTATATGGTGTATCAATTCCAAGTTCTTTTCCCATGCGCATCATTGCGCCGGAGAACATATCTATCTCTGTGTGTCTGCCAGCGTCAATATCCTGCAGTGTTGAATATCTTGCTGTTGGCGGAACAGTGCTTCCTCGGCTTGAGTTATCTGCACACCTGCTCATATCAATGCCTTTGGCAAGAGCTACTGCTTCAACCTCCTTACGTAATCCTTCGCTGATTGCTTTCATATGCTCACTGTCAGTATAACAGCCAACACCTGCTCCAATAATAGCCTGTGGAAGATTGTTACAGATATTAAGTCTATACTTGCTCCATATCTCTTCTTTGATATGTTCAGTCACTCTGTAATTAAGTCCTGTTCCATCAAATAAATCTCTTATTGCCGCAACTCTCTCACTCTCAAATGGTGCAGTTTCCTCTCCATATATAATGCCTATTGTAGTCTCAGGATTGAACACATATTCCTTACCTTCGCGGTGTGACGCCACCTTTATAAGTGAATAAATGATATGTGATTTATCTATCTTGGTAGATATTATCTCTTCACTGTCAACACCATTCATAAGACTCATGACAATTGTATTCTCACCGACGGCTTCCCTAATATCATCTAATGCACCTGCAAGTGCGCCGTATTTTAATGATACAACAAGAAGGTCAACACCTTTTGCTTCCTCTGGGGTCAATACCTCCGGGTGGTATGTCTTCCCATTAATCAGACAGCCTTCTGCCTTAAGTCTTTCCGCTCTTTCGCCCTTTGCAATAACGCTTAAACTTATATCCTTCTTTTCTGAAAGTCCCCATATAACATAAGAGCCGACTGCTCCTGCTCCAAGTACTGCCACTGAATGTATCTTCATATACATTTTCCTCTCAATCTTTGTAATTTCTTCAAATATATATACACTTCAATTCTTTCCGCGTCAAATGCTTTTATCTTCCTACAATATCGCCCTCTTCAAAATCGTAAGTCAGCTTCTTTCCATATGCCATGACATATGCAGCACATTTCTGCTCATAGTCTGTGTGCTGCATTCTTAAACTTGCCGTTCTTTCATCAAGCTGTCTGTCCGGATATATTACTGGCAGGACATGTACCCTGAATGTGTGCAAATGTGTACTTTTAACCTGCTGTTCAACAAACATCGAAATCACCGGCACATTATACTTAACTGCATACAGATATGCACCTCTCTTGCATGGGCGTGGCTTTCTGTAATTAAACCACATTTCCTGTTCAGGATATATAAGCACAAGTTTGTTTTCATCAAGTGCATTCTTAATCTGATTAGGAAATTCTGTCTCCATAAACCATTTCAGGCTGCTTACAGGCATTGTGTCAGCATATCTTTGCATATACCCGACAAATCCTTTCATCGCAAGGTTAGTATCCTGATTAACAATACTTATTCTTCTGAATCCAGCTTTTCTCATTGCAAACCTGACAATTGCAGGGTCTAACGGGCTGAAATGATTGCATGTTACAATCGCAGGACCTCTGATTCCAGAAAGATTTTCAAGTCCACTGACCTGTGTTATAAGTCCGACTGCCGAAGTTCCTGCATAAAATATGGCCTCTGCTATATACTTTTTCACGCAATAGCCATATGCTGTTCTATAATCAATATAATGTCTTAACAATGCTTCTTTATCTTCTCTTAACAGCTTAGGATCTCCCGGCTCAACCTTTGAATTCAACTGATTAAGGCTTACAGCCGTCCTAATATTTTCATAGACCTGCTCCCTATCACCTATCATATCTCCTCCGACATAATTTATTTTGCAACATCACTGCTATCCTTCACGAAACCACTATCCACAACAAATCTGCTTCCCACAACATCAGAAAACTTAACCCCATCACCGTCCGCAATATTCTCAGCCCTTGAAAGCAATTTCTTTAGATTCTCACGGTCGGCTTTCCTTTCACTATCCCCATACTGCTCGCGCTGTTTAATCAGCAACGGATAAAATCCTGACTCTGCCGCATACTGCCAGAAATACTCCTCATACGGAATCTCGCTGTAATGCCACGGCTTGTCAAACAGGTTATAATGTATCAGCTTCGGTCTTGCTATATACTCCCCGCCCTTGTTAGGCATAACATTCCATTCCTTATCAAGAAAATATATTTCTTTTGCACACATAGCATTAATATAATCCTGGTCAGGTGCAACACTGTCAAAGTGATATTCAGCCATAAGCTTTAAGAATCTGTCTGCCAGATGAGCCTGTCTTATCTTATCAAGATTCATAAGAAGCACTCCTGAATTGACATATTCATCCCGCTCTATTCCCACTACATTTTCAATGTAATGAGCCAGTATTGTATTCTTTCCTGCAAATGTATCTCTTACTGCACCAAACATTGCATCTCCCATATCAACTGAATAAAGCTTTGCAATGTCATCATTTATTACAGTATCAGAGTCAATATACACAGCTTTATTAAGCTCTGGAAAAAGCTCTGCAATAAATAACCTGAAATATATCGTCAGTGTAAACTCGCCTGAATAAAGCCTGTTTTCCTGTCTGTCAGTAACTGTCTGTCCAAAGCTTTCAGAATATTCGTACATTTTCTTTCTTATATCAACGAATTCAATATCTATGTTTTCATAATCCTTTATCACATTACGAAGCTGAATCATCGTAATATTCTTCACATTATCGCACATAACAATAATGCGGTAACGCTCATCACAAGCCACATGTGCAGCCAGCGATTTAAGGCACACTGCCAGATATGGTGCGTACTGTTCATTAATCGAGAAAAACACAGGAATACACGAAACTGCCATGTACCCTTCATGCTCCCTGTTATAAGAATCCAGAAGCTCATCATATTCATGAAGCCCAAGTATTTTATGCATTTTATCAATCTCCCACGGCTTGACTGAAACAGTCCTTATCACCGGAAACACCCGGAAGGTAGTTGTAAAATGCTGAAAAACAGTGTTGTCATGCAGCCTCCTCTGGTCATTAAACTTTCGTCCGCACAGATTAACTCTTGTTGCAAATGTATTAACAGCCGTCTGGTCAGGCATAAACATTTCCTTTCTTATGCACTGCTCACGACATTTCTCCAGAAGCCCGTTCTGTCTTATCATCCTCATATTCATAAGCATTACTCCGGAATTAATGTAACCATCACCAAAAAGCCATCTGCCATAATAATCAGAAACTCCCGCAATCTCTATGCCATCCATATTCTGATAATAAAAATCCCTAAAATCTTTTCTGCACAACACATCAGTATCCAGATAAAGAACTCTATCCTTAATATCTGTCTTATCGGCAAAAAGGCGCAGCATACAGCACGCGGTAAATCTGCTCTGCATATTTGCCTCCGGCAGCTCCTCAACAAAAAATCTTGTAACATCAACAAGAAAGATATTTACTTTAATGTCCGATTTATTCAATTTTTCTTTCAGATATTTTGCAAATGCTTTATCAACCGGCTTGTAATTAATACCTTTTTCCCTGTAATCAACCGTGAGAATATATATATTTAACGGTTCATCCACATTTTTTATAAGAGACATTGAAGATAAAAGAATCCCCTTCTGCATCGTTTTATCACCACAATACAATATGTTCATAAATCCGTATCCTTTCTTAAATTATTAAATATGTCTGATTTATCCTCTCTGTATTGATTTTCCCCAGTTTCTTAAGTAAAATACATATAAGTTTTAAACGATAATTAAAGAATTGAGGAATGTTATGATACTTAAGATTTTCAAAAGAGATTTGAGAGGTCTTAGCAGGAATATTCTGGCTTTAGCCATTGCGCTTGGTCTGTGCCTTATTCCATCGCTTTACGCATGGTTTAACATATATTCCAACTGGGATCCTTACGCAAACACTGCGTCTGTCCAGATTGCTATTGTTTCTGAAGATGACGGCTACTCTGAATCTGATGATTCCACTATCAATATGGGAGAACAGATTGTTGAACAGCTTCATTCGAATGATAAATTAGGCTGGCGTTTTCCGGAAACTAAAGATGAAGCCATGAATAAACTGAATGCTGGGAAGTACTATGCCGTTATCGTTGTTGGTGAGGACTTTTCACGAAGCCTGTATGACTTCCTTGACAATGGTCTTAATCCACCAAAAGTTACATATTATGAGAATTCCAAGAAAAATGCTGTTGCTTCCAAGATTACAGATACAGGAAAAAGCACTCTTCAGAACACTATCAATTCCGAATTCATTGATGTGTGTGTTAAGACTATTATGCAGGGACTTAACGAAATAGCTGAAAATGATCCTTCAATTATTGAAAAGACAGTTAAGGATTTACAGAGTGTATCTGCCAATATTAATTCTTACGATACCATGATTGACATGTTTATTAAGAGTAATTCAGACCTGGCAGATAATCTTGCAAAGCTTCAGGAGGTTCTTCCACAGATTAAAGATGTTCTTACCGGAACAACTGATGTTGCTGATATTGCCAATAAATCTCTTGATAATGTCACAGATGATATTGCAAACCAAATTGATGCGCAGCTTAAAGCTATGAATGAATTAACTGACAGGGCACTTGATTCTCTTGATAAAGCTGTACAGCTTTCAATAACTGATGTCGGACAGGCTGGCGTTGAGCTTAGTAAAGCCAACGAACAGTTAAAGGAACTTATAAACCAGAATAAGGCTCTTGAAGACGCTATTGATTCCCTCAGCAAAGTAGATGGCATTGACCCGGCAGTTATCACCGCCCTAAAGTCAGCTCTAGCTTCTGTTAACGCTATGGAGAATATCGCATACAACCTTGTTCAGCAGTGTGCCGATATTCTTACTGATTCACCTGAAACACTTCAGGCAAAATACCAGTTAATCAAGTCTGTTGTTGAACAGTGCCGCACAGAGCTTCAGAAGAGCCAGACAATTATGCAGACTGTAATAAGAACTAATGTTAACCTCCTTAAGGCTTCCATTAAGAATGCCGTAAGCAGCCTTGCCGCTAATATAAGCAGTGCCGGAGACAATATTAACGGAATATCACAGATGCTCCTTGGTGTGAGTGATATATCTGTAAATATTAATACAACTCTAGAAAGCACAAAAACATTACTTGATTCACTCAACAAAAGACTTGATACCATATCTGGTTCAGTAGGAGATATAAGTTCATCTTCTACATATAAACTGATAATGGATTTCATCAACTCTGACGCACAGTCAATAGCGTCATTCCTGTCAGAACCTGTACAGGTAGAAGAAATCTACGTCTATATGCAGACTAACTATGGAACAAGTGTTACACCTTTCTATACAACACTTGCTCTCTGGGTTGGAGGAATTGTTTTAGTTGCCCTTATGAAAGTAAAGGTTGACTATGAGGATGATGAATTCAAGGATGCCACAGAACATCAGAAATATATGGGTCGTGCACTACTCTTCCTTGCAATGGGACAGCTTCAGGCTCTTGTAGTTGTTCTTGGTGATTTGTACATTTTAAAAATTGACTGCACCCACCCATTCATGCTGTGGCTTGCAGCCGCTATAACAAGCTTTGTATTTACATTATTTATATATACACTTGTTCTTACATTTGGTGATTTGGGAAAAGCTATTGCTGTAGTTATGATTGTGTTACAGATTGCCGGTTCAGGCGGAACTTATCCAATAGAACTTCTTCCTGAATTCTTCCAGAATGTGTACCTTTACTTCCCATTCCCTTATGCAATCAATGCCATGAGGGAGGCAATAAGCGGATTATATCAGTGTGATTACGCTGTATTTCTTGTGAAATTATGCGCTTATGCTGTTATTTCCCTTATTCTGGGACTTGGAATCAGAAAGTCACTTCTTGAAGTACGCGAGTTCTTCGAACGCCGTATGAAAGAAACACATTTTATGTAAAGGAGAAATGAATTTATGCAAAATAATGATTTTAATATAGATGTTGTTATTGCGGAAATCACAGCATTTGCAGAAAATATGCACGCTAAGAACCAGCACAAGAAAAAGGTCTGCTTAAGATGTATGATGATTATTCCTTTAGTATTCATGGTGCTTATGTTTACCATGGATACAGCTAAGGTTGTTTATCTGCTTCTTTGGGTAATCTCACTTTTTATATTCTGTGCTTATCTTATAGTTATTGATTATATTGATGACAAGCTCGCAAGAAAGCTCAATGAGCTCAATATTGAGATTAAGGAAAAACAGGCTGATACTTCTCTTACAGACAGTATCAAAGCATTTTTAAGTGAGGTACAGTTATGAAAAATATATTTAAGATTATACGGGCTGACCTTCGCCACATAAAAACAAATGTAATTGCACTATGCGTAATTATCGGTCTTACCGTTATTCCTGCATTGTATTCGTGGTTTAATATCCTGTCAAACTGGGATCCATATGGACAGGCTTCCACAAGCAGGATTAAAGTTGCCGTTGTATCTGTTGACAAAGGTACTTCTCTTGAAGGAACGGAGCTTAATGTCGGTGACACCATAATTGATGCACTTAAAACTAATAACACTATCGGTTGGCAGTTTGTTGCTTCATCAGATGAAGCAATCGAGGGCGTATACAGCGGTGAGTATTATGCAGCCCTCGTTGTTCCAGAGAATTTTTCCAAGAATCTTATAAGCTTCTTAAGTGATTCCATGGAACATCCTCAGTTAAAATATTACTGTAACCAGAAAGCAAACGCTATTGCACCTAAGATAACAGACAAGGCTAAAACAGCAGTTCAGCAGCAGGTAAACCAGACATTTATAGATACAATCGTATCTACGATTGCCGGTACTGGTGACTCAGTTATCAAAGATGCAGATAAAGAAACCGGTTCTCTCATGGATGCAGTTATTAACAGACTTACATCCGCAAGGACTACACTTTCAACATATGATGTAATTCTTAACTCAATGCTTGCAATTACTGACCTTACATCATCAATAAGCAGCAGTTCAAACAGTGCTGCCCCTCATATATATACACAATTACAGTTACAGCAGCAGCAGTTAATAACCTTACAGGCTCTTGTAAATGGTAATTCCGCTGAATCTTTAAATGAATTATCATCCGCTCTTTCAAACCAGATGTCCCAGATTCAGAGCATTATGGGTTCATTAACAGAGCTTTATTCAGACATGAATATGGATGTTGCAGACCTTTCTGCTGCAATTAAGCTTACATCAGGCTCACTCACTCAGACTAAAGAGCTTCTCAGTGACCTTGAGACAAAGCTTGATAACGCAATTAATACCTTAAACACAATCACTGAACAGGATACATATGGTTTATTATCAGAGATGTTAAATGCAGATGCCAATACTTTGGGAGATTTTCTCTCTGCACCTGTAAATATAACAACAGAGCAGGTATATGCTGTTAAAAGCTATGGAACAAGCGCTTCACCATTCTACACAATACTTGCACTGTGGTTTGGTGGACTTATACTTGTTGCTATTATGCACACACCTGTGCATCCTGCTCCGGACATTCCAGTAGATGCAAAGAGATATGAAAAATTCTTCGGAAGGTATTTTATCTTCTTTGCAGTAGGACAGCTTCAGGCACTGCTTATAACACTTGGAAATCTTCTCTACATAGGAATCCAGTGTTACCACCCATTCCTTTACTGGGTTGCATGTGCATTCTCAAGCTTCGTATTCACCTTCTTTATGTACAGCCTTACTGTCGCATTTGGAAATATCGGTGAAGCACTTGGAATTGTCCTGCTCGTTATACAGGTTGCCGGCTCAGGCGGTACATTCCCTATAGAAGTACTTCCTAACGCATACCAGATAATATACCGGTTCCTGCTCTTCCCATATTCAATGGATGCATTAAGAGAATGTATAGCAGGAATGTACAGATATGATTACATTAAGAATCTCGCTTTCCTTTCTATATATATAGTTGTTTCGCTGATTATCGGATTGTTCTTACAGAAACCATTTGAGAAGCTGAATCATATGATTGAGAGAAGTAAGGAGAAGTCGGGGGTAATGTTGTAGGAAGTTGCTCCCCTAAAGCACGCCCAGCCGTGTATATTAGTAAAATCAAAACACGCTTCCGCTCGGATTCCGACGCAGCGGTACTAGGTTCGCTGGGATTTGCTACCACTTTGTGGCAGCTTTCCCAGCTTACCAAGTGCCGGCGTCTTCATACGGTTTTGATTTTACTAATATACACGGCTGGGCTTTTCTTTACCGGACAACTGCTCCGCCCCGCCTTTGGCAAGGTTGGGGCGGGAGAGATATTCTCATCTCCTATGTAGAAAAACTCCCGGAAGTTTGGAGGCATGTGGTTTGTGGGGTGCGGTATTCCGACTGTAAACTGTGCGCATAATAAAAGCATTGAGTCATAAGTAAACCAAAGCGTACACACGCCATGGATGGCGTGTGAGATGTCTCGCACATGGATGTGCGTAGACATCGTTAGCGGATGGTATAATTACCTAAACACTCAATGCTTATTATTATGCAGTGCAGTTTACCGGAGGGATTCCACACCCCACAACCACCTGCCTCCCACTCCCGGGAGTCACTTTTTCTAGAATAACCCAGTTATTACCCCATCATCATTAACATCTATATTATATGCCGCTGGTGATTTTGAAAGTCCTGGCATTGTCATTACTGAACCTGTAAGCACTACTATGAAGCCTGCACCGGCTGATACATATGCTTCTCTTACATTCATCTCAAATCCTTCCGGACGGCCAAGTAATGTAGGATCATCTGAAAGTGAATACTGTGTCTTAGCCATACAGATTGGAAGATTACCAAATCCTAACTGTTCAAGCTGTGCAATCTGCTTGTTAGCTGCTGGTGAATAATTAACACTTCCTGCGCCGTATATTTCTTTAGCAATTGTCTCAATCTTTGCTTTAACCGGCTGGTCTGTTTCATACAGGCAGTGGAAATTGCTCTTCTTTGTCTCAAGTGTCTTAAGAACTTTTTCTGCAAGCTCAATTCCACCTTCTCCACCTTTTTCCCATACCTTGGCAAGGGCGAATTCACAGCCTTTATCTTCACAGAACTTCTGTATATAATCTAATTCTGCCTGTGTATCTGATACAAATGCATTAAGTGTAACAACTACAGGCACGCCATATTTCTGCAAATTCTCGATGTGCTTTTCAAGGTTTACGATTCCCTTCTTTAATGCGTCAAGATTCTCTGCTGATAATTCTGTCTTAGGTACTCCACCGTTGTACTTAAGTGCTCTTACTGTTGCTACTAATACAACTGCATCTGGCTTTAAGCCTGACTTACGGCACTTGATGTCGAAGAATTTCTCTGCTCCTAAATCTGCGCCAAATCCTGCCTCTGTGATTACATAATCTGCCATCTTAAGTGCCGTCTTAGTTGCTCTTACTGAATTACAGCCATGTGCAATATTAGCAAATGGACCACCATGCACTAATGCAGGTGTATGCTCAAGTGTCTGGATAAGGTTAGGCTTTAATGCATCCTTTAACAATGCAGCCATTGAACCTACAGCCTTGATATCTGATGCTGTAACAGGCTGTCCCTGATAATTGTAGGCAACTACCATCCTGCCAAGTCTTTCCTTTAAATCCTTCATATCTGTTGCAAGACATAATACTGCCATAATCTCTGACGCAACTGTGATAACAAAATGATCCTCTCTTACAGTTCCGTCAACCTTAGAACCAAGACCTACAACTATATTTCTAAGAACACGGTCGTTCATATCCATACATCTTTTCCATGTAACACATCTTGGGTCAATTCCAAGTTCGTTGCCCTGCTGTATATGGTTATCAAGAAGTGCCGCACATAAGTTATTAGCTGATGTGATTGCATGGAAATCGCCTGTAAAATGCAGATTAAGCTCTTCCATAGGAACAACCTGTGCATATCCACCACCTGCTGCTCCACCTTTGATACCGAAACATGGGCCAAGTGATGGCTCACGAAGTGCTATAACAGCCTTCTTGCCAAGCTTTCCAAATGCTTCTCCAAGCCCTACAGTAATTGTTGTCTTTCCCTCTCCTGCCGGAGTTGGATTAATGGCTGTTACAAGAATTAACTTTCCATCTTCATTGTCTTTGACACTGTTAATGTACTCGTCTGATATCTTAGCCTTATACTTTCCGTATAATTCAAGATCATCCTCGCTTATGCCGCATCTGGCTGCAACATTCTTAATTGGCTCCATTACTGCTTCCTGTGCAATTTCAATGTCTGTCTTCATAATGTTTCTCTCCTTTGCTTTAGCCTTTTCGTGCCTTGCAATCCCGCCTTATCAAGATTCCTAAGAAGATTCTCTTCCTAATATATCTTTACATAAAAACAAGAGGCTACAGGCGCACTTTAATACACCTATGCCTCTGTTAAAAACCTGAAAGATTCTCCCCAAGCAAATCAGCCTCAATATTCCTCATCCCTCTGCTTAGAAATTGCTTCTTCGGTGCTGTATCTACACAGCTCTCCAGAGTTCCGTCCATAATCGGTCCTTTTGCCTGAGAGTTTTCGCTGTCACCTTCGGCGCTGCATTTTTAAACAGTCTCTCCCGATTATATCTTCCGGATAATACCTTAATAATATGGAAAAAGCGTCTTGCTTTATCTGCAAAACGCCTTTGTTTTCAACAATAATATATAAATTGACAGAGTTTGTCAATAAGCAACATTTAACAAAATTATTTATTATATTAGGAAATAACAGTATTCAATTGAAAAAAATGTTGTTTTATGTTAAAATTTGTCTTAATTTTTTATAAAAAGGGAGAATACATAATATGTTTAGTAAAATCAATACTATTCTCGTTACTATTGACGCATATGTCTGGGGAATCCCACTCATTGTCCTTATACTTTCAGTTGGTCTGTTTCTTACTATCAGACTTAAGGGTGTTCAGTTTACTAATCTTGGTCGTGCTTTTAAGTACATTTTCAAAGACGAAACTGATGGAAAGCACGGTGAAGTGAGCAGTTTCGCAGCACTATGTACAGCACTTTCAGCAACAATTGGTACTGGTAATATCGTAGGTGTTGCTACTGCCATTGTCTCAGGCGGTCCTGGTGCATTATTCTGGATGTGGCTTGCTGCCTTAGTTGGTACTGCTACCAAGTACGCAGAATGTCTTTTAGCAGTTAAGTTCAGACAGGTTGACGAAGATGGTCATGTTGTTGGTGGTCCTTTTAACTATATTGAACATGGTATGGGACCTAAGTGGAAATGGCTTGCCAAGATATTTGCTTTCTTTGGTATAGGCGTTGGTCTTTTAGGAATTGGTACATTTACACAGGTAAACGGAATCTCTTCTGCTGTTAATAATTTCTTTGATCCTAACAACGCATGGACTGTTTCATTATTTGGAAGAACATATTCATGGACTGTAGTTATAAGCTGTCTTATCCTTACATTCTGTGTTGCTCTTGTTCTTATTGGTGGAATCCAGAGAATTTCTAAGGTTGCTCAGGTTATTGTTCCTTTCATGGCTGCAACATATTTTTTAGCAGGTATTCTTATTATTTTATTTAATATTACAGATGTTCCTGCTGCCATCCTTACAATTGTGCAGAGTGCATTTGGTCTTAAGGCCGCTGCTGGTGGTGCCCTTGGTGCCATGGTTGTAGCTATGCAGAAGGGTATTGCAAGAGGTATCTTCTCTAATGAGGCCGGTCTTGGTAGTGCACCTATTGCCGCTGCCGCTGCCCGTACCAATGAACCTGTACGTCAGGGTCTTGTATCTATGACAGGTACTTTTATTGATACTATTATCATCTGTTCAATTACAGGTATTGCAATTGTTCTTACAGGAGCTTACGATATGGGACTTGAAGGTGTTGCAGTAACAACTAAAGCATTCCAGTTAGGACTTCCATTCCCTGATGGAGTTGCTTCATTTATTCTTATGTTATGCCTCGTATTCTTTGCATTTACAACTATTCTTGGCTGGGACTACTATTCTGAGCGCTGCCTTGAATACCTTACTAATGGTAAGAAGAAATGCATCAAGGCATACAGATGGGTATATATCCTCTGCGTATTCATCGGTCCTTATATGACAGTATCTGCGGTATGGACAATTGCAGATATATTTAATGGTCTGATGGCTATTCCTAACCTTATTGCACTCGTTGCTTTAAACGGTGTGGTTGCTAAAGAAACTAAAGATTATCTTGACAGAATTAAGAAAAAAGAAATTGATTAATTAAGCATTAACTGCTTATGCGTATAATAAGCCCCACTCCGGATTAGTCCGGAATGGGGCTTTTCTTACGCATTATCTTCCTCTATCATACATTTTTATAAAGAAATTCAATGTAATAATATAACGCATGTGACCGATATATAAAATAGAAGTAACATTTTGAAATAAGGTCCAAGGAGGGATTATTGCAGCAAATGGAGTTATTCGCAATTCAAAAGTGTACCCAGTCCAGACTATCAGTAATCTCAAAGGGGTAGGACAGGATAATACCAGTGCAGAACACGGTAACAACGGACAGTCTCACAGACAGACAATAACTATCAGAGTTAATCCTGAGACTTATGCTGATGCACCAGCCGATTGTTATACAGTTACCTATAACCGTAACAGTCAGCTTCAGGCATTTTATTATTGCCCTCGCCATGAGTATACTTACTAATAATGGACGAAGAAAAACACCTCTTAATCAGAATGTATATTGCTGATTAAGAGGTGTTTTCTTATGCTCTGCGCTTCAGCTTTATATATATGAGTTGCAATATTATTGCGCACGCAATGCCAACTGAAACATAAGATATTAAATCCGTATTGACATATGTCGGGTTAAGACTTGCTGTTCTGCCAAGAAATCTGTTACTGAATAACGTTCAAGACTCTGATTTAGTAGCATATATTGGATAAATTCACTATAATGTTGTTAAACATTTCCTATAAGAATATCTATATTTCAAGATTTATAGGCATATTATTATTGATGAAGAAGTGTCTTGTCTGATTTTTTTGTCATGATACCTATAGGTAGTCGTATATTCTGACAGCTTATAGGTATTTTCTATACATTCTTCTCTCGAATCAGACATTATCCTTGCCAGAAAGCTAAAGATTGCCTATAGATAATGTGGTTTTCCATCATTTATAGGTATTTACAATGAAATCTGCGCTTTATGAGCAGAAATCCTAATATTTCTGCCTATAAGCAATAGAAATAATATCTTCTTATAGGTTCTGCTCTATATTCTGCGACCATGTTGCTGTCAGATGCAAATGTATCACCTAGTTGGAAGATACACTATTTTGCCCCATAATTTATGTTCATATTTTTTCGTAGTATATGATAACATTTTTATCCACCGATATAATATTCTCCGAAACCATGTAATTTTTGTGTAAAGAAAAAAGCACCATGTTTCAGGTGCTAATCTTCATAATGGAACTTGCTGGAATATATTATCAGATTTTGGTTCATGTCCATATTATACGTAAGTCTGTGTTCGTCTGTGATTCTTCTGCTGCACATCTTCCTATGCTTTAATGGTTTCTAAAGGAATAATCATAGGTAATAATATATTTTCTTCTAAATCATCTTTAAGATATGTCTCACGCCTTCTTCCCACCAACTCCATTGATATACATCAACGGTATTCCGAAGAATGCCATTCCTCCAACAATATTACCTATTGTAACAGGAATAAGATTATTAAATATAAAATTCGGTATATTCAATGTACTAAGCTGCTGTGCTGTATAACCATATTGCTCCATAGCATCTTTCACATATAATGGATTAAGTTTTGCTATCATCCCTGCAGGTACATAATACATATTAGCAACACAGTGCTCATAACCGCTTACAACAAAAAGCAGTATTATAAAAAAACAGCATAACAGTTTTCCGGTTACATCCTTTGCACGTGCCGCAAGCATAACTGCTGCACACACAAGTATGTTACATAATATTCCCGATGCAAGCGCTGTTGTAAAATCAAGATTACATTTTCCAAGTGCTACTTTAATTGTATATGCACCAAGTATTCCCGATGAATAATTATACTGCCCACTTACATAATCAATACATGTAAGCATTAACGAGCCAAGAAGATTGCCAAAATATACTACAACAAGCATTCGTATAAGCTTAAGTGCTGTATGTTTCTTCTGTACAGTTGCCATAATTGCCAGACAGTCTCCCGTGAAAAGCTCAGCACCTGTCATAACAACCATCATAAGTCCCATTGGGAATACAACTCCTGCAACCAGACGCGCAAGTCCTACATTAGCAATATCATGTGCAGCCACACTGCTTCCGGCTGCGCCAAATGCAATCATCATTCCTGCAAGTATGGCTTTCATAAAAAGCTTGTATGCTGGACAGTCAACCTTCCCAACACAACCTCCCACATAATTCTCTATCGCTTCTTTCATAGATAACATCTTTAGTTCCTCCCTGATTGTGTATTCCTACACTTCAATCGTTTTGTTTTAACTGTGTATACAAAATACGCTTGCATATTATAGCAAGCTGAATATTTATTTACAAGTATCTTATAAAGAACAATTCTACATGCTTCGGCACCCATTATCCCTGCACGACAAAAAGCACCTGCCAGAATGCTATTCACAAGCATTCTGGCAGGTGCAAACCCATATATGTATCATAAATTCTACTTTCCAGATGTTGCCTTAAGTCTTGCCATAGCTCTTGCAAGTGCTGCTCTTGAGTGATAATACTCATGGATACTCTGCTTCTGGCGAAGTCTCTCCTCAGCCCTCTGCTTAGCTTCCTCTGCTCTTCTTACATCGATTTCCTCAGGCTTTTCTGCTGTCTCAACAAGAAGAGTTACACGGTTGTTGACGATTTCAACAAATCCCATTCCAACAACAGCATGAATCCACTCGTCGCTGCCCTCTGGCTGGAACTTCATCTGACCTTCATCAATTGCAATAACCATATCTTCATGATGAGCAAGAATTTCCTTCTGTCCATCGAACTCAGGCACAATCAGAGAACGGCATTTGCCAGCGAAAAACACCCGGTTAGCTGATATTACTTTTAAATAAAATGAACTTGTAGCCATTAGTTTTTCCTTTCTGGCAGGATGTTACTGCATCTTCTCAGCCTTTTTAATAACATCATCTATAGTTCCTACATTGAAAAATGCGTTCTCAGGATATTCGTCCATCTCACCATCAATAATTGCCTTGAAACCTCTTATAGTCTCCTTTAATGGAACATATACACCAGGAATACCTGTGAAGTTCTCAGCAACATGGAATGGCTGTGATAAGAATTTCTGAATCTTTCTTGCTCTGAATACTGTAACCTTATCTTCATCTGCAAGCTCTTCCATACCAAGAATAGCAATGATATCCTGTAATTCCTTGTACTTCTGGAGGATTTCCTGAACCTTTCTTGCTACCTCATAATGCTCCTCACCTACAATGTCCGGCTCAAGAATTCTTGATGTAGAATCAAGAGGGTCTACTGCCGGGTAGATACCCTGTTCAACTATCTTTCTTGAAAGGACTGTAGTTGCATCAAGATGTGCAAATGTTGTTGCAGGTGCAGGGTCAGTAAGGTCATCGGCAGGTACATATACTGCCTGTACTGATGTTACAGAACCATTCTTTGTAGAAGCAATTCTCTCCTGTAATTCACCCATCTCAGTTGCAAGTGTTGGCTGATAACCTACGGCTGAAGGCATACGTCCAAGAAGTGCTGAAACCTCTGAACCAGCCTGTGTGAAACGGAATATATTATCAATGAATAAAAGCACATTCTGATGCTTCTCATCACGGAAATATTCAGCCATTGTAAGTCCTGTCTCAGCAACACGCATACGTGCTCCAGGTGGTTCATTCATCTGACCAAACACCAAGGCAGTTTTTTCAAGAACGCCCGACTCTTTCATTTCTGTCCAGAGGTCGTTACCTTCTCTTGATCTTTCTCCTACACCTGTGAATATTGAATATCCACCATGCTCTGTTGCAATATTGCTGATAAGTTCCTGAATAAGAACTGTCTTACCAACTCCGGCACCACCAAACAGACCAATCTTACCACCCTTTGCATAAGGTGCCAAAAGGTCAATTACCTTGATACCTGTCTCAAGAATCTCTTCTGCAGGATTCTGTTCTTCAAATGTTGGAGGTTCTCTGTGGATTTCCCACTTCTCCTCTGTGTCTGGCTGCTCTCCACCATCAATAGCCTCTCCTAATACATTAAAGAGACGGCCAAGAGTTTTCTCTCCAACAGGAGTCTTAATGCCACTGCCTGTAGCTGTTACTTCCATGTCTCTGCAAAGACCTTCACTGGAAGCAAGCATAATACAGCGGACTGTGTCGTTACCGATATGCTGTGCAACTTCCATTACACATTTTTTATCACCATTATTAACTTCAAGTGCGTCCCTGATTGCCGGAAGGTTCTCATCTTCGAACGCTACATCGACAACAGGTCCCATTACCTGTATAATCTTTCCTTTATTACTCATATTATCTCCTATCCGTCGCATTATTTCTTTCGTTTCTTCTTCTGCGACTTCGCACCAGCGATAACCTCAGTTATTTCCTGTGTGATTGAAGCCTGTCTGGCTCTGTTATACTGTATATCAAGATCGTGCAGCATATCCTTTGCACTCTTTGATGCAGCCTCCATCGCCATCATACGGGCATTCTGTTCGCAGGAGAATGACTCTACCAAAGCTCCGTATACGAAACCAACTATATAATCAGGAACAATTCTGTCCATAACTACTTCTGGGGAAGGTTTTAATGCAAGTTCCTCTCTTTTGAAATCAACCGGTATCTGGATATTGAAATCTGCCTTCTTAAGAGGAAGAAGCTGTTCAATCTGTGTTTCCTCCTGAATAGCATTAATCATACTTGTGTATATGATATACACCTCATCAAGTTCACCTTTTCTGTACAGTTCTATTATTTCTTCTGAAATATTTCTTGCTCTGTTAAGAGTAGGATTCTGAACTGTATAGTGGAACTGCTTCTCAATCTCAATACCGCGCTGTTCAAAATAATGTCGTCCAAGTTCTCCTAATACGAATAATGAATGATTAGGATTCTTTTCAAGCTGCTCCTGCGCAATCTTTAAAACATTATGGTTATATGAACCTGCAAGTCCCTTATCAGCAGTAATAACTATGTAGCCTACCTTTTTATCCGCTGCGTCTTTATCCTCATTTGTCTTAAAATATATACTGCCTATATCAGGTATATGTCTTAAGATTCGGCTCATTTCTGACTGCAGAGTAAAAAAGTATGGTTCCGTGTCTGAAAGCATTTTCTTAGATTTCTTAAGCTTGGAAGAAGAAATCATATACATGGCATTAGTAATCTTTAATGTATCATTGATACTTTTTATTCGATCCTGAATTTCCTTTGTGTTTGCCATATCTATACGCTTACCTTTCTTTTAGCACACATGCATTATGCAAATTCTTTTACTGCTTCCAGAATATTCTTAACCAGCTCATCATTAATCTCTTTCTTATCTTCAATCTGCTTTCCTATTTCAGGATGCTTGAGATCTATGAATTCAAGTAATTCTGTCTGGTGTTTCTTAACTTCCTTAGTAGGTATCTCATCAAATACGCCGTTGTTAGCCATAACAAGTGTCATAACCTGCTCATGCATTGAAAGTGGATGGCAGAGTGGCTGCTTTAAAAGCTCCATAAGAGCTTTTCCGTGCTGTAACTGTGCCTTAGTTGCATCATCAAGATCTGATGCAAACTGTGTAAATACTTCCATCTCTCTGTACTGTGCAAGGTCAATTCTTATGCTTCCTGATGCCTTCTTCATTGCCTTAGTCTGGGCTGCACCACCAACTCGTGAAACCGAAAGACCTACATTAACGGCTGGTCTCATACCTGAATTAAACAGGTTAGTTTCAAGGAATATCTGACCATCTGTGATAGAGATAACATTTGTTGGAATATATGCTGATACATCACCAGCCTGTGTCTCTATTATAGGAAGTGCTGTTATTGAGCCTCCACCTAACGCATCACTTAAACGGCTTGATCTTTCAAGAAGTCTTGAATGAAGATAGAATACATCTCCAGGATAAGCCTCTCGTCCAGGTGATCTTTCAAGCAGAAGGGAAAGTGCTCTATACGCTACCGCATGTTTGCTCAAATCATCATATACAATAAGAACATCTTTTCCCTGATGCATGAAATGCTCTGCCATTGCAGTACCTGCATATGGAGCTATATACTGAAGTGATGCAGGATCACTCGCTGTTGAAGATACAACAATTGAATAATCCATTGCACCATGCTTAGTAAGTGTTGATACAACCTTGGCAACTGTAGATGCCTTCTGTCCGATTGCAACATACACACAGATAACACCTTTACCTTTCTGGTTAATAATTGTATCTGTGGCAATTGATGTCTTACCAGTCTGACGGTCACCAATGATAAGTTCTCGCTGTCCACGGCCAATTGGGAACATTGAATCAATTGAAAGTATTCCTGTTTCCATTGGTGTGCTTACAGACTTACGGTCTACGATACCAGGAGCATCTTCCTCAATTGGTCTGTAATCTTCTTCTTTAATATCGCCTTTTCCATCAATAGGCTCGCCAAGTGCATTGATTACTCTTCCTACAAATGCGCTGCCTACCGGAATTCCGGCTTTCTTCTTGGTTCTTACAACCTTAGTTCCTTCTTTGATTCCTGTATCCCTGCCGAACAAGATAACACCTATCTCATTCTCACGGATATCCTGAACCATTCCTTTTACTCCATTATCAAATACTACGATTTCACCATACATTGCATGGTCAATACCGTATACAGTAGCAATTCCATCACCGACCCATATTACATTACCGGTCTCACGGCTTGCTTCATCCCAATTGAAATTCTCAATCTCACTCTGGATAATGGAGATAATATCTGTTGCACTAATTGCGCCCACAGGGGTCACCTCCCAGTTAATTTTCTTTCAAGCTGACAAAAACGTCCTTCAAAACTTCTGTCGTATTCCTTGTGATGTGCTCTTATAACATATCCGCCTAAGAGATCCGCATCCACTGTCTTTGTCAGTTCAATTGTATAATCCGGATATCTGCTCTTTAAGAAATCCTGTGCCTGCTTTGCATTATCATCTTCATCACTGCTGTCTGCACTTATAAGCTCTGCTTTTAAAATGTGGTTTGCTTCATCATCAATTCTGTAATATGAGTCAAATATGTCTCTCATCTCATCACAATAACCAAGCTTACACATTTCTTTAATGAAATTCTTCATAAGTTCCTTGGTATCATCAAGTGCAAACACTTTATCAATGATGTCGTATTTCTTTGCAAGAGGTATTTCAGGATTCGTGAGAATTTTCTGAAGTTCTGAAGTTTTGCTGTATAACTCATCAGCCCTTCTTACATCCTCTCTGCTCACAGACAACCGGTGTAAAACTATTGCATTATTTACTGCTGCCTGCGTCATGAGCATCACCTGTCTTTACGATTTTTCTTGCAGCTATGAGAGCGAGTCTTGCAATATCTGCCTGTGCAGCTTCCGTTGCTTTCTCTTTCTCTGTAGCTATATCAGCCTTTGCCTTTTCAAGCATTACTTCTGTTTCTTTTCTGGTCTTTTCCAAAGCTGCCTCATGCTCTTCCTGTGCTCTGTTTCTAGCATTTACAATAATCTCATCAGCTTCAGTCTTCGCACTTTCAAGCTTTTCGTCATATGAAGCCTTTAATGCATCTGCTTCTTCCTGACTCTTCTTAGCATCATCAAACTGCTGCTTAATCATATCTTCTCTTGCATTGATTACTTTCATAACAGGCTTAAACAGGAACTTCTTAAACACCAGATATAAGACGAGCAGATTGACTACTGTCCATAATATATTCCATGGATCTATACTTAACACTAGCTTCGCCTTCCTTTCTATCTTGTCTTAGTTATCTTTCCCATAAATGTTATTAGCCTAAGAAAAGAATTATAAGAAGGGCGATAACGAAACCATAAATAGCTGTTGCCTCTGCAAGGGCACAACCTAAAAGAAGTGACTTACTAATCTTGCTTTCTGCCTCTGGCTGTCTTGCGATAGCGTCTACTGCACTGCTTGTTGCCTTACCGATACCAAGACCAGCACCGATACCTGTTAATACTGCTATACCTGCTCCGATTGCTACTAAAATTGTTGACATAATAATAATCTCCTTTTTAAAACATTTATTCTTGTTACATATACTCTTACTCTGTAGCCTCTTTTATAAAAAGACCAGTTAAGAATACGAAAACATACGCCTGTATCAGTCCATCGAATATATCGAAGTAACAACTGAATACTGCCGGTAAAACTGCTGGAACTACCATCTTTAATAATTCCATGATTACAAATGAACCTAAAACATTACCGAATAATCGCATGCAAAGTGATAAGGGCTTGATAAATACTTCCAGAATATTAATAGGAAGTATTATAGGCATTGGCTCTGCAAAACTCTTAAGCCAGCCTTTAGTTCCTCTGGCTCTGATTCCTGCGACCTCAATAAGCACAATACTCATCAATGCCAGTGTTGCTGTAACATTCATATCCTTAGTTGGCGGCTTGAAACCAAGCAGTCCTATCAGGTTCGCAATTCCTATATAAATAGCAATTGCTGACAGATATGGAATGTATGCCTTTCCTTTTTCTCCTACCGTCTCAGTGAAGAAATCATTGAGCCCCTTTATTGCTGTTTCTACAACTACCTGTCTGCGACTGGGGTTTTCCACACTTAGATTTCGGCTTAGCAGAATACACAACAGAAACACAACAGCCATGATAATCCATGTAACAACAACGGATTCATATACTGGGATTCCACCAAACAAAGGTATAGTGAACACTGTCTCGCAATTAAGTTCTTCCATAAGCCCTTCTACCAAAGCATCCATCTGCACGACCTCCTTTCTAAATATGAAACATATTTCTTTTCTGTTCACGGATTTTATTCCACAAAAAAAATAATGTCAAGCCTAGATTCTGCCTAGGTTTGACACTATTTTCTCCTTTAATAATCGTACATTTTTAACAAAAAATTATTTATGACCAGCGTTCATTTTTGTTATTTTTTACATTGAATTATGGCAAACTTTATTTTTATTTAATAATTTCATTAAAATTTGTCAAAAATGTATCAATAAAATCTGTTAATTTTTCTACAAATTTGTCATTTAATTAAGATATAACCGGTTATTCATTAATTATATTAATCTCTACAAAGCCGTTAAAACACTTGTATTCTCTATAACAAAGTTCCTGAACGTCTCTACAGCAGGAGACATGTATGTACTATTATCATTAACCATATAAAAGCTTCTCTCATATTCAGGTGACTCGATTTCAAATATTTCTACAGACATCTTTTCCAATATATCCATATATGGAACTACCGCTATTCCGAATCCATTAGCAACCAGCCCGGCAATAACCTGATCTTCCTCAGTTTCATATGCAACCTTTACTGTTATGTCCGATCTTTTCAACATTTCATCAAATATGCTTCTTATTCCAGAGTTCTTGTCAAAACATACATATGAATACCCGGCTGTCTCTGCAAGATTAATGCTCCTTTTCCTTTTCTTAGCCAGCGGATGTCCTTTGGGAGTAATAAGCACCAGTCTCTGCTTCATAACGGGCTCAGCCGTAAAATGATATTCTTCTGATGGCTTGGAACAGAACAACAAATCATACTTCCCAAGCTGCATATCGTCAAGCAGCCTGCCCGTAACATCTGTGTGAAACGTAAAATATATATCAAGCTTCGGATTCTTCTTTATAAATGCTGCCGCCATCCGAGGAACATAGCTTATTCCCAATGGTCTTACGAGTCCTAATCTTATCGTTCCATTTCCCATTGCACTTCTTTTAATAGAAGCAATTCCATCATCTAACACATCAAGAGTCTTTTCTGCATAAGAAAGAAACTCCTCTCCGAATTGAGTCAGAGTTATCTTATGTCCGTTTTTTTCAAAGAGTTTAACACCAAGTTCCTTTTCCATCTGTGAAATTGCATGACTAAGACTCGGCTGTGTAATGCATAATTCTTCTGCCGCTTTCGTGTACTGGCGGATTCTTGCAAGTGTAACGAAATATCTAAGATTATATATATTCATAGACAGACTCCTATGCACATTTATTATCTTAATTATAAACAGTTCTATAGACAAAATCTATAATTTCATTAAAATTATTCATTTGTTATTAATCAATAATGAAACTACACTTAGAGACTGTGATTATGTTCTTTATTAAAAAGAAAGGGGATTCCTTATGAGTTCAATTGATAGTGCAATAGATTTAAATGCTGGTTCTGTTTCTGAAAATGTTAAGACTACGCTTAGGGGTGAGCTTGTTCTTGCCTTTGCTGTTATAATCAACAGCCTTGGAGTTGTGCTTATGCTTTACTCAGGAACTGGAATATCTGCAATCTCAAGCGTTCCATATGCTTTTTCCGAAGTCTTCCCTAAGATTACTCTTGGTACATTTACATATATGTTCCAGGGACTTCTTGTACTCAGCCTTATGATTCTGCGAAAGAAGTTCGTACCATCATATCTATTTTCATTCGTTGTCGGATTCATATTTGGTGAATGCATCGACATGCACAATATGTGGGTTCCAATGCTCCCAACTGCAATCGGATTCAGAATTGTGTACTTTATTATAAGCTACTGCCTGATAAGTCTCGGCATAGCTCTTTCTAACAGATGCAAGCTTCCAATTATTCCTACTGACCTGTTCCCCCGTGAACTTGCTGACATCACTGGCGTTGCATATTCACGCATCAAGATTTCTTTCGATGTTATATGCCTTGCCGTAACTGCATGTCTTACCGGCCTGATATTAGGTCATGTTAAAGGTCTTGGCATCGGTACTGTTGTTGCTGCATTTACAATGGGAAAAGCCATCGGCCTTGTCGGCAGATGGCTTGATAAGAAATTTGATTTTGTTTCATTTATGAAGAAATAACTTCCTCACATATTGTCTAATCTATCTTTAATTACATTAATATCATAATCTGGGGCAGATGAAACTACTGCTTCGTATATTGGCTTTATATCTGCCTCTTCTTCCTCTAGTTCTGAGGCTATTGTCTCCAGAGTTTTTGACTTCTTTACCTTTTTTATAATCTGATTAACTATCTTTAATTGTTCTCCGCTCTGTTCACCCTCTGCAAATACTTCTTGGGTCAATTCTTCTTTTGCTTCTCGTTTTAATTCTTCTATAACTGTTTCTTTTAATTCTTCTTTAGCCATTTCCTTTGCTTCTTCAAATAATGTCCTTCTGACATCTTCCTCATCATAATCATATATACTCACTTCGACGACCTCCTCCCTATGCTGTTCAAAAAAATCGACAAGTATATCCTCATCTATACATTCGTCAATTGCCTCTGTTACTGCAATCCTGACATCGTCCCCTTCAACTCCCATCTTGAATCTTACTTTATTAACAAATGTCATGTAATCACGCAGCGTTTTGCACTTATTAAGGATATGTACATCTTTATTAATGTTGATAACACGCACCTTAAGCTCCAGCTCCGGATTATCTGTCGGAATCTCATACATATCTGACAGCCTGATTTCATCCTCATCTTCAATCCATTTTTCCAGACCATTGTAGAATGTCACAAAATGTGGAACAGGAATCTTAATCATACTTCTCCTGTGAAGCATGGA
>UMDR01029669.1_pt1 | contig 35370 bp, 49 predicted proteins | sample 1964541 | NCBI WGS metagenome assembly UMDR01 (sample SAMEA4835999, study PRJEB28245) | human gut metagenome | biome: gut microbiome; material: fecal sample | place: Denmark | collected 2008 | reverse complement strand
GTGCGGCGGTTGTCGCCGGTCATCATCACCACGTTGGCAAAGCCGCTCTCGTGCAGCGCCCTCACCGCCTCCCGTGCCTCCCGGCGCAGGGGATCGTGGATGCAGATCACCGCCGCCAGCTCCCCGTCTATGCAGAGATACAGCTGGGAATACGCGGATGGCAGCGCGTCAAATTTCGGCTTCTCTCCCTCCGGGATGCGGCAGCCCTCGTCCTCAAAGACAAAGTGGGCGCTGCCGATGATGACCTTCTTGCCCTCCACCATGCTGGAGATGCCGTGGGCCACCACATACTGCACCTGCGAATGGTACTCCTCGTGGGTGAGCCCGTGCCGCTTTGCCTCCGCCACCACGGCGTTTGCCATGGAATGGGGGTAATGTTCCTCCAGGCAGGCGGCAAGGCGCAGCATTTCCGCCTCATCGTGTCCGCCGAAGGGGATGACCGCCGCCACGGTGGGTGTCGCATAGGTCAGCGTGCCGGTCTTGTCGAACACAATGGTGTCCGCCTTGGCCACCGCCTCCAAAAAGCGTCCGCCCTTGACGGAGATGTGATAGCCGCTGCTCTCCCGCATGGCGGACAGCACCGCAATGGGGATGGCCAGCTTTAGGGCGCAGGAGAAGTCCACCATCAGCACCGAGAGCATTTTCGTCACGTTCCGGGTCAGAAGATAGGTCAGTGCCGTGCCGCCCAGCGTGTAGGGCACCAGCCTGTCCGCCATCCGGGATGCTTTGTCCTCGGCGGTGGATTTCAGCTTCTCCGACTCCTCGATCATTCGAACCACCCGGTCATACCGCCCGCTGCCGGAGGATTTCTCCACGGAGATGACACACGCGCCCTCCTCCGCCACCGTCCCGGCATAGACGGGACTGCCGGGGTGCTTCGCCACGGGCATGGACTCGCCGGTGAGGGAGGACTGGTTCACCATGGCCTCCCCCTCCACCACCCGGCCGTCCAGCGGGATCATGCCGCCGGTGCGGATCACGATACGGTCCCCCGGCTTCACATCGGTGATTTTCGTCAGCACCTCGGTGCCGTTTACCTGCTGCCAGACGCTGTCCACCCGCAGGCTCATGGCGGAGGCGAGGTCGGCCACGGACTTTTTGTGGGTCCATTCCTCCAGAATTTCGCCCACATGCAGCATGAACATAACGGAGCCGGCGGTGGCAAAATCGCCCCGTGCCATGGACACGGTGACGGCGGTGGCATCCAGCACGGCGACGGACAGTTTGCCGTGCCACAGTGCCGAAAGCCCCTCCCGGATGTACTTTACGGAACGGAACACCGCCAGCGCCGTGGTGATGGGTACAGGCAGGAACAGTTTGGAGATACACCGCCGCATGACGGCGATAGCCAGCTTGTCCTCAAACTCCCGGTTCAGTGCCCGGGAGGTATGCTCCGGCACCAGCTCCATGGCCTCCGCCTTGGCGAAGGAGAATACCGCCAGCGCACGGAGTACACTTCCACGCTCCGCGTCATAGAGCACCACCGCGTCCTGCGTCCGGTCGTAGACCCTGACCTCCTGTACGCCGTCCTGGGCGCGCAGATAGTATTCCAGCACATCCGCTTGGGATAACGTCATCCGTCCGCAGCACAGGTGTACCCGCAGCCGCCCCGGTAAATCATGTAAGATCGTGCATTTCATGGCTCACTCCGCCTTAGCGTCCTCCGCGGAAGCGTCCTCCACCACAGCGGCGGCCTCCGCCTCTGCGCGGCGCTCGTTGATGGCCTTGGCTTCTGCGTAGATGTCATCCGCGCCCTCCCGCACGGCGGTGACCGTTTTCATCACATCCTCCTTGGCACGCAGGGCGGCGGCAGTGGTGTGGGCATAGGCCTTTCTTGCGTCCTTGCTGCTCAGCAGCTTGATCCCCGCCGTGCCGAACAGCACGCCTGCTGCAAATAAACCGAGTTCTTTCATAATGATTGTCCTCCTTTATAAAATATATATGTCAAACCGATGGCCGCGATGGCGGCATCGGAATGATCCTACTGTTTCTTCTTCCCGAAATGGAAAAAGCCTTTCTTCTCGTAGACTGCGGTGCTGATCTCTCCCGCCATATAGCCGGTGGCATTGATGGCGGCACGGAGGGCATTTTCGCCCAGCGGCTCTTTCGAGAGGATCACCGTCTCCCCCTTGGAATGGGATGAGGAAACCTTCTCCACCGAGAATGCGGCGCGAATGGCGTCGTTGATGTGCGCCTCGCACATAGAGCAGGCCATGCCGGAAACCTTAACTGTTGTCTGGATCATTTTCGTACCTCCTGTTCCGGGAATCTTTCACGCACCGTTTTTCGGAACGCCTTTGTAATATAGCTTTCTTTCATCGCTGTGCCTCCCGCTTAAAGCTTCTTATACCCGCAGTCGCAGTATGGGCCGCCGGAGGCGAGAGTGTACTGCCGCACAAAGTCGGTCACGCCGCCCGCCTCGCTCATGGTGTAGTCCAGACGGCACAGCGCGGGAGTGAGGTCATATAGCCCCAGCTTTTTCATCAGCACGCAGATGCCGCATTTGGTGAAGCGTCCCTCGTAGCCGCTGCCGTCGGGATATTCGTAAAACTCCATGTTCCACGAATATGGGTTGCGGTCGGCGGCTTTCAATGTGGCGGTCGCCTTCATGCCGGAAATATCTTTGGGGGTAAACTTGTTTTTTCCGCTCATTCGGCAAAACCATTTCATGGGCTTTGTCATCATGGATTTTGCATAATACTCCGTCAGTCGCTCCACATCCGGGTGTTCCGGCATGGAGAGGATGAACGCACCGATCATTGCGCAGTTGACGATGTTCATCTTGAAGCGATCGCCTTTTTCAAATTCGGGCAGCTCGGAGATGATCTCCCTGTATTTCGGCTTCGCTATTTTCGCAATCGCTTTTGCCTTGTCCGCATCATAGCCGAATACCGCTGTCAGCTGTTTTCGGAACGACGGTGCAAACAGAGCCCACATACCGAAAGGCATTCCAAAATAGGTCACTTTTTGTCCCTCCAATCGCATATCACGCGGGTCATGCGGCGGTCAATATCAATGCGAGCCGTTTTACACTCCCTAGGATATTTCTTCGCAGCGCTGAACGCCAGCTTGACAAACAGTGCCGAGCCAACAGGCAGCATGGTCCTGAGCATGCCATCGGGGAAAACAAAATGCGTGCCGTGCTCATATATAACCGCCTCAACTGCGCAGGTATGCGGTTGCTCCGCAAGGCGTTTCTCCATGCGGCGGATATATTTTGCGGTGTCCCAAAGTGCATCATCCTCCGCGCCGACAAGGAACAGCTTACCGCGGATATTCTCGACCTTTATGAATTCCTCCTCAGTGATCGGATGCGCCGTTTCAGAGTCGTCAAACAGCTTGCGGGAGGCAATCATATTGCCGGTGCGTTTGGACTCCTCCGAGATTATGCGCCAATAGTCAGGGTGCTGATAGCAAAACGGCATGTATGGCAAGGGCTTTCCCTTGTAAGAAAAGAGTGATTCTCCCTCGATTGGCCATTCCTTGCAGCCATCCTTTTTGCCCTGCATGAACCCCTGCCACACAAAGTCGCTGGGTGTCATTGCAATGGTTAGAGAAATGTCGCTGAATATCGATGCTGCCGTCAGGGCGAGGGTACCTGTCGTTGAGGCTCCCGCAATGCCTATTTTTTCGTTTCCGTGTAATTTGAGCCATGCCATTGCTTTTTCGATGCATTCAAGGGGATAGTTGTGATGACCGTAGTCCTTTTTCCCGGGCGACATGGTCAATATGTTCACGCCGAGGCGAAGTAGCCACTTCACCGCAGAGCGCGCCATATAATCCTCGGGGTCGTCGCCGAGCATGGCGATGACGGCGCAGTCCGAGCCGTCCTTGCATGCCCAATACGCGCCGTAAAAGCCATCGCTTTCAACATCAAAGTGGATGTGTTTCATTCAAAACGCCTCTTTCAAAAGTTGATTTTTACAATCTGCATCTTCATCATTCCGTCGCCGACCCTGGCGAGGAAACGGAAAAATCCACTGACGGATGGGTCGCGCAGATCGCTGTAGCCCAGCATATAGCCACGGCTTGTGACCTGCAAGCGGCTGTCCCACGGAGAAAGCTCGCTTTTTGCGTCCGAAACAGCAAAATATGCGCCCACGTCCTTGATTTTCGCACTCTTAAGCCATGTCTTGGCAATCATCTTTACCGCCGTTCGGTTCGCCGCATCAAACACCAGCACACCGCCGGAGAAAGCGTCTGCCATTTGCTGTACCAGCGCCTTGACCTGCTCGGTCAGAAAATAATAGAACACGCCGGAGGCAAAGAACACCGCGCCGCCGGAGGCGTCGATTTTTGAAAACCATTCGGTATTATTCAAATCACAGGGGATATTTTCCTCACGCTCCCCGGCGGGCAAAAGCTCGTTGCGAACGGCTATGACATCGGGAAAGTCCAGATTGTAAATTTTACAGCTGCCGTTGTCGCAGTTTCTTCCGGTGCTGTCCAGTCCGCAGCCCAGATTGACCACTGCGGCGTTGGGGTGGATTTTCAAATAGTCCTTTACTTCAAAAGCCAAATCGTTCTGCCGCATGGCAACCTCCAGCGAGCCGAAGCGCTGCATCAGACTGCGGGCGTTCTTATCGGCATCTGAAAAGTCGTAGTCGATTTCACCGATCAGCCGCACCGCCGTTTCATCTTGGTAGAGATTCGGATACAGCTCTGAGCAGACCTTCCGCGCATACAGCGGAATAATCAGCGTCTCCTGTACGGTGTTTTTCTCGATTTTGTATTTCATGGGTATCACTCACTTTCTGATAAATGGCAGTTCCGGCATACAGTCACGCTCGGCGATGTGTGCCAGCATTTCGGCGAACCCCTTTGGATCGCGTATCTGATATTGCATATGATTGTATCCCTCAAACACGGGATAATGGCCGCATGGGTAGGCTTCCATCACTGCTTGACGGTATTTGAAATGATCTTCTATACTGCCAAACTCGAAATAGGTATGCTTTTGCAATTCTTTTGAAAGCGGCGGAAAGGGTTTATCCTCCAGACTGTCCGAAATCTGCCGCCGCAAATTTGTATAGGTCAGATTTTTCCCTGCGGCTATAAAATACGGCTTTATGGAGTCGTCGTCACACCACAGAATCTTTTTCAGTGTGCCGCCCTTCGACCAATATAGGCTCTTGATGGCAAAATACAGAAACGGCGTCATGATACGGCGCGTACCCTTTCCGATTTGGGCGAACTGCCCGCCGTCAAAGAAAGCGTGCTCCACGGGCAACTTCGTCTGCGTCAGAAACGCCATGGCAAGGTCTGCACCGATGGAAGAAGCGACCACCATCGCCAGCCGCTCCACGCCCTGTCGATGCAGAAAGTCCTCCACCTGCCGTATTTCGTCCAGCTTGCTGACATATTTCTGCCCCTCGCAGTAAACGGTGGAGGTGGGCAAGACGCAGAAATATCGATCCTGCAAATATTTCGCAACCGGTTCGCTGCTCGCTCCTGTCACACCCATTGCATGAAAGAACAGTACGGCAGGATTCCTCCTGTCGCCATATGTTTGAAACAGCATTTCTATCACCTCATATTTTCATAAAAGCATCATAATCGCCGCCAGTGCTGCCGAAATGACCGCCATACCAACTGTGCCGAACAGCCACTTTTTGCCCTTATCCTTGGCTGTAATGTAGGGTTTCAGGTCTTCCGTTCCCGGAATTTCCCATGCGTTCGTATGTCCTACCCAATAGCCGTCAACCCCAAATCGGTCTATGAGATTCATAACGGACAGTATGACCAGCAGCTGCCAGAAGCCCGCAAGAAAACCCCGCGCACCGTTCACCGCATAGACGCAGACCAGCACATAGGCAATATAACCGGGAACGCAGACAGCTTTGAAAATCAAAGCATTTCGCTTGATTTTCGCGTGTGTTGTAAGTCCCAGCGTTACGCACCGCTCCTGCACCTCCTTGCTGTAAAGATGCACCATGCCCACTGCGCCCTTGCGAATACCGATGGCACAAACCAAAATGAGCAGAACGCCAAGTCCTATGCCTTCCAAAATCACCCGTAAAATCATCATTTGCCTCCTTATCCCAAAGCCACATCCAGCGTCATCATTACGCTGAAGCCCACGGCAAAGAAAATCGTGCCGATGTTGGAGTGCTTTTCCTGTGACATTTCGGGAATCAGCTCCTCCACCACCACATAGAGCATGGCGCCCGCTGCGAAGCTCAGCAGATACGGCAGCGCCGGGATCACAAGCTGCGCCGCGAGAAGCGTCAGCACCGCGCCGATAGGCTCGACAACGCCGGAAAGCACGCCGCCGAGAAATGCTCGGCCCTTGCGTTCCCCCTCCGCCCGGAGCGGCATGGAGATGATCGCACCCTCGGGAAAATTCTGAATGGCAATGCCGAGGGATAGCGCCAGTGCGCTTGCCGCAGTAATCTGCGTATTTCCCGAAAGAAAGCCTGCATACACCACGCCGACTGCCATTCCCTCCGGGATATTATGTAAGGTAACAGCCAGCACCATCATGGTGGTGCGCCCGAGCTTGCTTTTCGGACCCTCGGCCTGTTCACTTCCCACATGAAGATGGGGAATCAAACGGTCGAGCAGGAGCAAAAACAGCACTCCGACCCAAAATCCGATAAAGGCGGGGAGGAAGGACAGCTTGCCCATATTTTCCGATTGCTCTATCGCCGGAATCAGCAGGCTCCAAATAGATGCCGCAACCATAACCCCTGCGGCAAAGCCCGCGAGCGCACGCTGTACCGAAACACCGAGTGACTTTTTCATAAAGAAAACACACGCCGAGCCTAATGTTGTGCCGAGAAAGGGGATTAATATTCCGAATAATACTTCCATTTGCTTCACCGCCTTTGCGTTGTGTTTTTATTTATTTCTTCTGAATCCAGCCTCGTCCCGATATTCGGGGTGCTCCTTCAGATACGGGTCTTTGTCGCCGCAGATGGTATAGTCGCATCGGCAGCCGTCCACGCAGGTGCTCGTCCGTACAAGCCTTGCATGGAGCAGCTCCATAGACGCAAAGTCCACATTGCACAGGGCGGGCATAATATCCGTAAGACCGTGCTTGATAGCAAACTCCGCTGCCGGGCACGCCGTAAATTCATAATAAATCGGCTTATCTTTATCATAGGGCGCAACCGACATCTCGTAATCGTGCCATTTGTCGCAGCCGCGTTTCGCCCGCACAAACGCGCGGTACATCAGCTTCCTCCAGAACGGCTTGTTGCAGTCCACAAATTTCAGCTTGCGGAAAGTCGGAAGAATCAGATTTTCCTCCATCTCTTCGATTTCACGGAACGAAGTAACTGTTTTGCAGACCACATAATAACTCATGATGGCGATGCAGTCGTAGGTGCCGCCTACGCCGTTGTGGAAGTTCTTTTTGCCGCCCAAGTCGGTGCGCCAGTCGGAGAGAAAGACCACGTACTGCCGCTGCACCTTTTCCCATACTGTCTCCCGCTCTGCTTCCGGATAGTGCAGGGCGATTTTCGCCAGGATTTCTTTCTTGCAAGGCTTTGAATACAGCACATGGCTTTTGCGGTCGAATAGAAGCTCGTTGTCCTTCATCTGATTGCCTCCCTCCTTGTTCTTTCTTGCGTGCATGAGACCATCTCAGATTTAACCCGCTTTTCGGCAGACAAACCATGCCATGCTTTTCAGGTTTCCCATGTCCACATCCGTATACATTCCATCCAGCTGTGCTTTCAGACTGGAAACCGTCTCATAGGGCGGCGTGAAGAATCCCGCCTTTTCATAAACATGCCGGACAAACCAATCCGTCCGCTTGTGCTCGCCCATCACATAAAAGCAGCCGCAGAATGTCCCGCCGGGTCTCAAAACCCGGAAAACCTCCCGATAGGCGGCTTCCTTGTCCGGAAAAGCATGAAAGCCGTTCAGCGACAGAACAATGTCGAATGTACCGTCCTCATAAGGGAGCGCACCCACATCACCCTGCTGAAAGGTTATGTTATTCAGATTCAGTCGGCTTGCCTTTTCCTGTGCCTGCTTCATCATATCGGGCGAATAATCGAGACAGGTAATGTCCGCCTCCGGCATAGTCTGATAAACCGGCATGGTCAGAATCCCTGTTCCCACCGGCACTTCCAGCAGCTTGCCGGAGAAATTCTCCGGGATACCGGACAGTGCCTTTTCCAGATAATCGTCACATTCCGCCTTATTCATAGCCCACACCAAACGGCATACAGCTTTACCGCTCAGGGTGGAGCAGGTGATCATGCCGTCATAAAAATTGTTTCCGCCCGTCATTCGGTACGCACCGCGAATGGCTTCTTTTCGTTCCATGGCCTTCACTCCGTGTTTCAATCATCACACGACCGTTTCCGATCTCATTTTTTCAAAATGTCCACGATTTTCGCAAAGTCCTCCTTTGCCTCCTTGAAGATCGGCAGCATACAGTAGCAATGCACCATCTTCGGGCGGGCGGACACCGTATAGGGGACATTTGCCCGTTTGCAAGCGTTTTCAAAATCGGGCAAAGCACCGTAGAGCACCTCGTCGGCAGAATAGAAGAAGTGGATATCGCCTACGCCGGTAAAATCTCCCCGGGAGCCGGAGAGCATATAGTCCGGCACATTCTCGCAGCCATGCCGCATGAACTTTTCCACCGTCACCATAAAGGCATAGTCGATGGAAACATCTCTTTCGTTCAATGCCTTCATCCGCGATTTTTCGCCATCGTTCCACGGCACTTCGCCGGGAGATACGGCGACGATATGCCGTGGCTGCGGCAGCGGCTCGGGCTGCGCGTTGTTGTGCGCCGCGATCCCCAAAGCCAGCGCACCGCCGGAGGAAAAGCCGCAAGTACTGACATTTCCGCCGCCGTACAGTGTAATCATTTTTCGATAACATTCGTACACCATCGCGTATGTTTCAGTAATGCAGTGCTCCATGCAGAGCGGGTAAAACGGAAACCACACATCACAGCCGGTCTCGTGGCAGAGCTTGCGCATCACAGGCAGGTCGCCCTTATCGGGGCCGATCACCATGCCGCCGCCAAAGAAATAAAGAATAGCGCGCTCGGACGGCTTCGGATGCTCTCGCACGATCAGGCAGGGAAAGCCGCCCACTGTGATCGTCTCATAATGTGCCTTGCGGTCGGTGGGCGTAAAAACGCCACGATGCCGGTTCTGCTTTTCAATTTCCTTTCGCAGTGCATCCTCCGGCAAGGCGAACGCCTTTTTCGCGCCGGAGAGCTTGTATACGCTGCGTAAGATAGATGCAAAGATACTCATGATTTAGCCCCCTCATTTCCACGCCGTAATGCAGAGCCAGCTTTTCTTTTTGTGTATCTGCACATCGTGAAAGCCAGCCTGCTCCAGATATGTCTTCAGCTCGGCATCCTTGTAGATGGTCATGCCGCCGATGATCTCCGTCCACTTCTTGTCCTTGTCCGTATCGCCGTTGCTTTCGTTGCAGATGAGTAATATCCCGCCGGGCTTTAGCACCCGGTAAACCTCCCGGAAGCACTGCGGCAGATCGGGCCAGAAATAGACGGTTTCAAAGGCTGTGACCGCATCAAACCAGTCATCTGCGAAGATCATATCCGCCACGCTGCCTTGCAGGACGGTGCAGCGTCCCTCCGCGATGGCGGCCTCGTTGACCTTTTTGGATTTCTCCACACTGACGGGGGAATAGTCAATGCCCTTGACAATACCCTCCGGGCATTTTTTCAGAAGTCTCTTGATGTTCGCCCCTCCGCCGCAGCCGCAGTCCAGCACCTTGGCGTCCGGAGTAAGCTCCAAAAAGCGAAGTCCCCACCGCGCCACGGGACTGTGACCCAAATTCATCATGGCGACCATGATTTTTCCGCCAAGCCCTACAGGCTTTCGGGTGTTTTCAAAAAATGACATTTTATCGCACCTCCGATTTCGTACATTCGGTATAAGTTAACGGAAATGACGCTTTCAGAATAACGCTTTTCCGCACCGCCCATCCGTTCTGCCGCAGAAAACTCAAGTATTCCTCGCTCGTCCACTTGCTGTGGAGGGGAAAGCCTGCAAGCTTCATAAAAAACGCCCTGACCTTGCCGAAAAACGAATTTCCAGCATGAGTGAAGGTCGGCGCAATCAGAATGCCGTCGTCCTTCAGCACGCGTCTGGTTTCCCACAGGGCTTTCTCCGGCTGCGGAACGATGTGCAGGGCATTGGACACGATCACCGCATCGAAAGAATTGTCCGCATAGGGCAGACAAAACATATCCTGCACCGAAAAGTGCAGCTTCGCCGAGCGGTTATCACGCTTTGCCTCGGCGATCATCTCTGCGGAGACATCCGTCGCCTCGATGTGTGCCGCCGCGTTTACGATGTTTTTTGCGATCAGCCCCGTGCCAGTTGCCAGCTCCAGCACCGTCTTATTTTTCACAATCGGTCGAATAAGTTCGTACATCTTTTCATATGCCGCCCGATCCTTTCGCATGAAGCGGTTGTAAATACGGGCATTTCTGTCCCAGAAATTCTTGTGTTCCTGCATCGCTATCATTCCTTTCGATGTTAGATTTGCCTAACCGATACGTACACATCACGAGGTTAGACACAGCTAACTCTCGCGCTTTTGAAAAGCCGCATCTCTGCGGCCTTCCGCTTATTCAAATAACTCCCTGCAAGCGCCATGCACCAGCGTTTCCAGCACCTGCGGGTACAGTCCTCCTATTTGCTCCTTGTGTGAGACGGTCAGAATCAGTCCGCGTACTGTCGCGGCGGCAAGTGAAATCCCCCGTTTAGGAACAAGGTCATATTTTTCCAAAAGCTGACGAATGTGCGTCTCGTCATCGTGGTAATGCACATTTTTGACATCCTCCGGCAGTCTCTGCAAAAGCAGCTTTGCATCGTTTTCAATGAAAACCATGTCGCCGGTATCGGACAGCCGCCGACAGACGGCAAGGACCGCCTTTGCCGCACGCTCCGACGGCGGCAAGCCGTCAGTTTCGCTCAGTGCATGGTCAGCCACTCCGTAAAGCTCGGAGTGAATGTTCTCCAAAACCGCGAAGAAAAGCATTTCCTTGGATTCGTAGAATTTATAGAACGAGCCCTTCGCAATGCCGACAGCCTTCGTCAGCTGATCCACAGAGGTTTTCTTCATCCCCAGCGTGACAGCACAATGTCTCGTTTCCTTCAGCAACGCCTTGCGGAGCTGCTCGGTCTCGTAATCGGTAAAAGCCAAGCTCACGCCTCCTTAAATATGACCGATTCGGTTCTTCTGGTCATATTATACCGCGCTTTTTTCTGCTTTGCAAGGGGTGTGGAGAAAAAATCGCTAATCAAAAGGAGTGCAGTGTTGCAGAAAGAGACGACGGAATTCCGGTAATCGTTGTCGCCGCTGTAAAAGAAACCATATCGTAAAAGGGCATCAGAACGAAGCATCCAAACGCTGCGTTCTGATACCCATTTTGTTTCATATTGCACAGATGGGGTGATTGCAAGGAGAAGAACAGAAATTCACACGACATGAATGACGTATTCACATAATACTACTGCTTTTGCACTATCATTAACGTTCGATCTTGCATCGATCCGTTTTAAGGTGAGACCTTTTAAGTTGCTCCGTACTCCTTCGCCGCATGATCATCTGCCGCGCCTGCGATTCTCCGCATTCTCTCCAAGCAGACGAGACGCTTCCTGCTTGGCGCTGAGCAGCATAATAAGGGAAGGCTTCTCGTGCATGGTGCCCTCTAATTGCTGTTCTACCTCCTTTTCCTGCACAGGACGGATTGCATTCCGTGCTTTGTACAGCTCCACCGGATCAAAATCCGCAGTCTGCGCTTTCAGCTCGGCATATTCAGTCAAAGCCTTATCCAGTTCAACGGAATATTTCTGTTCCCGCGTCTCCAGCTTTTTCAGACCGGCCTCCATGGTGGCAATATCCTTGCGGAATGCCTCTGCGCCTGCATCCTCCGCATACTCAAATTTTTGCAAAAGAAGCGCCTTTTCGGAACACAGTTCCTCTAAATCTTCCGTCAGCTCTGCAATGCGGACAGCCAGTGCCTTCTGGCGTTTCACATGGTATATTGGCAATTCCTTTTTCTCTGCAACCAGCGATTTGCGCTCCTTGCTCTTTTCCTTGATCTGCTGCACCAGACCGGTGTAACGCTCCAGCTCCGGCTTCCATACGGCAAGGGATTTTTGAATATGCGATTTGCCGCTGCGAATGTGAGAGAGTTGGTAGCAGAAGATCAGCACACGGCTGCGCAGCTTTTCCAGCCCTTCCGCAATGGCGGGGACAGTACGGACGACCAGTGCGGCCAGTTTCTTAATTTCAACTTTTAATTCCCGCAGCAGCGCATTGTCGGCTTTGATCTGCCGGTTGATTTCGCAGCGGTCAGAGATGATCCCCTTGCGCTCCAACGCCTGCGCCGTCACACCTTCATGGATGGTAGGAATCTCATCCAGCCCCCGTGCGGCGTTGCTTCGGTGGTCAATGCGTTCCTCCCGCCCGGCGCGTTCCAGATAGCGGTTGGACACGTCAGCCCATGCCGCCCGCCATGCCGCAAGATGTTCCTCACTGTTCCAGCGCTCGGAGATGGGGTTCTGTCTGCCGTAGCGGGTGCTTTTGGGATGTTTATCTGCTCGAACAAGCCCTTGTGCCTCGGCAGCAGACGGAGCCATATACACCTTTTTCTTACCGACTTTGTACTGATACTGTTTCTCCCAACCATCGGTTTGTGCCGCCTTAAACTCGGCGGCGGTGAAGCCGCGTTCCGCTGTTGTGACGGTGATTTCCGCTTCACCGGGAGCAACCGCAGTCACAACACCGTTTTCGTCCACTGTGACTATGTTGTCATCGGAGGATGACCATGTGACAGACCGGTTTGTGGCATACAGTGGTTCAAGAACAGCTTTGAGCCTGTGTTCGGCTCCGACGTTGAGTTCAATATAATCTTCGCTCAGAGCAACGGAAGATACGCACTGCGCCTGAGGTTCAACTGATTTTTCCTGAATTTCTCCGTTGAATTTTCCCACGACCTTGACGGTCAGCTCTTCATCACAATCCATCGGATAATAATTGAAGGTTACGCTGCCTCCGGCATCGGCGACCGACTGGTCTATATATTTGAAGTCCATGTCACCGACATAGGCATACAGCATATAAAGCTCGCCCGCCTCGGCGCCGGAGCAAACAACCTTTTCGCGCAAAATTTACGCAACTTTTTCAAGAATTTCCATACACACTTTGTAAACATCGTCATTATTCTTTTGCTGGGTTATGACCAACTCGTTTACATCGGTTCTGCCGAGCACAAAATCTGAAACTTCTTTTCTTGCGGCGTCATATCTGAGCGTTGTTTCCTTTAAATATTTCATTGTAACTCGAACATCTGCATGTCCTAATAATCCCTGAATGTCTCGTATGGTGTTATCGCTTGCCCCGCCGTCGTGGACACACAGCACTATATTGGCAAATGATTTTCTCATTGTATGGGAAGAAATGTGTATCGGCAGTCCTGCTTCCTTTCCCGCGCTTTTGAGATATCGTGAATAGCTTTGCTCCTGTAGTCTCCCGCCGTTGTTCTTCGAGAAGATATAATCATCGGGAGAACAGTTGCGTCCGCCGAGCCACTTGCGATATTCTGTAAGCGTTTCCTTTATCGCATCCGAAATGAAACACCGATTGATTTTAGATGTCTTGCTCTCTACTACGGGTATACGGTCTCTGAACTCGCCGTCGTCATCTATGATCCAACCCCATTTTAATTTAACGAGGTCGCTTGCTCTAAGACCGAAGCAAATGCCGCAACGGAACATAGCCCAGTTTCGTATTCCCATTCGTCCTGTGGTTTTGAGCTTATCCAGTACAACACACATTTCATCATAGGAACGAATCGAATCCGCCGCATGAGCTATTGGAACGCCGTCCGATTTTACACCGGACAGCAACCGCTCTTGCTTTTTCTCTTGTTCTAATCGCCGATTTGCTTTTCGCTCCTTTTCTGAAAATTCATTTTGAATCCGATTTGTTTCCCACAAGGATTTATATCTGTCTCGCTCTTCTGCTGTTTCGCGGAGGAGCTTTTTTAATCTTGCGTTCTGGGCTTTTAGGCTATCAATAAGTATGTCTTTATTAACATCAACACTGGTTATCTGACCCAATTCTGACGCTCCTTCCAAGCATTATACACTCGATTGAAATTGCCCTGAATACTGATAGGATAACCGCGATAACCCTGACGCCTTATCTCACGCTCTGCAAGAAGCTCAATCCACCAGTAAAGTACCTCTGGATCGCTCTCAAGAGCAGGAAGATATTCTTCCGGGAAGTGAGTGTTATCGCCTCTGTGCCATTCAGATTCATATTTATCTCTTAAATTTCCCCTCATCTCCGGAGGCGGTGCGGGGTTTGCCGCAATGCGCTGCCGCTCTCTATCTATTTCATCCCAACGCTCTTTAACATCGGCTCCGACAAACACCGCCGAAGCACCAAGCAGACCAAGAAATGAACCTAAAAATCCCATTTTACAAAATTCTCCTTTCATTAATCGAACTTTAATCGAACATTTGTTCCGTTTACATTTTTTATTATAGTCCTAAAAAATTCTCTTGTCAACAGGAAATTTTTACCTGTTGCAAGTTATCACTTTTATTGGACAGTCAAATCATTTTCCTTTATGAGGCGAGCCGCTATAACAGGACTCACCTTAACCGTCGGCAAAGTGATTTTGTTTGCGCCGTTGCTCCAAGTTTGATGGCTACCGCAACATCTCACCTCCTCATAGCCGTTATCCCGTAGGATTTTCTTAAACTCTTTTACTTTGAACTGGGTCAATCTGACATACACACCTCCACAACAGCATAATTTCCAAACTGTTCACACTCCTTATTGAATAGATAGTTTAATAGCTCTGCGAAGTCATTTCCTTTTCCACTATATCCGAACTTGCTTGCGCTATCTCGAATCGACTTCATTTTAGGACACGACTCGCAGCTATGTATTGAGCAGAGCTCGCTTCCGATACCGGAGCAAGCCACAAACTCATCTCCATTTTTCGTTTTTGCCACTACTGTTTGATGTTCCATTTTTCCCTCCAATTAACAGCCGCATACTACATTTATTTTTCTTGTTATATCCGTCATAACTGATTCGTCAGTGATTTTACCCACTCTCCTTCCTAATCTCGATTTGTCTACCACTCTTAGTTGTTCACATAATGCTTCTGACTCATCTCTTACACCCTGCTCGCTTGTTATTTTGACGTGCGTCGTTGCCATAGACGGTTTTATTTTTGTTGATAAAGGCACGATAACCGTCGTCGGCGAGTGAGCATTTCCCACATCGTTTTGCACTATAATCGCAGGTCTTGTGTTCCGTTGTTCAGACCCCACTCCGTCCAGCGAAACCAAGTAGATTTCTCCTCTCTTAATTATTTTAATCTTCCTCTCCCATATTATTTTTTACTTACGATAGCTCAGATGCTATCATACACCTCAACGATTTCTATTCCTAACTTCCGTATAACAGCTTCGGTGAAATTGTTTTTCATTTTCTCCTGAAGTCGAGTTTTACTTGTACTTCTGCCATAGATTACTCCATGCTTGTCCATTATGTAGTAGTATATTTCTTCAGCCATTCTGTACCTCATCTCTAATTGCTTCTATTCGGTACGGCTCGTTATACCGAATACCGTCTATTATCTCATCAACAAATTCATCATCAGCGAGCGGCATATTAGCCAGCAGATCAATAAGCTCGATAGCTTTATCACAGATTTTTACTTTGATATTCATTTACATTCTCCTTTTGTTTTCGTTTTTTAAATCAGAATCCGATTCCTTTTGAGCTGCAACTTCTCGTCGTCTACCCGCTCCGTACTGAAACTCACACTCGCCGGATTGTCTAACACACACATTTCCGTCCATATGCTCACAATACACGCCGGTAAAAGCTCGTCTGCAATATGTCGTGTTCAGTATCATAAACTCACCACCGTCTTTGCTTTCACCTTTTCGTCGCTCATTACCGCCGATATCGCCGCCGCACACGGCTTCCAACAATTACCGTTGTGTACGCAGTTTTTGCAATATGTTTTCAACACTTCATACGCCGTCATATCACGCTACCTCCGAATTTGTTTTAAATTCGCTAAGAGCTTTCACTACAGCTTTGTATGTATCATTCTCTACTGCCTTATCAACCTTACCAAGCAGCTCTGCATTAAGAGCGGCGAGTGCTTTCATCCTTGTGTCATATTTTTTAGGAATCCTCATACCGGAAGCAACATCGGTTACATACCATCCGTCACTCCGCTTGTCAAAACCCTTATATGTTTTCATTTTTTATCACAATTCCTTTCTGTTATGTATTTAGCATTTGTCGCTATTGGGGCAGTTGTCGCAACTATACTTAATCCAGTGCCCGTGTTCATCCTTATCCAAGCAATAGTTTTCGCCTTTAAGTTTGGTATAGATATCATAAGCCTCATCACTATAGCTATCTATATAATGACAGGCAAACGGCTCGCACTCATCTACCGTCCAAAACTCTCCAATATTAGTACCGCAGTCCTCGTCCGCCCACTCGCCCTCAAAACCAACTTTGTTTTCGACACAAATCTCAGCAAGTCTGTCGAGAACTCCCAAAGGGCAACTCCACGCCGTATCAAACCATAATATAATCGTGTTGTTTTCGTTATCTATGGATGACCAGTAGGCGTTCCATTTCGTTCCCCAGTTGGTTCTTCGCCAGTCGTACCAGTTGTTTTTACCGTACAGAGCCCTCGCCCTTTGGTCGAGATCTCCGCGATAGATGTTATTGGGCATCGGTATAATTTTCTCAAAATCGATACATTCGTTGTCTCCTTTGATAAGCGCGAGAACCCTGTCGATATCCTCGCGCTTCCCCGAAAATTGGATTCTGTTTGTTATATGGTTAGGCATTTTCATTTTCCTTTCGATTTAATATTGTCGATAATCAAACATGGTTACGCGCCTCTTCTTATTACTTCATAGTTTTTAGGGATTCTGTTTACCGGCACATATGTATATTCATTTAAGTTCATCCAAAACGGACGACTAAACTGATACGCAGCCGGATGCTTTACTAACCGTTTTTCAGTACCGTCCCACAAAGTAAATTTTATTTCACTTCCAATTGGCAGATTGCTGAGTGCGTCTGGACTCTTTTTCTTTTTTATATTCTCATAGCAGCGCTCTCGCCATTCCTTTGCCCCCTCATACTCCGTAGGGGTAAGCACATCAAGTATTCCTTTCGGACAATCATAGTAACCGGGATCAGCGCTCTCATCCATATCCTTGTAAGAAAAGTTAAAATAGTCTTTGTTGTTAACGGACGTGAGCATTACCACTCCAAAAACGCTTTCCTTTTCGGGCTTAGCTCCCGTTTTGAAAATGGTTTTCTTTACAGCGGCATAGTAAGTAGAGCCCACCATAGCAGATTTGAGCACTTCATATCTCTCCTTGTTGCCTACCATATCGCAATTCATTATGCTGTCGCACTCTGCTTTTCTATCTATTTTACCGTTCTTATAGAACGACGCACGATAACTTGTCCATCCCATTTTAAAATTCCTCCTTGATTACTTCTTCAATTACATTATTGTTTTTGTCCATCCAGTATGTATTCGCGCCCAATTTTTCTTTCTTATACCCTTGCTTAACATTTGGCATTCCTGCTCCGCTACTGGGTCGTGCCATTGAAGGCCACGGGCTTTGTAGAGCGGAATCCAATGCGACTCGTAGAAATCATATCCAGCGCCGTCGATACCGAAGATGAACCCGAAGTCCTCAGACTCGTAAACGCGGAACCCACACTCGGACATGAGCTTGATTCCGTCGTCCTCTTCCAGCCACCAGTCATCCGCACTGTCGCCGAACGTCCACATCGTCCCCCACATGGGAAGGCCATCGTCTCGCTCGACCTCAAAGTCATCGCGCTCTGCATCCGTCCACGAGTCATTGTCAAGCTGGATGTGATACCGACCATCCTCGTAGATGTCCTCGATCACGCCGCAAGGCTCGCTCAGCGGCTGGTAGCAGTAAACTCTGTCACCGACCGCAGGCTCAGTCACCTCGTGGATGTCCTCGTCGCCGATGTTCATCAGCTTCTCGATCATGCCCTGCGGGATTGCGTTCATTTCGTGAACCCAGCGTTCAGCCGCATCTCTGATTGTTAAACCATTTTTCATTTTCAATTCTCCTTTCCTTTTACTCTTCGACTTCACCGAACACGGACTCATAGCCATCCGCATCCATGTTCTCTTCAGCAAACACCTTTGCTTCATCGATACCGATCGGGGTGATTTTGTTTTCCGTATCCCAGCAATTCATGCCGCTGGATATTCGAGCTATAAAAAACTCACCGGTTTTCTTCTGATAAAGAGTTGTCCAACTGCTCGGCGTTCCGTTGCAGTAGCTTGTTCTGTCGCAAACTTCCTTTGCAGTTTCTGTGTTGTACTTCTTTCCCTTGATAACCTTATTCATTTCATTTTCCTCCTTAATTTTTAAAGTGTAATATATTCGCGTTCTGCTGCGGGGATGATTGGGTCTGCACTCGTTTCAGGTTCAAGCATATCGGGGTCTACCCACAAACAATATCCGTCTTTACCCCGCCCGGCACCGTTGTGAGCACCCGGAATAGGGCGGTCAAACCGTATAAGAATGTAGGAGTCGATATCACCAATGACCGTCCCACGTTCGCCCCGGGTACTATAACGCCCGCCAACCTCACCATTGCACACGACTCTATCGCCTACACTAAAATTCATTTCATTTTCCTCCTTAATTTAATTTCTGAATCATCGTTCTTGCTATATTATCCACTGCGATGTAGCTGGAAGCCGTCGCCAAACGCTTTTCGTCGTCGCTTGTCAAAGCAACACCTAATTCCTTTAGAACCCTAATTTTGTGTTTAACGAATCTTTTCAGTCTCTCCTGCTCTGTCAACTGCCTTCCTCCTTCTGGCTATTATTACCCTTGCTATCCGTCGCGCTATAGCGTTCTCCATCCGTTCCTCAAAAGCTATAATTTTACCCTCGTGCCACAGCGCATACAAAAACGCGACGACGAAAGCAATTTCAATTACAGTTGTGATTGCAAATCTCAACTCCATTTTGATTCCCTTTCTGATTTAAAATAAGTTTGTACCGTTTTGCCTATACGCCTCATTCCATTTTCGCGCCAATTCCTCCGCCTCTCTACGGCTTTCGCATAAATGGCATATATCAGCGTTGTATCTTTTAAGTATGGCGATTAAGTTATTACCCGTCGCTATCGTGTCGGCGAAGGCGAAATACTTTCCGTTTTCGGCAGTGATAACTACAACAAAAATCATTTTCATTTCAGATTTTCCACTCTCCGCACATGTTTCCGTTGCCGTCTATCACCTTGCCGTCTGTTCGCCCTTCGGCTACAGCTCTGCTTATTTGCCCAAAAATTCGGTCAAGCTCAACCGCCGTGGCGTAGTAGTCGGCATATTCATTTTCCGCGTCACAGTCATGGAAAGCAGCGTTCCCGATTTTGATTTTGATTTTCATTTTGATCTCCTTTCAGAAATTAACCACCATTTTCGCGTTATGAACTGGACTCACCAATTCGCCGCCAAAACAGGCTAACTGCCCAGTACCAACTCTAACAGCGTTGTACTTTGCTGACCCGCTTACCCTCATATAGTAATCGTCGTCCTCGGTACGAAACACATCTCCGCAGCGTATTTCGCTAAAATCTATCCAGTCTTTCGTTTCCTCTCTGATTTCCATTTTGTTTTCCTTTCTGATTTTAAATTTAGCAACCGAGTTTGGTTTCCCTTTCACGGCGGCTCTATCTTATATCACGACTTCGGTTATTTACCAAAATCTTTTAAAATTTTACGCCACATTTTCTTCGTATTAGCTAAAGCTGTACTCGATTTACATTTCGTATTAGCTAAAGCTATACTTCGTATTAGCTAACGCTGTATTCGATTTACATCTCATACTCAACATAAATATCGCCGTTAGGCATATATACGCACGACCACACGCAGCCGCGCTCATACACAGCCCGTTCGGCTACACACATAGCATCATCGAGATTGTTGAAATGCTTTCCGATTACCAAACCGTTTTGCTTTTCAACTTCGACCCCATAGGTACTATAGCTCATGATTCCCTCTCCTCCTCTAATTTTATTCGCGCCGTGTGACCGTCGCCCCAGCGCACCAATACAAGAGCGGATATGCTATTTCCGTAGATAATAATTCCGCCCGTTATGTATGCCGTATACTTTTCGCCGTCGTTTTCAAAACGGATTTTCGTTTCAAATCCGACTTTCCATATCACTCCCTTTACAAACTTTTCGTATGACATAGTAAAATATTCGCTCCTTCCATTTTCATCTCGATTTTGTAGTATTTAGATTATGTTTTGAGAATAGAAACACTTCGGGAATATAATTTCATTACCAATTTCCGAAGTGATTTTCTTTAGTTTATTTCCCGCAATTCTTCGAGTATTTCATCTTCTCCGAATATGCGCTTTACTCCTTCCCATTCGTGACAACACGCCTTCCAAATCTTATAAGCGTTCGGATTTCGCGTTAGTCTGCCGAATTGATTTTCGGTTTCGGTTTCATACCCAAAGTCCAAACAAAAATCCTCATAGTTTCCGGGGTCATACTTCGTCAAACACGCGAGAATGTCGTAGCAAGTCGGCGTAATATTGTGTGTTGTGTTATATATGGAATCCCAGAATGTAACGTGCATAACCTCACCGCTGTTTGTGTTTCGGATATAAACCGAATAACAGTTTCGCAAATAATTTTCCTCCCACATCGGATTTGAATTTCGCTCCTTAAAAGTGATTTTAATTTCAATTCCGTTTCGTTCTGAAAACTCATTTGCCTGCATGACATAATCATTCTGTATGGTGTTTACCATTCTAAACTCAGCTCCTCTTTGTTTTTTAAATCGTTTTAACAATCGCCTCTATTACAAAATGCTCGTTGTATTTTGCAATGCTAACAACGCGTATACTTGCCCACTGGATTCCATTTTCGTCACAATATGCCTCCACAACATCGCCCGCAATAGTGTTTTTTAACGATTCATCTGCTTCCGCCATGCACTCATATACAGCGTGACTTGCCGCCTCACTAAATTCATAACCATCGACAAAACAATGTACTACAAGTGCGCGTTCAGGTTCTATCGGTGACGGGATTCGTGCCGTCGCTTTTATTTCGTCTGCTGTCGGTATTTTAACCGTTGTTGTCGTTGTGATCGTAATTTCTTTCATAACTTCAAATCCTCCTTGAAATTCTTTTCCATTCAGGATATAAAAATCCCGCAGAATTGTAGATTTTTCTACGGCTGCATCCTCTTTTTTGATTTAGATTCCAAATGCAAATCTTGCGCCGAACATAAATCCAGTTTTGTTGCGCGGGATATCCACGACATCGAAACACTTATCGGGTACGAATCGCAATTTAATTCGTTCTGATTCCGTATAAAGCTCACCTCCGATTAAAATGTTACCGTTGTGTATGCGTGGATTCTTGCAGGTCTGATCGTATTCTGGTTTAACTTTGTAATAGCGCATGATTTTCGATTCCTTTCTGTTTTAGATTTTGGGATATAAAATCCCCGTCAAAACTGATTTTCATTTCATTTCAGATGGAGATTATTAATTTTGATTTAATTTCACTTTTGAGCGTAAAATTTTTTTACGCCGCTTTTGTTGCCTTTGCCTTTGTCTGAGCCTTTGCGCTCGATTTTTTCGCGGATTTTCTTGCGGATTCAACAGCCCCGGCGGGTTTAGGGTCTATCTTGCCGCTTGCGCGTTCTTTCTTTTCCTTAAACTCGATATTATAGGACTTTTCGGTAACTATGCGGTGAAGTATTTCAGCGATAAGCTTTTCAAGATACTTCGGGCGAGCCGCCGCAACACTCAGAACGCCGCGTCCCTTTTTCGCGTACAGAGATAACAGATAACCGACATCGTGAGAATTTGCTTTATAGATATTGCCCTTTTCGCCCTCTACATAAAGCATGGAGTCAATTATCATCTGTAATTGCTTGAGTAATTGCGTGTTGCTTGTCGGAGTTTTGCCGAGATTGATATCACGGGCTTGTGTAGGCGTGGCGAACTTTTCCGCGACTGCTTTCACATCCGCGCCGATACTCTGCGCCGTTCTCATACAAAGTAAACGATTAAAAGCCGCGACTTTGTAAATCCATGCAGATTCCGCGCCAAATTTCTTTCCGCGCTCAACAAAAAATGATTCAAGTGCGACAAAATCAAGCGGGCGTTCAGCCGTAACAATTTCGCGTGACTTTATGCCGTTTTCATCCTCTTTGTCTTTGTGTTTCAGCGTCTCGAAGGTCAGAGCCGTTGCCGCCGCAAGCATGGGCGCGGGGTTGTCGAGCAGTTCAAGTGCCGTTGCATGAAACGCGGCGCGGGTATACTCTTTTTCAAGCTCTGATGTTTCATTGTCGAGCTTTTCGAGCTCCGCCGCCTTTGTATCGTCGGCATTTATTGCCGCATTGTAGGCGTTAATGTGTGTTTCAAGCTCTGCTCTGATATCCGCAATATTCCGTAATGCTTTCTTCTCTGTTGTCTTTTTCATGATTTTTTACCGTCCTTATTTAAATATTTTATATGCTTTTAGCACATTAAAGAACGCGCGAACATATAACAGTTCACGCGCTCGGAATGTGTTAAAAACGAATTAATTATATATCGTCATTATTCATTCAATGAAATATTAATATCTCTGCTTTACAATAAATATTTATTCCTAAGAATAAAAAATTACTGCTCGTTTCCGCTGTTTCCTAAGAAATAGCGCGGGCAGTGTAAAGCTAAAAATATCTTTATAGCATTAATGAATAGTTTATTTTTTATCGTGGCTTTTGCGGCGTCCGAACACATACACACCATACGCGGCGGGAGGTTTAAGCCCCCTCCGAAAATTTTCTCAGTCTTTCCGCGCTCTCTCACCGCGCGTTACCCTTGCAAGCGAAAAATTTAATAAACGCGCCTACAAGGTATTTTGCATTATTGAAAGAATCGGGAACGCGCCACGGCACGCGCCGCCTTTGGCTGATAGCTATAAAAAGCCGTCAAAGCGTGATAGCAATATCAAAGTATTGCAAGGCTATATTCAATAATTATGTGTTCCGCTTTCCGTCTTTTTACCCTTGAACGGATAGCAAGCCGCCTGAATAGTGCGCTTGACCGCGCTTGACTTTTTAAACCCCCTATTATATAATGGTGTATATTCGGATGACTGTACTTTACAAGATACCCCGCGCGCCTTGTCCGCACGGCTCAACGGCTCGTTGTCGGCGGCTTGTCCGTCGGGGCTCTCTCGAGTACGCCCATAGTATAGCACCAAAAAGTGCATTGTTATACTCAAAAAAGAAAAATAATGAACTTTTTAGAGATTTTACACATCTTTGTAACATATACACAATAAATCTATGCAACGGAGCTGATGAACTTGTGCAATACTAACAATTATGACCCCGCTATTATTGCAGAAAAGATTAAACAAGAATGCATGAGACAAAATATCACAGTGAAAACTATGTTGCAAGAATTAAACATCAATCACGCCGCATTAACTAAAATGACGCACGGCGGCGCACCGTCTTATATTACTATTGCGCGGATATGTGATTATCTTAATATATCCGTTGACACTCTACTCGAACGCCCGATCCCTGAGCCTGAGCCCGTGAGCCTGAGTGCAGCTATTAACACCGTAGCCGCTGCCGCGCATATATCCTCCGATGCACTCCGCGCCGTGCTGCACCTACCAATCAACGATAAATAATTCTTGCGCAGAATAATAGATATTCGTGCGTCTATTAGGCGGGCATAGCCCGCCGATGGGGACGGTGTAGCCGTCCCGACATAATAGGATATATACCTACCTATATAATATATAATATAATACCTATACACATTGGAGTTTATCTTTTGGTGTATAGGTATTTTTTTATTTTAGCATATAAGATGTAATTGACGTGTTGACGGTGATATTATGCAGTGTTGACGTTGACGTGTAGACGGCGTTGTAAATACAACAAAAAAATAATGCTTATATAACACTAAAATATCATAGCTTGTATACCTCGACTATATAGGTATAATAATCCATGAAATACGCCTTTATGGATTATCCCCCGCAAGGGGGCTATTTTAAACCTATAGCAGAAAAATAATCGTGAAAAACCGCTTAGTTAATCAACCCCACTCACACGTCGTCAAAATAGACCCTCAGAACTACACAAATCCCGCCCATAGTAGAGGGTATCTTCTACGGGTCAGGTAGATTGGTGCTTTTTAAAATTTTAAAAAAACTGGTAAAAGCCCGCTCTACGCACAAAGTCACCCCTACGAGCATCCGAGATAAAGATGTGGTACTGGCTAAAATCCCTAAAGTCTACCTTACGAGCGGTCTTTCGTCCGTGGTATAAGCCTATAGGGTTGGTATGTACAGGCTGACGTCTTTGAGGAAAGCTTCTACAAGTTCTATATATGTACGATCGTCTTACGCGCCGAAGGGCGCGTTTTTTTTATTTATGTTTATCGCGACGCGCTAAGCTTCTACCCTCTACTTCTGTTAATAATTTATTCATAAATTTAACCTTCAGATTTTGGTAAATCAGCCAACCTCGGGTGTAAGGTATATACATAACATGGTGGTACAGGCTACGGCGTAAGCCGTTTCAAGGCAAATCCGAGGTGAGCGACACTAATAAGGCGAACGGAAACGGAGCGTAGCGCAGTTAAAGGCTTGCTGAGTTCGCCTCAAGATGGAGCGAACCGAGGATGCAGTCTTCCTTTAGAAATAAGGCGAAGCCTTCCACCCGCCTACGGAGATGTTTGAGGGAGGCGTCAGCGGTATCTCCGAAGAGAAGTTAGCGAAGCTTGCGAAGAGAACTTCTCCCGAGGTGGTATAGCGTAGCCTCCCGCCTACTCCGTAGGCGGAATTATGTGGCGAGCAAGGACACGTTAGTGGACTTGTGACCTTCACATAACACAAAATTGTTTTTTAAGAGAGGGGGTGCTCAGATGCCTTGATACACAAGGGCTGTGAGCCAGTTTAAGACATTTTTTTTACAAAAACTATTAAATTCTAAGGAGGAACTATTATCAGCGTAAAAGTATGCGATGCGATTATGGGTACCGGCAAAACCGAAGCTGCCATTACCTATATGAACGAACACAAGGAAAAGAAATTTATTTACATCACGCCGTATCTGGCGGAGAGCAATCGTATCAAAGAGGGCTGCCCGGAGCTGCACTTCGTTGAGCCGAGCAACAAGCTAAGCGAATACCATTTTAGAAAGACGGAGCACACGGCGGCTCTTATAAGCGAGGGACGCAACATAACGACAACCCACGCCGCTTTCAGAAATTACAACCGTGATACGCTGGCGATGATTAGAGAGCTTGGCTATACCCTCATCATAGACGAGAGCTTGGATATTCTCATCGAGAGTCAAATGAAGACCAATGATGTTGGCGGGCTTGTCGCTACAGGCTTTTTAGAATCAGACGGCACGACATATCGGGCTACAGACAAGCTGTACGACTCAGGCAAATTTGAGGACGAGATGAAGATGTTCCGCTCCCGCGATATTTTGTGTGTTGATGGACAAAAGGGGCAGAAGCTTTATTATTGGGCTCTGCCGCAGGAGCTGTTGACCTCGTTCGACGAGGTGTTCGTGCTGACGTATTTGTTTACCGGACAGGCGCTTTGCTATTTTATGAAGATTTACAAAATCCCCTATACATATATAGGTGTGTCGCTAAAGGACGGCGTTTATCGCTTCTCGGATAGCACTGACTATGTACCGGAATACACAAAACATATTAAAGACCTTATACATATAGTAGAGTCGCCAAAGCTCAACCGTATAGGCGACCCGCCCCATGCGCTGTCTATGAATTGGTATCAGAGGCGCAAGGCTGGCGAAGACGGAGAGCTTAAAGCGGTTAAGAATCATATAGCCAACTGCTATAAGCACATATGGAAGAACTCACCTGCGGATGAGCGTATGTGGGGAACCTATAAGAGCGCCTGCAACAAGGTTAAGGGCAAAGGCTACACTAAGAGTTACGTCGTCTTCAACGAGAGAGCTACTAACTCATACATTAATAAGAGGTATCTCGCCTACGCCGTTAACCTGTTTATGAATGTCGCGGAGAGGCGTGTGTATGAGAAATTTGGTGTAGAGGTAGACCAAGATATGTACGCTCTTTCAACTATGTTGCAGTGGATATGGAGATCGGCTATAAGACGCGGGGAAGAGATATGGCTGTATGTGCCGAGCAGGAGAATGAGGACACTTTTAAAAGATTGGATGGAGAGGGTTCAGAATGGAGATAAAGACGAAGAAAATTACGAATAAGATATCAATCGCCGAGCGAGAAACACACATATATAGAAGTGGCGACGGCTGGGTAATGGACAGCACCGTTCCGAAAGACTTCAATTCCGCGCTGCGTAAAGGCTGGACACCTGTAGAGCAGACGGTTTATGACGACGGCGCTGTGTGCGGGATGATTCTAAAAGCTATCCCCTCCGCAGTTACTATAAGAAAGAACGCCGCTCGAAGCATTTCCGAAGAACAGAAACGCAAGGCGACGGCGGCGTTAGCGAAGTACAGAGCGGAGAAGTGATGTGGGGCTGTTAGACAAAAATGTCAAATAGCTTCCCGGCAACAAATATTACGGGGTAGATATTATCGACCCATCCCACATAAAAGTGATTACCCTCATTTCAAATGAGGGTTATGAGGGCTCTGACTAAAACTCAACAATGAATTGTTATCGAGTTTTTCCCATTATAGAGTTTTTCCCATTATAAATCGAACCCGCTCAAAAATGAGCAGGTTTCCAAGATGGGAATGTGCCCACCTTGAGTGTAAGGCTACAAACCATCTTCGCAAAGGGTGAACGATTCATTCACCGTCTATTCTCAACTACCGATGCAGAACTTTTTGACAAAAATGTCTAAAAGTATCGTAATGATAGATATGGTGTAACAAAATGTGACTCCCTATAATGAGGACTCATCAGAACACAGGGCGAGGTTATTCGGGGTCGCATAGGTTACGAAAATAAGCTGACTCGGCATTTCGCCGACTGTAGAGCTCTCGACTTAAGCAACCCTACAATAGCGACAAGCCGTCTCGACGAGGACGAGCGGGCTAAGTTCAACTTAGGGCGACAATAGGTCAAAAAAATACCGTCGTAAATCGCGACGGTATGCCACTATGGCAAGGGGTGTCCAAGTCTGTCACCCCCTCAACTACCAATGTGGTACTTTAGCTCAAAAATGAGCGAAAGTCATACAAAAAAAGATAAGGGCGTCGTAAATTGCGACACCCCTGTTGCCCAAAAATGAGCGATAGCGAGGGGGCGTCAAAATTGAGACCCCTGCAAATTATTAACATTAAATAAAGGAGAAAATGAAAATGAACGAACTGACAGTATTTAACAACGAGGAGTTTGGAGAAATCCGCACCATAACTATTGACGGCGAACCGTGGTTTGTAGCAGCAGATGTGTGTAGGGCGTTGGAAATCGGAAACCCTACTGACGCTACGCACCGCCTGGATGCCGATGAGAAGATGATTACCCTCGTTTCAATCGAGGGTAATAGGCGAGGCAATCCCAACATGACGGTGGTTAATGAGCCTGGGCTTTATACGCTTATTCTGAGCAGCCGCAAACCAGAAGCAAAAGCTTTCAAGCGATGGATAACTCATGACATCATTCCCACGATTCGTAAAACAGGCGGTTACATGACCGATGAGCTTCTCGCTAAATACCAGAAAGACCCCAATGTTATGTTTGCGTTTGCAGAAGAGCTTCTTAAACTGCGCGATAAAACGAACGCGTTGGAATCAAAGCTCGATGTCGCTCAGCCGAAGGCGGATTTCTACGACACGTTTGTTAGCCCTAATAAATGTACGGGGCTTCGAGACACCGCCAAAGAACTTGGTATCCCTGAGCGTAAGTTCGTTAACTTTCTGATAGATGAAAAGTACCTGTACCGCACTCCAGCCAAACAGCTTCGTCCTTACGCAAAGAAGAGTAACGAGGGCTTATTCGAGACAAAAGATTGGTACACTAAGTCGGATATCGTAGCGGTAAGGGTGTTCTTTACGCCGCAGGGCAAGCAGTTCTTCCACAAGAAGCTTATAGAAAAGGGGTTTATCGGCGCACCTATGGTATGCGCGTGAAAGAATCAGTAAAGACAAAATGTTAGATGTGGGGCGTAAACTACCCTACCGGGACACTTTAAACCGAAGTTTGTAATATATAGACAGCAAAACTCGAACAAAAATGAGTGTGGCTGATATTTTAGGGAAGAGGTGTGAACGGCATTTTACAGAAAGGATTAGAGAAAGAAGTTGAATAGAGGGTTTTGTGAGGGTTGCCCGTGGATTAACTGCTGCGGCAACGACGACAACGACTACCCCTGCCACGGCAGTTGGGATGAGGTCGCTTACATAGACTATGGAAATCAAGCCATAAATACGGATATGGATGAGGAGAATTAACTATAGGTAATACAATATATATACCGGGTATCGACGCTAAGGATATATACATAACAAATGAGCTGTACCCCGACACAGGTTATTCGTTGGTGGATAAAGACGGCAAGGTCAATTATAGACGATACGCCAACACACTCGATTACAGTTTAGATCAGATAAAACTGCGCGAGGTTTATGAGAAAGTGTACCGCCGCACTAACTTCAGCTTTTACGGAAGAAAGAAAGAGTATACCTCGCGTGTAATAAATGTAACCTTTAAATACTCGGTGGCGGAGTTTAATAAAGCCGGCAGAAATAGGTATATTCGCTTTGGATATAAAGACTCAGACCTTAACTTCAATGACTGCGTGGCTATAAAAGACGGCGAGTTGGTGGGAATAATACTTGGACAGCCTGTGGAATATCCGGTATCTGACGAGGTGCTCGGTAAATACTTCGGTTTTGAAGGTGGCGTATACACGCTTATCAAAACACCTAAGACGCTGAAGAGCACAGCGGAGCTGCGCAGGACACTGTATAATGACGGCTTTGTGTGTAATGGAGTAAGGTATGTCAGGTGGAAGAGGTCAAGCGGCAGTTCTCGCGTTGGCAAGTGTCTCTTTATTGACGAGAAGCTGTATACTCGTATGCACAAGTGGGAGATGTGTGGACTGAAAGTCGCCGAGGGTGAAGAGGTAGACCTTGCTGCGCTTGAGTCATATATCTCTCTGCCGTCAAGCTCTATTATTGATATACTGGAAATAAACCCCGAGAACATTCTCGTGATAGACGACTACGAGAGCAAATTCTTCGATAGGGTTATGTCCGTCAGCGAAGATGGCGACCACCTAATCGCCGAAGAAAAAGACGAGCAGATAACCAACTCTATCTGGGACGGACAGGGGCTTATAGATATATCAGCTATGGGCAAATACAGCGATAAGGGCATGATACTACTCCGCAATCTCTTCTTTAAATGCTGTTGCTTCAATACAAACTTGCAGCAGTGGTTTGCCGACCACGGCATAACAGAGGTGAGTCAGCTAAAGGGCTACACTAAAGCGAAGCGTGTGGAAGATATAAAGATAGTAACCACGCCGAGCAGCATCAAGTATCTGAAGTTCGGGACGATAAACGATTGGATGAAGCATATCGACAATACTTTTGGCGTTGTTAAGTATGATAAGCCGACTCACTTTTTTGACGGGCATATGGTGCAGACGCACTATCAGCTTCTCAACAGCTTGCAGATGGACAAGGCTGAGACGGCGGCGTTCCTCAAGGAGACATTTGACTATATGACAGCTATCAGAACAGACCCCGCAGTTCTGCGCTACCATATCAAATATCCGATAGAAGACGAATTCGACATCTCCCCTGCTGAGTCGAAGAATGATGTTGTATACAAGCTTCTCGGTCTCAATGACAGATTTGCGCAGACGAAGCTTTATCATGACTTCAAGATAGATATTCTTAAGTCTTTTACAAAAAATCTTAGGCTCGGTCATGTGCTTGTCGAGGGCAATTACGAAACCTTGTTTGGCAATCCAATCGAGATGTTACAGGCGAGCATCGGCAAGTTCGACGGCGTGTCGGTGCTGGGTGTTGGCAACATACATACGAAGAGGTTCGGGTACGGGCAGAGGCTCGTAGGTTCGCGCAGCCCTCATATCTCAATGAGCAATGTGTGGGTTCCGACGAATGTGGAGTGTAGCGAGATCGACCGCTACTTTAATCTGACGAACGAGATAGTCTGTATAAACAGTATTGGTGAAAATGTCTTAAACGAATTATCAGGTTGCGATCGATGAGGGTCGCCCCACGCGGTAACGCGTGGTGAAAAAACACGGTGAACCCAGAAATCTGGGGTGTGGTCGGAATAAGCCACCGACTGCTAACGGTAAACATCTAAATGGAGAATAAAAATAAGGAGATTTATTGAAAGAAGTTTGGAAACCCATATAAGTAAATCAATAAAAACCAACATCCCTTATTTGGGGTATACATTTAAAGTGGCTTAATATAAAAATCTTCTCCACAAGACAATACCGTGCCAAGCAGTGGTAGAAATATCACTGAAGGTGTAACGACTAAGAGATACGGGCTAAGTCTATTGATACGCCTATGAACTCTGTACTTATGCGGTGAAAATCCGCATTTTGGAAGTGCCGTGGACGTTGTAGCGACGTCAAGAGATAGTCTACTCCCCTAATAAATATCGGGAAACCGAGGGTGCAAAGGTTTGATTCAGATACCTCGCTTGTTACGGATAATCTTTACCTTATCAATGCCGCGCTTAAGAACGAAGGCAAGTTTTTGATAGCAGTTCCGGATGTCTCGTCCGTTAAGAAAAAACGCAGATATACTCACGACGAGCAGGTTGACCTTGATGTTAAAACGAGCAACAATCTTATAGGTGATATCATCAACCTCAGTCAGGAGCTCAATACCCGCATATGGGATGTCCTTAATCGTGGCGGCAGTTATAATGATATTGAGGAAATATATAAAGATGTATGTATCTTGAATATTATGAGCGGCATTGAAATCGACAAAGCAAAGAAAGAGTTCAATATCAATAATGCTAAGGAGCTTCGCCGACTGCGTGATAAATATAAGATTGAGGGCGATGACGGAAGAGCCATTAAACCCAACTTCTTCAAGGCGAAGGATATCGGCAAAGGTTACTATGACCGCAAGCGAAAGAATTACAAGAAGCATTTGACGACCATGGATCATGTGCAGACTTGTATTAATTCGTACAGGGCTCAGAGAGAAGAGATAGGAAAGAAGCAGGAGTATCTTCCCTTCTCCGCTCTTTTGGGTAACGGCATAGATGTTCATCGCAGACAGTACGAGAAAGTCACCCGCGTCATCAATGCCGTAACAGACATGACAAATGAGATAAAGAGTGTATATGCTTCGGACATAGAATCTTCCGTCAAACAGATGCAATGTTGCGATATCAGGCAGGAGTGCGTAGAGTATGTGGGCAATATGTCGTTCACCAAGAGCGATATGGTCTACCTCCTGCGCCAGATAGAAGAACCTCGTTATTCTCAGATTCAGCGTAAGATATTTAACATACTCTTTGGCTACCCCAACACCTCGTTCTATGAGGTTCTCGAAGCGGGTGCAGAACCTATCGGACTGCTCGCAGAAGACGACGAGGGTGATGTTGAGCTATATGGGAAGAGATACACTCGATATAAATATTTCGCGTAAATTGACAACAAATCACGCAAAAATTTACAAAAAATAGGCTAAAATCCGACCCAAACGGGATAAACGACCCCTTAAAATAGCCGTATTATGCGACAAATTTTAGGGGTGTCCCGTGCGGTTACAATAGGAGAGGGGTAAGAAAACTCGCTCCAAATTGATAAAAAGGAATGGTTTATATAGTTAAAATCTCGCAGGAGGAAGCTTTTAAGATTAGAAAGAAGTTTCCGGGAACGCATATAACGGTAACGAACCGCTACGCTCCCAGTCGAAAGAAAACATACTACTGCACCGAGGGCTTTAAGGTGATGCGCTACCTAAAGAAGCTTCGCCACGAACCGTGGAGGTGAGCCGCTGATGGAAGACTTCGCTAAGAAGCAGAGCGGAGAGTCCTATGTTGACTACTTCGTTCGGCTCTTCGACAACAAGAAAATTTATGGTCTCACTTGCGACCAGATAGCCGAGTTGCTCAATACAGAAAGCGGTCAGACGCTCGGCGAGAGTGCTTATCGAAAAGAATTTGCCGCTTTCAATCGCGGTCGCAACTATGAACGTGAGATAGCTGAGCGCGGCGTGGCGACGAGGGTTCTGTCTATATCAGACCTGCACTTCCCGTTCGCAAAGCCTATAGAGACATTTTCAAAGTATGTCGGGCGTGTAGACATCCTACAGCTCAACGGAGATATATTTGATTGTCAGTCGATATCCAAATTCTCGAAGTCGTATCGCATACCGTGTATCGAGGAACTGGTTGAGGGTCGGCAGTACATTATAGACCTTATTGACTACATAAAACCGAAGAAGGTCATCGCAAACTACGGCAACCATGAGCTTCGCCTCGGAGCATATCTCGCCAACCACCTCGATTCAGATCTTCAGGAGCTTATGCCTGAGACGGCACTGGACTACATCTTCGTTGATGGCTTCTATCATTACGACCGTCGCAATCATATTAAGACGTGGTTTGAGCCGCTTCGTGAGACATTCGATGATATCGAAGTCGTTTATACTGGCGAGTGGTTTTCGCAGATAGGTCATGTAATGTTTGTTCACCCGAAGGCTTTTAGCAGTTCACCTATGAAGACGGCGGAGAAAGCTGTGCTGTGGTTCCGCAATGAAGGGTATGATTTCAACTGCCTTGTAATGGCGCATACGCACAGACTCGGTTCGTATAAAATCGGAAACACCACTATGTATGAGCAGGGTGCGGCGTGTGAGACACAGAAAATGAGATATGGTGACGGCGCGTTGGTTAACTCTCAGCAGCAGGGCTGTATTTATGTGTGTCTCGATAAAGATGGTTATAACATTGAGTCGGCGACGAAGCTTGTCGCCTTTTGAGGAAAGAAAGGAAGATAATTTGAATCGCAAGGAACTTATAAGACTTGTGGCGAAAGATAACTCTCTCACCCTCGGTGATTCAGAGTTCTGCATTGATGCAGTGTGCAACGCTATCTCCAAGGTCGTTAATGACGGAGATAAGCTGTCAATATATGGTTTTGGTACATTTCAGAAGGTCAGGCGTAAGCCGAAGCCTTACCGACACCCGGTAACGGGAGAGATGTGTGTGCCGGAGCCGTCGGATGTTATTAAGTTCGTGCCGGGTGTAGCGTTCTTCCCGAGCACTGAGCCCGACTACGCCGACCTGTAAAGGAGAGATATTATGCTGATTGCATTGATCTACAACTTTTTAAACGTCTTTGCTCTCACTGGTGGTATTGCTATTGTGGCAATTATCCAGCTGCTCGCGAGCCTCGGCGTGATATAACGATACTTCTGTCACCCACGTCTAAGCGGAGATCCTGCGCCGTAAAAGCAGGACTTAAAAAAGCGGTTATCCCATACCGTAAGTTAGGACTTAAAAAAGCGGAAATCCCTTGCCGTAAGTAGGGACTTAAAAATGGTGAGATAGACAGTCTATCTCACCATTGACTATGGGTGCAAGGAGTTTAAATGGAAAATTTACTTCTTTTTGCAAACTGTAATAATGGCGGTTATGCAGTTACTGATTACGCTCTACGAGGATGCGCCGCACCATAAGCGGTAGACGAGTCGTAGGGTTTACAAAGCCGTGAACTCGCGGCGGGAACTAAAAGACCCTGCGGATAGAAAGTCGCTCCACTGATGAGGAGTAGACAGTTTCCGCAGGGCACTGATAAAAAAATATAGGAATGGAATGATTTGATTGTTTGACAATTATCCTGATGTGGTAACTGTTAAAGAGATGCAGACAATGTTGCGAATAGGAAGAAAGGCTGCGTATGACCTTGTACATAACGGCACTATTCCCTCTGTTCGTATAGGTACAAGCTACTTAATTACTAAAAAGAGTATTGAAAATTTTCTTTCTGCCGGTAGTTGACATTTTGCGCTGTTGTGCTAAAATGACCGTACAACAGCAAGCGGACTACAGAAAGGAGATTATTTAATTGACAGGAAGCTTGCAAGCAAAACGCGGCAAATATTATGCCGTTCTGAATTTCGTAGACAACACTGGAAAGCGTAAGCAGAAGTGGGTTTACACAGGTTATGAAGTAAAGAATAATCTGCGTAAAGCTGAGGCGGCTATGCGGTCAATAATTAGCGAGTATGAAAGTGCTCAGCTGATTTATGAACCCAACATACTTATCTCGGACTACTTAGACCAGTGGCTCACGGAGACGAAACCCTTCATAGACACTGTAACGTGGGACGGTTATAAGGTTATAGTCGATTCTCATGTTCGACCGTATTTTGAGGAACACAAAATAAAATTAGTGGATGCCAACCTTGACAATATACAGCAATATTTTGACTATAAGGCGACCCACGGCAGAAAAGATGGGAATGGCGGTCTATCACCTAAAACCCTTCGTCTGCACAAGAATGTTCTTCAGCTTGCCTTTAAGGAGGCTATGCGGCATAAGCTCATAAGGTCTAATCCCTGTGAACTCGTGCGTCTTCCAAAGCTCGAAAGACGTGAGTATGAGTGGTATAACGCCAGTGAAATTAACACTCTGCTTGAGACCATAAAGGACGAACCTTTGCATCCGCTCATCCAAACTACAGTCATGTATGGACTGCGGCGCAGTGAGGTTTTGGGTCTACAGTGGCAAAGCATTGATTTTGACACAAATACTATCCTTATACGTCACACGGTCTCTATGTCAACCAAGGTTGTCGAGAAAGACAAAACCAAAAACAAATCAAGTTATCGGTCGTTTCCGCTGTTTCCTGAAATTAGAGAGCTACTGCTTCAGCTCAAAGAAGAGGAACAGAAGAACAGAGAGTTCTTTGGAGACACCTATGTGGAGAGTGATTATATCTTCAAATGGGCGAATGGCGCAATGTATGACCCGTCATATATATCGCACAAATTCGGAGACCTATTGAGAAAATATAATCTCCCGCATATAAGATTCCACGATCTAAGACATAGTTGTGCGAGCCTTCTTCTCGCCAAAGGTTGTTCGCTCAAGGACGTCCAAGATTGGATGGGTCACGCCGATATAAAGATGACTTGTAATATATATGGACACCTTGATTTGTCGAGGAAAAAGATGACCTCTGAAATTATTCGCGAAACTTTAGCTCGGGCGTGTTAGACAAAATGTTAGACACATGGGAATTTCGAGCTATTTTAGAAAAGGGAAAAGCCCTGAACCCGTTGAGGCTCAAGGCTTCTGAGAT
>UMDR01032283.1_pt1 | contig 35747 bp, 28 predicted proteins | sample 1964541 | NCBI WGS metagenome assembly UMDR01 (sample SAMEA4835999, study PRJEB28245) | human gut metagenome | biome: gut microbiome; material: fecal sample | place: Denmark | collected 2008 | reverse complement strand
TACCGGCCGGACGGGGGATTTTTTCTCAACGGCAGGCATTTGAAGCTGAATGGTGTCTGCGAGCACCACGACCTGGGCTGTCTGGGAGCGGCTTTCCATGAGCAGGCGATGCGCCGGAAATTTGCGATCATCAAAGAGATGGGCGCAAATGCCGTGCGCTTTGCGCACAACATGCCGGCGAAGGAAGCGATGGAGCTGGCGGATGAGATGGGGCTTCTGGTGATTTCCGAGGCGTTCGACATGTGGGAATCCTCTAAGACGCCGTATGATTATGGGCGCTTTTTCCCGGAATGGTACGAGCGCGATGTGGCAAGCTGGATCCGCCGTGATCGCAACCATCCGAGCGTGATTATGTGGTGCGTTGGAAACGAGATCCACGACACCCACGCCGGGGAACGGGGAAAGAAGTGGATGGAAACGCTGATGGCGGAAGTGAAAAAGCACGATCCGAGGCAGAATGCGCCGACCACGCTTGCTTCAAACTATATGCCGTGGGAGAATACGCAGAAATGTGCGGACGTCATTAAGCTGATCGGTTACAACTACGGGGAAAAATATTACGATAGCCATCACGCGCAGCACCCCGACTGGATCATCTACGGAAGCGAGACCTCTTCGGTGGTGCAGAGCCGTGGAATTTACCATTTCCCCTACAAAAAGTTCGTGCTTGCGGACGACGATGAGCAGTGCTCGGCGCTTGGCAATTCCACGACGAGCTGGGGTGCAAAATCGGCGGAGGCGTGCGTGATCGCGGAGCGTGACCGCGCGTATTCCTGCGGGCAGTTTTTGTGGAGCGGCTTTGATTATATCGGCGAGCCGACGCCGTATCACACCCGCAATTCCTACTTCGGGCAGATCGATACGGCGGGATTTCCGAAGGATCCGTACTATCTCTATCAGGCGGAGTGGTCCGGTGCAGACGCGAAGCCGATGGTGCACCTGTTCCCGTACTGGGATTTCAACGAGGGACAGCTTGTGGATGTGCGCGCGTACACCAACGCTCCGAAGGTGGAGCTGTTTCTGAACGGAAGGAGCTGCGGCGTCTGCGAGATCGATCACGCGCACGGGACGACGCTCTCCGGCAACTGGCAGGTTCCTTACGAAAAAGGGGAAATCCGGGCAATCGCCCGCGATGAAAACGGAAACGTTCTGGCGGAAGATGCGCACCACTCCTTTGGGGAGGCGGCGAACATTGTGCTGACACCGGAGAAAGAGACGCTGCGGGCAGACGGGCATGCCCTCTTGTTTCTGCAGATTTCCATGACGGACGCGGACGGTTATCCGGTGGAAAATGCCAATAACCGCGTGCAGGTAACGGTGACGGGCGCCGGGGCGCTGGTCGGCTGCGACAACGGCGACAGCACGGAGACGGACGGCTACAAGATGGGCTGCCGCAGACTGTTTGGCGGAAAGCTGCTGGCGGTCGTGAAGGCAGGCACACAGGCAGGCGAGATGCGCGTGCAGGTGTCCTCGCCGGGATTGCCGGAGGCCAGTCTTACTGTTCTGGTAAAGGAGGGCGTTGTGGTACCAGGGATCGCCCCGGAAGCATATCTTGCAGAAATCCCGGCGCGCGAAAACATTGCGAAGCAGCAAACGACGGCCGGGGATCTGGCAGGCGCTTGCCTGAAATCGGAAAGCGGAGCAGAAAAAACATGGGCTGCCGGCCGAAAAGCCGCCGGGATCCCTGTGCGTAATATCCGCCTGACGAGCAGCGCAGGCAATCTGCTTTCCACGGAAATCCCGGAGACGGCGGTGACGGCACAGATCTGCCCGGAAAATGCTGACGACCAGGAAGTAATCTGGAGGATCGTGGACGATGCAGGCATTCCGTCGCCGCTCGCCGAGCTGCAGGCGGACGGAAAGACGGCGCATGTGCGCGCGAAGAGCGACGGAAGCTTCCGCCTGCGCTGCATGTCGCGCTGCGGAACGGGGAAGGTGCGCATTATCTCCCAGATAGAATTTACAGTTAGCGGGCTTGGAAAAGCGTTCCGCGATCCCTATTCGTTTGTGAGCGGCGGTCTTTACGACTACAGCAAAGGGGAGGCCGGAAACGGCAACGAACACGGTGTCGCTACCGCGCGCGACGGCGAGACGCAGGTGGGCTACCGCGAGCTGGATTTTGGCTTTGAAGGCTCCGACGAGATCTGCCTGCCGATTTTCGCACTCTCCGATGAGCCTTATGAAATTAAGATTTACGAGGGAATGCCGGGAGAGCCGGGGGCGGAGCTGATCGCGGACGTCATCTACCAGAAGCCGTCCATCTGGAACACCTACCAGGAGGAAACCTACCGCTTAAACAAATGGCTGCGCGGTGTCACCAGTATTTGCTTCGTGCTGCAGAAAAAAATTCATCTGAAGGGCTTTTCCTTTGTGAAGAAAAACCGCGCCTTCGAAAAGCTGGCGGCAGTACAGTGTGATCAGATTTACGGCGACAGCTTTACCGTGGCGGACGGGCAGGTGCGTGAAATCGGCAACAACGTAACTCTGGAATTCCACGATCTGGATTTTGGACAGGGGGGAACCGCCGGAATCACCATCTGCGGAAGTACGCCGCATGAGAAAAATACCATTGTCCTGCGCTTTTCCTCGGAAGCGGGGGAGGAGACGCGGATGCTGGAATTTGTGCAGGGCGAACCGGTGCAGACCTTTGCCCTTGACAATATTTGCGGAAAGCAGACTGTACGATTTGTATTCCTTCCCGGAAGCTGTTTTGACTTTGAATGGATGAAGTTTAAAAAATAACCAAATAACGCTGATTTTGCTTTTTCCCATCCGATGCTGTCGGGTGGGAAAAGTGCTTTTTGCACAAAAATAGAGCAAAAATTTTGTGATTGATGCACAATACGGATAGGAAAGAGACAAAATAGGAGCAATATATGCGCAACGAAAAGCAATATATTTGATGCAAAGAGCATGAATTTGACATATAATGAACCCACCAAAAGCGGAAAATGTGCAACACGACGAAAAAAGAAGGGCTGAAAGAGAAAAAAAGGAGAGTGATGTAGCAAAATGGCACAAACGAAAGCAAAAAAAGAAAAGCTTAAGCATGACGAATCGCTGCTTCGCCATGTGAAAAAGAATTGGAAGCTTTATACGTTTCTGATTCTTCCGATTCTGTACTACGTTATTTTCAAGTACATCCCGATGCTTGGAAATATCATAGCCTTCCGCCGCTATAAAGGCGGACCGAACATCTTCGGTGAAAGATGGGTTGGATTCCGTTACTTTGAACAGTTCCTGACAGACAGCAACTTCTGGCAGGCATTCTGGAACACCCTTCGCTTAAGTATCGGATATCTGCTTGTACGTTTTCCGGCAACATTGATTTTCGCACTGTTAATCAATGAAATCAGAACAAAATGGTGGAAGAAGATCGTGCAGACGATTTCCTACCTGCCGCACTTTATTTCTCTGGTAGTTGTCTGCGGTATGGTAAAAGAGCTTCTTTCCTCCACCGGTCCGATCAACACGCTGCTGGCGTCCCTTGGACTGGACAAGATCGCATTTATGTCAGAACCGGCATGGTTCGATACCGTGTACATAGGGTCCGGCATCTGGCAGGCGTTGGGATGGGGCACGATCCTCTACCTTACGGCGATGACAAACATCGACCCGGGTCTTTATGAGGCGGCGGAAATGGACGGCGCAAACCGGTTCCAGCAGACCATCCATGTAACAATTCCGGGCATCCTTCCGACGATCATGACGCTGCTCATTATGGATATCGGAAACATCATTACCGCGAGCAACATGCAGAAGATCCTGCTTTTGTACAACCCGCTCACACAGTCCCGCGCGGACATCATCGATACACTGGTATACCGCATGGGTATTTCGGGAGGAAACTTCAGCTATGCGTCGGCGGTTGGCCTGTTCTCCGCAGTTATTGGTCTGGTGCTGGTAACATCGGCGAACTATCTGTCAAAGAAGCTGACAGAAACATCACTGTGGTAGAAGGGAGAAAGGACAGATGGAAAATTCAAAAATCAAGGTTTCAACGGGATACCGCGTATTCCAGGTGATTAATACCATCATCATGATTCTGGTCGTGTTTGCTACCTTATATCCGTTCATATATCTGGTAGCGCAGTCCTTCAGCAGTGACACGGCAGTTGCCGCCGGAGAGGTTACCTTTCTCCCGGTAGGATTTACGACCGCCACTTACAAATATCTGCTCAGCGACAACCGGTTCTTCCGTTACTACGGAAACACCATCATATATTCCGTGATCGGTACGGCAATTTCGGTATTCGGAACGGCGCTGCTCGCCTACCCGCTTTCGAAATCAAAGCTTCGCCTGAATAAGTTTTTCACACCGTTCGTTGTATTTACGATGTATTTCACCGGCGGTCTGATCCCGAACTATATTCTTGTTACACAGTGGCTGCATCTTGGCAACACCATCTGGGCGGTAGTGCTTCCGGGCGCGATCAGCACCTTCAACCTGCTGCTTATGAAATCCTTCTTCGCCGGACTTCCGGAGGAGCTGGAGGAGGCTGCCTCCATCGACGGCATGGGCGTTTACGGAATCTTTATAAAGATCATCCTGCCGCTCTCCAAGCCGATCCTGGCAACGATGACGCTGTTTTATCTGGTTGGTCTGTGGAATGAATGGTTCGGTCCGTTCCTTTACTTAGACGACGATGCCCTGAAGCCAATCTCGCTGTGGGTACGCCAACTCGTAGAGGGCGCAAACAATGTGGACATCGGTTCCAGCGGAGAGGCAAGCAGCGTGCAGGCAACGCTGAAATCCGCAACAATGGTACTGACATCTCTGCCGATCATCTGCGTATATCCGTTTGTACAGAAATACTTTGTACAGGGTATGACGATGGGTGCGGTAAAAGGTTAAACATGTTATACAAAGCACAGAGATGCTTTTATAAATAAAACAAGGAGGAAAGAAGTATGAACAAAAAATTAATGGCACTGACAATGGCGGCAGCTATGGTTGGCGCAGTGGGATGCGTAACGGCATCCGCAGAGGAGGCGGAGGGCTACACCTACGGTGTGGACACGACCTTCCATTCCGACGAACCGGTAACGTATACCATGATGTTCTCTGATCATGAGAACTATCCGCTGGATGAGAACTGGCGTCTCTGGAGCGCGATCGAGGAGAGAACGAACGTTACCTTCGACCTTACTTCCGTAGCAAGAACAGACTACAACGATAAGGTATCCGCTATGGTAAACAGCGGAAGCGCTCCGTACATCATTCCGAAGATCTATGATTCTTCACCCTACGAGGACAGCGGTCAGGTCGTTGCGATCAGCGACTGGGTACAGTATATGCCGAACTACTCCAAGCAGGTAGAGGAGTGGGGCATGGAAGAGGACCTGAAGCAGATTTACGCAGCCGATGGTAAATATTACCGTCTTCCGGGTATGTGGGAAGAAGTGGCAGGCGGCTACTCTCTCATCATCCGCAAGGATATCTTCGAGGCGGCAGGCGTTGACATGAGCACAGAGCCGACCTGGACATGGGAAGATTTCTATGAGGCGCTGAAGCTGGTGCAGGAATACACCGGAAAAGACAACATCTGGTCCGACCAGTTCCAGTTTGGCTGCACAATGAACATCGCGGCAATTACCTATAATGTAACGGCTGGTAACTCCCAGGACGGCGGCGACTGGGGGCTGAAGGACGGTACAAAATTCAACTTTGACACCAACGAATTCTATTTCGCAGATACAACAGAAGAGTACAAAGAGTTCCTGACATACTTCCACAAGCTGTATGAGGAAGGTATCCTGGATCCGGAAACCTTTACACAGGATTCCACACAGGCACAGGCGAAATTCTTCCGCGGCGACTCCTATGTGCTGGCATCCAACTATCAGATCCTGTCTGATATCATTGCGAACAACAAGGTAACAGATGAAGGCGCAGAGCTGTACTTCATGACCACACCGTCAGGTCCGGCAGGCAATGTGAAGGTTTCCAGCGGCGCAGGACGTCTGGAGAACGGTATTATGATCAGCACAAACGCGCTGAATGAGCTGGGCGAAGAAGAATTCATCAAGATGCTTCGCTTCATCGACTGGCTGTGGTACTCCGATGAAGGTCACGAGCTGAGCCAGTGGGGCGTTGAGGGCGAGACCTATACAAAGGATGCTGACGGAAATATCGTACTCAATGAGGACATTTACTACAACGGCTTCAATGCAGGCGCAGAGAAGCAGCTCAACGTAGACTATGGCTTTGGCGGCGGTGTATTTGCATACGGCGGAAATACCTTCATCCAGCTCTCCAAGTTTACCGAGGGTGAAAAAGAGTGGAACGAGAGAATCAATGCAAATAAGGAACCGGTACAGCTTATGCCGCCGGTACTGGCAGACGAGCTTCAGAAGGAAGACCTGAACCTTATCAAGGTTCCGCTGATGGATTATGTAAATACCTCCGCGCTGGAGTTCATCACCGGCAAGAAGGACCTCGATGCAGACTGGGATGCTTATGTAACAGAGTGTATGGACAATCTGAAAGCATCTAAGTACGTAGAGATGGTTAATGAAATTTTCAATGATACAAAGGATGTGCTTGGATACTAAGCAATAGCAGTAGGATGCTGAGCCATTAAAGCAGGGGCTGCCGCGGGAGACTGCGGCAGCCTCTTGTATCTCATGTAAATGCGTTATTAGCTTATCACAAAAAATTCTTTGGAGAATATTATGGCTTATATAAAATTCAGTAAGGATACGACGATTAATATGATTCTGGATGAGCAGGCGGGAGAAGGTCTGCGCAGAATCCGGGAGAAGGTTGCAAAGGATATTGAAAGGACGACGGGAGCATCCGTGCAGACGGATGCAAACGGAGACTGCGGGCAGGCTGTTCTGGCGGCGACGCTTGGGGAAGGAACGCTGGCGGACGCTCTCGCGGAAAAAATACCGGAGCTGAAAACGCTCTCCGGCAGATGGGAGAGCTACGGTTTTTACCTTGCGGAACATCCGATGGAGGGCGTGGAGAGCGCGCTGGTGATCGTGGGCAGTGACCGCACCGGCACGATCTACGGCATGTTCCATCTTTCCGAGCTGCTTGGGGTGACAGCGCTCGGATTCTGGGGAGACGTCACGCCGCCTGTGTGGGAAAGCGCGCTTCTGACCGATGAGCGGACGGGGGAAAAGGCGTCTGACGGACATCTGGTGAAAATGGTTTCCGGCGGTATCTCGAAGGAGCCGTCAGTAAAATTCCGCGGCTTTTTCATCAACGACGAGTGGCCCTGCTTCGGGAAATGGACGTTTTCGCATTACAACGGTTTTACGGCGGAGATGTATGACCATGTGTTTGAGTATCTTCTGCGCATGAAGGGAAACTATCTCTGGCCGGCAATGTGGACCTCATCCTTCCTTCTGGACGGACCGGGCATCGCTTCCATGCAGCTTGCGACGGAATACGGCATTTATATCGGCATGTCGCACCACGAGCCCTGTATGCGCTCCGGAGAGGAATTTTCCATTTTCAAGGGGGAAAATTCTCCCTACGGAACGGAATGGAATTATGATGTAAATAAAGAGGGACTGCTGAAATTCTGGGAGGACGGTCTGACGCGCGTGAAGGACGAGCAGATTTTCCCGACCGTCGGAATGCGCGGCGAGCGCGACAGTAAGCTGCTCGGCGACGACGCGACGATTGCGGAAAATGTCCGTCAGCTAAAGGAGATTATTATTAACCAGCGAAAGCTGCTCGCACAGCATGTCAACCCTGATCTGAAAAAGGTACCGCAGCTCTTTGCAATCTACAAGGAGGTGGAGGACTACTACTTTGGGGACGGCAGGATTGCCGGCATCCGCGGCTTTGACGAGCTGGAAGACGTGACGCTTTTGTTCTGCGAGGATAACTTTGGTAATATGCGCGCGCTTCCGCAGGAGTCGGAGCGGCAGCATCCGGGCGGCTTCGGCATGTATTACCATGTGGATTACCACGGATCGCCGATCTCCTTCGAGTGGGTAAATTCCACGCCGCTTGTGCGGATCTGGGAGCAGATGACCGAGGCGTATGAGTACGGCGTCCGAAATCTCTGGATCGTGAATGTGGGCGACGTAAAATTCCAGGAGTATCCGCTGGGATATTTTATGGAGCTTGCCTATGATTTTGAAACCTGGGGCGGCGGTTCCTCCGAAAAGGTGCGGGAATACACCGCGCAGTGGGTGCAGAAGCAGTTCGGCGCTTATGCTTCTGAAGAGCAGTGCCGGGAGATCACCTGGGTGCTGGAGGAATCGGTGCGGCTGAACAGCTACCGGCGTCCGGAGGCGCTGAATGATACGATTTATCATCCCGCTCACTACAATGAGGGAAGAAGGATGCTGGAGCGCTGCGAAGAGCTGGAGCAGAAAACGGAGCAGCTTCTTGCGGAGCTTACCGGCACACCGGCGGAAAAAGCTTATTTCAGTATGATCTACTATCCGGCGGCGGGAAGTGCAAATCTTTTGAAAATGCATCTTTTCTCGGGCATGAATCACCTGTATGCTTCACAGGGCAGGGCGGTCGCGAATGTGTACGGCGAAAAAATGCAGGCGTGCATACAGAAGGATGCAAAGCTTGCGGAGCGCATGAGGACGTTTAACGGCGGCAAATGGAGCGGCATGGAGCTGGAGGAGCACATCGGCTTTGTGAACTGGAACGACGAGGACTGGCGCTACCCGGTGCAGCATGTGGTGACGCTTCCGAAAAAGCCTCGTCTGACGGTGTCGCGCGCGGACGGCACAGGAAGCTACACGAACCAGTATTTCCCGATTCCGCTTGTGATCGACGATTTCCGGTATGCGGGAAAAGAAAAAGTGACGATACAGATTGCCAACGGCGGTACGGGAAGCGTAGAATGGAAGATAGAGGAAAGCTGCGATTACCTGGAATTTTCCGCGCGCGAGGGCAGCACGGAGCTGCTTGACGAGGTGGAGATCACCTTCCTGCGGGAGAAGCTTCCGGTCGGACAGGAGGCAGAGTTTGCCTGCAATATCCGCACTGAGCGGGAATCCGTCCAGCTTCGTATTTTGTGCAGAAACGAAAGCATGGCGAAGGTACCGTTCGGAGCATATGTGATGCAGGACGGTCTCTGCGTAGCGAACGCAGCGGACTTTTCCGTAAAGCTTGGAGGCGTGTACAAAGAGGGCAGGGCATCCTTTGAGCGGCTGGCGGATTACGGAAAGTACGGAAGCGGCATGAAGGTTTGCCCGACCACGGCGGATTACGGGAAAGCGGACTGGGAGAACGGCAGCGCTCCTGCGCTTATGTATGAAATCTGGGCGGAGCAGGAACAGACCTATATCCTGGAAATACGCACTTCACCGGCAAATCCGTTGGTAAACGGCGGCTCTCTGCAGACCGGTGTGCGCATAAACAGCGGAGAGGTACAGGCGCTGGCGCTGATCGGAGAGGGTTATCGCGGAGGCGATACAGAGTGTGAGGAATGGTGCCGGGCAGTGCTTAATCAGGAGCACTGTGCGAAGCTGCCGGTGCAGCTCAAAAAGGGCATCAATACCATTACGCTCTATGCCGGAGAAGCCGGTGTGGTTCTGGAGCGCCTGCAGATCTATGCACCGGACAGGCAGCCAAAATCCTCTTATATGGGACCGGACGTAAGCTATCGAAAGGCGTAAGCCTTCGGAGACGTTCCGGCATACGGCGCAGCATCGCGGCAGCGCAGAAAATGGAGGCAGGATTTATATTTTGTGTGACATAAGCTGGCTCTTTTGGCGCTGCGGGGATGCAAAAAGCCGGGAAAGAAAAGAGAAAGGAAACATCGGGAGAATATGAAAAGAGAAGACGCAAGAAAACGGGCGGAAGCGCTGGTCGCGCAGATGACAGTGGAGGAAAAGGCGAGTCAGCTCCGCTATGACGCCCCGGCAATTAAGAGACTTGGGATTCCGGCGTATAACTGGTGGAACGAGGCGCTTCACGGCGTGGCGAGAGCCGGACAGGCAACGGTATTTCCGCAGGCGATCGGGCTTGGCGCAACCTTTGACGATGCGCTGCTCGGTGAGATTGCTGATGTGATTGCGACGGAGGGACGTGCGAAATACAATGCCTATGCAGCAAAGGAAGACCGTGACATTTATAAGGGGCTGACGTTCTGGTCCCCGAATGTAAATATTTTCCGCGATCCGCGCTGGGGACGCGGTCATGAGACGTACGGGGAGGACCCGTATCTCACCAGCCGCCTCGGCGTGGCATTTGTAAAAGGTCTGCAGGGCGAAGGCGAGACGATGAAGGCGGCGGCGTGCGCGAAGCATTTTGCGGTGCATTCCGGACCGGAGGCGGTGCGCCACGAGTTCAATGCGGAGGCGTCGGCAAAGGATATGGAGGAGACATATCTTCCGGCGTTTGAGGCGCTGGTGAAGGAAGCGGATGTGGAAGCGGTCATGGGCGCCTACAACCGCACGAACGGCGAGGCGTGCTGTGCCAGCACGGCGCTGCAGAAAATCCTCCGCGAAGAATGGGGCTTTGAGGGACATTTTGTTTCGGACTGCTGGGCTATCCGCGATTTCCACGAGCACCATATGCTGACGGCGACGGCGAAGGAATCGGCGGCGATGGCAATCAACAGCGGCTGCGATTTAAATTGCGGAAATACATATCTGCATATTCTGCACGCTTACCGGGACGGGCTGGTATCCGAGGAGACTATCACGGCGGCGGCGGTGCGCCTGTTTACGACAAGGTTTATGCTCGGTCTGTTTGACGGCAGCGAGTATGACAGCATTCCGTATACGGAGGTGGAATCGAAGGAGCATCTGGCGCTGGCGGAGAAGGCGGCGCTGGAGAGTGCGGTGCTTCTGAAAAACGATGGGCTTCTGCCGCTTGACAAAGAAAAAATCAGGACGGTGGGCGTGATCGGGCCGAACGCGGACAGCCGGGCGGCGCTGATCGGAAACTATCACGGAACGGCATCGCGCTATGAGACTATCCAGCAGGGGCTGCAGGACTATCTTGGAGAAGAGGTGCGCGTGCTGACAAGCGCAGGCTGCGCGCTGTCGGATGATCGCACAGAGAAGCTTGCCTTTGCGGGCGACCGCCTGACGGAAGCGCAGATTGTTGCAGATAACAGTGATGTGGTGATCCTCTGCGTGGGACTTGACGAGACGCTGGAGGGCGAAGAGGGCGATACCGGAAACAGCTACGCTTCCGGTGACAAGGAAACGCTTCTGCTTCCGAAGGGGCAGCGCGATCTGATGGAGGCTGTGGCGGCGACCGGAAAGCCGGTGGTGCTCTGCATGATGAGTGGAAGCGATATGGATTTAAGCTATGCGCGCGAGCATTTTGACGCGATCCTGCAGCTCTGGTATCCGGGATGCCAGGGTGGAAGCGCAGCCGCAAAGCTGCTGTTCGGCGAGGTATCTCCTTCCGGAAAGCTTCCGGTAACCTTTTATGAGACACTGGAGGCGCTTCCGGAGTTTGAGGATTATTCCATGAAGGGCAGAACCTACCGCTACATGGAGCATGAAGCGCAGTATCCGTTTGGCTTCGGGCTGACCTACGGGGACGTGCGTGTGACGGATGCACAGATTAAGAGCGGCTCTGCTTTCAGGGGAATGGTGCTGGAGGTGACGGCGGAAAACGCCGTAACGACCGCTACTGATGAGGTGCTTCAGGTTTACGTAAAATGTACGGACAGTGCCAATGCAGTTCCGAATCCGGCGCTGGCGGCATTTAAGCGCGTCCATCTGCAGGCGGGCGAGACGGTGACGGTGGAAATGCCGGTATCCGCACGGGCGTTCACGGTGGTGGACGAAACGGGCATGCGCCGCATGGACGGAACGCATTTTTCGATCTATGCGGGCGTCAGCCAGCCGGATGCGCGCAGCCGCGAGCTGACTGGAAAGGCTCCGGCGGAGATAGATTACAGCTTGTAAGGGGAAGATTGCGGCGCCGGGTTTTTAGCCTGGCGCCGTAGTGTGTTGCGGAGATGGATACTGCCCTGCAAAGGAGACAACAGAGATGAAAGAAGGAGCTGGGTGGGGCTGGAGGGCTTTACCTATTCGCATCTCATGCGCATCATGGAGTACCCGCGGATGGCATCCGGGTTGGCGCGCGAAGGAGAATACGGCTGGGATGGATGGCTTGGCTGTTGGCAGATATGGATTCTTGATACAATATGAGAATATTATAAAATTAATCAAAAATGATCTTCTGTGCTCTTGCAATCTCGCAGTTGACATTTCCGTTTGCATGGTGTATAAAAATAATATAAAAGGGAGTAGCGGCATAGGTTCTATGTATCTTTGGTCGTCAGTACAATAACGTGCGTTATTCGTCAAAGATTGAAACAGCGAGACTTTTACTGTGAGAAATTGCAGTAAAAGTCTTTTTTTATTTTCGCGAAAGCAATGAGCCGTGCTAAGCCATCGGCAGAACCGGCCGTGCGTGCTAGCACGCAAACGGCTGGAGCTGCCGGTGTCTCAATAGGGCGAAGCCCGCGACCGAGTGCGCAGAGCGCACGAGGAGCACGGCGAAGAAGAGAGGCGGGGGAGAGGCAGCGGCCGTGCGTGCAAGCACGCAAACGGCTGGAGCTGTCGATGGCTTAATAGGGCGAAGCCCGCGACCGAGTGCGCAGAGCGCACGAGGTGCACGGCGAAGAAAAATGGAACTGTACGCTACCGGAAAGAAGGAGGAAAAGATGGAGTTTTTATTGGAAGGAATCCAGATGCTGACCTGGCAGCAGGTCGTCATGTACGGGATCGGCGCTCTGCTGATCTGGCTGGCAGTGAAGAAGGGCTATGAGCCGGCGCTGCTGCTGCCGATGGGATTCGGCGCGATTCTGGTGAATCTGCCGGCGAGCGGAGTGCTGAACCAGGTGCTGCCGGGAGTCGGCGAGACGCAGGGAATCATTCAGTGGTTATTTGAGGTGGGAATTGAGGCGTCAGAGGCGATGCCGATTCTCTTATTTATCGGGATTGGGGCGATGATCGACTTCGGACCGCTGCTGTCAAATCCGAAGATGTTTCTGTTTGGAGCCGGCGCGCAGTTTGGTATTTTTGCGGCGATACTGCTTGCGGTGGCACTTGGCTTTGATTTAAAGGATGCCGCTTCCATCGGTATTATCGGGGCGGCGGACGGTCCCACATCCATTCTTGTATCGCAGATTTTAAAATCGGACTACATTGGAGCGATCGCGGTGGCGGCGTATTCTTACATGGCGCTTGTCCCCGTGATCCAGCCGTTTGCGATTCGCCTGGTGACGACGAAAAAAGAACGGCAGATCCGCATGAATTACAATCCGGTTTCGGTAAGTAAACTCACTAGGATCATCTTTCCGATCGCAGTGACGATCGTGGTAGGTCTGGTGGCTCCGTCCTCAGTGGCGCTGGTTGGATTTCTGATGTTTGGAAATCTGATCCGCGAGTGCGGTGTACTTGGAACGATGTCAGAGACAGCACAGAATACGCTTTCCAATCTGATCACGCTGCTGCTCGGCATTACGATTTCCTTCAGCATGAAGGCGGAGCGCTTTGTCACGGCCGAGACGCTGCTGATCCTGGTGATCGGCGTGTTCGCCTTTGTAGCCGATACGATCGGAGGCGTCCTGCTTGCCAAATTTATGAATCTGTTTACGAAAGAAAAGATCAATCCGATGATCGGCGGCGCGGGCATCTCCGCATTCCCGATGTCCTCGCGCGTTGTACAGAAAATGGCGATGGAGGAGGATCCGGGAAATGTGCTGCTGATGCATGCGGCGGGGGCGAACGTCTCCGGACAGATCGCTTCGGTTGTGGCGGGCGGTCTTGTGATCAACCTTGTAACGGGATTTTTGGGATAGGAAAGGGTGGTTTGAATGGATAATATATTGATTGCACTGGAAATTATGTGGAAGGGCATGGCAGGAATCTTCGCCGTGGCGCTGATCATCATGGCGATCGTGTATCTGCTTGGCAGAATTGGAAAAAGGTAATTTGCCATCTGTACAGGTGGAAGCTATTTCGTATATAATAAAATAAAAAAGAAGGAAACAGAGGGGAGCGTTTTATTCACTGCCCTCTGTTTCCTTGAGAATATAATCAAACATAACGGTTTTGGATCTGGAGAGATGGTGCACCATGGCGCTGGCGGCTTCCTTCCAGTCATTTTTCAGAGCGGCTTCTACGATCGCGATATGCTCCTCTATCGTTTCGTGCAGACGATCCGTGGAGGTCTGACCGGAGAGGATACGGGTACGGCGGATCTGGTTGCCGATCGTGGAATATAGATTGATAAAATAGGAATTATCGCAGGCATCAATAAATAGCTGGTGAAAGCTGTCATCCATGTCGGAATAGGAGTACACCGGAATTTTCTTATTCAGATAATCCGAATACAGGCGATAATAATGCATGTAGGTTTCCGGCGGTATGCGGTTCCCGTAATTTTTCACTACATAGGGTTCCAACAGATTGCGCGCCTCATATACCATGTTAATATCGTGGACGGTGATCCTGGAAATCTCAACGCCCTTTTTGGGGAGGATTTTTACAAGACCTTCCTGTTCCAGACGACTGAGGGCGTCGCGGATAGGGGTGCGGCTGGCAGAGACTTCCGCGCGGATGCGCTCCTCGTTAATAACGGTTCCCGGCGCATAAACGCAGTTTACAATGTTATCTTTAATGATCTGATAGGCCTGATGCTTTAAAGGTTCTTTACCCATGTTTGCTCCTGCTGCTTTCTTAAATCAGACGGTTCCCGGATAGACGAAAGGATTTTGCCGTTGACGTGATACCCGGAAAATCATGTGCTGCATACGTTAAGTATATCAGATAATATAACGGACGGCAACTGAAATTCATGTGCCGTTGTTGTATACAACATGAACCACGAAAAAGGAAATGGTAATGAAAAATTTAGTAAACATAAGAAAAGAAAACAGATAAAATAAAAGTAAGAAAAACCTATTGACAAAAACAGTGAGGTGATATATGTTGTATACAACAGAAAGAAGAACAGGAGAAAAAATGAAAGCGGTTCTCATTCATGAACCGGGGAATGTGAGCATCGTGGAAATCGCAAAGCCATCCCCAAAAGAGGGGGAAGCGCTTCTGAGGATTCTTTACGGCGGTATCTGCGGAAGCGATCTTGGGACTTATCGCGGGACCTTCGCGTACGCCGGTTATCCGAGAATTCCGGGACATGAATTTTCGGCGCAGATCGTAGAAATCGGAGAGAACGACAGGGGCTTGAAACCGGGGATGATAGTTACCGGAAATCCTTATTTCGATTGTCAGCATTGTTATTCCTGTGAGCGCGGGCTTGTCAACTGCTGTGAATCCAATGAGACGCTTGGCGCGCAGAGGGACGGTGTATTTTCGGAGTACATCACTATGCCGGTCGAGCGAATTTACGATGGCAGGGGGCTTTCTCCAAGACAGCTTGCGCTGATCGAACCGTTCTGCATCAGCTATCACGGCGTATCCAGAGCAAATGTGCAGCCGGGCGATAAGGTGCTGATAGTTGGCGCGGGAACCATCGGCGTTCTGGCTGCGATCGCAGCGAAGGCAAAGGGCGGAGAGGTTTATATCGCAGACGTTGCAGAGGCGAAGCTGAAATATGCATATGAGACATTTGGACTTGCAGGTATGATCCTGAACGACGACCCGGATACCTTCATGGATAAGGTAAACGCAGTGACTGGCGGGCACCACGGCTTTGACGTGACGATTGAGGCGGTCGGACTTCCGTCCACCTTCCAGAACTGTATCGACGCGGCAGCCTATGGAGCGCGCGTAGTACAGATTGGCGTTGGCAGGCAGAAGCTGGATTTTGATTTTACTGTAATCCAGAAGAAGGAACTGAATATTTTCGGTTCCAGAAACGCACTGAAAAAAGATTTTCTGGAGCTGATCGATCTGGTAAAAAATGGTGGGGCAGATCTGGAGAAGATTGTTATGAACAAAGGAGCAATGGAACCGGAAAAACGTTCGGAGTATTCTCTTGATGAAGCGGCTGAGGCATTTGAGGAATTCAGCAGATTCGGGGCAAATAAGCTAAAGGTCGTTATTCACTTTGCAGATCCGCAGTAGGCTTTTATAATGAACCTGTTTTTGCAGACCTGTGTGCAGATATGTACTTTCGGTCTGGGAAGTCTGTTTACTAAAATTTGAAGTTGGGGGAATGTCATGAGAGAGTATATTAGGATCCATCCGAAGGATGTTGTGGCGGTGGCGCTGAAGCCTTTGGAGAAGGGGAAAACAGCGGAGATCGATGGCAGTACCATTATTTTACGGGAAGATATTCCGCAGGGACATAAGTTCGCCCTTACGGATATCGCGGCAGGTTCGCCTGTGATAAAATACGGCTGCTCCATCGGCAATGCAAAGGAGAACATCCCGTGTGGGGCGTGGGTGCATATCCATAATGTAAAAACAGGACTTGGTGATCTGCTCACCTACACGTATGACAAGCAGGATACGACGCTGGAGGAGACGGAGGCGGCTTATTTCCAGGGCTACCGCAGACCGGACGGCAGGGTGGGCGTCCGCAATGAGATCTGGATCATCCCGACCGTCGGCTGTGTAAACAACGTGGCGGAGGCGATTGAGAAGCAGGCACAGAAATATGTCGGAGGTTCCGTGGAGGAGGTTGTTTCCTTTACGCACCCTTACGGCTGTTCCCAGATGGGCGACGACCAGGACAATACCCGGCGGATTCTGGCGGATTTTGTGAATCATCCGAATGCGGGCGGCGTGCTGGTGCTCGGGCTTGGCTGTGAGAACAGCAACATTGATGAGCTGAAGAAGTTTATCGGGGAGTACGACGAGAAACGCGTGAAATTCCTGGTGGCACAGGAGTGTGAGGATGAAATTGAAGAGGCATTGAAGCTGATTGAAGAACTGGCGGCGTATGTGGGAAGCTTTCAGAGAGAACCGATCCCGGCAAGCGAGCTGATCATCGGGATGAAGTGCGGGGGCTCCGACGGGCTTTCCGGGATCACGGCAAACCCGGCAGTGGGACGTTTCTCCGATATTCTGATCTCCAAGGGCGGCACGACGATCCTGACCGAGGTGCCGGAGATGTTCGGAGCGGAGACGCTTCTGATGAACCGCTGCGAGACGCCGGAGTTATTTGAAAAGACCGTTGATCTGATCAACGATTTTAAGAATTATTTTACTTCCCATAATCAGACGATCTACGAGAATCCGTCGCCGGGAAATAAAAAGGGCGGTATCACGACTCTGGAGGATAAATCACTGGGATGTACGCAGAAATCCGGAAGCGCGGCTGTGCGCGGCGTACTGAAATACGGCGAGCCGGTGAGCGAGAAGGGCTTAAATCTTCTGAGCGCACCGGGTAACGACCTGGTGGCTTCCACGGCGCTGGCGGCGAGCGGCGCGCATATTGTACTGTTTACCACCGGGCGCGGGACGCCGTTCGCATCGCCTGTTCCGACCGTGAAGATTTCCACCAATACCGGGCTTTCGCAGAAGAAAAACAACTGGATCGACTTCAACTGCGGCGTGATGGTGGAGGACACCAGCCTGGACGAAATGGGAAAACAGCTTTTTGATTACGTGATGGAGGTTGCCTCCGGAAAGAAAGTGAAAGCAGAGGAGAAGGGCTTCCACGATATGGCAATTTTCAAGCAGGGCGTGACGTTGTGATGAGAGATGTGAGACTTTCATAATCATAAAGAAAGGATAGAGAATAATGAAAAAATTAAGCTATGCAACACTGGAAGAAATGGGTTATGACGGATACCTGCTGAAGGAAGCTCCGGAGAGAGTACTTCAGTTCGGCGAAGGAAATTTCCTGCGCGCGTTTGTAGAGTGTTGGATCGATAAGATGAATGAGAAGGCGGGCTTTAACTCTAAGGTGGTTCTGTGCCAGCCGATCGCTCCGGGGCTTGCAGATATGATCAACGAGCAGGAGGGACTTTACACGCTGATCCTGCGCGGAAATGAAAACGGACAGAAGATCGACGACCGCCGCATCATTTCCTGCGTGAGCAAATGTCTGAATCCGTACAAAGAATATGATGCAGTGCTTGCCTATGCGGAGAGCGAAGACATCCGTTTTGTAGTCTGCAACACGACCGAGGCAGGCATCCAGTACGATCCGTCCTGCCAGTTTACCGACGTTCCGGCAGCAAGCTATCCGGGCAAGCTGACGCAGTGGCTGTACCGCCGCTTCCAGAAGTTCGGACAGGAAAAAGGCAAAGGCATCATCATCCTTTCCTGCGAGCTGATCGATAACAACGGAAAAGAGCTGGAGAAGTGTGTAAATCTGTATGCGGATCAGTGGGAGCTTGGCGGGGAATTTAAGAGCTGGCTGAAAGAGGAATGTGTATTCTGCTCCACGCTGGTTGACCGTATCGTTCCGGGCTATCCGAGAGCGGACGCCGCGGCAATCTGCGAAGAGCTTGGCTACCAGGACAACCTTCTGGATGTCGGCGAGGTGTTTGGCCTCTGGGTAATCGAGGGACCGCAGTGGATGAAGAAGGAGCTTCCGTTTGAGGAGGCGGGGCTGCCGGTCATCATCTGCGACGACCACAAGCCGTACAAGCAGAGAAAGGTCCGCATCCTGAACGGCGCGCACACCTCCATGGTGCTTGGCGCTTATCTTGCAGGACAGGATATCGTGCGTGACTGCATGAATGACGAAGTGATCAACGGCTTTATGAACAAGACGATCTACGACGAGATTATCCCGACGCTGACGCTGCCGGAGGATGAGCTGAAGGAGTTTGCGGCGTCCGTGACAGACCGTTTCAACAACCCGTTTGTTGACCATGCGCTGATGTCGATCTCTCTGAACTCCACCTCTAAGTGGAAAGCGCGCGTGATGCCGAGCCTGAAAGGATATGTTGCAAAATTCGGCAGCCTTCCGAAGTGCATCACAGCCTCCTTTGCGTTCTATATCGCATTCTACCATGGACAGAAGCTGACGGATGAAGGTCTGGTTGGAAGTAGAGAGAAAAATGAATATGTTATCCATGACGACAGAGATATTCTGGAATTCTATGCAGCGCACAAGGATGATTCTGCAAAGGAGCTGGCACATGCAGTCTGCACGAACACCGCTTTCTGGGGAGAGGATTTGAGCGAGATCGCGGGCTTTGAGGCGGCGGTTGCAGATTATCTGGAGCAGATCGAAAAAGACGGAACCTACGAAGTAATGAAGCGTGTATTGGCGTAGTTTTGGCGCAAATTATACATAAACTTGTGCTGACAGACGCAGAATAATCTGATATAATGATGCCAGGGACAAAAAGTCATGTATTTCGCGCTGGCGTGGGGAAGCGTGACTTGGAAGTTCAGGGCATCATTTTTAAATGAAAATTACAGGGAGGGAATTATCATGAAATCTATGGAAGAGCAATTCAAAGAGGTTGGCGTTGTGCCGGTAGTCGTGCTGAATGACGCAAAGGACGCGCTGCCGCTGGCTGAGGCGCTGGTTGAGGGCGGTCTGCCGTGCGCAGAGGTGACCTTCCGCACGGATGCCGCAGAGGAATCCATCCGTCTGATGGCGGAAAAGTATCCGGACATGCTGGTAGGCGCAGGCACGGTTCTGACGATCGACCAGGTAGACCGTGCAGTGGGAGCTGGCGCGAAATTTATTGTCAGCCCGGGCTTCGATCCGGAGATCGTTGACTACTGCATCAGCAAGGAAATTCCGGTATTCCCGGGATGCATCACGCCGTCTGAGGTGGCGCAGGCTGTAAAGCGTGGTCTGAAGGTTGTGAAATTTTTCCCGGCAGAGCAGGCAGGCGGCGTTGCGATGATCAAGGCAATGGCTGCACCGTATACGATGGTAAAATTCATGCCGACCGGCGGCATCAGCACAAAGAATCTGCGCAGCTATCTGGAGTGCGACAAGATCCTCTGCTGCGGCGGAAGCTGGATGGTAAAGGGCGATCTCATCAAAGCCGGTGAGTTCGACAAGATCCGTGAGATGACCAAAGAAGCAGTTGCACTTGCAGCAGAAATCAGAGGTTAATAGATGATTCAAAAATCCCTGCACGGCAGACGCATTGTCTGAAATGCAGGGATTTTTATGTTGCCATGCATCCGAAGGGAGCTGCCGGTGGCAGGTCCTGTAGGTCTTTAATGTCCACCGGAAAGAGATGCAAAAATCATTCCGGAAATCACTCAGAGCGTCGGAAAGAACCGATGGATAATTGCACGGCTTTTTGGCAGGAAGAACTGCACGGCGGGACCAATAAAGAGGGCTGCTGCGATAGTTCCAATACCGAATTTTCCTCCCAGCAGGAAGCCGAGCACTACGAAAAACACATCACAGGCAATGCGGACAAACTGGAACTGAACGTTTGTCTTTTCATTTAGTTTATCTGTCAGTATAATAGCAATCAGATCATTCGGGCCGGTACCACTGTTACTTTCGATAACTATGGACATCCCCAGGCTCAGGATGATGCATCCCGCCAGCATAACAAGCAGGCGCAGCCACATCGGGGAAGCAGCGGTGACGCTGCCTTTAAACAGCCACAAAAAGAAATCGATAATCCAGCCTCCGCAAAATGCGCAGACAACAGTACCTGGCTTGACATAGCCTTTGGTGGTCAGGAGCATAATAATCATCAGAAGGATCAGTGCAATGACGTGTACCGTGCCTATGCTCAGACCGACTGTAAGGGAAATGCCCTGGATCATTACGGTAAAGGTATCCGATCCAAGCTCGGAAAGCAGGAACAGGCTGACGCCCAGATGGGCAATGGTCAGTCCGATGAAGAGGGTTGCAAGCCCCTGTACCCATTCCTTTGGGCTGCGTTTTCTGGTATCCGATGCGAATGTCTGTTTACTCATCTTATTCTTAAATCCCCTTATATATTCTTTTAGTTATGATAGCAAAAACAGGTAGACTTTTCAAGGAATGTCTTATAAAATAGAGCAGGAAAAACTCCGGATCTGCAAAAGCGGGACGGAGGAGGAAAATGAAGGACAGGATGTGACATTATGAAAAATTTACAAATCAGAAATTCCTTGATTCTGCTGCTGACGGCGCTGATCTGGGGCGTGGCGTTTGTGGCGCAGAGCGTTGGCATGGATTATGTGGGACCGTTTACGTTTAATGCGGTGCGCTCTTTGATAGGCGGAATTGTGCTGCTGCCCTGCATTGCGCTGCTGAAAAAGATCAATCCGTCGGAAAAGAAACCGGAGGATCCTGCAAGGGCGAAAAGAAATCTGATCCTTGGAGGCGTCTGCTGCGGGATAGCCCTGTGTGCGGCAAGCTCTCTGCAGCAGATCGGAATTGCCTATACAACGGTGGGAAAGGCAGGCTTTATCACCGCTTTCTATATTGTGATCGTGCCGATCATTGGCATATTTTTCGGGAAAAAATGCGGGATTTCCGTGTGGATCGGTGTGCTGCTCGCGCTTGCAGGTCTGTATTTTCTGTGTATCAACGAAGAGCTGACGATCAGCAGGGGAGATGTGCTGGTATTTTTCGGCGCGCTGCTGTTTGCCGTACATATTATGGTGATCGACCACTTTTCGCCGCTGGTGGATGGGGTTACGATGTCCTGCATCCAGTTTTTTGTCAGCGGCATCATCTGTGCGGTGCCGATGTTTTTGTTTGAAAAGCCGCAATTAGGTCAGCTTCTGGCGGCCTGGCAGCCGATCCTCTATGCGGGCGTGCTGTCCTGCGGCGTTGCCTACACCCTGCAGATCATCGGACAAAAAGGGATGAACCCGACGGTTGCATCCCTTATACTCAGTCTTGAATCGGTGATCTCTGTGCTGGCAGGCATGGTGATCCTGCACCAGAACCTGTCGTCAAGAGAGGTGCTTGGCTGTGTGCTGATGTTTGCGGCTATTCTGCTTGCGCAGCTTCCGCAGAAGCCGGGGAAAGCAGATACTCCAGAAAACGGATAACGTTGTCTGTGCGCTCGGTGTTTGTGAGCACGCAGAGGATTGCTTTTTCGCCCATACCGCCGTATGCCTGGTAGACGGCATTGTCAGAAATGTCGATGCCGTGCGGGGCGGCGGGAAGGGTATTCAGAACGGTGCCGTCATCATCGGTCTCTATCTCACTGGATTCCATGATCTGATCTGCAAACTGGCCGTACAGATCCGCAGGAAGCAGCTCGGAGAGGTCGGCGAGATAACCATGTTCGGAATACTCATTAAACTGATCTTCCGGGCAGACCAGAATGTCGACGGCCTGCGCAGCGATCAAGGTAGTGAGCTTCATCTGATCGCCGTATTCGTCAAGGCTGTAGTTTGAACAGTCGAGCAGCTCATCGTCGCTTGTCAGTTCATAGTATTCGCGCAGAGCGTCGTCCAGCCCGGTGTTGTCCACCAGCCAAGCCTCATTGATAAAGGCGACGGACAGGATCGTGGTCTGGTGGCGAAAAAACATCGTATACACCAGCGAGGCGACCGCGATAACCGCAATGATGACAACGATGACCGTCCGCAGGTAGTAATCTTTGAAATAACCTGCCTTCTGCGAGCGGCTTAAATTGGAAGTATCCTTCTTCTTCAGCGAATCGTCGCGCTTCTGGTAGAGGAGCGAATCGTCGTCCAGCGCTGTCTTTTTGTCATCAATATTCATTTGTGTATCCCTTTCTTTCTGATATCTTTTAACAGTTTACCATGGTTTGAAAAAAAAGTGTATTAAATCTTTGTAAAGTATGTTATACTGTTGCAAATGGATGGCATACTGCCGTCCGCAAAAGATATTGAAACGGAGTGTACAGTATGAAACGTGTATTATTGAAGTTAAGCGGCGAGGCGCTTGCAGGGGAGAAACACACAGGCTTTGACGAGCCGACGGTCGTCGGCGTGGCGAAGCAGGTAAAACAGCTGGTGGATGCCGGCACAGAGGTGGGCGTCGTGATCGGCGGCGGAAATTTCTGGCGGGGACGTTCCAGTGAGAATATCGACCGCACAAAGGCGGACCAGATCGGTATGCTGGCTACGGTCATGAACTGTATCTATGTATCGGAGATTTTTCGTTCTGTCGGCATGAAAACACAGATTTTCACACCGTTTGTCTGCGGCGCATTTACGGAGCTGTTTTCCAAGGACAAGGTAAACGAGTGCTTTGAAAAAGGTATGGTGACGTTTTTCGCGGGCGGCACGGGACATCCGTATTTCTCGACGGACACGACCACGGTGCTGCGTGCGGTCGAGATCGAGGCGGAGGTCATTCTGCTTGCCAAGTCGATCGACGGCGTTTACGACAGCGATCCGAAGTCCAATCCGGATGCGAAAAAATATGATGAGATCACCATTCAGGATGTGATCGACCGGCGCCTTGGAGTGGTAGACCTGGCGGCTTCCATTCTCTGCATGGAAAATAAGATGCCGATGCTGGTGTTCGGTCTGAACGAAGAAAACAGCATCGTAAATACCGTGAGCGGTAAGTTCAGCGGCACGAAGGTGACGGTGTAATATAAACACCGGACATATAAAACAGAAAACCAGGAGGAAGAAATCATGGATGAAAGATTGAAAGTATTTGACGAAAAAATGACAAAGACGTTTAACAACCTGCTCTCGGAGTTTGGCTCCATCCGCGCAGGCCGTGCGAATCCGCACGTGCTTGACCGCATTATGGTTGACTATTACGGGACCCCGACGCCGATCCAGCAGGTGGGCAATGTAAATGTACCGGAGCCGCGCATGATCCAGATCCAGCCGTGGGATTCCAGTATGCTGAAAGCGATCACAAAGGCGATCCAGACCTCAGACCTTGGCATCAACCCGACGAACGACGGCAAGGTGATCCGCCTTGTATTCCCGGAGCTCACTGAGGAGCGCAGAAAGGATCTGGTGAAGGAAGTCAAGAAAAAAGGCGAGGGCGCAAAGGTTGCGGTCCGCAATATCCGCCGCGATGCAAACGATGCCTTCAAGAAGCTGAAGGGCACGGAAGTATCAGAGGATACGATCAAGGAGCTGGAGACTGCTGCGCAGAAGCTCACCGACAAATACATCAAGGATATTGACGCTGCGGTAGAGGAAAAATCGAAAGAGATCATGACGGTATAGGGCGATGGAAAGAAGCGAGCTTACGATCCCGCGTCACGTTGCGATCATTCTGGATGGCAACGGGCGGTGGGCAAAAAGCAAGGGAATGCCGCGCAATTACGGACACTCCAGGGGTGCGAAGAATCTGGAGGTCATCTGTGAGGATGCCTGGAACATTGGCATTAAGTATCTCACGGTCTACCTGTTTTCCACGGAAAACTGGAAGCGTTCCAAAGACGAGGTGGACGGTCTGATGCGGCTGTTCCGCAGCTATACGAAAACCTGTATCAAAACTGCGCAGAAAAATAATATGAAGGTACGTGTGCTTGGCGACCCGACGGCGCTTGCCGAGGATCTGCAGGAGAGCCTGCGCAATCTTGTGGAAAGCTCGAAGAACAACACAGGGCTTAATTTCCAGATTGCGATTAATTACGGAAGCAGGGATGAGATCGTGCGCGCGATCCGCAGAGTATCCGCGGACTGCGTGGACGGAAAGCTAAAGCCGGAGGATATCACGGAGGAGCTGTTTTCCGGGTATCTCGATACCCGCAATGTGCCGGATCCCGACCTTCTCATCCGCACCAGCGGCGAGCTGCGCCTGTCAAACTATCTGATGTGGCAGCTTGCATACAGTGAGTTTTATTTTACCGATATTCCATGGCCGGCGTTTACGAAGGAAAACCTCTGGCAGGCGATCGAAAAATACAACCAAAGGGAACGGCGCTACGGCGGCGTCCTGGACAAGTGATAAAAGAGGGAATGATCATGTTTGCAGTTAGATTAAGAAGCAGTATCATTATTATGGCAGTTGCACTGCTCACGATTATCCCCGGGGGCTACGTTTTGTGGGGGACAGCGCTGGCTGTCTCCCTCATTGGACTCGGGGAGCTGTACCGTGCGGTCGGCGTGTGGAAAAAAGACAGCAAAGGGCTTGCGATAACAGGCTTTGTTGCGGCGGCGCTTTACTATGTGCTGCTGCTTCTGGGACTGGAGGAGTACAGTACCATTTATCTGGTATTTGCGATGGCGGCGGTGCTTGCCGTCTATGTGTTCGCTTTCCCGAAGTACCGGTCGGAGCAGGTGATGGCGTCGTTTTTCGGCATCGTTTATGTGTGTGTGATGCTTTCCTATATTTATCTCACAAGAACGATGCAGGACGGAGCCTTTCTTGTGTGGCTGATCTTCATCTGCTCGTGGGGCTGTGATACCTGCGCATACTGTGTGGGGATCCTGATCGGAAAGCATAAAATGTCGCCGATCCTCAGTCCGAAGAAATCAATCGAGGGCGCTGTCGGCGGCGTGCTTGGCGCAGCGCTCCTTGGCGCGATTTATGCGGCGATCGTCGGCGCGCATCTGGAGGCGGAAAATCCGGTGATCTCTTACGCGGTAATCTGCGCGGCAGGTGCGCTGATCTCCATGGTCGGTGATCTGGCGGCTTCCGCTATCAAACGAAATCATGAAATTAAGGATTACGGGACGCTGATCCCGGGACACGGCGGGATTCTCGACCGCTTCGACAGCGTGATCTTTACCGCGCCGATCATTTACTTTTTGTCGAATCTGATGATCTGAGCCAGGGAACCAATGGACATGAGAAAGGAAAATTTATGAAAACAATTGCAGTTCTGGGAGCTACCGGTTCCATCGGCACACAGACGCTGGAGGTAGCGAGAGCAAATAAGGATATAAAAATTGCCGCGCTGTCAGCGGGGCGCAACATAAAGCTTCTGGAGGCGCAGATCCGCGAATTTCAGCCGCGGCTTGCAGCGGTCTGGGAGGAAAAGGACGCGCAGGCGCTGCGGACGGCGGTGCGTGATCTGGATGTGAAGATCGTTTCCGGGATGGACGGACTTTTAGAGGTCTGCACGCTGCCGGAGGTGGAGATTGTTGTGACAGCGATCGTCGGTATGATCGGTATCCGCCCGACCATTGCGGCAATCAGGGCAGGCAAGGATATTGCGCTTGCAAACAAAGAAACGCTGGTGACAGCCGGACATCTCATCATGCCGCTGGCCAGGCAGTGCGGCGTAAGGATCCTGCCGGTTGACAGCGAGCACAGCGCGATCTTCCAGTCCCTAAACGGAGAAAATCCGCAGCAGATCCACAAGCTGCTGATCACGGCGTCCGGCGGACCGTTCCGCGGACGCAAAAAAGAAGAGCTGAAAAATGTCCGGGTAGAGGACGCCCTGAAGCATCCTAACTGGAGCATGGGGCAGAAGATCACCATTGATTCCGCCACGCTGGTCAATAAGGGACTTGAGGTGATGGAGGCAAGGTGGCTCTTTGGCATGGATCTCGATCAGATCCAGGTTGTAGTACAACCACAGAGCGTCATACACTCTATGGTAGAGTTTGTGGACGGTGCGATCATCGCGCAGCTCGGCACGCCGGACATGAAGCTGCCGATTCAGTACGCGCTTTATTACCCGGAGCGCAGATTTCTATCGGGCGACCGGCTTGATTTTGCGCGTCTCGCGCAGATCACTTTTGAGGAGCCGGACACGGATACCTTCCTGGGGCTTCCGCTGGCATACCGCGCAGCGCGGGCAGGCGGTTCCATGCCGACGGTATTTAACGCGGCGAATGAAAAGGCGGTCAGCAAGTTTTTGCACCGCGAGATCGGCTTTACCGATATTTATGAGATCATCACAGAATGTATGGAGGCACACCAGATACGGCAGAATCCTTCCGTGGAGGAGATTCTGGAAGCGGAACAGGCAACTTACGAGATGATTGAAAGCAGGTGGTAGTTTGAATATTGTCTGGGCGCTGATTCTATTCAGTCTGATTATTTTATTTCACGAATTTGGGCATTTTTTGTTAGCGAAGAAAAACGGCGTGACCGTTGTGGAGTTTTCCCTTGGGATGGGACCGCGGCTGCTGAGTAAGGAGTGGCACGGCACGCGTTATTCCCTGAAAATTCTTCCGTTCGGAGGCTCCTGCATGATGCTCGGCGAGGACGAGGAGGAGAGCGGCGAAGGCTCGTTCGGCAGCAAATCCGTGTGGGCGCGCATCTCCGTGATCGCAGCGGGACCGATCTTTAATTTTATACTTGCGTTTCTTTTGTCGTTGATCATTGTCGGCCTGTATGGATTTGATCCGGCAGTGATACGGAGCGTGGAGGATGGTTCTCCGGCGCAGGAAGCCGGGCTTCTTGAGGGCGACGTCGTGACGAAAATGAACGGTAAGCGCATCTATCTCGCGCGCGAGGTCAGCAATTACATTTCCCTGCACCAGGGCGAAGCGGTCACACTGACGTATGAGCGCGACGGCGAGAAGAATACGGTGCATATTGTCCCGGAGGCGGATGAGGACGGCTACTACCGAATGGGCGTCGGCATCAGCGGCGTCTATGTGAAGGGCAATGTCCTGCAGGTAATAAAATACAGCGCCTGCGAGGTGCGCTACTGGATCGATCTTTCCATCGAGAGCGTGCGGATGCTGGTGACCGGAAAAGCGGGGATCAAAGACCTGTCCGGTCCGGTGGGCGTCGTCAGCATGATTGGGGAAACCTATACCGAGAGCGCGAAGGTCAGCATGATGGCTGTCGTAGTGAATATGCTCAATATGGCGATCTTCCTGTCGGCAACGCTCGGCGTGATGAATCTTCTGCCGCTCCCGGCGCTGGACGGCGGTCGTCTGGTGTTCCTGATCCTGGAGGCGATCCGCGGCAGGCGGATCAATCCGGACAAAGAGGCGATGGTGCATTTTGTTGGGCTGATGGCGCTGATGGTGCTGATGGTCGTCGTGATGTATAATGACGTGACAAGACTATTATAGGATGTTTTGCGGCATGTCGCGGATGAATCTTTTCATCAGCGGCAGGACTGTGAATACGGCGGTGCAGATAAGCATAAGAAGGGCAGGTTCTCCGGATAGGAGCCTGCCTTTTTCCCTTGCGGGAGAAACATAATTCTGCGGGGATTCCCGGAACGTGCGGAGCATGATTTTACGGGTAAAGTTCTGCGATTCTTGTAACGGCAACGTAGATATCCTGGATACGGTACCAGGTGCGCCGTCCGACAATGCCGTCCTGCGTCAGATTAAAGACGCTCTGAAACACCTTCACGGCATTTTCGGTCGCCGGTCCATAGATGCCGTCCACGCTGATCTTTGGAATCAGCGGATAATTGTTGGAAATCGCGTTGAGCTGCTCCTGGATCTGGCGCACGGCGTCCCCGGAGGAACCGATGCGCAGAGCGTAGCCCGGATAGGAGGAAGGAACGCCGGCGACTTCCTCTGCCGCATTAATATAAATAGAGTCGCCGTAGTAGTAGCGGAGGATCTCAATGGAGGAGTATCCCTGATCGGCAAGATTCTTCGAACCCCATTGACTCATCCAGTTTGGACAGGTAACCCGGTTTCCGTCACAATACTGCGTCAGGATCGGCTGCTTTACATTCGGGCGCGAGAGGTAGGCGTCAAAAATTTCGTCCACCACCTCAGAAATGCTCTCAAAAATATTTCGTCCGTAAATCCATTTGTGGTCGAAGGCGGTGGAGGAGGTGATGGTAAAGTTAAAGCCCTTGTTGCGGTACCACTCCGTGTAAACACGGTTCAGCGTAAACGACATGATCGCGAGAATATTTGCCTGCAGCGCCGCGCGCGGCCAGGTAGAATAAATTTCGCTGGAGGCGACGTTCTTGATGTAATCCCGGTAACGCACATAATAATCTGTTGCAGTGGTGTCGCGCGGGGAGCCGTCGTGCACGACGACAAATTCCGGGACGACCACGCGGGAGAGGACAATTTCACCTGTCTGACTGACAGGCTTTACCTCCGCCTCGGCGATCTTGGGCGGATAGTTTCCGTAAAGCGTATGCGCCGGGATGACGACCACGTCCGGCGTTTCGCGTTCCTCAATCGGGCGCAGTCGGATTGTCTGCAGGGAGAGCTGCCCGGAGAGGATTTCAGAACCGGAGACGGTGATTGTTTCAAAGCCCTCCGCCGATACGGAAAACGTATACTCGGAGTAGGGCTGCTGCTCGCCGGGCGACAGGCTGTACTCCAGCGGTGGCGCCTCCAGGGCGACGGTATCCGTGCGCCCGGTGCTGTCGGTGCGCACCTCTTCGATCACGCTTTCAGGATCGCCGGAGTAGGAAATGTCGACCACGGCATTCTCTACAGGCGTATTTCGCAGAGCAGATTCCACGTTAATGCGCAGCAGGCCGGTATCCGTTGACTGCTGCATCGTTCTCATGCGAGAATAGGACATAATGACCTCACACAGAAGTTGTTATGATTATTATATGAAGATGCGGGGAATCTGTGAAAAAACGAAAGAGAATACCCTGGAGAGAAAAGCTTTAAAGCTTATAAGCAACAAGAGCAATTTTCTCGCCGGTTTCTTCTGCAATATCCTGTTCCAGATTTGTAATTTTCTGGCAGCAGGATTGGGTGAGATTGGCATAGATATCTTCCCTTTCCAGTTCTCTTGCCATGTGCTCAGCAGCAGACTTGCAGGAAAGGGGAAGATCAGTAATAGTTGAATGAATATCAGACATAGTCAATACCTCCTTTGCAGTGTAGTATGTGTAGGATTGGAGAAAATATGAGCAGCAAATGCCTAAGTTTTATTTGAAATGCATCAGAGAATGGTATACTATAAATATGGATTTCTGAAAAGAGGGGAAAGACATGATAAAAATAGATTTAATTACAGGTTTTCTGGGTGCAGGAAAGACGACATTTATAAAAAAATATGCGAAGAGCCTGATGGACGCCGGTAATCATATCTGCATTTTGGAAAATGATTACGGGGCGGTGAATGTGGATATGATGCTTCTGCAGGAGCTGGAGGGAGATCAGTGCGAACTGGAAATGGTTGCCGGCGGCTGTGATCCTGATTGCCACAGGAGAAGATTTAAAACAAAATTGATTGCAATGGGAATGTGCGGCTATGACAGGGTGCTGATTGAACCTTCCGGAATCTTTGACGTAGATGAATTTTTCGATGTGTTATGCGAAGAACCGTTAGATAGATGGTATGAGATCGGCAATGTGATTGCGATCGTAGATGCAAGACTGGAGGAAAATCTGTCGGAAAAATCCAATTATCTGCTGGCCTCAGAAGTGGCAAATGCCGGAATGGTTATTTTTAGTAAGAGCCAGGAGGCTACAGATGAGGATCGGAAAAGAAATGCAGCACATTTAAATCGCGCTATGGAGCAGGTACGGTGCAGACGCAGATTTGGGGAGGAGGTTCTATGCAAACCGTGGGATTCTTTAACGGATGAAGACTGGAAAGCGATCTCTTCCTGTGGCTATGTACTGGAATCTTATGAAAAATCTGTGCTGGAAGATGAACACGGATATTCCTCCGTTTATTTTATGGATATACAGATGACTGTGCAGGAATTGCGATCAAGGGTAGAAAGTCTTATGGCTGCATCGGACTGTGGGAATATCGTTCGTGTGAAAGGGTTTATGACGGCAGAGGATGGAACATGGATAGAGCTGAATGCCACCCGCCAAACGATCACCATCCGGCATATTGAAAAGGGGCAGAATGTTATCATTGTTATTGGAGAAGGGCTGATAAAAGATAAAATCAGTGCCTTTTGGAAATAAATTTCATTATCCGGTTTGAGAGACGTCAAAAATCTGTGAAAAAACAGGACCTTCCTCTTGCCAAATGATTATTTTTGTGCTATCATTTTAGCAATTTGGGGTGCGGATTCGAAGGGGAAGAAACGGGCGTTGGGTTTTGTTTCTTTTTTTTTGCGCATACCGTATCATCAAACTTACTCAGGAAAGGCAGGATGGACAATGAAAGCATTTCTTATTCTGGAAGACGGAACTGTTTTTACCGGGCAGAGCATCGGGGCAAACCGTGAAGTTATCAGTGAGATCGTTTTTAACACGTCGATGACCGGTTATCTCGAAGTCCTCACCGATCCCTCTTACGCGGGACAGGCCGTGGTGATGACATATCCGCTGATCGGCAATTATGGTATCTGCACGCAGGACATGGAGTCGGACAGACCGTGGCCGGACGCATACATTGTAAGAGAATTATCTCGTATTCCCAGCAACTTCCGCTCGGAAGGAACGATTCAGGACTTTCTTTTGAAATATGATATCCCCGGAATCTCCGGAATAGACACCAGAGCATTAACGAAAATTCTTCGTGAAAAAGGTACGATGAACGGCATGATCACGACAGACGAAAGCTTCTGTCTGGAAAAGGTGCTGCCGCAGATCGCCGCTTACCGCACGGGTAAGGTGGTGGAGAAGGTGACGTGCGCGGAAAAATATGTGCTGGAGGGTGACGGTCCGAAGGTGGCGCTTCTGGATCTGGGGGCAAAGCGCAACATCGCGCGCAGCCTCAACAAGCGCGGCTGTCAGGTGACAGTATATCCGGCGCTCACGAAGGCGGAGGAGATCATCGCGGATAAGCCGGACGGCATCATGCTTTCCAACGGACCGGGCGACCCGAAGGAATGCGTTACGATTATAGAAGAAATCCGCAAATTATATCAGACGGATATTCCGATTTTTGCCATCTGTCTGGGACATCAGCTTATGGCACTGGCGAACGGCGCGGACACCTATAAAATGAAGTACGGGCACCGCGGCGGCAATCATCCGGTGAAGGATCTGAAAACAGGCAGGGTCTATATTTCCTCACAGAACCACGGCTACGTGGTGGATACAAAAAATCTGGACGCATCGGTGGCGGTTCCGGCGTTCACAAACGTCAACGACGGAACGAACGAGGGACTTGCTTATACGGGAAAGAATATCTTTACGGTGCAGTTTCATCCGGAAGCGTGTCCGGGACCGCAGGATTCCGGATACCTGTTTGACCGGTTTATGAAGATGATGGAGGTGGACAGATAATGCCGAAGAATCCGGAAATCCAAAAGGTACTTGTGATCGGTTCGGGACCGATCGTGATCGGGCAGGCGGCGGAGTTTGACTATGCGGGCACGCAGGCGTGCCGCTCGCTGAAGGAGGAGGGCATTGAGGTCGTCCTTCTGAATTCAAACCCGGCGACCATTATGACAGATAAAGACATTGCTGACCGCGTGTACATTGAGCCGCTGACGGTGGAAGTGGTGGAGCAGCTTATATTAAAAGAAAAGCCGGACAGCGTGCTGCCGACGCTTGGCGGACAGGCGGGCTTAAATCTCGCTATGGAGCTGGAGGAGCGCGGCTTTTTAAAGGAAAACAATGTGCGGCTTATCGGCACCACTGCGGAGACGATAAAAAAGGCGGAGGACCGCCAGGAATTTAAAAACACGATGGAGAAAATCGGGGAGCCGATTGCAGCTTCAAAAGTCGTGGAAACGATAGAAGAGGGCGTTGCGTTTACAAACACCATCGGCTATCCGGTGGTGCTGCGCCCGGCGTACACGCTCGGCGGAAGCGGCGGCGGCATTGCGCACAATTATGAGGAGTTGACGGAAATCCTGGCGAACGGGCTGCGACTGTCCCGCGTAGGGCAGGTGTTGGTGGAGCGCTGCATTGCCGGATGGAAGGAAATCGAGTACGAGGTGATGCGCGACAGCGCTGGAAACTGCATTACCGTCTGCAACATGGAAAATATTGATCCGGTCGGCGTGCACACCGGCGACAGCATCGTGGTAGCACCGTCCCAGACGCTCGGCGACAAGGAATATCAGATGCTGCGTACCTCGGCGCTGAATATCATCAGCGAGCTGAACATCACCGGCGGCTGCAACGTGCAGTATGCCCTGAATCCGGACAGTTTTGAATACTGTGTGATCGAGGTAAATCCCCGTGTGAGCCGTTCTTCAGCGCTCGCCTCCAAGGCGACCGGCTATCCGATCGCAAAGGTGGCGGCGAAAATTGCCCTTGGCTACACGCTGGATGAGATTAAAAATGCTATCACGGGGAAAACTTACGCCAGCTTTGAGCCGATGCTGGACTACTGTGTGGTGAAGATTCCGCGTCTGCCGTTCGATAAATTCATCAGTGCGAAGCGTACCCTGACCACACAGATGAAGGCGACCGGCGAGGTAATGAGCATCTGCGACAACTTTGAAGGCGCGATGATGAAGGCGATCCGCTCGTTGGAGCAGCATGTGGACAGCCTGCTTTCTTACGATTTTTCGCATCTGGACGACGACCAGCTTATGAAGCAGCTCGCGCTGGTGGACGACCGCCGCATCTGGGTGATCGCGGAAGCGCTGCGCCGCGGCGTTTCCTATGAGACGATTCATGAGATCACGAAAATTGACATCTGGTTTATTGATAAGCTTGCGATCCTTGTGGAGATGGAGCAGGCTCTGAAGACGCAGGAGCTGACCGTGGAGCTTTTGAAAGAGGCGAAGCGCATCGAGTTCCCGGATAACGTGATTGCCCGTCTGACCGGAAAGAGCGAAGAAGAAATCAAAAATATGCGCTATGAGAACGGCATTACGGCGGCGTACAAGATGGTAGATACCTGTGCGGCGGAGTTTGAGGCAACCACGCCGTACTATTATTCCGTGTTTGGAAGTGAAAATGAAGCGCAGGAGACTCATGACCGCAAAAAGGTGCTGGTGCTTGGCTCCGGTCCTATCCGCATCGGGCAGGGAATTGAATTTGATTTCTGCTCTGTGCACTGCACCTGGGCGTTTGCGAAGGAAGGCTACGAAACAATTATTATCAATAACAACCCGGAGACGGTCAGCACCGACTTCGATATCGCGGACAAGCTATATTTTGAGCCGCTGACGCCGGAGGATGTGGAGAATATCGTCCGCCTGGAAAAGCCGGACGGTGCCGTGGTACAGTTTGGCGGACAGACCGCTATCAAGCTGACGGAAAGCCTTATGAAAATGGGTGTGCCGATTCTGGGAACCTCCGCGGAAAACGTGGACGCTGCCGAGGACCGCGAGCTGTTTGACGGCATTCTGGAGAAATGCGGCATTCCGCGTCCGGCAGGTCACACAGTATTTACTGCTGAGGAAGCGAAGAAGGCGGCAAACGAGCTCGGCTATCCGGTGCTTGTGCGTCCGTCCTACGTGCTCGGCGGACAGGGAATGCAGATCGCGATCAGCGATGAGGATGTGGATGAATTTATCGGCATCATCAACCGCATCGCGCAGGAGCATCCGATTCTGGTCGATAAATATCTGGTCGGAAAGGAGATCGAGGTCGACGCAGTATGCGACGGAACGGATATCCTGATCCCGGGCATTATGGAGCATATTGAGCGCGCCGGCATCCACTCCGGGGACAGTATTTCCGTTTACCCGGCGCAGAGCATCGGCGCTAAGGTAAAGGCGACTATTGAGGATTACACACGAAAGCTTGCGCAGTCGCTGCACGTCATTGGTCTGATCAATATTCAGTTTATCGTCTGCGGCGAAGAGGTGTATGTGATCGAGGTAAATCCGCGCTCCAGCCGTACTGTGCCGTACATCAGCAAGGTGACGGGCATTCCGATCGTACCGCTGGCGACGAAGGTGATCCTGGGCGCGAAAATCCGCGAGCTTGGCTATGAGCCGGGACTGCAGCCGGAGGCGGATTACTTCGCCATCAAGATGCCGGTATTCTCCTTCGAGAAGATCCGCGGTGCTGACATCAGCCTCGGACCGGAGATGAAATCCACCGGCGAGTGTCTTGGCATTGCCAAAACCTTCAACGAAGCGCTCTACAAGGCGTTCCTTGGCGCTGGCATCAACCTGCCGAAGCATAAGAACATGATCATGACGGTGCGTGATGAGGACAAGGAGGAGGCAGCAAAGCTGGCAAAGCGTTTCGAGGCGCTCGGCTACAATATTTTTGCCACTAAGGGCACGGCAAAAGCGTTGATGGAGGCGGACGTGCAGGTGCGAATGACGCGTAAGGTGGAGCAGGAGTCGCCCAATATCCTCGACCTGATTCTCGGACATAAGATCGACCTGGTCATCGACACCCCTTCCCAGGGTATCGAGCACTCAAAGGACGGCTTTATCATCCGCCGCAACGCCATCGAGACAGGCGTCAATGTGTTGACGGCAATGGACACGGCGGGCGCGCTGATCTCCAGTCTGGAGAATACCGATAAGAACAAGCTGACGCTGATTGATATCGCGAAGATATAGCCGTCGCAGGCAGGCGGTCTGTAGATGTAATGCGTAAGCTGTTACACAGAATGTAATAAATTTCCGCTTGCGCTTTTTGAAAAAGTGGCGTATGGTAGAAAAGGAGCTGATTTGCAGCAGGGCTTTGCGTCGGATAGACAGCGACGTAAGGGGATTCCGCATGGCGGCGCTGCATTTGTGTGAGAGGGGCCCGTCGGGGCAAGAGGAGAAATGCATGAGAAAAAAATCACATATTTCGCTGGCAAAGTTTCTGGTATCACAGATGGGAGCAGATAAGCTGCAGCAGCACAGAAAGGCATTTTATCTTGGCTCCATCCTTCCGGATTGCAAGCCTTCCTTTCTGACAGAACGGCACGAATTTTACGGAACCTTTGACAAGGTTTCCGACAATATAAGAAGTCTGCTGAAAATGGATTACACTGATGCGCAGGATGGCATGGCGTTCTGGCGGCATCTGGGAGAGATCATCCATTATATTGCCGATTACTTTACCTTTCCGCATAACCGGACCTACGCCGGGACAATCCGCCAGCATTGCGCATATGAAAAGGAAATGCGCGATTATCTGCGGGAATATATTGACAGCGGCAGAGCAGCGCTGCAGATGGTCGGAGAAAAGGTGTTTGAGAATGTGGAAGCGCTTCTGGAATATATCCGGAAAAAACACGAGGAATACACCAGAGGACGTCATACGATTGAAACAGATGTGCGCTATATCGTACAGCTCTGTCAGCAGGTAGTCCGTGCAGTCGTGCAGTTCGCGGGCGCCGGGGCGATGGAGTTGCTGGCGGCATAATTGATGAAATGAAA
>UMDR01039842.1_pt1 | contig 36070 bp, 44 predicted proteins | sample 1964541 | NCBI WGS metagenome assembly UMDR01 (sample SAMEA4835999, study PRJEB28245) | human gut metagenome | biome: gut microbiome; material: fecal sample | place: Denmark | collected 2008 | reverse complement strand
GCTCTATAATAATAGGAACGGAGGGGCTTAGGCAGGTTGTTCGCCCCTCTTCCCTTATCGCCGTCCTACGCTTTTTGCATTTCCGTCGGACGGCTTTTCTTTTTTACCTTTTTACCTTTTTACGTTTTTGCTAAATATGTAAGCATCTCAATGATTTCCTTATCCGTCCAACCTTTTGTGGTCAGATACTCGATTATCCGTTCGAGCGTCTTGTCTTGCATTTCTTCGTCCATTCCTTTACCTGCCTTTTTATATTAGTTAGCCATTTCGTCTAACTTAATCATATTTTATCACACATTTTGTCTATTGTCAACTATTTTTAGCCATTTTGTTGAATTTATTTGCACTTTATGTTAAAATGTTTTAAGGTGAAATATCATGAAAACTTTGAAACCATTAAGAAAAGCACTGAAACAAACACAAACGGATATAGCTAAATATTTAGGTATTACTGTATCTGCTTACGGCAATTACGAATTAGGGCAACGCGAACCCGATATAGCCACACTCAACAAGCTTGCCGACTATTTCGACGTTTCCGTTGATTATCTATTAGGCAGGACTGAAATCCCCAATGCTTACGAAAATATTGTTAATACGCATATAAAAAATAAGTCTGCCGATTTTATTTCGACAGACTTACCCACTGCTATAGCTGAAAGAATGCGCTCTCATAATTTATCTTTAGAAAAATTTAAAAATTTAACTCCTCAGCAAACTGACGATTTACTTAATATTATCGAGATATTTCTCAATAATCTCAAGTAGCTTTTCTCCATCCTCGTACTCTAAGTCTTCCAACAATGCCGCAATAAAATAATAGAGAAAATCCATTTTTCCTCCTTTTATACTTTATTCACTTTAATAGCTATCGAGGTGTATTTACATTATACAATATATTTCGTCAAATTCCAACTGATAGAGTAAAATTTTTACATTTTTTTCTTGCAATTTTATCAAAAATTTTATATTGAATCAAAAATTGAATACTTTATACGATTTTTAAAAATTTATTAAAAGTACCCTATCTAGCAATTATAAAAAATAATTTTATTTAAAAAGAAAAAACTCTCTTGGTAAGTCATCTATTTGTTTAGAAAAATTTAAAACAAAAATAACCCACTTCGGGGGTGTTAAGGATAAATTAAATGTTTAGTGACAAGCGAAGATACAGACTTTATATAGACGAAAGCGGAAATTCTGATTTAGGACATTGCGACAATCCCAATCATCGTTATTTAAGTTTATGCGGTGTTATTATTGAATTAGACTATGTTCAAGATTTTCTTAATGAAGATATGAATATATTTAAAACAGCATTTTTAGGAAAACCTATTGATAAACCGATAGTATTACATAGAAGCGACATAATAAACCAACGGAATCAATTTCGTGTTTTAAAAAATGATAAAATACGTTATGCTTTCAATGATGAACTAAAAAGACTACTTTCAACTTGGGATTTTTCAGTTTTAAGCGTTCTAATAGATAAAAAAGCTTTCATAGAAAAATACTTTAGTTGGCGTGAAAATCCATATCATTACTGTTTAATGGTAATGTTAGAAAGATATTGTCATTTTCTAAAATCTCATTACGGAGTAGGAGATGTTTTAATAGAATCTCGCACCAAAGAAGATGATAAATATTTATCAGATTATTATAGTCAACTATACAAACATGGAACAAACTTCATGGACGCCGATATTTTTCAAGAAGCACTAACATCAAAAGAAATTAAAATACGTAAAAAATATGAAAATATTGCAGGTTTACAAATTGCTGATTTAATTGCACTACCTATCAGAAATAGAATTCTAGAAAAATACCGTTTTCTTTCTTTTGATAAAGAAAATTATGGAAAATCAATTTTTGAAACTATAAAACCTAAAATTTATTCCGAATACAACAAAATTTGGGGATGGGGATTAAAATTCTTACCATGAAAAAAGGCTTGCAAAACGCAAGCCCGATGGACAAACCATCTGCCTCCAAGCTATTGGATTACTTGTATTATATGCGATAATTTACCGTTTGTCAACCCCTTGTTGACTTTTTTCCAAAATCTTATTAAATAATACTCTCTAAAAGAAGGTGATAATGTATGTCGATTATTAAAGCAGCTCTTTACGTCAGAGTTAGCACGATGGAACAGGTGACCGACGGATATTCCATAGGCGAGCAAAAGGATAAATTACTGCACTACGCAAGCGCGCAAGGGTATGCTGTCGTCGATACGTATTCCGACGAGGGCTTTTCCGGCAAAGATTTATTACGCCCGAATATGGAGCGAATGCTGAACGATATTCAGCACGGCAGGATAAATACCGTGCTGGTATATAAGCTTGACCGTCTTTCACGCCATGTCAAGGACGTATTAGAACTTGTCGAAACCTTTGATAAATGTAACGTAACTCTTTATTCGCTTTCGGAAAACTTCGATCTAGCCTCTCCTTTCGGCCGCGCGGCATTAAAAATGATGGCTACTTTTGCCGAACTTGAGCGTGAAACTATTGTAGAGCGCATGGAAATGGGCAAAATCGCAAGGGCCAAAGAAGGCAAATATACGTGTCCCGGGACGCGCTGCCCTTTCGGATACCGGCACGATAAGAAAAACGACCGTCTCCTCATTGAAGAATCCGAAGCCGAGATTATACGCAAGATATTCGATTTATACGTTAATCACGGTTATACCTTCAGAAAGCTATACGATTATTGCCGCGAAGCCTATCCGGACGTTAAATATTTCAACAATCAAATGTGCTGCAAGCCTATAATCGAAAGGCCGCTGTACGCCGGCTATTTCCGTTACCGCGGCGGAGAACTCACAAAAGGGACTAATTTCGAAGCGATTATTTCTTACGAGCTTTTTCTCCAGGCGCAGGCGCAAGTTGACAGAAACCGTACTAAACGGCTTTCGGACAGCTCGCCCTATCTTTTAACCGGACTTCTGATTTGCGGAAGGTGCGGAAACCGATACGTCGGCAAAATGTATGAGCGTTACACTAAAAAGCCGGACGGTACGCACACCAAGCATTACCGTTACCGGGATTACGGTTGCGCGGCCAGACTTAAGCGCGATAAAAATTATCACCCGGCAAAATGCGACAATGATATTTACCGCGCCGAGGAGCTGGAAAAAATCGTCGAGGATTACGTACTCAATCTGAATATTGACGATTACAACAAAGCCGACTTCTCCCCCGGCCTCATAGATAAAATGATGAGCGAAATAGGCGCGATAAAACGCTCGCAAAGCAAACTGCTTGACCTGTATCTTTCCGGCGATATCGACAAGGATACTTTTCTTATAAGAAAAATCGAATACGATTCTAAAATTGCGGAGCTGCAAAATCTGATAGAAAAAGAAACTGAATCCGTACAGTCCGCGCCGACTAACGCCGAAGCGATTAAAAAGTCTATTGCAGAATACAGTATGCTCAACCGGCGGCAAAAGCGCACGTTGCTAGAATATCTTATCAAAAATATCATAGTTGACGGCAGCAGAATCACAGTAAATTTACGGCTCAAAAAATAATTCAACCTAAAAAAAGAGGCTTTTTTATAATAAAAACCTCTTTTTTTCTTGACAAATATATTTAACGGCTCTAAAATAGAGGTGAAGCTCAGAAAAATTGAATAGTCCATTGGCGCAATAATGAAGTAACGCTATAAATGTTAACTTCAATAGGGCGATAAAATATTATATCGGAAACATAAGCTCAATATCGAAATCCAGGCCGTTTTCCTCGGCCGAATCCCAGCAAGCTATAAGCTCAAGACACTCTACATAAGCGGTTTTCTCTCCGTAAATAAAATCGGTATCAACGACTTCTGAATCGTACAGTTCGCGCAAATGACTTTTAACCGTTTCGATAACGTACTTCAATGCTTCTTCAGCTTTCATCTTTTGCATAATTCAATCCCCCACTGTATGTGCTGAATAAATTATATCTTATTTATATATCAGGATTTTCGCCCACTAAGGGCCTAATCAAATATTTTTTACAAAGGAAGTTGAAAAATGAAACACTATCAAAAGGTTAAACCGACGGAAAGACTGATTTTAAAAGCCCTTGTCGCTAAAGAAGATAATCCCGAAATAACCGAAGCATTCAGCAGGGCTCTGGACTTTTTCGACAGCTACGACAAGGTCGAACACACGGCGCACGCGGAGGTCATGCGAAAAATTTATCTGAATAATAACTGTTATAAATACTCCGACAGCACGCACGGACTGCCGAGAAAAACCGGCGTACCAAGCAGAACGCTCTGCCGATACAGAAAAAAATACCTGTCGTATCTTTACATGTTTTATTGCCGCCTGACCGGCAACGAATACACCGACAACATTACGAGCTTTTTTATACTGTTAAAACAAAAATTCAGTAAACAAAAACACGGAGGAAAAACACAATGAACAACGAAACGGATATAATCAAACAAGAGCTGCGATATGCTATAATAAACAAGCGCGCCGAGCTCGATATTCCGCAAACAAAAATGGCCGAGCTTTTGGGAATTTCGCCGAGATGCTACGTTGATATCGAGCACGGTATCAGCATACCGCGCACGCAAACTTTAATTAAATTCATGTGCCTGTTTAAGGACGACGCAATGAGGCTAATTGACAAAATTATTTTCAAAGTGAACTAAAAAGAATATTAAAAATAAAAGCCTACGGAATTACTCCGTAGGTCTTTTTATTTTACGCTACAAAACTTAACAAATTCTCACGAATTGAATTATCTAAAGCCGCTTCGTTAAAATAACCGGCAACCTTGTTTTTCCCGATATCTCCCAATTTATAACCGGCAAGGAGCATTAAAAGATATTTATGCAACGACGACAACGGCAATCCGTCAACATACGTTTCTACTTTTTTCTTACGGCTGCCGTTAATAGTATTTCCGTTGCTGTCCGTATCGGCTGTAAGCGAAGATATGTGCGCTAAATATATAAAAATCCTATCGTCGTTAATCATATTACATATCGTTTGCTTCCTGTCCAGCTCTGCCCCGAACGCTTTATTCATTGCCAACGCATAATAGTAATCATACATTTTTACTGCCGCTTTTTCCTTTTCGTCATCTGTAAGCTGTCTATATGCGAAACCCTGCGTTAGTTTAGCAACGCGTTTGTCGTAATCGATTGAATTCAATATCTCATCCAAAACATCAAGGCCTTTTACCGCCGATTTTTGCGTCTGACTTATTAAAACCGAAACAGCTTCGCTTTGCGCGGATTTATCCTGCTGAGATAAGTCCGAATTTTCTATTTCCCTACGCTTAGCGTACATATCGCTGACTTCGCCGGCAATATCGTTTAAATATCTGTACTTAAAAGCCGCGTTTCTGTCGCCGTCGTTTTTGGCATAAGTAATCTCGTCAAGTTTGTCGTAAAACTCGCCGGAATACCTGTTAGACACAGCCGTATTGACGGTAAAATTACTCGCAATCAAGCCCCTTTCTCTTTTAGCGGTTGTCATAGGTAAAACGATGTCTCCGATAACGCCCGAATACTGATCGATAATATAATGAATCTTCTTGGGCGAATAATTTAAAGCCTTTCCCAAAGCTTTAGCTATTTCGCTTGTGCTTTCGTCATAACGATTTTCCGGCGATAAATTCTGTAGTCCCCGGCCTTCGATAACTCCGCCGTACCAAGTAGTATTTGTCGCGGCGTCCGTCAAAGGAGAAAATATTGTCCTTGTAAAATTATCAACCGGTGAAACCGCGCTTGCAGCCGATTCCAGGTATCCGTCCCAAGCGTTAGCGTTTCCTTTTGCGCTTTCCTTTCCTCTGAGATACAGAGAACCAAATACGGATAAAACCCTGCCCTTAGGCAGTTTAAGAAATTGCCCGTCGCCGATATTGAATAAATAATAATTTTCCTTATCGCGTAAAGAAACCGCTTTATAATCCTCATCGTCGCCGTTTAACAGATCGTTAAGCGCCGTAAGTCCTATACCTAAAAGCAGGCTTCTGACAATAAGCTGAATCCATTGAGAAACGTTCTTTTTGCCGAATACAGTGCGCACAAGCTTGCTCCAGCCCTGAATCGATGGATTAAGAAACGGCATAACGGTCCTGTTAAGCATTTTAGCCGTTTTACCGCCGCGTCCGAAATTGGTGGTCACGTCGGCACTGTCCAACAGCGACTGCTCGACGCTAAGGCCTTTTTGCCGCGACAGCATATACTCCGCAAGCCTCGGAGCCTGCTCGATAAACATATTGGCATATTCCAGCTTATTAAGCGCACGCTCAGCCAAACTCTTTAAACCGGTCCCGCCGCGCTTTATGCCCGTATTATAATCAAACAAACCGCTGGACAAGCCCCCGGCAGCAAGATATTCGTTCCACATTTCCCCTTTAGTCGCAATCTGCTTATAAGCCTTAGCCAAAGACGGCAGAAACCTGCGGATACCGTGCTTTGTATAAAATAACGAGTCCTGAAGATCTCGAAAAAAGTTGCGAACCAAAAAAAACGGATTAGCCGACGTAACAAGTTTTTTGAACATCGTATTGCCTTTAGCCACAACCTCGATCAACTTATCGCGGTAAACGGTATTGGGCGCAAAATCCTCAAAGCCTGCAAAAACTTCCGGCGTAACGTCAAGCGTAATTCTATTTCCGTCCTTATAAAACGAAATCTGATTATTCATATCCCGCATAGTTGAATAATCAACGTCAAGCGTGTTATAAAGCTCGGCTTTAACGGGCGCGGTCAAGCGCAGTTTTTCAGTAACTTTATTTACGCGCTCAACACCGGCCACGCGCATATCGGAATAATTCTGTCTGCTCTCAAGCGCGTCGTAAAGACTGTTTTTTAATTGATTGATTCGTCCGGCTCTTACTACCTCCATTGTCTGACGCGCCATAATAACGTCTATGGGCATAATGTCCAGAGTAGAACCCTTTGCCGTCTTAAGCGTACTTTTTACCGCAAGATTGTATTTTCCGCTTAATCCGCCGATACCGGAGCTACCGCCTTCACGGAAAGTAGGCACGTAATGCGGATACAGTTTACGGCAGGCCGCCGCAGCTTCTGCGGTAATCAATCCCGTATCAACCCTGTACTGCAGCAGATTATCGTTGTATTTCCACACCTTAGCGGCAAGCGTCTTAAATTCCGGATATTTGATCTCTCTTTGAACGGCAAGCTGCAAAGCCTCGGCCGCGGTTAAATCTCCCAAAACCGTTTTATCAACTTTGATTCTATCCGCATGATGCTTAAGCAGCAAATAGGTATAAAATTCTTTAACGTATTCCTCACCCTTCTTATACACCGGCGAAAATATTTTTTTAAGTCCGTCGCCGACGCGTTTACCGGAAATATCCGCTTGATTTTCGTCCAGCATACTGTTAGCAGCGTTATATGCGGCGCGGACATAATTAGTCTTTGCGTCTATATCCTCAATGCCCAATTTTTTTCCGGCTTTGACAATACCCGTCTGCGCGTCCGAAAAATTTATCTGAAAATTTGTCCAAGTGTCCTTTGCCATTTCGCCATAAGACAGTTTATCGATCTTAACCTTTGTCAGGACCTCGCTGTATTTCCCCGGTTTTTGGGTTACAGACATTCCGTTGCCATAAGTTGTTATTTCGTTTTTTAACGAATTTCTTTCATCTCCGCCTTTTTCACGTAAACTGTTGACTTTTTCAGTTGGCTTCTCAAGCGAATAAATCAGATCTGCAGTCTCTCCAGCGCTTCCAGTACCTCTTTCTCCGTTTTGGACTTGCGAATCAGTTCCGCCACCCGCTCGGCTTCCTTCTCGTTGTTCGCGGCGTTGAAAAGTTTCTGCATTGTAGATTTCGAGTATCCCGTCCCAGTAACTATCGCTAATAATTCCTTTGCTTTCATAAATCTTACTCCTAACTAAATCTATATCTGTCTCATTATCCAGTTTGATGCGTATAATTCGCGTAATTTTGGGGTTTTGATATGTTCCTTTGGCAAACACCAGCACATTGTTTATACCGAAGCGGTCGCTATGCATGTCGTTCACCGGAATTATGTACTCTCCGGCCGCTGTCTTATTCCGTCGGATTTCCGCAGTCAGGTTGTTCAGTTTGCTATTAAAGTCGCTGTACTCTCGATTGCTCAATACGTCGTTCGCCCTAACCCAGCCGTAATCATTATATTGCTTTTCAGTATAACTGTCTATCTTTTTTAACGAGAATCGGTTATCTAAATTATTTTTATCGAAACTATTGACTTTTGCTTCACTCATGCGTATAATAATATCAGAGTCGTAGGTTGTAAGGGCTTGCGGGAATTGGACCCGTATTGTATCGTACAATTTACGGCTTTTTTCTTTATTCCAATATAACAGATTTTCTTGATTTATGTGTTTCAATATAAATGAAGCAAAGCCATCTTTCCCGTAAAAACTAGTAACAAAATTACTCTTAATATCTATACCTAAATACATTCCGCTTCCGTCAGCCCTAACTGCCACCACTACAGGACGTCCTTTGTCGTCAAGCATATCCGTTACCACGACAATACTCCGCGAGTCCGTCAAACTGTCAATGAGCATTACAGGATTCTGCAAGCGAATAGGCAACTGCTTTATTTTTTCTCGGCTTATTCCATGATAATTACCCTTACCAACCGTTTCTTCAGGTGTATTTATATCTCTTAAATGTTTTTGAGTTATCAGCATCGGCAAATCATCAAAACCAGCTTTTATTATCCACTCCGGCGTATGCTCACTTACCAAAACAGAATCGCCTTTAGGTAATTTTCTATCCAGCGCGCCGTCCACCTGCTCGGCAAACGGTTTCAATGAATAGCGCAATTCAGAATTTTTTTCAATATTTTTTGATTTTTCTGTTGACTTTTCAGTTTTTTCGCGTATACTAATATTAGAGTCGGTAATTCTTAATGGAGCGGGCAATTGCAGCCCGTGGCGTGTTAAGAGTTCGCCGACTTTTTCTTTATTCGAATTTACGTATAATATCCCGTCGTTGTCCGCGGCATATTCAAGCAAGCCTTTTACATTACGACCGTATGCGCTGGCCACAAAGTTGGTCTTTACCGTTACCGGCTTGTCTAAGTCTATATCCAGATACACGCCGTCCTGATTTACCCATACGGGAACTATGAGTTCGCCCTTATCCGTCACGATCTCCGTAATAGCCACGACACTCTCATTGGGATTGGTTTTGGATTTCAGTATAAACAGCGGATTCTGTATGGCCTCCGGAATCTGCTTGATGAGTTCCACGCTCATCTCCATATGCTTTTCCAGAATCTCCTTTACTTTGGAATTACGCATAAGCATAGGAGTTTTAGGAAACCCGAGCTTAACAAACACATCCGGCGTTTCTGATACATATAAGTCCAAGTTTGCAGAGCGCTTTCCCGCAAGCACGTCGTCCACCTGCTCGGCAAACGGTTTCAATGAATAACGCAATTCAGAATTTTTTTCAATATTTTTTGATTTTTCTGTTGACTTTTCAGTTTTTTCGCGTATACTAGTAGTAGATGGCGTCGCGCGTTCAAAGGGGTTCGCTCCTTCTGCGGCGTCTATCTTTTTGCCATTTTGTTCAGTTACAGTAAATTTTGTAGGTTTAAAATCAACCACGTCGTACAATATCATATTGCTGCCCGTAAAGCCGACTATCACATTTGCCGCGTACTGATTACCAGCGATATCCAACAGAACGTTGCCACGCGCAAATTCCTTAATATTGTCGTTTCGAGTGTGCTTTAACCCTTCGTTTACGTAACTATCCGAAGCAAGCACAATCTCATCTAAATGCCCGCTTGATTTCATTTTATCAATAAATATAGTATTTTTTGTAATATTTCCTTTCAGATATTGCGCATTTTTTGAATTTATATATTCATTTCTTGTTATTGCATTTACTTTTATCAACCTCCCACCTGCTATCGGGATTCCGTTGCTAAATTTTTTCATAGTGTCATATACGGTTTTCAATCTGTCTTTTTTAGACACTCCATCTAAAATATTATCCTTAATTAAGACAGCTTTTCTACCTGCGTTGATGTTAACAATACTATATCTTGCTTCTTCCCCCACCTCATTTGACTTGGTTTCAGAATTTTTTTCAATATTTTTTGATTTTTCTATTGACTTTTCAGCTCTTTCGCGTATACTAGTATTAGAGACAGTTTTTATCCTCGGTAGCGTTTCGGACGTTCTGTTCAGGGTTTCGGCATTGGGCGACTGAGAAGTAGACTGCTTTTCATTAGACCTTTCGTTAAAAATTGCCAACGATTCATGCAGTTGGTGATTAACTTGCGGAAGGTCTTTTTTTATGTACTCGACGCGCTCGGCGCGCTTCTGCAAAAGGTTGCGCACATAATTGTCTTTTGCAGAGAAAGCCGATACAACAAGATTGTACTTGCTGTACTTGGAATTGATGTCTTTGACGGTATTTAGCTCAATGGAGATTATGCCGCTGCTGCCCTTGTCGGTTTTCATTTCCGCAAGGATATTCAGCCGTCCGTTATCCATACGCACAATAGCGTCAGGATCGGAGATGAGCTGCGGCAACTGCGTCGTAATTTCCGCACCGAGATCATGATAATTCCCGTCAAGCGCACCGTCGGCGCGAGAGGCGAGATAAAGCGCGTCAAAGCGTATAATCACCTCCAAATCTTGCGCACCCTCCACGTTGTTGAGAATAACGTCGGGAGTGTGTTTCATTATAGAAATATACGAGTCCGCCGCCTTTGCAGCACGGGCGTCTGCGTCACTCATTGAGAGAATATCCTTCACGTTATTCTCAAAAGAACGATTGTTCATAAGAGAGAAGCGAATAGTCTCCGCCTGTCCCCTATTCGCCGCCTGTGCCTGTGCTTCCGCAGAGGCGTTTTCTGTTTCCAAATACCGCTGATTGCGCGACGTTTCCTTTGCTTTAAAAGCGTTATCCATTGCAGTAATGCTTACGCCTCCGGTAGGATTATCCAAAGCTTTGGCAAGCTGTCTTTCCGCTTTTTTATAAAAGGCAATATTACTCCTGTCCCCGCCTTTAGAGACGAGGATTTTTATTTTATCCCTTACCCAGTCCAAAATCCGCTGTACGATATTCCTGTCGCGGTTTATAAGCCGCCGCAAAACAGCCTCGTCGGTGAGCATTTCCTTTGCGGCAAAATCCGCCACTATTTCCGTCTGCACTATGTACTGCAGGGTTTCAGGCGCAACGCCGTCATGCGCCGCCGAATAGTTTTGAATATATCTATCAATGTTATATTTATTTTTCAGAGCTTCGCTGGAATTGATTTCCTTTAACACCGTATTGGCAAAACGCTCGTATTGCCTGCTACCCTCCAGGGTATGCACAAGCTCGTGCGAAGCGACATAGGAGCGCACGTCTCCGGCATCGGCTTTACCCGACAAATAAGTTATACCGCTTTCACGGTCGTAAAAACCGTTAACGCCGTCGCTTAAACCGTCCGTGATAACATACTGTCCGTTGCCGTCGGATAACAGCGTAACGTCCTTAACCGCTTGCGCTATATCCGGACGGATAGCGTTGGCGGTAGGCTTGTATTTTAGTTTATCTTTATCGATATTAGCGATATTTTCGCTGTATGCCTGAGCGTTGTATCCTTGCGACACGATACTGTTTTCAGATGCCGACTTTATACCGCCGTCGGCATTGAAATAATTTTCAAGTCCGTTGCGGGAAATAAATTCGCTTCTTTGCGCCGAATCCATTTTACGCAGATTGTCGGATAGCTTTTCACGCAAAGCGGTATTATCCAGAACCTTTCCGCCCTTTACGGCGGCCTGTGCGTTTTGTCCTTCGACGCGCTTAAATTCCGAAGCGTTTTCAATAGCGTTGAGATTATTAAAACCTTTTGCCTGTATAGCTCTGCCCGCTCTGTCCGCGCTGCCCAATACCGATCCGACCGTTCCGCCGACTAAAAAAGTATGCGGAAGCTGCTCGGGCAGATCGCCGTACTGCCGCTTTACCTCCTCCCAGCTGTTGACGCCCGTTATTCCTCTTAACGCCGGATCGATTATATCGCTGGCGACTTCCTCCAAGCCCTCGCCGACAAAGTTAGCGGCCAATTTTCCCGCCGTGCTTTTTGCGATTTGTTTTCCAAACATTTTGCCGGTGGCTTTGCCTAAAAGCTTGCCCGTGCCGCCGCTAATCTTTTCTACCAAACCTTCCACAAGTCCGCTTCCCGTGCCGTACAGCCATTCATTGCCGCTCAGTCCCTCATTCTGTTTAGCTGCGTCCGACACGCTCTGTCCCGCCGCGCTCGTCATAAACATACCGGTAGACAGCGCAGGGCCGATACCGGGTATTGCCGCTGCGCCTATACTCGGCAGCATACCGCCTACGCCGCTTGCCACGTCGCCCACAAACTGCATTACGCCGTCAGGATTATACCATTCATTAGCATGATCGTAGTTAATCCAATCGTTGCGCATCTGCTCGTCCGCCCACTCATCCTGCCCGAACAATTCGGCTACGCCGCCTACAACATAATCGCTGATTCCTTCCAAAGAACGCACCAAACCTAAGCCCAACTGCTCAATAGCATATCCCAAGCCGCCCCAGAAACCGCCTTTATTGGTTTCCTCCTCTGTCTTTTCGGCAACATTCTGCGTAATATTCTGATTTACGTCGTAAGCAGGCGTATAAGACTCAAATTCCGGCGTATTTTGAATGTAATTGCTTTCCGCGTTAATTTCCTCGTCGCGCGTCTTTAAACTCTTATCTCGGGCATATTTACGCTCCGCAAGTTTACGGTGATAATTTTCGACAGGATTCGACTTGTTTTTATTGAGATTATATATCATTATATTATCCTCACAATTGATTTATTAAAAAATTATGTTATAATAAGTAAAAAACTACATAAAAGGAAGGAAACTAATATGGAAAAGAAAATGAGATTTATTAACTTTTTATTTCTTGTTATGCTAATTGCTCTGTGCGGTTTACTTGGCGCTTGTTCAGATACGCCGCCCGATACACCAGATGATATCACCCAGAATGATACAGCAGATATCAATACCGATAATTTCAACGCGCAGCAAGAACAAACTTTAATTGAAATAGACACAAGATTAAACGACGTAAAATTACTTATTTCAACAAACGGAATGACAATGCCGACCTCAACGCTCAAAAATCTTAATTCTGCTAAAGAAAATGCTCATTTATTGATTTACGATAAAGCTAAGACAAAAGATGATTTAACTAATATATTACAATGGGCAAGTTTATCGTTTTTACAAGAATATTATAATTGCGCTTTAAAACATTACGCAATTTTATACAACAATCTTATACAACTAAAAGATGATTTTGAAGCAGAGCGACAAGCTATTGATAATAAAATTAGCGAGAACTATAGCAATTACATTATTGAACAACGTTATTTAGCCGAAGAATTGGCTAGACAGGGATTAGATATAAATTCCGGGTACGGCGCTCAAAGAAAAAAAGAATTATATCAAAGTTATCAAAAGAAAAACAGCGAATTAGTAAAACAGAGCAATAAACTTGAAAGTAATTATCAAAACTATCTTAAAGACGTAAAAGCAACCGACGATCAAATTACTAAAACTGAAGAAAAACTTAAACAATGCAAACGCGACTTAGCAAAATATCAGGAAATCATAGATAAAATGTAATTTATAGCGATAAAAAGCATTGCCGCTTAATGCCGGCAACGAAAATTAAACTTTCGCCTCGTGCCAGCCGCCACGCGCATAAACATATAGTTTGCCGTTTTTTCGTTTCCACGCAAATCCACCCACGTTTTTAGTTTCACCTTCCGAGAGAGAATTAAATATTTGTTGGGTATAACTCGGATTGCCATTATCGTTATCAACGCTTTGCTCGCTCCAGTTTTTATCCACGTTATCGGAATCAATGGTCGCTTTATTTGTCGTTTTATAAAACCGTCCGTTGTAATAAACGTAATTATCGGCTTTTCCGGCGCCGTAATTCATGTTTATGACGGTGCCGTTATCTATTGCTCCTTCCTTTGCCTTTCCTATAATTTTATTGATATACTGGTCTTGTTGAGTCCCCTTTCCGGTTCCGTTGTATTTACCGAAGCTTTCTGCACCGGCTGTATCCAGAACAATACCCGCATAAGGATCAACTATACCGTATTTATTCTGAGTAGCGAAATCAGGAGCAGGATCCTTATACTCGTCGTTTTCAAAATTCAAACCGACTATTTTGGCAAGCTTTTCTTTCTGCTCTGCGTCAAGATATTGGTTTTCATTTATATTCTGCGCAATTTCTTTAAGCGAGTAAGTCTTATCCCCTGACAAATAATTTGTAATCATGTTGCCTATTTCGTTATAAGCAGCCGCTCTTTTTTCTTCTATTTCCTGAATATCAAGCTCGCTGTTAGCGTTTCTACGAGCGGATTCGGTCTCAAGAAGCTGGGACTGCGTATCGTTAAGCAACTCGCGCATATGTGAATTATATTCTCTCTGCGCATCCGCACGACTATTTGCATACTGAGTATTAATATCCGACGCCGCCGACGTAGTAAGTCCGATATTAGTGTCCCAACCACTGCGCGCAAGCTGTTCCGTCAGATATTTCTTGGATAATTCGGTAGAAACATAGGCATCCCTGAGCTGCTCGTACATATTATCACGCGCCTGCTCCTGCGAAGTCATGTAATTTTTATTAAGAATTTCATAAACGTCAAAAGCGTCCCTGTCATTCTGGTACTTCTGCAACTCATATCCCTCCAGCCCGGAAGCGTCGTAATCGACCAAGCTACCGCCGTATTTATCGTTTAAGGGAGATAAATAATTTTCAAACAGCTCCGAATTATTATTTGTGCCGTTATTTGCAGACGACGTCGCGGAACCGCTGTTTCCTTTTGCAGAAATATCTTTAACCGCCGCGGCAGAATTATTGTTTTGAGTATTATCAGAATCGATAACGGAGTCAGCCGCAGTATTAACATTTTTGTTTTTAACGGTACCGTTACCCAACCAATCATTCATTGTGTACGGCTTATTGGCAACATTATTTGCCGCAATACCCTTGTCGCCGGAACCTGCCAATCCTAAAGCCTGCTGAGACACGCTTTTCAGTTCGTCAGCATCGGTTTTAACCTTTGTCATTCTGTTTGACGTCATTGTAACACTCCTCCGATATAAAATTTATAATGTTGTGTTCTTTTGTTACGTCGGCTTTGAATTTATCAAGCTCATTAATCTGACGTATTGTTCTCGCACGCAGTTCATCAGTAACAAAAAAATATGTATTAACGCAATTCATGGCGCCCATAAGCAAAAATAAAGCAACCTGCAACAGTGTCCAAACGAATTCCGCCCATGAAAAATTAGCAATAAGATTAACCCCGTAACAACCGGCTAAAACAGACGTTGCCATTTTACTTATTAAACCTGTACGGGCATTAGACTTACGATATTCCTTTCTGCCCTTTCCCATATTATAAGGATCGTCATCCATACCATCTCCGCTTGTCAGCGACGAAACAGTCAAAGGCGTTATGCGTTTTCTTAAAGCCTTACGGTAACAAATATAGCGCTTAAGCTCTTTCTTACGCTTTTCCTTATTTTTAAAATCAAATGCAACCTCTCGGGAATTTCCTTGTTCATCGAAATAATCCTCGTATTTCATACCCTCCCTGGACAAAATCTTTCGGCGGGATTTTTTCAAAGCCTCGATATTTTTCTTATCGCACCATTCGTCCAACAAATTTATATAATCGCAAATGCTGTCCACGGTTTCTCCGTGTAGTTTATTTGTAGCCACTACTTTTTCATTTTGGTCGCCTTTTAAAAAACCTTGTTCCCCGAACATTTGAGTTATAAACAGCGAAAATAAAAGAGCTAGCGCTCCGTCTCCTATAATCTCGAACGGAGTTTTTCCAGTTTCGTTAATTGCAATCAATCCCCTTGCTATGTATGCCAAACATGCAATCGCAATTATTATCGGGATTATATTATTTCTGAAAAAATCCTTAACTTTATTTTCGTCCATAACTATACTCTCCCGGTATATTTTGACATAACGCTTTCCATGCTTTTTGCGGTAGCGTCAGCTGTAATGCCGGCGTCAATTTCTTTCACGGTTCGAGCTATGACATTTTTAAATGCAATCACATTTACACCTTGTCCGATAAGAACGCATAAAAGGATATCGTTTAACTGAAGTAAAATGGGCTGCAGCAACGTCAGTATCACATACATAGACGCCACTACGGTAACTCCATTTCCGAGTACTTTACCTAACTTACCCGCCATTTGCAACCCGACAACCATACAGACAAGAACGCCTCCTATAGTCAGCGACCAGCCAGCTTGAGAAGTTGTTACAATATTCCTCCAATTTATGCCGACATACACTCCCATAGGCGCTAATTGCGACAAAAAAGATCCGGTGCGCAAAATCGCAAGTTTAATCGTTTTGTTCATCGTTAAGCACCTCCGCAATTTTTGCCGCCGTACCGTTTTTTACAGCCGCGTTATCTTGCCCCACAAGTAAAACAGCCGCGTCGCTTGCTTTTGATTTTATTTTTATAAGCCGATCTATGGCAATGCGCAGCTCTTCGTTCTCAGCTTTAATAGACATGAAATCCGCCTTAAACTCTTCAAAAATCTTGTTCGTCTTGCTGTAAATATCTGCGACTTTAATATCTTTATCCGTAAGCGTCCCTATAGCCGACTTTAATTTAGAAAATATAAAAGTCAATCCCGCGAATACGCTTATTATGCTTGTAACCAAAGGCAATACGACGCTGTTAATATCTTGTCCCAAAAAGCTTTCAAGCTCATTTTTAAATATTACGCAGCACACCGAGGCTCCGACCAAAAATACTACCGATAAAATTTTAATTGCCGTTTTCATTTACAACTTCCTCCGAAATATTAAATTCCTTCTTTGCCTGAGCCTTACACTCTTCGGCGTATGTATTGTATGCCGTAAATTCTTCGGGCTTTGTGTCCCGCTGCCGGAGTATCGCCAATTCCTGTGAAACCGTATATTTCTTTCTTATCAACTGTTCGACATACGCCTCGTATTTCCACTGTAAGCTTTCTGGCGTGTTTCTTAACTCGTTTAGGTGTGCTTGATATTCAGTATCCGTTGGACTGGTGACTTCACCGTTGACGTATTGGGAATATCCTAATTTTAAATGCGCGATTTCGTCATAGAACAAATAAACCGGAGTATTAAACGCATCCTGTTCTTCCGTTGAATAGCCGACAATCACGTTATTGGATAATTCAAGATAATACCTATTCGGGTTAATTACATTTTCGCCTATAAGTTTCGACTTACCCGGCACTATCTTGTCTAACTCCTCTTTCGGAATATCTATTACTACACCGCCGGCAGTATTATCGGGTATTGTGGTATCGACCAGAACAATAATGTCGTTATTAGTCACAACGTAGGTTATCATTAAATACTCCTCCTCTAATCTATTCTGATATAATCCAGCCAAGCGTTTTGAGTTCCGGCGCTTACCCACTTGCCCATAAGATATAATGTTACCGCATTGTTTCCCGTATTGCGGTATATCCTGGTACAACACGATACCGAGCCGAACACCGAAGCGCCGCAAACCATTGTATATATCACCTGTCCCGTATCACTATTTGTACAAATAGCTATCTCTTTGCTGTTTGAAGCCGTCCACTCGCAAGACCCGCTCACAATAACGGTTTTACCGGCAGGGACGCTTACCGAACAGCCCGTATAAACCCATGCGTCAGCAGTAGAAGTTACGCTTTTTCTTACAGTCCCGCATTCCATATCGCCGACCATAGCCAAAGTGCCGTTTTTATGAGGAATTGTAACATATACGTCTCCCTCATAGTTATACTTTTGCAAAGGTTGCAAATACGTACCGTCTCCGGCATACATCAGCTTAATAGGCGTTTGATCAAATACTTTAAGCGCAGTTATCGACTGAACCGTGTTTAACGTTACAACTCCTGCAGTAGAAATATCGCCGGTTTCTCCCTTTTCGCCTTGTGGCCCTCTTACGCTTCCGTATTTCGTCACACTATAAGATGAGGCAGCTATAGCGGTTATTCTGCACATATCTCCGTTTGCATTAATTATCGTGTCTCCAACTAACGGATCGATATTTCCGCTTTGAACGGACGATTTCAAAATACTTGTATAACTAGTAGACGTAGAACCGAAAACTCCGCCGCCCTGTACTCTTCCTAAATTGATTGTAGACATATACACTCCTTTATTCAAAAGTTGCAATCAGTTCTCCACTTGTATTTATCGATAAACTTGGAGTTTTACCGTCCGAGCCGGCCGGCCCCGTATCACCTGTTGCACCCTTGTCGCCGGTTTCGCCTTTATCGCCGCGCGGAATTATAAAATTTAATACTGCTTCCGTCGCCGTGCCGCCGTTTGTAACCTGAGCAGTACTGCCTGCCGCCCCCGTATTTACCGTCCCGATAGTAATGCTTGCCGCCATACCGTCAGCGCCGTTTTCGCCCTTAATACCACGCGGAGCAATAAAAGTAACGGGCACGGACGAATTATCGGTTTTTTGAATGGTCAAAGTGTAAGATATGCCGTCAGATACGTTTGTTCCCCCGTCAATAGTCACAGCGGAAATACCCACACCCTGCTCGCCCTTAGCTCCCTGCTCGCCTTTAGCGCCCGTCTCGCCTTTTATACCCTGTGAACCCGACATATCGGTAATGAAACCATAAGCCGCAGCGCCCTTAACATAGAGTTTTGCATTATCCGGATCGTTAACATTGCCGTTTTCAATAATGACAAAAGCACCCTCGGGCAATCCGTCAGTTGCAAATCCCGCATTCATTGCGCTAATCGAATTATAAGTTTTAGCAATACTGAAACCTTGTCCCTCAACGCCTTTTATGTTACCCTTCAAAACCCAAGTAAGCGTCTCGGAAACCGGCGCATATTGATATATATTGCCGTTTTCAATATTTAAATACAAATCAAGCTTCAACGGTATATAACCGGCCGATGAAAGCGCGGCCGCTATGGCCGAGTTATCATCGGCTGTACCCGTGTACCACATTGAGCCTTTTACACGCCCCAAATTAACAGTTGTTGTCGCCATAATATTCTCCTTTTTAATAATTGATTTTAATCGACATGATTCCAAATTCGTCTATAAGATAATTTACGTTATTATCGGAAGCATCTGCTTTTACTAACAGCAAATCTCCTTGAGATAAAGCAAAACTGTATATATCGTCGCCTTTTTCTCCTTTTTCGCCCGTATCGCCTTTATAGCCGCGCTCACCGCGTAAATTTTCAAAAACAAAGTTTCCGTTGGGCCCGATACTAACTTTGGACGGATTTTCAACAGTAGCTTCATTGCCGGCATTTGCATAATCCGGCGCCAGCAATAATTTCTTAACCTCAGCATAAGTAATTCCGTACTCTCTTGCTACTTCTGTCAAATCTTCGTTTATTTCAGCTACTATGCGATTAATTTCTTTTACAATATTGGTTTTACCCGATAGCGCGTCATCATTTTCCGATACGCCGGTTACATATTCCACCATTGCGCGTTTAACGTCAGCGGCAGTCTTTCCGGCTACAGAAGGATTGTCCGGTAATCCCAGCACGGAACTGTTGCGAAGTTTTCCTCTGGCTTCCTCACTGATTTTATTTACGCTCATTATCTTACGCCCCTCAACGGCTTGATTACCTTATACTCAAACATAACATTGTTAACTGCGCAATCGCTCTTTGTGTTCGATAAAAATGCAAATCTTACGTAATTTGCATTCCTCAGTCTTACGCGTTTAACATTGTTTTGAGCAAATCTGTTTACCGTAAACGCTATGTTGCCAAAATTCAAGTCCCCAAACTCCGCAGCGTTTTCGCCGCTTCCTATATCTTCCAGCTTAAAAACGCCTCTTGTCGGCGCATCTACCGTATAGGCTCCGGTGCCTTTATCGGTTCCGACCGATGCAGCATAACTAAATTGAACTTCACTTTCGTAATTCGGCTCTAAACCGATGCCGATACCCGTTAAAGTTTTGAGTAAATAATTTGCGCCTAAATCAATATACGGACTTTCCCAAAATGCCTTTACTGCCCGAAATTGACTTAATATTGCTGCTTGCGAAGTAACGGGTTTGTTAAAAGTAATTGTGCTGTTTTCCGTATCGACGCTTATTACCGTAGCCGTATCCAATAAATCCCCCGGTTCAAATTTATCCAACGCACTTCTACTGACGGCGCTTACATAACCTCCTGTTCCATCCGCAACGCTCACTCCGACCGTATTAGCAGAAATAGAAACTTTTACAACGTCTGCAAAAATATTGTCGTTTCTCAATTTACATAACTTATTTTCCGCAGAAATATAACATAAAGAATTTTCAAATACAAAAAAAGCCTTCGCGCATATATCCCAGACAAACCATTCGTAATTGAACGTGTCGTCCATATCTTTATCCTCGGTATATCGATATCGGGCATCGGCAACATAAGTTTTGCTCCCGTCAGAAATGTATAATTTATTCTTATGGGAAAAACAACATGCTTCACTTAAATCCGCATTCATCAATTCAGGATTTATAGTGCCGCTTCGCTCCCGCATAAACCTGACATCTGAAGAAATATTTTGTTGCGTAACTATGCCAAACAAGCCCTCATCAGCTAAAAATACATAATCGTCGCTAAAGTTAAGCATACATCTGTCATTAACAGCGCCGTAACCGGTTGCTCCGGCTTTAGAAATAAAGCTTTCTGTCTCTATCACGTTTTCATCGTTCACCTTTTTGTTAACTAAAATAGGCGTTATATAATAAATACTTTTATCGCCGCTGTCGCTTATACTCTTACTGACGCCCAGCGTTCCGTCCGCTATTTTACACAAAGCCGTAACGGGACTTTCCGGGCTGCCGCACTTAATCACATTGCTTTCGGGGAAATAAGTATAATCATTTACCGCCGAATAAAACACATAATTTTCTTTTGCAAGAAACAATCTGTTTTCATTAGCCGCCGATCCGAAAATACAGTTAATATAAGCCTCTTCCAGTTTCCCGGCAAGCTCCATAGTCGCAGCGGTCACGCGCGCATATCCGTAAACGACGGCATTATCCTGAAATACACCGTCGTCGTCTCTCATATACGGCGAACGCAAGTAAGGCAAGGCAGCTGTGTTCATAAAAAGATAATATAAATTTTTATTAGGATTTCTGGCTATGATAGCATCATAATCAGTATCGGGGATTATATCCGACCAATTAGCGTCATGAAACTTAAGCATCTGACCGCCATAATAATTAGCTCTATTGAAAGTTGCAACATCGCTTATATAAACTTGCTTCGGTATAAGATCAACATTATTGGTAAGCACTTTTCGTGACACGCAGCTAACAGTTTTTCCATTGTCATTCACAATTTCTAGCGTTACGGTAAAGTGATCGCTTACCAGCTCTTCTCTAAAAGAGCTAATAAAGAAATCGCTTGTAAGTTCTATGCCGATTAGCTCTGCGGGTTCAAAAGGCGCGGAACCTATTTCATTGTAAAGTCCGTAATTTTTACTGTAATCGGTTGACGAGTTGTAATGTAATTTTTCCATGACCGGAGATACATATTCAACAATTTCTCCCATTACAAAATTATAAGTAATTTCTCTTACATCCAATAAATTTATATCGTCCAGTCTTTCCCGCTTATTTTCCTCTCCAGGGCCTCCATTGATAGAAACAACCGGAGTATAAGCGCTTACGATTTCTGATAAGGAAATATCGTCGCCTTGCCTGTAAATGGTAAAAAGTTTGCCGTAATTAGACAAAAAATAAATTTCATTTTCTTTTTTTACAAATCTTCCGGTTAATCCTCCGTGTTTCAGCGAAGTCGTCTCCAATAGAGTTTCCGTTTCTCCGTCTTTGAAATAATATACCCGTATAGTATCAGGAACCGCAAAAGTAGCTATGAATAATCCGTCGAACGCCGAAATAACATCAACTATATTTTCCGTTTCGTGAGGCGGACAAAAAAACTCCTCCCAACCGTTTCGTTTATGCAAAACTCCGTCAGTCAAAACTAAGTTTTTTATTTGCGCAGCGCGATACGGTTTAATGTTAACAGGCGAAGAAGAGTAATCAACGCCCTTAAATCCATCTATAAACTTGTTTTTTCGTTCCGTTTGAACGAATGAAGGTACATTTATTCGCATTATTTACTCCAATTAAAGTTATACAAATAAAACAGGCTGCACATATTCCTGCCGTCCGTTATCTTCACAAATAGCAAATAAATACTGCTCAAAATAACTCATTGCTGCCGACGCCGCGCCGGGTTCCTCATCCGCATAAAGTTCGCCTTTAATAAAATACGGTAAAATATGTCCGATTTCATCCGCAATATCAAGCTCGGCGCTATTCGGCGTATCATACGTTATATACGGAGCTTTCTTATAGTATGTAAGTCTATAACTGAGTTTTGGGTTTATAAAGCGTCTGAGTTTTATTTTGTTTGACTCAACAATAAAATTTATCGGCCGTTCTCCGCCGTTTTCATCTCGAATAAAAACTCTGTCGGCGCGACCGTAATCGGACAGTAACGACAAATCATACTCGCCCGACTCGTTAAGAGCCGTATTATTGAATAAAACATCTTTTTTACCCAGCTTGCCTTCGTTATACAAGCGCGTCATAGCACGGTTCAAGCTGCCGTTCATTGCGTAGAGATAGCTTCTGGCCGTATCGTCATTATAAAACGTATCAATATTAGTATTGTCGGCACCCATATATCCGATAATACTCATTAAGTTTAACGCTTCGGCTTTGATATCTCCCAATTTCATAATTTACATTCTCCTTTGCCTTTCCGCCGAGTTGCACGGCACATACTCTCAAAGGCATAAACGGGAAACGGAAAACCGTTTCCACGCTTGACCGTTAAACTGCAGCTATAGCAGACGTTACTTTTATGATTGCGTCATTATCCAGGACGGTTGCCGTAAAAAGATTTTTCCAACCTACTGATGCGCGTTGATTAAGCGGATCGTCTGTTCCGGACGAACCGAAATCTTTGGTTATTATATCCGGCTTTCCGGCGCCGCTTTCCATATCCACAACGCCATAACTATCGGCGCCGTAAATTATCGCGTCAGATGTATCGATTTTTGCGCTGGCTGCGCCGTGAGCGCCCGAGTCGGTCTTTAAAATTGTTTTGGCGTTGGTAGATTCCATAAATCTCACACCGTGAAGTTCTCCGACTTCCCCCTTAAGCAGTTTTTTTATTGAGCCGTATTTTGCGGCGTCGATCCACCCGGTTTCTCCCATAAGACTATAGGCTTGTGCGGGCGTTATTATCGCATGATAGTAGCCGTCCTCAAACCTGCGCGCATTTTTATTTTTAAGCTTAAGGACAACTTTCATAATATCTGCTTCTTTAAGAGTATCTGCAGCAGTGATAGTACCGGTTGCCTTATCGCCGGCAAAAACGACGTTTGTGGTCTTATACATAGCGTCCAATATTACGCTGTCTATAAGCAACGCCGCTTGTTCTCCGCAAAGCAAAGAGCCCTCCGTAAGCGCCTTATCGATTCCCGTTTTAGCCAAAAGATCGGATATTACGACATAATCTCCATACTGCTTTGCTTCGGCCGTTATAGCGGTTACCGCCAGATTTTTTCCGTTAGGCGTAGTGCCTTCGGTAAGCGCCGACGTAGGAATAGCGAGCGAACTGAATTTACGGAAATTTACGGTCGTTCCGCTGTTCTTGGGTAAAATCGATTTCTGCGCGTCGTTATACGCGTGCAATGTGGGAAGCAAACGCTTCAAAAGAGCGCGCTCATAAAAAACTCTGTTTTCGGCTGTTAACGTGCCGATTGTATTTACTGTCTGTGCCATAATTTTAACTCCTTATTTAATTTAAATTTTTTCCTCGCCTCTTAATACCGCTTTTAGTTTACGTTCAAAATCCGCGTCGGACATTTCACCGTAACTAATCGAAGCGGTTTCCGAAGAAGACAGCGAGCCGGGCGAGGCCTTTGATTTCGCCATCTCCATTTGTAATTTTCTTTCCGCTTGTCTCTCAAATTCAGCGTTTAACGATATAAAGTCGCTATATATTTCACTCATAGACGAAACGCCGATTCTCCCACGTGCAAACAGCTGAAAACTACCGTCCCGTGCAAGTTTAGCAATATCTACGTCGGGATATTCTTTAAGGAATTTTATTCTATCGTCCTCAAACCACTTTTTCTTATTCTCCGCAGATATTTCCGCTGTCCTTAGTTTACTTTGCTGCTTGCGTTTCTCTTTAGCGTACCGATGATAATCACTGATAGGATCGCCGCCTGTTTTATCTATATCGCGCATCAAAATATACTCGTCAATATCGGCATCATCCTCAATGGTTTCACCTGTATAAGGGTTAACGCCGCCAACCGCATCTGTTAGCCCTTTTCTATACGCTTTTTCCTCAGCCGCCTTTCTTTCCCGCTCCAGGGCAGTTTTTTTGTCGCGTTCCCGCCTCATGCGCGCCTGTTCAGAATCTTTACCAAATTCTTTTTTGTTTGTCTCGGAATTTACTTCTCCGGACTGCCCGGAATCTTTCTGAACTTGCTCGGCGTCACCAGAACCATTGTTTACAGCGTCTGCCGTATATTCGGCAAACTCCGCATCGCTAACATTTTCCGATGCGTCTACCTGCTTTTCTTCGTCGGGTTCAGCGTTTCCGACCTGCACCGATTCATTCTCCGTGCTTGTTTGCGCTGTCAATTTTTCCTCTTCCATTACACCTCCGTACCTGTACTTGCATTTTTACCCTCTTGCATGGGAATTTTCGCATTTTTACCCTGTTGCGTTGGGATATATTGTGTCGCTTTACCAGCGATAACACCTCGGTCTGCATTACGGCGATTTAATACTTCCGCCATAAGCTTAGCATCGCGCGTTACTTCTTTTCCCTTTTTATCCATGACCTTAAGTGCACTGTTTTGCGCTAATATTTTCGTTGCCGATTCTATCTTTATGGCATCGAGTTGCTTTTGCATTTCGTCAAACCTTGAAATAAGCAAGACTGCTTTTTGTACAGTTGACTGCTGCTCCCGCATATATTCAATAAGCTGCTGTATCTGTTTCTTAGTTTTTTCAAGCTCTATATTTTGCTGCTGAAATTGTGACTTTAACATTGCAGTTTCGCTCTGCTGCTTTTCCGCAATTTTTTGTTTAAGAGTAGATTTGAAGGGCATAGCCGTATCCGGATAAAGTTCGATATAAGTCGAAAAATCTATAAGTCCGGCAGACATAAGTCTTTCAAGAATATTAGCGCTTATTGCTTCGCTCCATTTACTTCCGGCTCCAGCCTCTACCTTTACCGAAAATTCAAAGTTCTGTATCTCCGCGCCATTAAAAATATCCTCATGCCACTCATCTTCTTCAAGATAACTATACGGTTTATTTTCATAGTACAGCTTATAAAACTGTTCGACTATCTTTCCTCCTCTTTCACACGTCCGCCAAAATGTTTCTTTAAGGTCGTCTATTGGTTTAAGCGCTTGCGCCTGAAGCTGCGCTATAGCTTCGCCTGATTGATTGGCTCCCATTACCTCGCCGGCAACCGTTTCGCTTGCTCCTGTTACAATTCTCGTCGTCTGAGCTAAGGTATCGGCTATTTTAAGCGCCGTATCCGATATAGGTTGTCCCTGCATCTGTTTTATGCCGTTACCAGCCACATTGCCAGGACTGTAATCAATCAAAACCTGTCCCGGAATGTTTGTTATTACCTGCCCGCGCAATGCCCCTTCAGACACGATATACTTTCCCCAAGCAGTATTTTGCGCCGCCAACGCATGCATACTTGACATCAAATTTATTATTTTCTGATTGGGAATTATACCCTCCACCTCGGAGAGTCCGTAAATACATTTTTCGCGTTTCTCATACCTATATGCTAATACCGGATAAAGCCTCGCTTTATATTCAAAAACCATAGCTTTTTCTGATTTGTCCGGACTGCTACTCTCCGCCTCGTCCAATCTATAGCTGTCATTTTCCAAACTCTCGATTGAAGGAGTCAACGCTCGCGGTTTATGCAGCATAATTGATTTAGTCGCGCGTTCATAATAAACTTCGCCGCCCTTGCGAAAATATCTTGTATAAACAGTTACCAAATCGCCGTCCGCCTGTTCCTTTTCGTCATAATCGTTATTATCACGATTATCCGGAATAATATCGTCTTTATTTACAGATTTGTCCGCCATAGACTTTACGGCATCAACGTCAATACGAGAGACAATGATGATCCATTTCTGCTTTTGCTCATCAGTTTCTGTAGGATTGGAAAAATATATATTCAGCGGATCTATAATTTCAGCGCGAACGCCACCCTTATATTCTCCGATTTCACCCACAGCGTCCGCGTCCCAGTAATAATGCAAAAAACCGCTTCCTTTAACTATTCCGCTTTCAACAAGATCCTCACGCAATCTTTGCATATCCATTTCCGCTTCCATTGCATCATTAAATCGAGTCAGTTTATTAGCATATTCAGAGTTTTTTGAGCATGTAAAAGCCAGCTTTACGTTGCTTGATAAAATCCCGGCTTTTTTATTCCTTACTATAAGCCTTACATAATTAGTCACCGGTCGCGGGATAGCAAGCGTATTTTCCGTTTTTTCCGCCCACTGCTTCCCTTCATAAAAACGTACATTTTCAGAAACAGTTTCAACAATTCGCATGCTTTGCTGATATGCCCGGCCGCTACTGTAATCTTTATAAAGTTTCGTTACTTTTTCGTCCATTATTTGCCCCTATTTTCACCATATAACAGCTCTAACAATAGTTCTTCTCCACTCGGCTTTTGTAGTTCATTGCCCTTATCGGTATTCAACTCCTTAATTGTTTTTTCCAGCGCGGCAACACGTGCGTTTAATTTCAATAAATCATCGCTTATCTTCTTTTTATTTTTCATTTTTACTCCTAAAATTTCATAAAATCAAAACCATGATTTTGTTTTTCCCCGTCCAATTCCCACGGTAGCTTATGCTCCTCTAACAATATTTTTTTAACAGCAGGATATGTCCAATAAATAGCAAAATATCTAAGCGAATCCGGAGCATGCGTTATTTCGTGAGGTTCATGAGCTGTGTCTGTAGGCCGCTTATCATCGTACTGCAATGCCGGTAAATCTGAAATCAACTTTGTGCAATTACGGAAAATTTTAAGACGAGGCTGACCGTCATTCCTGATCTTTAATAATTCTTTAATTGCAAGCCACCCGGCCTCTCTGTCATTATTGCTTTTCTCTAATCTTAAACCGGCTTCATCAAACAATACCGCCTTGCTTTTACCGGTTTCCTGACTGCGGTTCCATAGATCAGGCGGCGCAAGCGTACACCATACTTCTTCTTCGGTTCGCTCCAATATTTTTTCCGCCGCCGTAGAAATAGGTAAATCGCTTTGACAAAATTCACGGAATACATAAACGCTGTTACCGCTGTCACAAGCGATCCAGTAGCAAGCCAGCATATCCAAACCGTAATCCAAAGTTCGATAAATTTTCCAATTCTGTGGAATTGGAAACGGATCGCAAGTGTGCACTTCATACTTAAACTCTCCGAAATACTGTCCTTCAAATATGTCCCAATCTCCATAGAGAAACGCTTTTTTCTGCGCATCAGGTAAATTTTCCAAACGTCTGACATACGCCGGATCGTTTTTCATCAGTATTTCATTGTCATATACTTGGGCAGGAATAAAAGCAATAATATTGCCGGTTACGCAATCACGATATTGTTTTGCACCGTGCCCCGTAGCCTCTATATATCTTTTTTTCACCCAAGTATGACCTTTCCCTCCGGGATTACATGTTCCTCTGAACAACGGTTTAAATCCTTTAGGCGAGCGTAAACACGACAACAGCACCTGTACCGCTTTTTCACTATGCTTTGTTAACTCATCTATTCCTATAAAATCTATACTTCTCCCTTGATAGCCGTCCGCATCTTCATCGTTTGATATATATCTAAATAAAACCCTGGAGCCATTTCTAAGACTTGCAATATGTTTGCTTTCACTGTACTCATATAATTCCTTAGGTACTTTCTGTTTCCATTCCTGAACAAGATTCGCTTCTAAGTCATCATAAGTTTCACGAAATAAATATGCGGTAGCGCCCTTATTTTCAAGACAATACGCTAAGCATTCCATTACAAGAGCACAACTTTTACCGCCGCCTTTACTTCCGCCGTATACTACTTCATCCGCCGCGCATGAATGAAATATTTTTTGTTTCTTATTGGGCGTGTACGCTATCCTGATTTGCAATTTTATTACCGTCCTTTTTCGTCCGCACTTTCTTCGGACGCGGAATATCGAATATTACCTCTATGTTCCCATCTAATTGCACCTTATCAGTCGGTTTTTCTCCTATTAAATCTCGTAAGCTGTTTATTGCAGATATATCGCCCGCAGAAGCTTTCAGAAATAACGCTGCGGCTACAGCTTCAAAACCATTCTCCTGCTCTCCTGTATCAGGATTATTCCTCACAACTTCTAATATTGCAAGAGCAGCCTCTTTCAATGATTTTTTACGTCTTCTCGATTCTGCCGACGCTTTACCACCTTTTCTGCCCTGTTCTCGGGCTTCGCTCGGGCTTAATTGTTTTAAATTCTGTTGATTAGCCAAATTTTTCACTCCTTTACCTTATATTGAAAAAACGCGATCTATTTAATATGATCACGTTTCTTCACCAGGAGATAAGACATGCTACAATTTTTACAATATCATTATAACACATGAAAAAGTAATAAAAGTAACAACTTATATTTTATTAGCTATTTTCTCTAAAGCCTTGCGTTTTAAATATTTAATATGTCCTTCACTGTAATGCAATTCTCGCGCAAGCCGTTTATGAGATTTATCCCGCATATAATATCCTACAATAATATCATGTTCTGTCTCCGTCAATAAATGTACCGCTTCATTTAGCTTATCTTCTTCATACATAATTTCGTCCAATAGCTTTTCTAAACGTAGTTGTTGCTTTTCCATAAGCAATAATATACGTTCTTCAATACTATTTAACTTACCTCCATCAACTTGCTCCATTCCATCTAAACCAGACTTCAACGATAATGCCGCTTTATTATTCTTACACTCATTTATATCTGCAACTATATCGCGCGCCTTGTTTTTCAAATATCGTATACGCTTTAATTTTTCTTTTGCCTCTTCAAACGTCATAGTATCCCCCTTAGTCTCTGTCGTCAAAATGCGCTATGACATAGGCTATCGCTATCGGGATTATAAATATCCCTGCAAAAAGTATGTATTGCCATAGCTTCATTTTTCAATCTCCACTCCGAATCTCTCTACAATTTCCTTTGCTATGCTTCCGTCAATATACGGCTCAAATTCACCCGTCATCAGCTCGTATATCTCAAGCGCCGTTCCCTTTGCGATTTCATTCAAAATATTTGTAAGACGTTTCAGATCAACTTCGCTGTAACAGCGCGCAAATTCTTCTAAAATGTCTCTCGCTTTTTCCCTCATCCCAAATACTCCTTTACAAGTTTTTCAATAGCGCTTACAGTAACTGCCATACCGCAAGTATACATATCGCTACTTTCTACCGCTTCCGATTCCAGCCTTTTTGCAAACTCTTTTATCGCTTCTCGCTTTACCTCATCCCCCTTTTGGTATCCTGCTGCATAAAGAGCTTCGGCTATATCTTTCTCCCCCGTATCATACACCCAATATAACTCATTGATTATTTTTGTCATCTCTTCTATCTGTTGCTTTTTGTTCATTTCTTCGCCCCTCTTTGAATACTCTTGCCCAGTCTATAGGCTTGTCCTCTATATAATGCGCTTTCTTACATCCCGGGCATACTCTCTTTTCCGTCATCATAAACGGCGTTACCGTGTAACCTAGCTCTTCTCCGCACTCGCATTTCATATTTGCTCCTTAAAACGGCAAATCGTCGTCAGCTACCGATATAGGTTTCAGAGTATCGAGAGATACTCCTTCCTTCTGCGGCTTGTACGCTGCCTCTCCGGGCTTGTCCTCCGACACCTGTTTATTCCCCAAAAATTCAGCTTCCTGCACTAATATCTCCGTTACAGTGCGCTTAGCCCCTGCCTTATCCTCATAACTGCGGTTTTGAAGCTCGCCCACTATCGCTATCCGATCGCCTTTCCTGACGTACTTTACTATCGCTTCGGCAAGTCCGCGCCATGCTGTGCAGTTGAAAAAATCCGTCTGTTTGTCCCCGTTTGAATCTGCATAATCTCGCGTTACCGCAATGCTGAATCTCGTCAGCCTTATCCCTCCGCTTGTCGTATATATCTCCGCGTCCTTCGTCATCCGTCCTATTATTATACTCTTATTCATTTCTATCTCCTTTTTTATAATCCATTACAGGTCCTCATAATTAAGACTGTCAAACTTGGCGTTCAGCGCCTCCGTAGTATATGTTTTTACGCTCTTGTTCTGTACCTTGCTTAACTCCTTCGCTTTGTCCTCTTTATTCCACTTAAGTATTGTTGCTTTAACGTTAAACGTCGCTGTCGGTTTCTTTTCTAAAAAGGCGGCTACGCGCTCTAAATAATAGTCGGCGGCGTCTTGACCTATTGTCGCGCATATGCTTGTATATTCCTCTTCAGTCAATAAATTGCTACCGCCATCCTTTCCTTTACTTTTCTCTTCTTTACTTTCCTTTACTTTCCTTTGGGGATTATTCGGTCGATTTACCCCTTTTGTCGGTCGATTATCTTCGTTTTTCGTCTGACTAACCTTTGAAAGATAATAAAAATGCTTTTCGGACAGATCTTTCATTTCCGAAAGAGACAACATCCAAATCGAATCGTCTATTACGACTGACTTGCGCTCTACGGTCGCTGAGTAATAGACAGCTTGTGAGCGTTTCGAGGTTATATTTTCGGGATAGCGGTCGCCGCTAAATAGTTCACACGCCACTAGCTCCTCAATAATCTCTGCAATCGTGTTTGCGTCAGGCTGATACTTACCCTGCAATATATCCATCACGTACCAGATACAATCCTCTTTCTGCGATGATGTTTTATACGGTATGTAATAGCCTTTTTCCGAATACAATAACGTCAGTAATGCTATATATACTTCCGTCGCTAAGTATCCGTACTTCATTTTCGGTCTGCGCAATTTCTTATCTTTCTGTAAGGCTACGTCGAAGGGGAAATAATCCAATCCCTCTTTCTGCGGCCTCGACATTTTTATTTATGCCCCTCCTTTGGTTCTATACCCAGCACCTGCGCCAGCGGAGTATTCCTTTTCAGGATTTCGTCCGCTCGTTTTCTGTTCTCGTTATACGCGTGCCTTGCCGCTCGTATATCCTCCGGCGAACCCCTGTTTGCTATCCTGTACCCTCTTTCGTTCGATACCGATATTACCGGACACTTCAGCGCTACCTCGTGCAGCATATCCCTCGCCGTCCTTTCATTCGTCCCAAACATACTCATCACCTCCTCCTTCGTCACCTTTTTTATTCTCATTACTCGCACCAGCTTATTCAGTTTTGCGCAATTCTCTTCGTTATGTATCATTCCGCGGCCTCCTTGTTTTTTGCCTTAAGTCGCCACTTTCCGCAAAGCTCCTTATCCAGCTTAACTGCCTGTAAATGGTACTTTTCCAAAAACTCGCTCTTGCCGGACGTATGCGCTTCCGTATGGTGCTCGCGGCATAGCGGCAGCGCTCTCATCCCCTCGTGCTCTATTTCCGTTCTGTCTCTGCCCATGCCCACCGCGTCCACGTGATGCAGCTCCGCTTTTCTTCCGCACACCGCGCAACTTTTGTGCATAAGACAGGAATATACATATTTTTCCACGTCCTCGCACAGCTCTCTCAGCGGTACCCGCGTCGGTATCTCATGCGCCAATATAAAGTCCGTCAGATATGTTATAAAGTCCCTCGCCAGCGTCACATCGCAGTCGGATAAACTGAATATCCCCTCTGCCATTCCCTTTAACTCGTCATGTATGTATTTCAGCTTAAACAGTCTTTTTACATATTCCGGCATTTCTCCCATGTACTCCGTTATTTCCTCCAGCAGCGCATATGCTCTTCTTCTCTGCTCGTTCGTTATTCTCCGACTGTCCTGTAATACTATCCGACATTCCTTATATCCGCATCGCGCCAGCGCGGAGATATTTTCGTAATGCGCCCTTATTACCATTTCTCCGCGCTCGTCATAGTCCGTAATTCTGCCGTCGATTATTTCCATTGCTTAGTCCTTAGCCGGCTTATACGCCTTTACCATTGCTATCAGATCGCTGTATTGCTGCTCCGTCAGCTCGTCATAGCTCTTTGCAGGTATTGCATTCATAAACATTATTATCCTGTCGTTGGGACACTTGCTCGCCAGCTGATGTTGTTTTACCGTCAGCTTCCTTGTGAGCGTAGGCGAAGTGTTTGGATTTTTATCCATTTGCGCAACTGCTTTACCGAAAACAATATTACCTTTATCATCGGATATTGTAACCGACACTATGCTCCTTCCGTCGTATTGAATATCTTGTACTGAATACCTAGCAAATGGATTTACAATTTCGTAACCTTTACCGCCTTGTTTTTGTTGCGTTTCTACTTTTAAAAATATAAACGGCGCAGTATATAACTCTCTACCGATTCCCCATTTAGTGCCTGCTCTCTTAAATGCGTCGCTCGCTTCACCTTTCTTTTGGTTTCCATCGTTATCCTCGCGGCTCTCGACTCCGCAATCCCATTTCCATACCCATTCATTACGTTCTACGTTGTATATTCCTATTCCTGCATATAAATTACCTTTAATTTCTTTGTAATCCGACTGCCAATTTTCCGCTCCGATTTCCGCATCAAGTTTTGCCATATCCACTCTTGCTGTTTTATATAAGAGTGCTACCGCGCCGTTTGCTCCCACCTGCTTAACTTTGACCTCTATATCGTCTTTTGTCAGCAATTCAAACTCTTTCATATTCCGTCACCTTATTTGCAAGCTCGTGCTCTTTTCAAACCTTGCACCTTCAATTACTTTACCGAGCTTTAAGTCTTTAGCTATCTTTATTTTGTCAACTTCCTCTACGGCGGGTTTTGTACGCCAATATTCAGACGGCAAAAATTCTTCGTCAACTATAACCTTATCGCTCTTCCTAATCGTTAGACGGCATATTTCACCGTCTATCCGCTTATCACCAAAAGCCTCCATAGAGTGAATTATGTATTCTTTTAAGCGATCCGCTCTCGTTTGCACGGTTTTTGAACGTTCTGTAAGAAGCTTAGCACGCTCTTTAAGCCCTTCTGCTGCTGTTTCTATTTCTTCCACCGCCAAAGCTATATTTTCCAGCTTTTTTCTTCTGTCGAGTTTCAACTTATTAAGCGCTTCCGTTATATATTGCTTTTCACCGTTCTCATCCTCAAATGCTATTACGCCGCTTTCGAGCATATCTATCATGTTTCTTATTTCTTCGTTAATTTCGTACATTTTCATATCTTCACCTCAAAAATATGTCAGTACGATGCAACGCCAATCTTCATCATATACTGCTTCGAGTATACTCTTACCGTCCTGCGTTTGAACGTCCATGTTTTCATCAAATTTAATTCGCTTCAATACGCTCGTCAGTTCATTCGCTAAGCGTCTTCCTCGCGCTACCCCGTCGCATTCTTGCTCGTGCGCTCTGCATGCGTCTTCAAAGAAAAACATATTGCCGCACTTTTCACAAGTATAAATCGTTTCTGTGGTGGTTTTCATATCTTTTTCTCCTTTTTTGTTTAAGAATTTTACAAAATAACTAGGCTCTTAAACTTTTATACGGTATCCCATATACATATTGCTGTTTTCTTCTACCGCCTCTTCACTTTCCTCTTCCTCGTCCATATATTCCACTTCCACTCCCAGCTTGTCCAATGCCGCGCATAATTCCGCTGCCGCGTCGAAATCCTTTACCTTTATTCTTTGTGTTTCCAATACTACTTCGTACATATCTCTAACTCCTTTTAAATAGTTTCGTTCTTCTTTTTGTCTAAGAGTTACAAATAACTAGGCTCTCAAACCACCTCTTAATGCTAACTCATATTCCTGTTTACCGCTTTTATACGGTTCAACTCTTGCGTTTACCATTTCTGCTACTCTCATCGTCTCCTCCGCTATCCAGTTGAAACACTCTCTAAACGCGTCGTCACCCTCAAACTCTTTTATCTCTCTACCCATGCCATACTCCTCCGCGTTGACCGTTGCACGTAGTTTTCTGTATCTCCAACTGATATACGTTTGTACATACGTTTCGCCTATTCTTTCTCCCCACACGCTCAAAAACTCCTCTCCCGTCCATTTCCATGCCCCGTTTGCGTACTTCCTCGCTATTTTCGCCGCCACTTTCTCTTTTTCATTCTTGTACATACTTTTAATTCTCCTTGTAATTGCTATAACAACCATTTTGGTTGTTTATGTTACCATTATAACAACCATTTTGGTTGTTGTCAATCATTTTACAACCATTTTGGTTATAATATTTAAGAGGTTTATTACTATGATAGAAAATATACTAGGTACAAGATTGCGAGAAATTAGAACAGCAGCAGGTTTGACAATAAAAGATGTTTCCATTTCCATTGGATTAAGTCCAATGGCCTATAATCATTATGAATGGGGAGATAGAGAACCGTCCTTAGATGTTCTACGTAAGCTTTGCGATCTGTTCAATGTAAGTTCCGATTATCTTATCGGCCGCTCTGACGACTATTAAGTTGAGCGTAAACAACTTCCTCAATGGTTACGTCATATATTTTTGCTAAGACTATAACCTTTTCAAGACTTATTTCTCTGTTACCCCATTCATAATGATAAATAGTTTGTTTATTTACCCCTAACTTTTCAGCTACAGCAGCGGCCGTCAGCCCTGCTGTTTTTCTTAATTCCCTCAACGTCACGTCCTTACCTCCTTCAACCCATAGGCTTTTATCCTTCCGGCTGCATAATCCGCGTTTCTCTCAAACCTTGCCAAAATGAATTTTAATCAGTTCTATAAAGGCCTTATACTCTTTTCCGTAGATATTATCACCATGCGTTTCTTCAACCTTTTTTTCAAACTCATTAAGCATGCCGCAGAAACACCCGCATACTATTTTTACTCCCCCATCTTTTTCAATAAATGCTGTTGTAGTGCCAAACCTTGATCCAATTTTGGAACACCATATAATGTCTGTGTTGTCGTATACACTCGCGTTGCCAGATACCCACGCGTTGCCAGATACCCTCGCTTTGCCGTATACCCTCGCGTTGCCGTATACACTCGCGTTGTCGTATACCTTCGCGTTGCCGTATACACTCGCGTTGTCGTATACCCACGCTTTGCCTGATACACTCGCGTCACCGTATACCCACGCGTTGCCGTATACCCTCGCGTTGTCGTATACCCACGCGTTGTCGGATTGACTTAAATTTTCTTCTTTTTCTATGTACCCGCCTAAATCGCCTTTCTTGATTCCTAATGCTTTTATTGCCCTTACTGCGCGTATTCGATAAAGAGTTATTCCTGTTTGTTCTATCGTAATATCTGTTAATTCATATTTCTTCATTGCTTGTCCCTCCTTGCGCTCAACCCGTTTGCGTCTCTCACAAACCCCGACAGCGTATCTACTAATACCTTAAAGCTTCCTTCTGCAAATTCATACGCTCGCCTTATCGCCGTTTCCTTGTCCGAATATCCGTACCGTCTCAATCCCTCGTCCCGTATTACCGTTACTATATACATGCTAACACTCCTTCACTTTTGATATCCGTAATGGTATCCAAATAATTTTCTACAGTATCCAACAGTTTTTCGCCTGCTTCGTAAGGCATTTCCTGCAATAACGCCGCGATAAAATAATATAAAAACTCCGCGTTATTTTCTGCTTTCTCTAATACATGCGTCCCTTTTGCTTCCTCTGTGCGTATTCCTAAATCCATTTTTTAAATCCTCCAATTTATTTGACTTTTTTACCTGCCTGTCATATAATTAGAGGGTCGAGGGGCTTAGGCAGGTTGTTTGCCCCTCGTACCTTCTCGCCGTCCTATCGTTCAAAGTGAGGGCGGCTTTTTGTTGTTTGAGAGTTTTACAAAATAACAAGGCTCTCAAACTAACCAGCTT
>UMDR01025025.1_pt1 | contig 38035 bp, 35 predicted proteins | sample 1964541 | NCBI WGS metagenome assembly UMDR01 (sample SAMEA4835999, study PRJEB28245) | human gut metagenome | biome: gut microbiome; material: fecal sample | place: Denmark | collected 2008 | reverse complement strand
ACCCGCGCGGGCGCGACAACATTCTCGACCAGATCGCACAGCTTCACGAGGAGCGGGGCATTACGGTTGTGCTTGTCTCGCACAGCATGGAGGATATCGCGAAATATGTGGAGCGCATTATTGTTATGCAAAAAGGGCATGTGCGCTTCGACGACGAGCCGCGAAAGGTGTTTGAACATTATCAGGAGCTGGAGCAGATCGGTCTGGCAGCGCCGCAGGTGACATATGTGATGCAGGAGCTGAAAAAACGCGGAATGCAGGTGGATACGGGCGCGATGACCGTTGAGGAGGCGCGCGCGTCCATTCTGGCGTGCATGGGGCAGGTGAAATTATGATCAGAGATATTACAATCGGGCAATATTATCCGGCGGATTCCGTGATCCACCGGCTCGACCCGCGCACGAAGCTGGTGGGTACGCTGGTCTTTATCTTCTCACTGTTCCTGTTCCGCTCCTTTGCGGCTTACGTGGTGGCGACGATCTGCCTGGCGGCTGTCATCAGGGCTTCGAAGGTACCCTTTGGGTTTATGGTAAAGGGCTTAAAGTCCATTATGATCCTGCTGATGATCACAGTGGTCTTTAATATGTTCCTGACGCCGGGCACACCGCTTGTTAAAATATGGAGGCTGACGATCACGCAGGAGGGTGTGAAGCAGGCGGCGTTTATGGCGATCCGTCTTACGTACCTTATCATCGGCTCCTCGGTGATGACGCTTACCACGACGCCGAACCAGCTTACGGACGGCATGGAAAAAGGACTGCGCCCCTTAAATAAGCTGCATGTGCCGGTGCATGAGGTGGCGATGATGATGTCGATCGCACTGCGCTTTATCCCGATCCTTCTGGAGGAGACGGACAAGATCATGAAGGCACAGATGGCGCGCGGTGCGGATTTTGAGAGCGGCGGGCTGATCCAGAAGGCAAAAAGCATGGTGCCGCTTCTGGTGCCGCTGTTTATTTCCGCCTTTCGCCGTGCAAACGATCTGGCGATGGCGATGGAGGCGCGCGGCTATCACGGCGGCGAGGGACGCACAAAAATGAAACCGCTGAAGTACCAGAAGCGCGACCATATGGCTTATCTTGCGATGGTGCTGTATCTTCTGGCGATGTACGCGGCGAAGAGGATTGCAGGGTTTTAGAAAATGAAGAGAGTAAAGCTGATCGTTGCATACGATGGAACCAATTACAGCGGCTGGCAGATCCAGCCAAACGCCGTCACTATAGAGAGTGTGCTGAATCGGCATCTGTCGGAGCTTTTAAAAGAGCCGATCAAAGTGATCGGAGCAAGCCGGACAGACGCAGGGGTCCATGCGCTCGGAAACGTGGCGGTGTTTGATACATCGGCGAGGATGCCGGCGGAGAAGATTTCCTACGCGATGAATACAAGACTGCCGCAGGACATCCGCATCCAGGATTCCTGCGAGGTGGCGGCTGATTTTCATCCGCGCTTCTGCAATACGGTGAAAACCTATGAGTATCGCATTTTAAACCGCAGATTCCCTGACCCGACCAGACGGCTTTACTCATTGTTTTATTATTATCCGCTGGATGTGGAAAAAATGCGCCGGGCGCTTGGCTTTTTGGTCGGAGAGCATGATTTTAAGAGTCTCTGTACGCACAAGGAAGAGGTGGAAAACACTGTCCGCACTATTTACTCGGCGGATATAGAAAAGGACGGCGATATGATCACCATCCGCATCTGCGGAAACGGATTTCTGTACAACATGGTGCGCATCATCGTGGGAACGGTTTTGCGTGTGGGAAGCGGCTACTACGAGCCGGAATATATGCAGGAGCTGCTCGCGGCAAAGGACAGGCAGGCAGCAGGCGAAACAGCGCCGCCGCAGGGGCTGACGCTGCTTGAAATCAAATATGTTTAGTAGATCCCTTTTGCCGCCAGATGAAATCCTGCAAATGCGATCATAGTTTCCTGGATCGCCTCATCCATCAGACCGAAATTCTGAAATAACCATTCCGGAGGGTGTTGGATCGGGTGTGTTATTTCTGCGTAATCCGGGCGGATCAGATATTCCACGGGCACCCGGTAGAAATCAGCGATCAGCAGAAGTGTTTCGAAAGACGGAATGCGCCTGTCCGTTTCATAATTTGAGTAAGCGGCACGTTCGATGTGGAGCAGAGCGCTGAACTGTTCCTGCGTCAGATGACGGTCATCACGTAAAAGGTGCAGCTTTGTTCCTAAACTTTCATTCATAACTCGTTCCCCCTTCCGCAGACAGTGGGTTTTGGTTACTGTTCAGGTCAGGACTTTGCATTCACTGCAAAGTCCGTAAGAAAGTGACACAGGTGTGAGCAAATCCCATTCGCGGAGCGAATTTTAAATGGATTTGCGAATGTTACTGTGAACGACGTGAACAGTAACGGATTTTGCGTTACTGCTGCGGGGTATGTTACAGTTGCATTGTACTTAGATAGCTATTATGATATCTTCCGTCGAAGGTGACGTCCTCGCCGAACCAGGCGGGCGGCAGAAAAGCGTTCGCGGTTTCCTCATCCGGAAACTCCACCTCGGCAAGAACGAGCGGCGCAAACGGCGCTTCAAAAATGTCAAGCTCAATTTTGAGACCGTTTTCGACAGGAATCACATAGCGTTTTTTGGAGATGAAATTTCCATCCACCTTTTCTTTTAAATGAAGGTATGCCGTCTCATTCAGCGGCAGATTGTACTCCTCGCGGCACATCATACCCGCGCCCTTGTAGGTGAATATATAGTCGTTATCCTGCCGGCGGATGCGCATCACCGGTTCGGTGCAGAGATACCCCTGCTCGATGATGTGAAAGGGGTATTGTGCAAGGTCGCCCGGCAGCTCCTTTATCAGAAATTTTCGTTCGATTTCCATTTCATCCTCCTTATGTTCTACTATATCTTGACGATAAACAGCAGATGATATACAATATCTTTGAAATAATTTTAGCAAAGGAAAAAAATGGTGTCAAGGTGAAAGGAGTGTCCGATTATGACTAAAGTATATGTGTTTCTTGCGGATGGATTTGAGGAAATCGAGGGACTGACAGTGGTGGATCTGCTGCGCCGTGCGGGTGCGGAGGTGACGACGGTTTCCATTAACGGGACAAAGAAGGTTTGCGGTTCGCATAATATCCGGCTGGAGGCGGACGCGCTGTTTGAGGAGACGGATTACTCAGATGCGGCGATTCTGGTGCTGCCGGGCGGTATGCCGGGGACGAAGCATCTCGGAGCGCATAAAGGGCTGACAGAGCTGCTGCTGAAAGTGAATGAGGCGGGCGGCGGTATTGCGGCGATCTGCGCGGCGCCGAGCGTGCTTGGGGACCTCAGGATCCTGAAGGGCAAAAAAGCAGTCTGCTATCCGGGCTTTGAGGAGCGTCTTGCGGGTGCTGATGTGCGGGCATGCAGCGTTGTCACAGACGGCAACGTGACGACCAGCCGCGGCATGGGGACGGCAATCGACTTCTCCCTGGAGCTGGTAAAACGGCTTTTCGGAGCGGAAAAAGCGGAAAATCTGGCAAAAGCGATTGTTTATCGTTAAAAAAATACTAGCCTTTTTCGAAAATGTGTGCTATTATCATACAATGACTGTGAATATGGGAACGTGCGCCCATTTCAATCGAATGAATGTATATTAAGGAGGAACTATCCAAGATGAGTTTGAAAGTAGAGAACTTAGAGCACAATATGGTGAAGCTTACCATCGAAGTGAGCGCGGATGAATTTGAGAAGGCAATGCAGAGCGCTTATGTAAAGAACAAAGGAAGAATCAACATTCCGGGCTTTCGCAGGGGCAAAGCGCCGCGTCAGATGATTGAAAAAATGTATGGCGCAGCTATTTTCTACGAAGATGCGGCCAATGAGATCATTCCGTCCGCATATGACAGAGAAGTGGCGGAGTGCGATCTGGAGCTGGTATCCCAGCCGAAGATCGAGGTGACACAGATCGAAAAGGGACAGCCGTTCATTTTTACTGCAGAGGTAGCGGTAAAGCCGGAGGTAACGCTTGGCGAGTACAAGGGACTTGAGGTGCCGAAGGCAGACCTCACAGTAACAGACGAAGAGATTGACGCAGAAGTAGATAAAGAGCGCGAGAAAAACTCCAGAATGATCGACGTGGACGATCGTGCGGTTGCAAACGGCGACAGCATCAAGCTTGATTTCGACGGCTCCGTGGATGGCGTTCCGTTTGAGGGAGGCAAGGCGGAAAACTATGATCTTGTTATCGGCAGCGGCAGCTTTATTCCGGGCTTTGAGGAGCAGCTTGTCGGCGCAGAGATCGGCAAGGAGCTGGATGTAAATGTAACTTTCCCGGAGGAGTACCATGCAAAAGAGCTGGCTGGCAAGGCGGCTGTGTTCAAATGCAAGGTGAATGAGATCAAGGTGAAGGAGCTTCCGGAGGCGGACGACGATTTCGCACAGGATGTTTCCGAGTTTGATACGCTTGCAGAATATAAGGAAGATATTAAGAAGAGACTGACAGAGAAGAAGGAGACAGAGGCTAAGAACGCAAAGGAAACGGCTGCATTGGAGAAGGCTGTGGAAAATGCGCAGATGGATATCCCGGCTGCTATGATCGACAACCAGGTAAGACAGATGGCGGACGACTTTGCAAGAAGAATCCAGTCACAGGGCATCTCTCTGGAGCAGTATCTGCAGTTTACCGGTATGACCGCCGACAAGCTGCTTGACCAGATGCGTCCGGAAGCGGAAAAGCGCATTAAGAACAGCCTGGTTCTGGAAGCGATCGCAAAAGCAGAGAGCTTCGAGATCAGCGATGAAAAAGTAGAAGAAGAAATCAACAAGATGGCAGAGACCTACAAGATGGAAGCAGACAAGGTAAAAGAGCTGCTTGGAGAAGCGGGCGTCGCTCAGATGAAGAACGACCTTGGCATCCAGGAGGCAGTAAACTTCCTTCGCGATTCTGCTGTGGAGGTCTAGGTGTTTTTCCGGATTTTGAGAGCATGAGCGCGGAAAAATCCGAAGGCATCAGTTTTTTGAAAAGTAAAGGAGGCAGGACTATGAGTTTTGTACCTTATGTAATCGAGCAGACCAGCAGGGGCGAGCGTTCTTACGATATTTACTCCAGACTGCTGAAGGACCGCATCATCTTCCTCGGCGAGGAAGTGACGGACGTCAGCGCGAATCTGATCGTTGCGCAGCTTCTGTTCCTGGAGTCGGAGGATCCCGGGAAGGATATCCAGCTCTATATCAACAGTCCGGGCGGTTCTGTGAGTGCGGGCTGGGCAATTTACGACACGATGCAGTATATCAAATGCGATGTCTCGACGATCTGCATGGGCATGGCGGCGAGCATGGGAGCATTCCTGCTTGCGGGCGGTGCCAAGGGCAAGCGCTTTGCGCTCCCGAACGCGCAGATCATGATCCATCAGCCGTCCGGCGGCGCCAAGGGGCAGGCCAGTGATATCAAGATCGTGGCGGAGGAGATTTTAAAGAGCAGAAAGCGTTTGAACGAGTATCTGGCAGCCAATACCGGGCAGCCGATCGACGTGATCGAGGCGGATACTGAGCGCGATAATTATATGACTGCCGAAGAAGCGAAGGCATACGGTCTGATCGACGCGGTGATCGCAAACAGACAGTAAATAACAAGACTCCTGCAGCGGGCTGCCAGGCGGCAGCCTGTGGGAGTCTTATTGTATATAACGATTTATATGAGGTGGAATATATGGCAGGAAGGTTAGGGGAGCAGAAAGTAAGATGTTCTTTCTGCAACAAGAGTGAAGATCAGGTAAGAAAATTAATTGCAGGGCCGGGCGGCGTCTTTATCTGCGACGACTGCGTGGAGATCTGCAGTGAAATTATAGAGGAAGAGCTTGCGGAGGAATATGCGCAGGAGGGAACGGAAGAAATCAATCTGCTGAAGCCGGAGGAAATCAAGGCGGTGCTGGACGATTACGTGATCGGACAGGACAATGCCAAAAAAGCGCTGGCGGTAGCGGTTTACAATCATTATAAAAGAATACTGGCAGGCAAGGATCTGGGCGTGGAGCTGCAGAAAAGCAACATTCTGATGCTTGGACCGACCGGCTCCGGAAAAACGTATCTGGCGCAGACGCTGGCACGCCTTTTGAACGTGCCGTTTGCGATCGCGGATGCGACGACGCTGACGGAAGCCGGGTACGTGGGTGAGGACGTGGAAAACATTCTGCTGAAGATCATCCAGGCTGCCGATTACGATATTGAGCGTGCGCAGCACGGCATCATCTACATTGATGAGATCGACAAGATCACCCGCAAATCGGAGAATGCCTCCATCACGAGGGATGTATCGGGCGAGGGTGTGCAGCAGGCGTTATTGAAAATACTGGAGGGGACGATCGCGAGCGTTCCGCCGCAGGGCGGAAGAAAGCATCCGCAGCAGGAGCTGATCCAGATCGACACCACGGATATTTTGTTTATCTGCGGCGGCGCGTTTGAAGGCATCGATAAGATCATCGAGACGAGAATGAACACAAAGACGATCGGCTTTGGACGCACCCTGTCTGACAAGGCACAGAAGAATGTGGGCGAGGTCCTGAAGGAGGTCGTTCCGCAGGATTTTGTGAAATATGGCATGATCCCGGAGTTTATCGGACGTGTGCCGGTGGTCGTTTCGCTGGACGCGCTGGATGAGGAAGCGCTGGTGCGCATCTTAAAGGAGCCGAAAAACTCTATCATCAAGCAGTATAAGAAGCTGTTTGAGCTGGACGGCGTGAAGCTTGAATTTGAGGACGATGCGGTTGACGCGATCGCGAAGCTCTCTATGGAGCGCAAGACGGGCGCGCGCGGTCTGCGTGCGGTGATGGAGCGTTCCATGCAGGAGCTGATGTACACTATCCCGTCCGACGAGACGATTACAGAGTGTACGATCACGAAAGACCTTGTGGAAGGAAAAGGAGAACCGAAGCTGATCCACAGTGAGGAGAGACTGATTCCGGTATATAATACGAAGAAGAAAGTGGTTATGACGCCGGAATCTGCCTGATGCAAGGAACATATACGTTTGCATAGGAGAAAAGCATGACAGAAATGATAAAGAACATCCCCGCAGTGGCGCTGCGGGGAATGACGATTCTTCCGGCAATGATCGTTCATTTCGACATCAGCCGGAAGAAATCTATTAAAGCGGTAGAACAGGCGATGCTGAAGGAGCAGCGGTTGTTTGTTGTTGCACAGCGGAGCGTGGAGACGGAGGATCCGGTGATGGAGGATCTGTACCGCGTGGGCACGATCGTGGAGATCAAGCAGGTGGTGAAGATGCCGAAAAATATCCTGCGGGTGCTCGCAGAGGGCGTGCAGCGCGGGGAGCTGACCGATCTGATGGAAGAGGAGGGCTTTCTGGAGGCTGATGTCGCGATTTATACAGACGAGGAGCCGCTGGACGAGACGACGCGGGAGGCGCTGCTGCGCTCTCTGAAAGAATCGTTTGAGGTTTACTGCCGCATCAATGGCAAGATGAGCAAGGAGCTGATCCATCAGATTTCCGAAATCCGTGATCTGGAGAAGGCGGCCGGACAGATTGCTATGAATTTGCCACTTTATTATGAGACGAAGCAGCGGGTGCTGGAGGCTGCCGATCTGCAGGAGCGCTGCGAGCTGCTGCTTACTATTATGGGCAAGGAAATTGACATTCTGCAGCTCCGCCAGGAACTGCAGGAGAAGGTGAAGCAGCGCATCGACAAAAACCAGCGCGAATATTTTATGCGCGAGCAGATGAAGCTCATCCGCGAGGAATTAAAAGAGGATAATATAAACGAGGCGGATACCTTTCTGGAAGAGCTGTCCAAGCTGAAGGCATCGGCGTCGGTGAAGGAAAAAATCAAAAAAGAAATCGAGCGATACCGCAACGTCGGCATGAATTCCGGGGAAAGTCCGGTGATCCGCGGCTATATCGAGACACTTCTGGAGATGCCGTGGGACAAGGTTTCGCGCGACAATCGCGATATCGTCCGGGCGCGTGAGATCCTGGAAGCCGATCATTACGGCCTTGAGAAGGTGAAGGAGCGTGTGCTGGAGTTTCTGGCAGTCCGCACGCTGACGAAAAAGGGCGACAGCCCGATCCTCTGCCTGGTGGGACCGCCCGGAACAGGAAAGACGTCGATCGCAAAGTCGATCGCGCGGGCGCTTGATAAAAAATATGTGCGCATCAGCCTTGGCGGCGTGCGCGACGAGGCGGAGATCCGCGGACACCGCCGCACCTACATCGGAGCGATGCCCGGACGCATCGCCAACGGTCTGAAAATGGCAGGAGTGAAGAATCCGCTGATGCTGCTGGATGAGATCGACAAGCTCAGCAGCGATTATAAGGGGGATACCTCCTCGGCGATGCTGGAAGTGCTGGATTCCGAGCAGAACAGTAAATTCCGCGATCATTATGTGGAAATTCCGCTGGATCTGTCGGAGGTATTGTTTATTGCCACCGCAAACGATGTGCAGACGATCCCGCGCCCGCTCCTGGACCGCATGGAGGTCATTGAGATCACCAGCTACACGGAAAATGAGAAATTTCACATTGCAAAAGAGCACCTCTGGAGCAAGCAGATGGAGCACAATGGACTGACAGCAGAGCAGATCTCTATTACAGATCAGGCGCTGCGCAAGGTGATTTCCGGCTATACGCGGGAAGCCGGCGTGCGAAATCTGGAGCGGAAGCTCGGCGATATCTGCCGGAAGGCGGCGCGCGAGATTCTGGAGACGAAGAAAAAATCCGTTAAGGTGACAGAGGAAAATCTGAAAAAATATCTCGGCAAGGTGCGCTACACTATCCAGGAGCTGAACGATACCAACGAGGTCGGAATCGTGCGCGGGCTTGCGTGGACGAGCGTGGGCGGCGACACCCTGCAGATCGAAGTAAATATCATGCCGGGGAAGGGTGATTTCTGCCTGACAGGACAGATCGGCGACGTTATGAAGGAGTCGGCGCAGGCGGGTATCAGCTACATACGCTCCGTCAGCGCGCAGTATAATATCCCGGAGGAATTTTTCCGCAAGCACGATATCCATATCCACATCCCGGAGGGCGCGGTTCCCAAGGACGGACCTTCCGCGGGCGTGACGATGGCGACGGCAATGATCTCGGCAATTACCGGCATTCCGGTGCGCGCGGACGTCGCGATGACCGGCGAGATCACCCTGCGCGGACGTGTGCTGCCGATCGGCGGGCTCAAAGAAAAGCTGCTCGCCGCCAAGAATGCGGGAATGAAAACCGTATTTGTTCCGGCAAAGAACAGGGCGGACGTGGAGGAAATCTCCAAAGAGATCAGGAAGGGGCTGGATATCCGCTTCGCGGATACGATGGAGGATATTCTGCCGGGGGCGCTGGTGACGGCGCTGCCGGAGAAGAAGGCCTCGAAGAAAAAGAAAGCATAGGAATACTATATGGTTATAAAAAATGTAGCTCTTGAAACGGTATGCGGCATTACCAGTAAGCTGCCGGCAAATGATAAGATCGAGGTGGCGTTTGCCGGGAAATCGAATGTGGGAAAATCATCGCTCATCAACGCGCTGATGAACCGCAAGTCGCTGGCGCGAACCAGCTCCCAGCCTGGCAAGACGCAGACCATCAATTTTTACAACATCAACGACGCGATGTATCTGGTGGACCTTCCGGGCTACGGCTACGCGAAGGTTGCGCAGTCGGAGAAGGAAAAGTGGGGAAAGCTGATCGAGCGCTATCTGCAGAAATCGCAGATGCTAAAGGCCGTATTCCTGCTCATTGATATCCGGCACGATCCTTCCGCCAATGATAAAATGATGTACGACTGGATCCTCTATAATGGCTACGAGCCGATCATCATCGCCACAAAGCTTGATAAGATCAAGCGCAGCCAGCTCCAGAAGCAGGTGAAAGCGATCCGCACGGGGCTTGGCATGAAAGGCGGTACCGTGATTCCGTTCTCTGCGGAAACAAAGCAGGGAAGAGACGAAATCTGGGAAATGATCGATGTGTGGGTTGCGGAGGCAGATTCGACAGAAGAATAAAAAGGTTACTGCGAACGGAGTGAACAGTAATATAAAAAGTTTTCGGTCTGTAACAGAGATGTTGCAGACCTTTTTTATTTCCGCGGGGGCAAATACCCCGCCTGGGGCGAAACTGATCACGGGGCTTCCCGGGCGGCCAGTGATGAAAAGCACTGGGATGTATACTGGATAAACGCATTCATGGCGGCAGTTACATATTTGTGCTTTGGATGGAGAAGATAATTATGCCTTTTTACATAAGCGGAATCAAGCTTGTAGTATTTAAGACGGTCATCTGTGCTTTTTACAAGCCTGTCAACAACAAAGGTTGCTCCAAGTCCTGCAGCCGCGAAACGGAAAGCGGTTACAGATTGTGATAAACGCATTTTAATATTGGGAGTAAGACCTGCTTCCTGGAACATACCGGCGGCGCGTTCGTAAAAATTACTGCCCTCAAAAAGCAGCAGAAAGGGAGTATCCTTAAACATGGCTAAGGAAATAGCCGGATGTTCAGGGGAAAGATGCGCAAAGCTGCAGATATCGGAGGCGGAAAAGGAGTAGTCGGCCAGCTCATTGTTGATGTCGTATGCTTCCGGAACTGCCAGCAGGAGCTGATCCGTAAAGATTTTGCGCCCCGGGAAAGCGGTAACCAATTTGGGGTCGCAGCTGAAATAAAAATCAAGCTGATGCTCTTCGAGCATGTTTGTCAGAACGGAGGAACCATGCTCCAGAATACGGATATCGATATTGGGGTATTTTGCATGAAAGCCGGGCAGGATATCCGGAAGAATATGAGCGTTTACATAATGAGTGCCGCCCAGAATTAAAGAACCGCAGTTAAGGTTCTGGATGTCGTCAATATGCTTATGCATGTTGTCTTCCAGCAGCATAATATCTTTGATGGTATTGATATAAATATGCCCCGCGTGCGTCAGAGTGAGCGGACGGGTCGAGCGATCGAAAATAGACATACCGAGCTCGCTTTCCACTTTTTGCACGGCTATGCTCAGAGCGGGCTGCGTAATGTAAAGAGATCTGGCGGCTTTTGAAAAGCTCCCGTCAAGATAAATCTGATAGATATATTTCATTTCTAACTGCATAACAGACTCCTGTATCCTATAGTATAAATTTAGTTTATATATCTATAATTTCTATGTATTTGATTTTATAATAAAATATTGTTATTGTAAATATATAATGAAAAACTTAAAAAAGGAGGAGGAACAAAATGAGAAAGAAAATCGCATCGATCGTAACGTTGGGGGTTCTTTTTGCGGTATGCGGGGGTGCAGTGCAGGCAGAAGCGGAAGGGGTGCAAAAAACATACAAGGTTCTTTCCGGCTCCGGAGAGGGCGTTGCAGCCTATGACGTGTTTAACGCTGTTGTGACAAGATATCAGGAAGAGGTTAATCCGGATTTTCAGGTGGAGTATGAGGTGATCAGCGCGACATCCGATCTATGGCAGAAATTGCAGATGTATTATACAGCAGACACTTTGCCGGACATTTTTGCGATCAGCAACGGGACGCTGGCGGAAGAAATGATCAGCAATGATAAGCTTGTTAATTTGACGGAAGTGCTGGAAGCGGATGGACATATGGAGGAGGTCGCGGCTTCTATGGTGGATTATCATACATCCGAGGACGGCAATATGTACATGATACCGTCGACCTTCAGCGGGGAATTTTTCGTATACCGCAAACCTGTCTTTGAAAAATACGGTCTGGAAGAACCGGAGACCTGGGAAGATTTTATAAATGTCTGCCAGACTCTGACAGATAATGGAGAGTATGCATACGTGATGCGCGGCGCAGACTACGTACAGTATCTCAGATTTGCTTCTTTCCCGACATGGACGACAGAAGGCAGGGAATTTATCAAAGGTTTAACAAATGGCGAGTACACATACAGTGAGAGCGAACTGGGCATGTATGCGGCGGAGCTTCTGCAAAAGCTCGGAACAGGAAACTATTTTGTGCCGGGCTTTGACAACATGACGCTGAGCGATGTGGTAGATACTTTTATGGCTGGAGTCGGAACGATCATGTATACGAATGCGAACTACACTTCTCAATTAAGCGACCTGTATGATGCGGGAGAAATTGGCTGGTTTGGTATACCGGTTGTTGAGAATACAGAAGGAACCGGCTCAACGATCCCTACGCACGGCGGCAAGGCCTGGGCGTTTAATAAGGATACCTATGATAACGATCCGGTACTTCAGGATTTTGTAGAGTTTTATTTTGATCATATTGATGAGATTTCGTATGACTGCGGGGCGCTGTCCTGGTACAATTCGGATATCCCTGAGGGCAAATTGAATGCGATGATGACAGATATCGGAACCGAGATGAAGAAACAGACGGTATCCTGGGTATCGTGGGATGACAAGCTGACGGCGGCCACAACAACGACAGTCGGAGATGCAGCAGCGCAGCTGGTGTATGGAACGATCACGCCGGAAGAGTATATGAAGATTTTTGATGAGGCGCTTGTGGAAAATGGGGGCTGAAGATGGCAGAGTCAATGCAGGAGGGTCCTGCTGATAAAGCAGGACCCGGCGGGAGGTATTTATGGATAAATTGCTTAGAAACAAACGAACCATTTTGAGTTTTCTGCTGCCTGGGCTGATCGTCTATACAATTTCGGTGATTATTCCTATCATATGGTCGGCATATTACAGTTTGCAGCAGTGGAACGGCTATGGCGAGATGACTTATGTAGGGTTTGAAAATTTTCGAAAGCTGCTGGCAGACACGGAATTTTGGGACAGTGTGATGCACACGCTGATTTACGCCGTGGGTCAGATTATCCTGCAGGTTGGAGGAGGTCTGCTGCTGGCGGTGCTCCTTTGCAACATAGTTGTATTCAGGAAACCGCTGCAGGTAATGTATTATCTCCCGGTAATCATATCTACGGTTGCACTCTGTCAGATGTTTAAAAAGATGTTTGGAGTGGTTCCGGCGGGCCTTGTCAATCAGATACTTGCAAATTTTAATCCGGAATGGGGACGCATTGAATGGCTGACAAATGTTAAAAGCTCGCTTGCTATGGTTACAGCGGTTGCCGGATATAAAAACATGCCGGTGTATATGCTGATTTTTTATTCGGCTTTTCTGACGGTTCCGAATTCGCTTGTCGAGGCGGCGAAGATAGACGGGGCAAATTCTTTTCAAATATTTACAAAAATAAAGCTTACTCATATTCGCCCGACCATTTTTGCAAACATACTGCTTGTTTTAAACGGGTCCCTCAGAGGGTTTGATATAGCAAAGCTTCTGACGGCGGGAGGACCGATCAATTCATCCCAGCTGCAGGCCATGTATATGTATAAACAGGCTTTCAGCAGTCAGAAATATGGATATGGAAGTGCTATTGCAATGTTTATTGTGGCCGAGTCGCTTATTCTTGCAATCCTTATAAGATGGATGCAGTCGTCAAAAAAACTGGGCGGAAGATAAAATAGCCGGAAAGGAATGAGGGTATGAAACATTTTCACAAGAATATAGCAGGAAAAACGGCAAAACAGCGTGTGAAGAATATAATTGTCACGATTTTATCGGCAGTGGTATTTCTGCTGCTTGTGTATCCGCTTATTTACACTGTGATAAATTCGCTGAAAACCTATGATGATTTTATATCGCATCCGCAATATGCTTTGCCTGTCAAAGTGTATCTGGGCAATTTTGTTAAGGTTTTTCAAAGTAACTTTGCACAGTATTTTTTAAACAGCGTGGTGATTGCCGTGCTTGTGGTGGTTTTTACGGTTATATTATCGGCAACGGCAGCATTTGCGATTTCGGAATTCCGTTTTCGCGGGAAGAAGGTTGCGGAGATGTATTTTCTGCTGGGACTGATGATACCTTACCAGGTCATCCTGATTCCGCTATATCTTACGTATGCAAAATTTAAACTGCTCGACACGTATTTTTCGCTGATCTTACCGCAGGTTGCGTTTGGAATGCCGATGGCGATCCAGCTGTTCCTGGCATTTTTTAAGGATTTTGACGGAGACCTGATCGAAGCGGCTGTTATTGACGGCAGCAGCATAGGAAGGACTTTTATAAGTATCGTGGCTCCTGTGTGCAGAAATATTATTATTACGGTAGCTACACTGCGGGCGATTTTCTCATGGAATGAATATATTTTCTCATATACCTTTATCAGCTCTAAAAAAATGATGACGGTGGTACTCGGACTGAATGCTTTTGTGGGAGAAGAAGGTCTGGTAGACTGGGGACCTACATTTGCAGCGATTGCCGTGACCGTGATCCCAACGCTGATCGTGTATATGTTTCTTGGAAAATATATGCAGTCGGGACTTAGTGAAGGGGCAGTTAAAGGGTGACGAAATTACAGAAGCTGCAGTTTAAACAGCGGAGAGGAAAAGAGAGATGAACGAGATATTTTTCAGACCGGAAAATGCATGGGTAGGAGACTGTATGCCCTGTTATCATAAGGGAAAGTTCTATATGTACTATCAGTCTGACAGAAGGGATCCCAGACCGTTTCCCGATGGAGAGCCTTTCGGGTGGTCGCTTGCCGTATCTCAGAATCTTGTTGATTTTAAGGATTACGGGGAAGTGCTTCATAAGGGCAAACATGGTTCAAGGGAGCATTGTCTTTATGCGGGTTCTGTTATATATGCTTTGGGAAAATTCCGAGCTTTTTATACCGGGGAGTGCAAGTATTTTCTGAACCACCCGGAGATGCCGCCGAAAGAGGTGCTGATGCTTGCCATCAGCGATGACGGAATCAGCTGGAGGAAACAGGATAAGCTGTGTTTTTCTGCGCCGGAGGGCTTTGAGAAGGATTACTTCAGAGATCCTTTTGTATGTTTTTCGGAGGAGTTTGGAAAATGGCTTATGCTTGTTTGCGCACAGAAAAAAGACGGCTTTCGGAAGCGAAGAGGGGTTCTTTTATATTATACCAGCGCAGATCTTGAAAACTGGAATTATGAAGGCGTTTTTTTCAGCCCGGATATGTATTTCCTGCTTCAGATGCCGGATATGTTCCGGATCGGAGAATGGTGGTATCTTTTGTTTTCTGAGCTTGACGATATGAGACGGACCCGCTATCGTATGAGCAAAAGTCTCTTCGGACCCTGGCAGACGCCAGCGGATGACTGTCTGGATGGGCGCTGCTTTTATGCTGCAAGAACAGTGCAGACAGAACAAAAACGGATTATTTTTGGATGGAATCCCACCAGGGAAAGGGATGACGATCTGGGAATGTGGATCTGGGGCGGAAATGCAGTTCAGCATGAAGTGTACCAGCGCAGGGATGGGACACTGGGCGTCAGAATGCCGGAGCAGCTTTCGGGGATCATCGGCAAAAAAGATGTACAGATGCAGGAGAGCCTTACTCTTTCGCGCCTTGACGGCGGCGCGGAGACAGTAATAAAAGAGTATTCGGCCGATGTTTTCCGACTGGAGGCAGATGTGAGCTATCAGGCGGAAACGTTCGGGTTTGGAATCAAAATCTGTGAAAACAGCAAGGAAGATCTGGGGTATGATTTTCACTTTGTGCCCGGTGAAAGACGTTTTTTGTTTGACAAAACACCCAATTATCCGTGGTTCCGGTGCATGAACCGCGGACTGTTCAGGCCCTTTACAGCGCAGCCGGAGGAAAAAGTGCATCTTTCCCTGATCGTAGACCATGATATCGCAGTTGTATACGTAAATGATGTTGCGCTTAATGTGCGGATGGCAGAGAAGCCGGGAGCTGAAATAAAATTATATGTACATAACGGAAAGGTCGAATGGAGAAATATAAAGCTGTATGAAAAGTGAACGGTTGGTTAATAGTGAGGGCTATGATTACATAACAGTAATTGCTTCGGCCGCAAAGAGCAGCCCGGGGTATATCCGTATATGCTCCGGGAAGGCTATGACGGATAAGCAATTCAGGTACAGCAAGTGCGAGCTGTTTACGGCAGAGCTTCCAAAGGAAAAATCGTGCCGTATCTGTATGCAGGATGTAAAGGTACACTATGCCTATTTATTTAGAAGAGACTGTGCGGATCCGGTAAAGCAGATCTGTCCGGAGAAATCCGGCGTATCAGCAGCGTATAAAAACCAGAATACATTCCACTATTCTCCGCCGGTAGGCTGGCTGAATGACCCGGTAGGTCTATGCTTTTACCGCGGGCTGTATCATATGTTCTATCAGTTTAATCCATCGTCGCAGAAGTGGGGAGACGCTCACTGGGGACATGTGACGAGCAGCGATCTGCTTCACTGGCGTGAGCATCCGGTCGTTCTAAGCCCTCAGCCGGAGCTTGTCTGCAATCCTGATGTGCGGGGAGGCGCTTTCAGCGGGACAGCTCTGGTGGAGCAAAATAAAATGCATCTGTTTTTTACAAGACATGTCGGGGATCTGCAAAAAGAGCATTGCATGGAATATACGGCGGCCGTGTATAGTGAAAATGGATTTTCTTTTTCTGCAGAAAGAATTGCAGTGAACGATTTGCCGGCAGAACTTGGAGAAAATTTCAGAGATCCCAAGGTCTGGCGGGAGGGCGATGAATGGCTTATGCTGACGGGGAGCGAAACGGCAGATACAGCAGCAATTGCGGTTCATTGTTCTAAAGATTTGATTCAATGGCAGTATAAAGGAATTTTTTTAAAGGAAAAAGATAAGCGATATCTCAGAGCAGAATGTCCATCGATCAGAAAGATGGCGGATAAGTATGTTTTGATCGCTGGCTATCACAACAGGGACGAGACACAAATCCGACGTGATACGGTATACTATATTGGAAGTATAAAAAATTACCGTTTTCGGGTAGAACATAAGGGGCTGGTCGATCATGGAAAGGATTTTTATGCAGCACAGATTTTTGCAAATTTAAAAAGAACGGTTGCCATTGCCTGGGTAAATGACCGGTATGAGTATCATATCGAAAAGCTGTGCAGGTCGAACGGTGTCATGAGCCTGCCAAGAAAGCTGTGGATCGAAAAGGGGGAATTATATTCTTATCCGGTGGAAGAGGTGGAGCGTCTGGAAACATCGGAAGAACACTTTGAAAATATCTTTCACATAAAGGATGGACGCGGACACTTACAGATTGGTTTGCGGGAAAATGCTTCCGGCCGCATTGTGCTGGCGGAATCTGAGGCCGGGCAAGTGACGGTAACAGTATGTCCTGGTCAGATTATAATTATGACAGATAAGGAAAAATGGAATGCAGATATAACTGTAGAGAGGCTGGATATTTATACAGATAACGCTCTTTTTGAAATTTTTATCAATGGTGGAATGCGCGCATTTACCAGAAGATATGAACGGTATGAGACGAATTATGAAGTAGATGCGGATTTTGGCGAGGGCTGCAGGGCTGTGTTCCGCAGAATAAAAAATATTTCTTCCATTTGAAGTAAATATCATGCCGGAAAAGGGCGATTTTTGCCCGACAGGACACTGGCAGAAGAATAAAGAGCAGTATAAATAAAATATTGTTTTAAAACCGTTACTTCTATATACGAAGCAGCGGTTTTTTATACAATGCGATGTTAAAAATTAGTAAAGTATAAATTACTAAAGTATAATTGACTAAAATGCGGCGGAATGGTATAGTTGAGCTATATGGAATGGAGGCTAAAATATGTTTATCGGAAGAGAACGGGAACTGACATCCCTTGATAAATTATATGCGTCTGGGAAATTTGAATTTGTAGTTATCTATGGTCGCCGCAGGGTGGGGAAAACTGCGCTTATCAACAAATTTATCAGCGATAAAAAGGCAATCTACATTATGGGAGTAGAAAGCAATGCCAAACAAAATCTGGAGAATTTCAGCAAAAATATTATGGAATTTGGAACGGGGATTCGGGCGGATACTGCGTTTGCGTCGTTTCAGGCTGCATTAGAGTATGTTTTTCAGATGGCAGAAAAAGAACGTCTGGTTTTTGTGATTGACGAGTACCCGTATGTCGCCCGCGCATCCAGAAGTCTTGCCTCTACATTACAGCTTCTGATCGACAGATATAAGGATTCTTCTAAAATGATGCTGATTTTATGCGGGTCTTCGATGTCCTATATGGAGGACCACGTACTGGCGTATAAAGCGCCGCTTTACGGCAGAAGGACAGCGCAGATGAAAATCCTTCCGTTTGATTTTGCAGATACATGCCGGTATTTCCAAAAGTTTTCTGATGAGGATAAAGCGATGATATATGGCATGGTGGGAGGAACACCGCAGTATTTACTTCAGATGGATGACAGGCTGAGCGTTGAGGAGAATATTAAGAATACCTTCCTGAATCCGACGTCTGTACTCTTTGAGGAACCGGAAAATCTGCTGAAGCAGGAGGTACGGGAACCTGCTCTTTACAATGCCATTATTACAGCTATGGCGACCGGCGCTTCCCGCATGGCGGAGATTTCGACAAAAGTCGGCGAGAATACCAGTGTCTGCAGTACCTATCTGAAAAATCTGATGATGCTGGGGCTGGTCAGGAAAGAAACGCCTTATGGTGAAAAGACATCCCGGAAGACCATTTACGCCATTGAGGACAATCTGTTTCGGTTCTGGTATCGTTTTGTCCCGGAGAACAGCTCCGTTATTGGGCGTGGAGCAGCTGATCTGGCATATAAACGGATTGAACCGTTTCTGCCGGATTATATGGGAAAAGTATTCGAGGATATATGCCAGCAGTATCTCTGGAAACTGCTGCTGGATGGGGATTCTCCTGTGGAATTCAGAAATCTGGGACGCTGGTGGGGGACAGACCCGGTCACCCGCAGCCAGACGGAAATTGATATTATGGGGGAACAGGATAAAGATACGGCGTTATTTGGCGAATGCAAGTGGACAAAGGAAAAGGTGGATGTGGGCGTTCTGGAAACATTGGTAATGCGCAGCAGGATATTCCATTATAGAAATGTGCATTTATATCTGTTTGCGAGAAGCGGTTTTACAAAGGGATGTATGGAGGATGCTGCCAAACTGGGAAATGTCACATTGGTGACATATGGGGAACTTTTAGGGAAGCTAACGGAATAGCACTTCACAGCTTTAAAGCACTGCCAAACTTTTGAAAATACAAAGATATTTCTTCCATTATAGTTTCATTTCGTGTAAAATAGGTTCATTGGTAACTGCTGCGGGCGGGTGACAGGGCAGTTTGGCCGGACTGTTGCGCGGGCGAAGCTGGCAGCGGCGGGGAATGCGCGGCATTCCCGAATGAAACATCTGGAGGATATGTGAAATGGAGAGAGAAAAATTCTCATCCAGACTGGGGTTCATTCTGATCTCTGCGGGATGTGCGATCGGTCTGGGAAATGTGTGGCGGTTTCCGTATATTACCGGAAAGTACGGCGGGGCGGCATTCGTGCTGATCTACCTGTTTTTCCTGGTAATACTCGGACTTCCGATCATGGTAATGGAGTTTGCGGTCGGGCGTGCAAGCCAGAAGAGCGCGGCGCTTTCGTTTGACGTACTGGAGCCGAAGGGCACAAAGTGGCACTGGTACAAGTGGGGAGCGATGGCGGGCAATTATCTGCTGATGATGTTCTACACAACGATCGGCGGCTGGATGATTCTTTACTTTGCCAAAATGGCATCCGGCAGCTTTGCGGGGCTTGACGCGGAGGGCGTGGCGGCGGAATTCGTCGGTCTGATGGGACAGCCGGGGCTGATGGCGTTCTGCATGATCCTAGTGGTTGTTGTCTGCTTCCTTATCTGCGCAGGCGGTCTGCAAAAAGGTGTGGAGCGTATCACGAAGGTGATGATGCTCTGCCTGCTGTTTCTGATGATTATCCTTGCCGTGCATTCCGTATTTCTGGAAGGCGGAGCGGAGGGACTGGAATTTTATCTGAAGCCGGATTTTGGCAAGCTGGTGGAGACCGGCGTCGGTGAGGTTGTATTTGCCGCGATGGGGCAGGCATTCTTTACATTGAGTCTTGGAATCGGTGCGATCGCTATTTTCGGAAGCTACATCGGCAAGGAACGCGCGCTCACAGGCGAGGCGGTGAGCGTTACCCTGCTCGACACCGGCGTGGCGCTGATGGCGGGACTGATTATTTTTCCGGCATGCTTTGCCTACAATGTGCAGCCGGACAGCGGTCCGAGTTTGATTTTTATCACGCTGCCGAATGTATTTCAGTCGATGGCGGGCGGACGCATCTGGGGAAGCCTGTTCTTCCTCTTTATGACCTTCGCGGCAATGTCTACCATTATTGCGGTGTTTGAAAATATTATCTCTTTTGCAATGGATCTGACCGGCTGCAGCCGCAGGAAAGCGGTTATTATCAATCTGATCGCAATTATCGTCCTGTCGATGCCGTGTGTGCTCGGTTTCAATCTCTGGAGCGGTTTCATGCCGTTCGGGGAAGGAACCAATGTGCTCGACCTGGAGGATTTTATCGTGAGCAATAACCTGCTTCCGCTTGGCAGCCTTGTGTATCTTTTGTTCTGCACAAGCCGTTATGGATGGGGCTTTAAAAACTTCATGAAGGAAGCAAACACGGGCAGCGGTATGAAATTCCCGGCGTGGGTGCGTGTGTATGTTTCTTATATTCTGCCGCTGATCGTCCTGTTTATTTTCGTGGAGGGTTATATTTCGAAGTTTTTATGATATTTATAAAATTTATGCTTGATTTTCCGGTACGCTGATGATATACTCATTAGCGTACCTTTTGTTAGAAGGGGTTATTATGCCCAAAACAGGGCGAGTAAATAGGAAAGGAGGATTTAACATGAAGGTTAGATCATCGGTAAAACCTATCTGCGAAAAATGCAAAATCATCAAGAGAAAGGGCAGTATCAGAGTAATCTGCGAAAACCCGAAGCATAAACAGCGCCAGGGTTAATTGATCCTTGCTCTTATGTGGCTTGATTACGGCTTCAGCATGATGTGAAATCCACACGCGTGCTGGTGACAATATACGAAAGGGACATCCCAATCCGCGGCGGAAAGCCAGGCCTGGGGCCTGGTGTGGACTGTGCAGCGCATAAATACGAGAGCGATGCAGGTCTTTGGGCAGGATGTCTCACATATATTGCTTCTAATACCGCATTTCCCGGGTACCGGCGGATCTGCGGAAAGGTCGTTGCATTGCCGTTTGCTTTTCAGACGGCAGTCATTTTTTGCGGCTGGGTGGTGGAAAAGATTTCCAAAACCCCAATTAAAGACAATATAGCAAAGCACCGGGCTGCGCACAACATTTCAGACGTCTTGCTATGGACGGGCTGCGCGATGACGGGAGCTTAGAGAAAATGGAGGAAAAATTACATGGCTCGTATTGCTGGTGTAGACTTACCAAGAGAGAAAAGAATCGAGATCGGTCTGACTTACATCTACGGAATCGGCAGAACAAGTGCAGACAAAATTCTTGAGGCGGCGGGTGTAAACCCGGATACCCGTGTCAGAGATCTGACAGACGAAGAGGTTTCCAGAATCCGTGACGTGATGGATGAGCATTACACGGTGGAAGGTGATCTGAGAAGAGAGATCGCTCTGAACATCAAGAGACTGCAGGAGATCGGATGCTACAGAGGTATCCGTCATCGTAAAGGACTTCCGGTTCGCGGTCAGAAGACAAAGACCAACGCGAGAACACGCAAGGGACCGAGAAAGACTGTAGCTAATAAGAAGAAATAATAGAATAGGAAGAAAGTAGGTTAGTTTATCATGGCTAAAAAAGTTACAAAAAAAGTGACAAAAAAGCGCGTTAAGAAAAACGTTGAACGCGGACAGGCACATATCCAGTCATCTTTCAACAATACCATTGTTACACTGACAGATGCTGCTGGAAACGCATTATCATGGGCAAGTGCCGGTGGTCTGGGATTTAAAGGTTCAAGGAAATCTACTCCCTATGCAGCACAGATGGCAGCAGAGACTGCAACAAAAGCAGCGTTAGTTCACGGTTTGAAGACCGTTGATGTTTTCGTAAAGGGACCAGGCTCAGGACGTGAAGCAGCAATCCGTGCACTCAGTGCATGCGGTCTGGATGTTACCAGCATCACAGATGTTACCCCGGTGCCGCATAACGGATGCCGCCCGCCGAAACGCAGAAGAGTCTAATTAGGAGGTAAGTGAAGATGGCAGTAGATAGAACTCCGGTCTTGAAAAGATGCCGTTCCCTCGGCCTTGATCCGGTATATTTAGGAATTGACAAAAAGTCTAACAGAGAATTAAAGAGAGCAAACCGTAAGATGAGCGAGTATGCACTGCAGCTGCGCGAGAAGCAGAAAGCAAAATTCATCTATGGCGTACTGGAGAAACCGTTCCGCAACTACTACAAGAAAGCGGAGAGAATGCCGGGCATGACAGGTGCAAACCTTATGACCATGCTGGAGTGCAGACTCGACAACGTTATTTTCAGACTCGGTTTTGCAAGAACACGTAAAGAGGCAAGACAGATCGTAGACCATAAGCAGGTGCTGGTAAACGGCAAGCAGGTAAATATTCCGTCCTACCTTGTAAAAGCAGGCGACACCGTTGAGATCAAAGAAAAATGCAAGAGCTCCCAGAGATACAAAGATATCCTGGAGACGACCGGCGGCAGACTGGTTCCGGACTGGCTGGATGCAGATGCAGAAAATCTGAAAGCAACCGTTAAGGAGCTTCCGGCAAGAGAAGCGATCGATGTTCCGGTAGACGAAATGCTTATCGTCGAGCTGTACTCGAAATAGTCGCGAAAGCATTAAGCCGTGCGCAGACGAAGAAAGATGTTTGCGCTATGCTTGCATAAGCGCAAACATCTTTATGAGGATGTATAGGGCGCAGGCCCTCGCACGAGCAGCGTAAGCTGCGAGATGTGCAGCACGGCTTAAAGATGTCGTGCGGTGCATAAGGCGCAGGCCCGCGCACGGCGTAATATAAACCCTCACAACAACAAACCCAGAAGGAGGGACCTTAGTAGTGTTCGATTTTAACAAACCGAGAATTGAGATTGCAGAAATCTCAGAAGACCGTAAATATGGAAGATTTGTCGTAGAGCCGCTGGAGAGAGGTTATGGCACGACGCTTGGGAATTCCCTTCGCAGAATTATGCTTTCCTCCCTGCCGGGTGCAGCGGTAAGCCAGGTGAAAATTGAGGGCGTATTGCACGAATTCAGTTCGATTCCGGGCGTAAAAGAGGATGTCAGCGAGATTATCATGAATCTGAAATCGCTGGCGATCAAGAATACCAGTAAGACGAACGAACCGAAGACGGCATATATCGAGTATGACGGAGAGGGTGTTGTGACTGCCGGGGATATCCAGGTAGATCAGGACATCGAGATCCTCAACAAGGATCAGGTAATTGCTACGTTAAGCGGCGGCGCTGACAGTAAGCTCTACATGGAGATTACGATTACCAAGGGCAGGGGTTACATCAGTGCAGATGAAGGAAAGACGCCGGATATGCCGATCGGTGTGATTGCGGTTGACTCTATTTATACCCCGGTAGAGCGTGTGAACATGACGGTTGAGAATACCCGTGTTGCACAGGCTACAGACTTTGACAAACTGACCCTGGATGTATATACAAACGGTACGCTTGGACCGGACGAGGCAGTCAGCCTTGCGGCAAAGGTACTCAGCGAGCATCTGAGTCTGTTTATTGATTTGTCCGAAAGCGCTAAAACGGCGGAAATTATGATTGAAAAAGAGGACAATGAAAAAGAAAAGGTGCTGGAGATGAACATCGACGAGCTGGAGCTCTCTGTTCGTTCCTATAATTGCCTGAAGAGGGCTGGCATCAACACAGTGGAAGAGCTGTGCAACAGAACTCCGGAGGACATGATGAAGGTTCGGAATCTGGGACGCAAGTCTCTGGAAGAGGTCCTTGCAAAACTCAAGGAGCTGGGACTGCAGCTTAATCCGAGTGAAGAATAGAGCGCACATATAGCGCGAATACACCGGTGCGGTGTATCACAGATTAGTTTGGCACGGGGAGTAAGCCCGAAGAGCGTTCCCGCGTGCTCCGAAAATGGAGGAAAATAAAATGGCAGGTTACAGAAAACTGAGCAGAACATCTGATCAGAGGAAAGCATTACTCAGAAACCAGGTTACAGCGCTGCTGCAGCATGGAAAAATCGTTACCACAGAGGCAAAGGCAAAAGAGGTTCGCAAGATTGCGGAGGGCCTGATTGCGCTTGCTGTAAAAGAGAAAGACAACTACGAGACAGTTACTGTTACCGCAAAGGTTGCCCGTAAGGACAAAGACGGTAAGAGAGTGAAAGAAGTTGTAGACGGAAAGAAAGTAACGGTTTATGACGAAGTGCAGAAGGAGATCAGAAAGGATGCTCCGAGCAGACTTCATGCAAGAAGACAGATGATGAAGGTTCTCTATCCGGTAACGGAGGTTCCGAAAGAGGCTGCTGGCAAAAAGAAAAATACGAAGCAGGTTGACCTGGTAGACAAACTGTTTACCGAGTACGCTCCGAAGTACGCAGACCGTAACGGCGGTTACACAAGAATCGTTAAGATCGGTCTTCGTAAGGGCGATGCAGCAATGGAAGTATTGCTGGAGCTTGTATAGAACGGATATAAAGATGCGGCACCGCGTATGCGGTGCCGTTTTTTACATCAGAAATTGTGTTTCTACAGGTGTCATTGAAGCAGTCTGAGAAGGCATATGCCGCGCAGAACTTAAGTCAGGATATCTGCATACCGTATGGACTGTGGATGAAACTGCGGTGTTCGGCTCATTCCGGAACGGATACGGCAGGTATGCTCTCTGTATATTTTTTGTGTATCCGTCAGTCAGGGTGGGAAAAGCAGCGTAACACTGCTTTTTTGTATTTTTAATATGTTGATAATGAGCCGAGAAGGTGCTTTTGAATTTTGTGTCCTGGATTGTAGAAGGGGTGCATTCGTACATATAAATGCGATAAAATAATTAGCGCGTTATAAATAGCGATTAAGCTTGCTAAAAAAATGTGCACGAGCACGTAAATACGCACAAAAACGCAGGAAGAAATTTGTTGATAATATCCAAAAATAAAAAAACAGAAAGAAAATTATTGACAGAAACGTATACATTGTGTAATATAAAGAAAAGATGTGCACGAGCACACGATACAAAATAAAAGGATGGGAAAAATGAATATCAACAAAAATGCTAAAAACCAGCTTTATAGCCGACATATTCATATATAAAAAAGAGAAATGTGTGCACGAGCACATGATGGGAGAGGTTGAGTATGGCAGCTACAATAAAGGATATTGCTGATATAGCAAAAGTTTCGAGGGGAACCGTAGACAGGGTATTAAATAACAGAGGGAGAGTAAAACCGGAAGTTGAGGTAAGAGTCAGGCAGGTTGCAGAATCATTGGGATATAAACCCAATGGAGCGGCAAAAACATTTTCTACATTAAAGAAAAAAATGCGCTTTGGGATTCTTCTTCCAAGCATTGGCGATGATTTTTTTGATGAAGTAATCCAGGGAATTGAAGCGGCAAATGAAGAGTTGAAAGACTACGGGTTTGAAACAATTTTACATCAGACGAGCGGTTATGATGTTGAAAAGCAATTAAAAGAGATTGATGAAATGTTGAAAGAGGGGATAACGGCTTTTGGCTTTTTACCATTAGTGGATAATAGGATCGCGCAGAAGATTGACGAGATCGTAGAAAGCGGGATCCCGGTAGTAACAATTAATTCGGATATTGAAAACTCAAAACGTAATTTTTATGTGGGAACTGATTTCAGAAAGAGCGGAAGAATAGCGGCGGGACTTCTGGGGTTGATCAATCCGGTATCACATGTGTTAATCATTACTGGTTCTTCAAAGATTTTGTCACACAGGTTGAGATATCAGGGATTTACCGAGACAATTAACAGAAAATTTCCAGGAGTGAAAGTAGTAGATTATGTTGAGTGTAATAATGCAGATTTTGTGGCGTATGACACCGTAAAAGAAGAATTAAAGGAGAATCCGGAAATTGATTCTGTTTTTATTATCGCAGGCGGAATTAAAGGTGTTTGTGAAGCTGTAGAACTTTTTAAGGAACGAAAGGTAAAAATTTTTTGTTTTGATTCTATGGATTACATTAAAAATAAGCTTAAGGAAGGAAGGATTACAGCAACGATCTGCCAACAGGCGTTTAATCAGGGATACGAAATTGTGAAAACAGTGTTTGCATGGTTCGCAGATGCCAGCTCTGTAAAACAGGAGTGTATTCTTATGGATAATATTGTTCAGATTGCGGAAAACTTTGATGATTAAAGGAGGAGTGAAGCATGTCGGAAAACAGCAGTTATCTATTTGAGATGCTGGGGGTAACAAAAGAATTTCCCGGCGTAAAAGCGCTTGATAATGTTACCCTGCAGGTAAAAAAGGGGACGGTCCATGCGCTTTGCGGGGAAAATGGTGCAGGAAAATCCACTTTGATGAAAGTGTTGGCTGGCATTTACAGGCAGGACTCCGGAAAGATTTTGATTGAGGGGCGCGAGGTTGAAATTGCCAATCCAAGGGATGCGATGGATAAGGGAATTTCAATGATTCATCAGGAATTGAATTTATTTCCGCAGATGACGGTTGAAGCGAATCTATACATTGGCAGGGAAAATCTGTATCCGGGTGGTGTTATCAATAAGCAGCAGAATTTAAAAGAGGTAAATGCGATATTAAAGGAATATGATATTGATATTAATCCGCGCCAGCGGATGAGAGAGCTGACAATTGCGAATCAGCAGATGATTGAAATTGTGCGTGCTATTGCTTTCAATGCAAAGATTATTATTATGGATGAGCCGACTTCTTCTCTGACAGAAGTAGAAATACAGACACTGTTTTCTATGATTCGTAAACTGGTAGCAGAAGGAAAATCTGTGATTTATATTAGTCATAGAATGGATGAGATTTTTGAAATTGCAGATATGGTGACGGTCATCAGAGATGGAAGGACAATTGATACAGTGCCGGTTGAAAAACTGGATAAGGTAAAAATCATCAAAATGATGGTAGGGCGAGAACTTGAGGATATTTACAATAAAAAGCGGATTCCTTTTGGGGAAGAAAGATTGCGCGTGGAAGGGCTTACAAGTGGAAAACATTTTCAGAATATTAATTTTTCGATACGCGCGGGTGAAATTGTCGGATTGATGGGATTGGTCGGCGCGGGGAGGAGTGAAGTGGCGGAAACGATTTTCGGGCTTCGCAACCTGGAATCCGGACAAATTTATGTGTCCGGGCGGAAGGTGGACATACGTAAACCGTGGCGCGCTATAAATGCCGGAATTGCGTTTATTACAGAGGACAGAAAACGATTCGGAATCAGTAGAATACATTCCGTAAGACAAAATATTGTACTTGCCAGTCTTGGAAAATATGCGGAAAACTTTTTGAAGGTGGTTTCGGTAAAAAAAGAGAAAAGAGCAACAGATGAAATGATAAGAATGCTGAATATAAAAACTCCGGATCAGAAGTTTAAAGTGGGAAATCTGAGCGGTGGGAATCAGCAAAAGGTTGTTGTTGGAAAATGGTTGCTGACGGAACCGGATATTCTGATTATGGATGAGCCGACCAGAGGAATTGATGTGGGAGCAAAATCAGAGATATATGCGATAATGACCGGAATGGCAGAATCGGGGAAAAGTATTTTGATGATTTCATCGGAGATGCAGGAATTGATGGGAATGTGTGACAGAATTGTTGTCATGTGCGCGGGAAAACAGACGGGAATTTTTGAACGCAGTGAATTTAACCAGTTTAAATTGATGGCGTGTGCGGCTGGAGAAACAAAGGAGGCGGCGGACAGGTATGAAAACTAAAGTTTTATCCAGAGATTTTTTGAAAAGTAACGTTATTTATATTGTATTTATTGTTATGTTGATTGGACTGAGTATTTTTTCGGATTCGTTTCTCAGCCTTAATAATTTCAGAAATATTCTGCGGCAGAGTTCTTTTGTTGGAATTGTAGCACTGGGGATGACGTATATTATGATTGCCGGCGGAATTGATTTATCTGTTGGGTCTACGATGGCACTTGCGGCGTGTGTGGCTGCAAGTCTGTCTACAGAAATGGGTATTGTGCTTCCATATCCTGTTGCGGTTCTGGCAGGGGTTGCCGTTGGCATTATAGTAGGACTTATTAATGGTTATGTGGTTGCCTACCTTGGCATTGTACCATTTATAGCAACATTGGGTATGCAGTCTGTTGTACGTGGTGTGGCACTGGTTTTTACATCGGGAAAACCGATTAACGCACTTACGGAAACCTATACAAATGTGGGAAAATCTTACGTTTTTGGAATTCCGATTCCGGCTATTATCTTTATCATTCTTGCAGCGGCAGCGTGGTTTTTCCTGTCGCGGACAAAGTATGGAAGATATCTGTATGCTATTGGAGGAAATGAAGAAGCGGCAATTGTAGCCGGGTTGAGAGTGAAATTTTTAAAGGCGAGCACGTATGTTGTGGGTGGTGCTATGGCAGCTCTTGCGGGAATCATTCTTTCAGCAAGAATTGCGGCTGGAACGCCAAATTCTGGTGAAATGTACGATTTTTATGCGATAGAAGCGGTCGTTATCGGAGGAACCAGCAATCAGGGAGGTACTGGAGGCATTATTCAGACAATAATCGGTGTATTGATAATTGGTGTGCTGAATAATGGTATGGATCTTCTTAATATTTCCGGGTATTATCAGAAAATTGTAACGGGTGTGGTTGTTGTACTTGCGGTTATTATTGATCGTAATAACGTAAATAGAAATCATTAATTTGAATTTTAAGCTGTGCGCAGGCTTGAAAGATAGAAACTAATATTATAAGAGAAAGGGAAGGTAAAAGACATGAAGAAATCTTTAGTTATCGGGATGACAGCAGCAGTGATGGCGGCAAGTATGGGAACAGTTTCATTTGCGGAAGACGGCGGATATAAAATTGCCATGATTTATCAGGATTTATCGGGGCAATTTAATATTTATTTCCAGGGGGAGCTTCAAAAGCAGGCAGAGGAACTGGGTGTTACACTGGTAGAATTTGATGGACAGGGTGCGGTAGACAAACAGCTCGATCAATGTGAAAACGCGATTCAGCAGGGTGTGGATGCGTTGATGTTTATTCCGGTAGATAAAAGCGGCTGTGCTCCTATTATTGAAAATTGTAATGAGGCTGGTATTCCTGTGATAGGCTGTAATAATCCGACAGATAATGTGGATGAGGCTACCGCATATGTCGGTGCAAATGATGTTGACGCGGGAATTATGGAAATGGAATACATTGCAGAGCTTCTTGGGGGCGAAGGAACTATTTGCGTAATAGAAGGACCTTATGGTCATTCTGCACAAATTGCAAGAATGGAGGGGATTGAAGAGACGCTCAAAAACTATCCGGATATTACAATGCTTTATAATGATACGGCAAATTGGGACAGAACAGAAGCAATGGAATTAACAGAAAACTGGCTGGAAAAATCGGGCGATGAAATTGATGCGATTGTGTGCCATTCTGATGATATGGGAATGGGCGCTCTGCAGGCAATCCAGGGAGCTGGTCTTGAAAATAATATAGAAGTAATCGGCATTGATGCAATTTATGATGCGTTGCAGGCTGTAAAAAAAGGCGAAATGTGCGCAACGGTATTCCAGGATGTATATGGACAGGCGGATGAGGCGATAGCTACTGCGCTAAAAGCGTTGAATGGCGAGGAGTTTGAAAAAACGACGTACGTTCCGTTTCAGATGGTAACGCAGGAGAATGTGGATGGGTATCTGGCCATGTTTGAGTAAGAAATAATAGTTTTGAAACTGACTGGAAATGAGGAATGTAATATGATAAATGATATTTATTATAATCCGACCAAAATACTTTTTGGGAGAGGAATGGAGGAAAAAGTCGGGGAAGAAACGGCAAAGCATGCCGATAAGGTGCTGATTGTCTATGGCTCGGAAAGAATTAAAAAGAATGGACTTTATGATAAGGTGATAGCTTCTCTGAAGTCAGCAGGCGTTGAGTATGAGGCGCTTGGCGGCGTGAAATCAAATCCGCGTTCCGGACTGGTATATCAGGGGATAGAAATCTGCCGGAAAGAGGGAATTTCATTTCTTCTCGCAATTGGTGGAGGAAGCGTAATTGATACAGCAAAAGCGATTGGATACGGTGTGCCATATGCTGGCGATTTTATGGACTTATATCTTGGAAAAGCAGAACCGGAAAGCTGTCTGGGGATTGGTACAATCCTTACAATTCCCGGAGCTGGCAGCGAGTCAAGTAATGGCTCTGTGATAACAGATGAAAAGCTGGGATTAAAAAGGTCTTGTGACACAGACCTTGCCAGACCGGTGTTTTCGATTATGAACCCGGAGCTTACTTATACAGCGCCGATGTATCATACGCTGGCAGGAGCTTTCGATGGGATTTCTCATGCTATGGAACGCTACTTTACAGATACGACATTTGTCGAGGTTTCTGACGGCATGGCTGAAGGAATTATGAAAGCGTTGATGAAGTATATGAAACGTGTGATAAAAGAACCGGATAATTATGATGTAAGAGCGGAGCTGATGTGGGGATGCAAGGTTGCGCAGGATGGTTGTATCGGTGTGGGACGGGAGCAGGCATGGTCAAGCCATCTTCTCCAACGCGATATCGGTTCAATTGCATTTGAGTCATCTCATGGCGCAGGACTGGCGGTGATTACACCGAAGTGGATGAGGTATGTGTATAAGCATAACATCCCGCGTTTTGTACGGTTTGCAAACAGGGTTATGGATGTACCGGTAAATCCTTGGGATGAGGAAGAGACTGTTTTGGAAGGTATTAAAAGACTGGAACTGTTTATTAAAGAGATAGGTCTTCCGACAACGCTTAGAGAAGTGGGAGTAAACAGCAGGAAAGATATTCTGGTGATGGCTGACAAAGCATATCCGGATGAAAATGGCACTCTGGGAGGATTTTATCCGTTAAAAAAACAGGATTTCATTAATATTTTGAATGAGGCATTTTAAGGAGGAAAACATGCTTAAGAAAATCAATCCGATAATTAGTCCGGAATTGCTGAAAATTTTGGCGGAAATGGGGCATACAGATGAAATTGTAATATGTGATGGAAACATGCCGGTTTATACTGTAGGGAAAAACGTAGTCCGTTTAGATGGACATGGGGTGCCGGAAATCCTGGAAGCGGTGCTGGAATATTTTCCACTTGATGCGAAAACAGAAAAGCCAGTAACGCTTTGTGACTGGACAGGTCCAAGACCGGATATATGGGATGCGTATAAGAAAATAATTTTGGAAAGCGAGGAGGCGGACAAATTCCGGAACGGCTTTAATATGCTTAAAGACCCAGAATTTATGGGAAGAGTGCGAAACGCGTATTGTCTGGTAGCTACAAGTGAAAAATCATTAGCCGCCAATATTATCTTGAAAAAAGGTTTACTGTAAAAAAGAAAACAGATGCCCGGTGCAGTTTGGGCATCTGTTTTTTAAAATCAATACAATGAAAGGAACAGGAAATACGGATATGGATAATAACAGGTATGTTATAGGTGTTGATTTTGGCAGTGATTCGGTAAGAGCAGCGGTCGTTTGTACAAATGGAAAGATAATTAGCCGGGGAGTGTCTTTTTACCGGAGATGGAAGATGGGATTATATCAGCATCCGGAAAAAAATATTTTCAGACAGCATCCACTGGATTACGTGGAATCGCTGGAAGAATGTATAAAAGAAGCGCTTGGGTCGCTGGATAAAGAAATAGTCAGCAAAATCTGCGGTATTGGGATTGATACAACCGGTTCTACGCCGGTTCCTGTTGATATACATGGAACGCCGCTGGCATTGCTGAAGGAATTTGCAGAATGCGAAGACGCGATGTTTCATTTGTGGAAAGACCATTCGGCTGCGCGGGAAGCAGAGGAACTGAATCATATTTTTATGTCTGGCACGAAAGAAAACTATACAAGATATCAGGGACAATACTGTTCGGAGTGGTATTGGGCAAAAATATTGCATACTATTCGCAGAAATCCGAAAATAAAGCAGAAAGCATATACCTGGATAGAACATTGCGATTGGATTGTTGGTTTGCTGACCGGGAAAAGTGCTCCGCAGACAATGTATCACAGTACCTGTGCAGCGGGGCATAAGGCATTATGGCACAGTGCGTGGAATGGGCTTCCATCTTCTGAATGTCTGGCAATGGCGGATACGTATCTTGCTGAGGTGGCAGAGAGATATGGAAGAACACCGCTGCCGGCAACAACCAATACCGGGAATCTTAATGATGAATGGGCAAAGCGTCTGGGACTATCGGGGCAGGTGATAGTTTCCGGGAGTTCTTTTGACGCACATGCCGGAGCAATAGGTGCAGGAATCAGACGGGGAACAATGGTTTGCATACTGGGAACATCGGCAGTGGATTTACTTATAGAAAAACCGGAAAATCTTTTTGGTAAAAATCTGGTATCATTATGCGGACAGGCGGAAAATTCTATTATTGAAGGGTATACGGGAATAGAAACAGGACAGGCTGCATTTGGAGATATTTTTGCGTGGTATAAAAAAATATTGCTTTGGCCGTTGAAACAGGCTTCTAAAAAGTTATCCGGAGAAAAGAAATGTTTATGTGATGAGCTTGCGGAGAACATGGAAAATCAATTGTTGGAATGGCTCCAGGAAGAGGCTGAAAAACTTCCGGAAGAACCCTTTCCGATAGCGCTTGACTGGTTTAACGGACGCAGATATCCCGACACGGATGACTATCAGATGGGGTCAATTTCACAATTGTCTCTGGGGGCAAATGCTCCTCATGTTTATCGGGGACTTGTCTTTGGAGCAGTATGTGGTCTCAGGAGACTGGTTGATGGTTTTGAAAAAGCCGGATTAGAAATCAGGGAAATCATAGCAGTGGGGGGAATTGCCAGAAAGTCTTCTTATATAATGCAGATGATGGCAAGTGTGCTCGAAAAGAATGTGAAGATTCCGGATACAGACCAGATTTGTGCATTGGGGGCCGCAATTAATGCTGCAGTTGCTGCCGGACAGTATCCGGATATAGAGACAGCGTTAAGATATATGGCGGCGAAGCCTTTCAGAGAGTTTACACCGGACGCTGAAAAATGTAATATATATAGACAACAGTATGAAAAGTATCGGACCCTGGCGGATATGGATGGGGATTATAGGTAAAAAGATGAAATAAATTATAAAAATATCTGTCCTGCAATTTGCAGGACAGAAAAAGCATTATGGCCGTTAAGGAGTCTTTTTTTGAGCAGAGACCTGGCTATATTGATATGACTGTGTGTATGGTCGGTAAGGAATGTTTTCCGGTGAATTCTGCTCCTGGGAGGAATCCGGGATCTGGCCGGTCCCGTGTTCGAAAGACGGATTCGGGCGCTGCGTATACGGAGCCTCTGACGGGGATATCTGTGCGGGCGGTTCCTGCTGCCTGTGTGCCTGCGGATGAGGTCTGCGCACTACATCAGACTGCAAATCCTGCGCTTGCTGCTGCGTATATTCATTCTGCAGAACAGGTTCCGCAGAGCACTGAGACGGCTGCCAGTCCGGAGCTGCCTGCGTCTGCATATCCTGCGGAGAGAAAGCGGTATATTCCTGCGTTTGCTGCCAGCTCTGTGCTCTCTGTGTATGCCCGCTTTGCGGAGCTGGTTCAGCATATCCCTGGACCTGCTGCCAGCCCTGCGCTGCCTGCGTACGTCCGTCTGGCGGCATGGGGGCTGTATAACTCTGCCGGGGCTGCCATGATGGCGGAACAGTTGTCTGCTGCCGCACCGGCGGGATGGGAGGTTCCTGCCATGCCTGATCGGAATACGCATGTCGCTGCGGTTCCTGCCACGTCTGCCCGGAATATGCATGTCGCTGCGGTTCCTGCCACGTCTGTTCGGAATGTGTTTGTTTCCGCGTCTCCTTCTGCTTTTTCTTTTTGCGTGGGCGGAAGATGGTCTTTCTGCCGGTCCACCCAACGATTCTCACCAGTATGATTCCCCAGAAAACGCCAAAGCTGTCGATCGCAACATCACGCACGGAAGGACCGCGCCCCTCCACGAACGACTGATGATATTCATCCCCGCAGGCAAAGCCCACACAGATGATCCCGGCCAGAAGCATCAGCCAGATGCCGTGTACTCCGTATACATATAAAGGAAACGATACCGCGACTGCCAGTGCGAAATATTCTGTCATATGCGCCAGTTTCCGCACCAGACCGTGTATCCGGTAAACCCAGGTATCAATCTCCCAGTCCGCCATGTCTGCGTTCAGCGTCTGATCCACGGTTTCTACTATTTTATAACTGACCTTATAGCTGAGCTGTGAGGATACCTCGCCAGGCTGAGCTGAAAAACTGTAAATCATATACATCAGAAGCAGGGCGGGTACAAACGAAAAGGGTTTCAGTAAAGTTCTTATCATTGAAGTACCTCCTGTAATTTGTTTCTTGAATGAATGTCATAATACCACGCCTGTTTTCGAATGTCCATCATTTTAATAAAAATATAAGAAGAAAAATATGAGAAAAATCTCCTTGACATCGGAAACAGAACTATGTATACTAATTTCGTGCGCGGAAGGACGTATGTCTTTTGGTGCGCAAAATTGAGCGTTATTCGAGACAGGATAACCGGCAACCACAACCCACAGGGAATAATACAGGAGGTAAAAGGAATGCCAACATTTAACCAGTTAGTAAGAAAAGGCAGAGAGACATCTACAAAGAAGTCTACTGCACCGGCTCTCCAGAAGGGTTTTAACTCTCTGAAGAAAAAGAGCACCGATGTATCTGCACCGCAGAAGAGAGGTGTTTGCACAGCGGTTAAGACAACGACTCCTAAGAAGCCGAACTCAGCTCTTAGAAAGATCGCCAGAGTACGTCTGTCCAACAACATCGAGGTTACCAGCTACATTCCGGGCGAAGGACACAACCTGCAGGAGCATAGCGTTGTTCTGATCCGCGGCGGACGTGTAAAGGACCTTCCGGGTACCAGATACCACATCGTGCGTGGTACGCTTGATACCGCAGGCGTTGCGAAGAGAAGACAGGCTCGTTCCAAATACGGAGCAAAGAGACCGAAAGACGCTAAGAAATAAAAAAAAGCGGAGAACAAAAACAAGCGCAAGCAAAGCGGGCATTTGTTTTTGAACGGGCTTTTTAAAGGAAATCACAAACAGAACTAGTATTTGTGCCGGGATTCTATTACCAGGTGGTTGCAGGTTAAAAATAGAAGCTATGGGCGCGAAACACATTAGAACGACACATGTGAGTACCGATGAATTAAGTATCCTCTGTAAAGGACAGCATGTTTTTCTCATTTATCCGCTGTCCCGATTCAGAAAACAATATTAAGGAGGGAAGTAACGTGCCGCGTAAAGGACATACTCAAAAAAGAGACGTATTGGCAGATCCGCTGTACAATAACAAAGTGGTTACGAAGCTTATCAATAACATTATGTTAGATGGTAAGAAGGGTATCGCACAGAAGATTGTATACGGTGCGTTCGATAGAGTGGCTGCAAAATCCGACAAGCCGGCTATCGAAGTATTTGAAGAAGCTATGAACAACATCATGCCTGTTCTGGAAGTAAAGGCGAGACGTATCGGTGGTGCTACCTACCAGGTACCGATCGAGGTAAGAGCAGACAGACGCCAGGCGCTGGCTCTTCGCTGGCTGACCATGTTCTCCCGCAAGAGAGGCGAGAAGACCATGGAAGAGAGACTGGCAAACGAGATTCTGGATGCAGCAAACAATACTGGCGCATCTGTGAAGAGAAAAGAAGATATGCATAAGATGGCAGAAGCTAACAAGGCTTTCGCTCATTACAGATTCTAATTAGGAGGAAAAACTACCTTGGCTGGAAGAGAATATCCGTTAGAGAGAACCAGAAACATTGGTATTATGGCGCATATCGATGCCGGTAAAACTACCGTGACAGAGCGTATCCTTTACTATACCGGTGTTAATTACAAGATTGGTGATACTCATGAGGGTACTGCTACCATGGACTGGATGGAGCAGGAGCAGGAAAGAGGTATTACCATCACTTCAGCCGCTACGACCTGTCACTGGACACTGCAGGAGGACTGCAAGCCGAAGCCGGGTGCTCTGGAGCATCGTATCAACATCATCGATACGCCGGGTCACGTTGACTTCACGGTAGAGGTTGAGCGTTCCCTTCGTGTACTGGATGGCGCTGTCGGCGTATTCTGTGCAAAGGGTGGTGTAGAGCCTCAGTCAGAAAACGTATGGCGTCAGGCTGACACTTATAATGTACCGAGAATGGCATTCATCAACAAGATGGATATCCTTGGTGCAAACTTCTACGGCGCCGTAGAACAGATTAAGACCAGACTGGGAAAGAATGCGATTTGCATTCAGCTCCCGATTGGCAAAGAAGACGAATTTAAAGGAATCATTGACCTGTTTGAAATGAAAGCCTACATCTATAATGATGAAAAGGGTGACGATATTTCTGTTGTCGATATTCCGGAGGATATGCAGGAAGACGCGGAGCTGTACCGCACAGAGCTTATCGAGAAGATCTGTGAGCTGGACGACGATCTGATGATGGCTTACCTGGAAGGGGAAGAGCCGTCTGTGGACGAGCTGAAAGCAGTTCTGAGAAAAGGTACCTGCGAGTGCACAGCCGTTCCGGTATGCTGCGGAAGCGCATACAGAAACAAGGGCGTTCAGAAGCTTCTGGATGCGATCATTGAGTTTATGCCGTCACCGCTGGATATCCCGTCCATTAAGGGTACGGATATGGATGGAAATGAAGTGGAGAGACATTCTTCTGATGAAGAGCCGTTCTCCGCTCTGGCATTCAAGATCATGGCAGACCCGTTTGTTGGTAAGCTGGCATTTTTCCGTGTGTATTCCGGTACGATGAACTCCGGTTCTTACGTGCTGAACTCCACGAAGGGCAAGAAGGAACGTGTAGGACGTATCCTTCAGATGCACGCAAACAAGAGAGCCGAGCTTGACAAGGTTTACTCCGGTGATATTGCGGCTGCAGTTGGATTCAAGGTAACAGGTACCGGTGATACCATCTGCGACGAGCAGCATCCGGTAATCCTGGAGTCCATGGAATTCCCGGAACCGGTTATTGAGCTGGCGATCGAGCCGAAGACAAAAGCAGGACAGGGCAAAATGGGCGAGGCTCTTGCAAAGCTTGCAGAGGAAGACCCGACCTTCCGTGCTCATACAAATCAGGAAACAGGACAGACCATCATCGCAGGTATGGGCGAGCTCCATCTGGAGATCATCGTAGACCGTCTGCTGCGTGAATTCAAGGTTGAGGCAAACGTAGGCGCACCGCAGGTTGCTTACAAGGAGACTTTCACCAAAGAGGTTACGGTTGACAGCAAATATGCGAAGCAGTCCGGTGGACGCGGACAGTATGGTCACTGTAAAGTTATCTTCACCCCGATGGATCCGAACGGCGAAGAAACCTTCAAGTTTGAATCTACCGTTGTCGGCGGCGCTATTCCGAAGGAATACATCCCGGCAGTCGGCGAAGGTATCGAGGAAGCTGCAAAGGCAGGTATCCTCGGCGGATTCCCGGTACTCGGTGTTCACGCAAACGTATACGACGGTTCCTACCATGAGGTCGACTCCTCTGAGATGGCATTCCATATCGCCGGTTCCATGGCGTTCAAGGACGCTATGAAGAAGGGCGGCGCGATCCTGCTTGAGCCGATCATGAAGGTAGAGGTAACGATGCCGGAGGAATACATGGGCGACGTTATTGGCGACATCAACTCCCGTCGCGGACGTATCGAGGGTATGGAGGATATCGGAGGCGGCAAGATGGTGCGCGGCTATGTACCGCTTGCTGAGATGTTTGGTTACTCCACAGACCTTCGTTCCAAGACACAGGGACGCGGCAACTATTCCATGTTCTTTGAGAGATATGAGCCGGTTCCGAAGTCTGTACAGGAAAAAGTACTGAGCAATAAAGGTAAATAAATGAAAAAAGGCTTGAAAATATCTATGATTTGAAATATAATCATAGATAGCCTGTTAAAAAATTAAAAACGAAAAATCTGATTTTTTTAAGGAGGACATTCAAAATGGCAAAAGCTAAATTTGAAAGAACGAAACCGCATTGTAATATCGGTACCATCGGTCACGTAGACCATGGTAAAACAACTCTGACAGCAGCTATCACAAAGGTGCTTTCTGAGAGAGTTGCA
>UMDR01023203.1_pt1 | contig 38909 bp, 38 predicted proteins | sample 1964541 | NCBI WGS metagenome assembly UMDR01 (sample SAMEA4835999, study PRJEB28245) | human gut metagenome | biome: gut microbiome; material: fecal sample | place: Denmark | collected 2008 | reverse complement strand
CCTCGTCCGTATAACGGCGGATGAGACTGGCATGCTGCGAGGTCAGCGCCGTCCCCAGGGATGCTACCGCATTGATAAATCCAGCCTGGTGCAGCGAGATCACATCCATATAGCCCTCGCACACCAGAAGCTGCTTCTTGCGCGCGGTCTTTGCAAAATTCAGCCCGTAAAGATTACGGCTCTTATCAAACACCACCGTCTCCGGGGAATTTAAATATTTCGGTTTTCCGTCGCCCATCACGCGGCCGCCAAAGCCGATCACCCTGCCGTTCACGTCCATGATCGGGAAGATGACGCGGTTCCAGAATTTATCGTACATGCCATGCTTCTCGTCCACCTGCATCAGCCCGGACTGCGCCAGCAGCTCGTCTGAGATACCCTTTCCCTTCAGATAACGGTAGAGATCGTTGCTGTATTTATTTGCATAGCCGAGTCCGAAGCGGTGAATCGTCTCATCTGAAAGCTGGCGGTCCTTCAGATACTTCATGGCATGTGCGCCGTTCTCCTGGCGGAGCTGATAGTAAAAATACTTCGCCGCCATTTTATTTAATTCCAGAATACGGCTGCGCAGGCTCTGCTCCCGCCGCATCTCCTCACTCGCCTCCTGCTCCGGAAGCTGCACGCCCGCGCGGTCAGCCAGCACCTTCATCGCTTCCGGGAAGGTATAGTGCTCGTATTCCATCAGAAACGTAAAGACATTGCCGCCCGCTCCGCAGCCAAAGCAATAATACATCTGCTTTTCCCGCGATACGGAGAAAGACGCCGATTTTTCGCTGTGAAACGGACATAGTCCAAAGTAAGAGCTGCCCTTTCTCTGCAGCCGTACATAGCCTGAGATCACATCCACAATATCATTTCTGGAGCGCACCTCTTCCACAAGATCCTCCGAGTAAAACATCGTTTTCTTCCTTTCTTTAAAGCCTCCACGCCTTCGGAATAAAGTATTCCGCATATTTCGTCATCGCATACTGGTCGGTCATGCCGGAAATGTAATCACACACCACGCGCGGCACGCTCTGCCCGCCTCTTGTCACCATCTCCTGGTATTCCAGCGGCAGCACCTCCAGGTGCTTTTCATAATATTCGTACAGGGCAGCGATCATATTCTCCGCCTTGGTCTCCTCTCCCTTTGCAGCCGGGTTCGTATACACGCTCTTAAACATGAATTTGCGGATATTCTTCATTGCCTGCTCCACCTCCGGCGACTGGCAGATATCCGGTTTTCCCTGGCTGTTGCTCACGATATCGTGGATCATCGTGTTCAGCCGCTCCTTGATGGTGCTGCCGAGCACCTGACGGTATTCCAGCGGGATCTCCTCCTCGCGCAGGATGCCCGCGCGCTCCGCGTCATCAATATCGTGGTTGATATAAGCGATCTTATCCGAGAGACGCACAACCTTCCCCTCCAGCGTAGAAGGATTCCCGCTCGTACGGTGATTGCGGATGCCGTCCCGCACCTCCCAGGTGAGGTTTAGTCCCCTGCCCTTTTTCTCCAGCAGCTCCACCACGCGGATGCTCTGCTCGCTGTGGATAAATCCGTCCGGGCAGACACGGTTCAGCACGCGCTCCCCGGCGTGGCCGAACGGCGTGTGTCCGAGGTCGTGCCCCATCGCGATCGCTTCCGTCAGATTTTCGTTCAGGCGCAGCGCCTGCGCGATCGTGCGCGCGATCTGCGACACCTCCAGCGTGTGCGTCAGACGGTCGCGGTAGTGGTCGCCCTGCGGATTCAGAAAGACCTGCGTCTTATGCTTTAACCTTCGGAACGATTTGCAATGCAGAATGCGGTCGCGGTCACGCTGGTAGACCGGCCGTATATCACACTGTGCCTCTTCCCGGTCTCTTCCGCGCGTATTTCTGCTCAGACTCGCGTATTCACTTAAAAACTCCTCTTCCCTGTTTTCCGCCATCTCCCGGATGTTCATAGACTTCCCCTCCCTTGCTGAAATTCCATTTTTCAAAAATTCCGGTCCTCACAATGCTCTTTTCGCCCCCTGCCTTCACGGCTTCAGATGCCCGGTCACGGTGTATCCGTCGTCTGTTACCTTCACTGTGATCGCGCCCAAAAGATCGGTGCGCGCCGCCAGACTGCCGCTCTCGTCGAGCCGCTTTAGCAGCTGGGCGTGCGGATGCCCGTAGGAATTGTTTTCCCCGCAGGAGATTACCGCGATCTCCGGTTTTGTCATCTCCAGAAAAAGCTCCGGCGTGGAATTCTTTGAGCCGTGATGCGCCGCCTTCAGCACATCCACATCGCCAAGGCTTCCCTCCTGCAGAAGCGCCTTCTCGCCGGTTCCTTCCACATCTCCCGTAAACAGGGCTTTGAAGGAACCGACGCTCACCTCGGCGACCACCGAAGAGGCGTTGCCGTTTTCATAAGCGCTCCCCCGCTGCGGCGCAAGAATCCGCACCGTCATATCTCCGGCGTTTATGATATCGCCTTTTCCCACAAAGCGCACCGGGATTTCCTGTTTTTTTGCCAGAGACAAAAGCTGCTCTGCTATCTCGTTTTCTTCTCCCGCATCCGGCAGCAGCAGCGTCCCGACGGTGATCCCCGCCGCATTGCGTCCGTCAAGTCCGCGCTCGTACCCCTCCAGCATCTCCAGAAGCGCGCTCACATGATCTTTGTCATAGTGGGAGATCAGCCAGTAATCCACCCTGGCGATGCCGCTGCTTTTCAGAAACGGCTCCACACAGTTTTCGGCTAACTTACTTTCGCTGCTGCTTCCGCCGTCAATCATCCAGACAGAATGATCCCGGTTCCGGATACAGCAGCCGTCTCCCTGCCCCACATCCAGAAACGTCATCGAAAAGGCGTGCGGCTCTCCGGCAAAAAATACTCCTGTTAATAGTATAAATGCAATGCCACACTTTATCAAATCCATTTTTTCTGTTTTCATAAAAAATTCATGATTTTTCCGTCCGTTTTCAAATTTTTTGCAGAAAAACATCGCCGAAAACAGAACCGCATAGTAAGCGGCTATTTTCACCGGCTGCGGCTGCCCCGTCACAATCCCCGCGAACGGCAAAAGACGCAGCTTTCCACACGCAAATGCAATGCCCTTCAGCAGATAATGAGCGGGCGCCAGCACAAAGCTTCCAAGCTCCCGGTTAAGAGCAGCGCCGGCGATCCCCGCCATGCCAAAGCCCAGCACAAAGGGCATCAGCGGCAGCACACAGATATTCAGAAGCACATTATATAATGGAAACTGATAGTAAAAATATGCCGTCACCGGAAGCGTCATGATCTGAACTCCCATGCTCATGCCAAGCGTCGTCCCCTTTAAAAGACGGCTCCGGAAGGTTTGCGCAAACAAAATGCCGCCCACCGCGCCAAAGGACAAAAGAAATCCCGCCTGGTGCAGCGCCCTGGCTCTGCAGAGCAATATCGCCGCGGCGGAAACCGCCAGGCTGGTAGCGGGATCTGCCGTGCGCCCCGTCACCTGCGACAGAAGGAAAATGCCAAACATCAGCACCGCCCGCACTGCCGAGACCGGATATCCGGTCATGCAGGCATACGCCGCCATTACCACGCCGCATATTGCTGCAGAGCCGGTAAAGGAAACGCGCAGTCTCCGCAGCGCCCCAAACAGCGCCATGCCGGTCATGGAAACATGCAGCCCTGAAATCGCAAGCAAATGTAAAATCCCGGTATCCGCATACAGGTCTTTTATTTTCTCGTCCAGGATTCCCTTGTCGCCGAGCAGCATCGCAGACAGCACGCCCGCGTCGGTATCCTCCCCGGCATCCTCCAAAAGTCCCCTTGCATATCGACGAAATTCAGAAATCGCGTTTCGCACCGGATAGATACCGGTATCCCGCTGCAAAATTTCTGCTCTCCGCAAAAGTATTTCGACGCCCATATCCGCATAGTATGCTTTTGCGTCAAAGCCGCCCGGATTTCTCTGCTCCTTCGGATAAGTGCAGACACCGGAAACACGCACACGATTTCCGATTTTAACTTCCTGCGCCCGCTTTAAATATACGATCATTCTGTTTTCATATTCACTGGTTTTCTGCGAAGAATCCGCAGCCTGTGATTCAATGGAAATGTCTTTCAGATAAATTCTCTGACTTTCTTGTTTAAATTCCTGTCTGTAAACTGTGCCGCTTACCGAAAGATCCGCGCCCTCCGGCGCCGGGGAGACAGACGTATTCTGCGTCTCTCCCCGGAAAACGCCGGAAAATGCAAACCACAAAAGAAGCAGACAGCAGATACAGCATAGATGCCTCTCCCGCATTCGTCTCTCCTTTTCTTTTGCCTTCCTGCAGCTTCCTTCAGCGTCGGAAACTGCCGCGTTTTTGTATTTACAGCCCGACCGAGGGCTTCCCGTCCTGTTCCAGCTCCGCCTCTGTGCTCTCCACAGTCTCGATCAGCTCGCTGTTCCGATGGAACGGTCCCGACAGATTCAGACTTTCCTTGTACAGCACGTTCGACTGTCCCTCCACCTGGAACTGTACGCGCTCCACGTCCAGCATATCGCAGAGACTGTCTACGATCGCGTAGATCGTTACCTCCGGAAGAAGCGCTTCATCCCCGCGCACGTTCAGGAACTCCTTGCTCAGGTTCAGCGTGCAGAGGTTGCCCTCCACCGAAACGCTGAGCACGCGCACATCCTCCGGCAGTATCGGCAGAAGCTGCGTATTCATCGGTCCCTTCAAAAGCTGCTCCATCACGACCCGCTCCAGCGTAGTATTGCTGGAATAATGGACATTGCGGACTTCTCTGACGATTTTATTGCCGTCCTTATTGGAAAAATACAGAGAAAGCGCCGCATACCGGTAAGAATTTGTTCCAACCAGCTGATTGATAAACATACTGCCCGTCATCGCTCCCACCGGCTCACCGGAAATATCCCGCAGCACATCATTTCCAATATGGAATACCACGGTACGGATTTCCTTCACCTGCGTCATCGTCATGACAACTCCCGCGCGCAGAAGGATCTCGCTTGCGTTATCAAGCTCCTCATAGGTGTCGTTGAAAGTAACGGTGAGCTGTCCGTCCGACAGGGAGCTGCCGGTAATCTCTACCCCCGACGTAAGCAGACTGGTATGCTCTGCCGACACTGAAGGCGACGCAAGCTTTTCCAGAAGCTCTGCCGCAATCTCTTCCGTATCCTCTGCCTGTGGATGATAGCTCTCCGAAGAAAGCTCCGTGCGCTCCAGGTTTGTATAATAAATCTGGTATCCGGAATTATCCGTTCCCGCTTTCGTGCAGCCCGACATGCCGATCAGCAGGATCACAATCAAAAAACTGAAAAAAATCTTTTTCATCGCTGCCTCCCGACTACTCCGAATAGAGCAGCGGAACGCGCACGGTAAACGTCGTTCCGTTCCCCTCTTCGCTGTATACTTTAATTACGCCGCGATGCATCAGGATCGCATTTCTCGCAATCGCAAGCCCAAGCCCGGTACCGCCGATCTCTCTGGAATGCGATTTGTCCACCCGGTAAAAACGCTCGAAAATATGCTCCTGATCCGCCTGCGGGATGCCGATTCCGTTATCCTCCACCTTCACATAAAAATATTTGTGATCCGTGTTGATCGACAGGTGAACCCAGCCGCCCTCCCGGTTGTACTTTACAGCATTTTCCACGAGGTTTGACAGCGCAAGCGTCAGCTTTGTCTCATCCACCTCCGCGATCACCGGTTTATAGCTGTCAAACACCAGCTCAATATTCCGCTTTGCCGCGATCGGACGCAGACGCTTCAGGATCAGCTCGATCAGCTCGTTGATATTTGTGGACTGGATATTGACGTCGGATGCTCTGCGGTCCATCTTTACAAGCGAAAGCAGATCGTTGATGATCTTGTTTTCACGCTCGATCTCCTCTGCGATATCCTGCAGAAATTCCTTGTAAAGCTCCGCCGGCACATCCTCCTGCATCAGCAGGGAATCCGCCAGTACCTTCATTGAGGTGATCGGCGTTTTCAGCTCATGAGAGACATTCGACACAAATTCCTGGCGCGAATCGTCCAGCGTCTTCATTCTGCCGAGCATACGGTTATACGCTTCCGAGAGCACCTGCGTTTCCGTGTAATCCACCAGCGTGAGATCGTCCTCCAGAAATCCGCCGCTGATTCCCTCCAGCGCCTGCGTCACCTTGCCAAACGGCTTTACCAGAATGCTAGACGCATACAGCGCCGCCACCAGGACCGCAGCAATTAAACCCACCTGCAGGATCGATACCTGTCTGCTGAGTTCTTCCTTACTTTCCATGATATCTGCCGTCTCGGAGCTGACGATCAGCGCCCCGACGACCTGCTTCGTGACCGCCTCCTGGATCGGGATCGCCAGCTCGACAAAACGGCTCGACGAATCGCGCGTAAGACTGACCTCCCCGCGGAAGCATTTGATCACCTCCTCGGATACGAGATATTTCCCGACATCCAGGCTATAGGTATCCTCAATAATCTCAAACTCCCGGTTCGCCACCACCAGGCGTCCGTTGTACAGCTTCGCGAGCTGCTCCATCTCCGTCGCAAAACCGCCGATATCCAGATTCAGATTGGTAACAGCGGTGCCCATACGGTCGGCGAGATTCTGACTCTGATTCTGCAGCATCCTGCCCCGCTGGATCAATGACTGCTCCTCATACCGTTCCAGAATGTTCATCTTCATCAGCAGGATCGGAATGATGCCGACCAGACAGACGATCAGAAAAATGCGCAGTCTGAGGCTTTTCAGCAGACGGACGACTCCGGTTTTTTGAAAAATTGACTTCAGTTTGTTTTTCATAGCTTTCCTTTAGTGCTGAAAATAGTAACCTACGCCCCATTTTGTATGTACGTACTTCGGTTCGCTGGGATTTGTCTCAATTTTCTCGCGAAGTCTCCGAATATGGACGTCAACCGTACGCACGTCACCCGGATATTCATACCCCCACACGGTATCCAGCAGGTTCTCGCGGCTGTACACCTTGTTCGGATTAAATACCAGAAGCTCCAGGACGTCAAATTCCTTTGCCGTCAGATTGATCTCTTTTCCTGCGATGGTCACTCTTCTGCTCTCGCAGTCCAGAACCAGATCGCCCACCTGCACGACCCTGCTCTTGCTCTCGGCAGCGGCAGGTTTTCCGGTGCGGCGCATGATCGCCTTGAGACGCGCCTTTACCTCCAGAATGTTGAACGGCTTTGTGATATAGTCGTCCGCCCCGTACTCAAGTCCCATAATTTTATCCATATCGTCGCCCTTTGCGGTCAGCATGACGATGGGAACGCTGGAGAACTCCCGGATCTGCTGGCACACGGAAAGACCGTCCACCTTCGGCAGCATAAGATCAAGAAGTATGATATCGTATTCCTTATTTTTTGCCATCTGAAGTGCTTCTTCCCCGTCGTATGCGCAGTCCACCTCCATGCCGTCCTGCTCCAGACTGAAACGGATTCCCTTCACAATTAATTTCTCATCATCTACTACCAAAACCTGCTTTGCCATTTGCCTCTCCTTTACCTCACTGCTATCTCATCTTTTATCTTCTGAAAAGTGGCTTCCTTGATGCCGCTTACATTCATAATTTCTTCCGTCGACTGAAAGGCGCCGTTTGCCTCGCGGTACGCAATGATATCCCTTGCGCGCGACTCTCCGATACCGCTCAGGGTACAGAGCTGCGCGATATCTGCGGTGTTAATATTTACCTTCACCGCCACTGCGCTGCTCTCCTGCCCGGAAGAGACGCCGGTCACGCTCTGCTCCAAAGCAGAAATACCCTGCTGCGCGGCTTCCTCCTGTGTATACACATAGATCTTTGCCGCGTCCGCAAGAAGCGCCGCCTGGTTCAGTGACGCCAGATCTGCGTTTTCCAGCAGACCGCCTGCAGCCTCCACCGCATCACAGACGCGCATTCCCTCTTCCAGCTCGTAAACGCCCGGTCGCTGCACCGCTCCGCAGATATCAACAAAAATTTTCTGCGACTGTGTTTCCATGACATCCTGCTCCTGAAACGCCTCCGCGCCGCCTGTCTCCGATCCAGCCTCCTCTGCGGCGGTTTCATCCTGCTCCGTATAGGATTCCCAGACTACCTGCGGCTGCTTTCTTTCGCAGCCCGCGCAGCACGAAAGCACGAGCGCACCGATCAGTCCCGTATAAATTCTTTTTCTCAACTGCATACTCTCCTTTGCCCAAAGACAGCGGAGTTCCCCTTATGCATTACCTATTTTAACGGAAATCTGCGGGAATTACAATAGCATTTTTAGAGTTTTGTAATGTTTTTATAACTCAAATGTAATAATTCCTGCGATCGCGATCAGCATCCCGATCAGCTTGCGCACAGAAAATGCCGTCTTTTCCATACCGAAAATTCCAAAAAGCTCGATCAGCCACGCCACCGCGAGCTGGGCGATCACGATCAGCATCGCCGATTTTGCCGGACCGAGCATACTCATGCTTTTCACCACCGTGACCGTGATAAACGCGCCGATAACACCGCCAAGCAGCGTGTATTTGTGCGGCACCTGCGCAAGCGCGCCGAAGCTGCTGCGGTCCGTGATCAGCCAGGCCGCAAGACAGACAATGAGCGCCGAAAACTGCACAAACGAGGTCGACACCCACAGGCTTGTGTTTTTTGTGACATCCGTGTTAAAGACTCCCTGCACGCTCATCAATGCACCCGATAAGAGTGCGATCAGAATTCCAAACATAATAAAACTCCTTTTCTCAGATAAATATCATAGCTTTCCGATACCGGAATCTGCGGTATCTTCCAGGATAGTATCTGCAAAAAAGGAGTTTGTATGTATTATGCTCCAAATTCCGGCTAATCACAGGAAAAAGTGACGTCCACGTTTTTCCTGTTAATTCAGCGCTGCCGCAAGCTTCTCTGCCATCTCATCGACATGCTTTTTTTCGATGATAAGCGGCGGCACAAGTCGGAGTACGTCGCTGCCCGCGGAAATTACGATCAGCCCCTGAGCGAGCGCCGCGTTGACCACCTCGCCGACTTTCTTTCCGTTTCCGATTACCACGCCCTGCATCAGACCCATGCCGCGGCGCGCCAGCAGGCAGTCATATTTTTCTATCAGCTCATCGAGTTTTTGTTCCAGATAAGGCGCGACCTCGCGCACATGCCCGACGATATCCTGCTCTTCGAAAATTTCCAGCACCTTCGCCGCTGCCGCGCACGCAAAGGGGTTGCCGCCATAGGTCGTCCCGTGGTCGCCCGGAACCAGCGAATTTGCCGCCGCCTTTTCGCCGAGAAGGAACGCGCCCACCGGCACGCCGCATCCGAGCGCTTTTGCGCTTGTCATGATATCCGGCTTGACGCCGTACGCCTGCCATGCGAACATTTCACCGCAGCGCCCCATACCGCACTGGATCTCATCGAGGATCATCAAAAGATCATGCTCATCGCACAGCGCGCGCACACCCTCCAAAAATTCCTTTTTGACCGGATAGATGCCGCCCTCTCCCTGCACTGTCTCAAGAAGGATCGCACAGGTTTTTTCGTTGATCTGCGCCTTTACGCTCTCCAGATCATTGAAATCGGCAAAGCGCACGCCGTCCATCAACGGCTTAAACGCCTCCTGGTAGTGCGGGTTGCCTGTCACGGAGAGCGCGCCGACGCTCCTTCCGTGGAAGGAATGGTTCATCGCGATGATCTCATAGCCCGGCTTGCCGCCCTTTAAGAAGGCATATTTGCGCGCCGCCTTGATCGCGCCCTCGATCGCCTCCGTGCCGCTGTTCGTAAAGAATACCTTACTCATACCGCTCACCCTGATCAGCTTCTCTGCGGCATCGCCGAGCGGCACATTGTAAAACAAATTCGACGTATGGATCAGTTTATCGATCTGACCCTTCAGCGCCTCGTCGAAACCCGGATAGTGATAGCCAAGCCCCATCACGGCAATGCCCGCCGCAAAATCGAGATATTCCTTTCCGTCCGTATCCTTTAAATAAACGCCCTGTCCTGACTCAAACACCACCGGAAAACGGTTGTAGGTGTGCAGCACGTAATTTTCAGTCTGTTCCATATAGCTATTCATGATAATACCTCTTTTCTGTGTCGCTAATGATTGCCGTGCCGACGCCGCGGTCTGTAAAGAATTCCAGCAGCAGGCAATGCTCAATGCGTCCGTCCAGAATGTGGACGCGGGAAACGCCCGCCTTCATCGCCTCGATACAGTTCTGCAGCTTCGGCAGCATTCCGCCGCCTGCCATGCCGCTTGCCAGAAATTCCTCTGCCTCCGGGATCGTCATTTCGGAGATCAGTGAGGATTTATCAAGCGGATTGCGGTAAACGCCCTCGATATCCGTGAGGAACGCCAGCTTTGAGGCGCCCATCGCCGAGGCGATCGCACACGCCGCATCATCCGCATTGATATTGTAGGAATGGTAGGCGTCGTCGGAGCCGATCGGACAGATCACCGGCACAAAGTCATCGTTTAAAAGCTTTTCCAGAAGCTCGGTGTTGACCTCCTTAATCTCCCCGACATATCCGATGTCCTGCCCCTTTGAGAGCTTTTTATCTACCTTTAGCAAAGTGCCGTCCTTGCCGCTGATGCCGACCGCATGGACGCCGAGCTTTTCCATCATGGAGACAAGTCCTTTATTGATCTTGTTCAGCACCATCTCGGCAATCTCCATCGTCTCTTTATCCGTGACGCGCAGTCCGTTCACAAACCGTGTCTCAAGCCCTGCCTTATTCACCCACTTTGTGATCTCCTTGCCGCCGCCATGCACGATGATCGGGCGGAAGCCGACCAGCTTTAAGAGCGCCACATCGCGGATCACGCTTTTTTTCAGTTCATGATCCACCATTGCGCTGCCGCCGTATTTGACAACCATTATTTTTCCGTGAAAACGCTGTATGTAAGGCAATGCCTCATTTAATACCTGGGCTTTCTGCAGCCAGTTCTCCATTGATTCCATTTTCTGTCTGATATCCTTTCTTTTTGCTTTGACCGTTGCCGCGATATTTACGCCGCGTCAGCATAAGTGACATGTGCAAAATCCTTATGAGCGATAGTCCGCGTTAATCTTCACATAATCATATGTGAGGTCACAGCCCCACGCTGTCGCCTCGGCATCCCCCATCTTCACATCGGCGATCACAATAACCTCCTCCTCGGAGAGAATCTTCGTCGCCTGCTCCTCGCTGTAGTCGAGCGCCACGCCGTTCTCGATGATCTTCATGCTTCCCGCTGCGCTCTCAAATGTAAGATCGACTTTTTCCGGGTCAAACTGCGCCCCGGAATAGCCCATCGCGCAGAGGATTCTTCCCCAGTTGGCGTCGTGTCCGTAGATCGCCGCCTTGGTGAGGCTGGAGGTGATCACCGATTTACTTAACGTCACCGCCTGCTCTTTCGACTCCGCATGGATGACCTTTACGGTAAACAGCGCCGTAGCGCCCTCGCCGTCGCCAGCCATCTTACGTGCAAGACAGGTATTTACAAAATTTAATGCACGCAAAAAGGTGTGATAGTCCTCATTTTCTTCTGTGATCTCTGCGTTTCCCGCCAGACCGTTCGCGAGCAGCAGCACGGTGTCGTTCGTGGAGGTATCGCCGTCCACTGAAATCATATTGTAGGTATCCTTAATGTCCGCACTGAGCGCCTTCTGCAGCATTTCTTTGGAGATTGCCGCGTCCGTCGTCACAAAGCTGAGCATGGTACACATATTCGGATGGATCATGCCGGAGCCCTTGCACATGCCGCCGAGCGTCACTTCTTTGCCGCCGAGCGTAAACTGCACGGCAATCTCCTTTTTCACCGTGTCCGTCGTCATGATCGCCTTTGCAGCCTCCGTTCCTTTTTCCAGAGAGCCATCCTTCGTCTCCGCCAGCACCTTCACGCCCGCCCTGATGCGGTCCATCGGGAGCTGCATTCCGATGACGCCGGTGGAGCCGACCAGTACCGCTTCTTTCGCTATGCCAAGCGCTTCTGCGGCAGCCTCCGCCGTCTCCAGGCAGTACTGATATCCTTCCGCTCCTGTGCAGGCGTTGGCGATGCCGCTGTTCACGACTACCGCCTGCGCATATTCTGCATGCTTCACCACTTCCATATCCCACTTCACCGGAGCCGCCTTTACGATGTTTGTCGTAAACGTGCCCGCCGCATGACACGGCACTGTGCTGTAGATCAGCGCCATATCCGTCCTGTCCTTATATTTGATCGCCGCCGCTGTCGCCGCCGCCTCAAAGCCCTTCGCTGCCGTTACACCGCCCTCAATCTGCCTCATTTTTCCATCTCCTCCTAAATTTTTCCGTCACCGGTTAAATGCCGTAATATTCTCCTCGTTCAACACAAAATCATAGTAATTTAAATCTTCCCGCTTCGTCCAGCCGATCTCCTTCCAGAACGCATTTCCGATATCATTCTGGGTGAACGCAATCAGCGAGACTTTATTAATCTTTTCCTTTTTCAGCGCTTCCATCGCAAATACAACCATCGCTTTGCCGATTCCCTGCTTGCGGAAATCGGGATGAACGCACACATGATAGAGACAGCCGCGTCTGCCGTCGTGACCGCAGAGGATGCTTCCGATAATCTGACCGTCCCGCTCCGCCACCACGCTGCAGCCCGGATTCCGGTTCAGGAACCGCTCAATCCCCTCGCGGGAATCGTCCACGCTGCGGATGCCAAATCCGCTGATCTGCATCCAGAGCGCGTGTACCTGCGTAAAATCATCGATCGTCATGCTGCGTATCTTATCCTGCTGTTTCATATTTTTCTCACCTTTTCTGCTTTCTCTACTGTTCACTCCGTTCACAGCCACTTTCGCAAACCCATTTAAAACGCGTTCCCATGTTCCATTTTTTTTTGGGGGGACAGAGCATCCTGTTTCCATCGACGCTCTCCGGAATAATCGGCAGCTTTCGCTTTCAGGCGTCCTACGGGAACATCGGCGCAAGCTCCAGCCCCATGCTCTCCGGCAGCCCGAACATCAGATTCATGTTCTGCACTGCCTGCCCTGCAGCGCCCTTAACCAGATTGTCCATCGCGCCCATCATGATCAGGCGGTTCGTTCTGGCGTCGACAACAACGTTCACATCCACATAGTTGCTGCCCTCCACCCACTTTGTCTGCGGGCAGACGCCCTCGTCGAGGACACGGACAAATTTTTCCTTCTCATAATATTTCTGATACAGAGACTTCGCCTCTGCATAAGTGACATCCTTTTTCAGCGAAGCATACGCCGTGATCAGAATGCCGCGGTTCATCGGCACCAGATGCGGGGTGAAGTTTAAAGTCACCGGCTGCCCTGCCGCATAACCAAGCTGCTCCTCGATCTCCGGTGTGTGACGGTGATTCGCCACGCCATATGCCTTGATATTTTCGTTTACCTCACAGTAGAGGTTATCCACCTTCGCCCCTCTTCCAGCCCCGGAGGTGCCGGATTTCGCGTCGATGATCAGCGTCGCCGGATCGATCAGCCCCTCCTTCACAGCCGGATAAACAGACAGTGTGCTGCAGGTCGGGTAGCATCCCGGATTCGCCAGAAGGCGCGCTCCCTTAATCTGCTCCCGGTTAATCTCGCACAGCCCGTAGACCGCTTCCTTTATAAACTGCGGCGACTTGTGCTCGATGCCGTACCATTTTTCATAGACGGCAACATCCTTGATGCGGTAATCCGCGCTCAGGTCGATCACCTTGGCCTGCGATAAGATTTTCTCCGACAGCAGCGATGCCAAAAAGCCCTGCGGCGTCGCTGTGAAAATGACATCCACTTCTTCCGCAAGCTTTTCCAGATTGTCATCCCTGCAGACGTCCTCCACGATCTCAAACATGTTGCGGTACACGTCCGCGTACTTTTTATCTATGTAGCTTCTGGAGCCGTACCACTTTATCTCAGCCTCTTTATGTCCCATCAAAAGGCGCACCAGCTCGCCTCCCGCGTATCCCGTCGCTCCGATGATTCCTGCTTTTATCATATTATTCTCTCCTGCATTTCTTTATAGTAATGTTGGTGATACCATACGGATGTTCCGAGCTTCACATTCCCGTAAACTTCAGATTTTCCGTGCTTTATCATACGCGCTTTTCGCAGATATTGCAAGTGCATTCTGCGCGGAACTACTCTGCCTGGCAGCGCTGTGCGCCCGTCCTTCTGCACTTCTTCCCGTGCGCCTTGCATAACTATACAATATTTTTGCATATTATGCAAGCATTTTTTATATTGCTCTTTGCAGTTTCCTCCCCACATACGCACTTTCCGCGTCTTTAAGGCTCCGGTTTCACTCCTTACAGAGCCAGGATTGCCTGTGCATGTTCCCTGTTGCATAATTATAAATTTTTTTGAATTTATGCTTGCATATTTTCCGGATATGATGTATAGTAGGTTCTGTTAAAAACACAGCTTTGATTTTTGAAAATTTTGAGGAGGATACTATTATGAAGGAAAAAGTAATTCTGGCGTATTCAGGCGGACTTGATACTACTGCGCTGATCCCGTGGCTGAAGGAAACCTTTGATTACGAAGTAATCTGCTGCTGCATCAACTGCGGACAGGGCAACGAGCTGGACGGTCTGGAGGAGCGTGCAAAATTATCCGGCGCTTCCAAATTATATATTGAAGACATTATTGACGAATTCTGCGACGATTTTATCATGCCGTGCGTGAAGGCAGGCGCTGTCTATGAGCACAAATATCTGCTCGGCACCTCGATGGCGCGTCCGGTGATCGCAAAGCGTCTGGTAGAGATCGCCCGCAAGGAGGGCGCTACCACGATCTGCCATGGCGCAACCGGAAAAGGAAATGACCAGATCCGTTTTGAGCTTAGCATCAAGGCTCTTGCACCGGATCTGAAGATCGTTGCTCCGTGGCGCATGACGGACGTCTGGACCATGCAGTCCCGTGAGGATGAGATCGAATACTGCCGCCAGCACGGCATCGACCTTCCGTTCGACGCAAGCCACAGCTACAGCCGTGACCGCAACCTCTGGCACATCAGCCATGAGGGACTGGAGCTGGAGGATCCGGCAAACGAGCCGAACTACGACCATATGCTGGTACTCGGCGTTACCCCGGAGAAGGCGCCGGATGAGGGCGAATACGTGACCATGACCTTTGAGGCTGGTGTTCCGAAGACGCTGAACGGCAAGGCGATGAAGGTATCCGAGATCATCACAGAGCTGAACGCGCTCGGCGGAAAGCACGGCATCGGTATCGTGGATATCGTGGAGAACCGTGTAGTCGGCATGAAATCACGCGGAGTTTATGAGACACCGGGCGGCACCATTCTGATGGAGGCGCACGATCAGCTTGAGGAGCTGATTCTCGACCGTGAGACTTTAGAGACAAAGAAAAAGCTGGGCAGCCAGTTTGCTCAGATCGTATATGAAGGAAAATGGTTTACACCGCTGCGCGAGGCAATCCAGGCATTCGTGGACGTCACACAGCAGTATGTGACCGGCGAAGTGAAATTCAAACTGTACAAGGGCAACATCATCAAGGCAGGCACCACCTCTCCGTACAGCCTGTACAATGAATCGCTCGCTTCCTTCACGACCGGCGATCTCTACGATCACCACGACGCAAGCGGCTTTATCACCCTGTTTGGCCTGCCGCTGAAGGTGCGCGCAATGAAAATGGCTGAAGTAGAAAAAAATAAATAAACGCCTATAGGTGTGAAAAGGGCTGCAGTGAAATGCGATAAGTGCATTTCGCCGCAGCCTTCTTTTTGTTTTATCGTATCCTATTCTTTTCTTCTCAAAAGATCGTACCGTTCCGCCATCCCGGACAGGCGCACGTCTAACTTCTGCTGCGGATGCGGAGCGCTCTCCATAGATACGCCCTCCTCATCGGCAATGGAAAGAACCGTCGCCAGTACATTTCTTCCGTCCGGCTTCATGATCTCGATCTCCTCGCCGACGGAGAACTTGTTGCGCTGCTCGATGCGGCAGGCTCCGTCCTGCACCTCCTCCACAATGCCGAGATAGGTGTATTCCTTCACATAGGTATTGTTGTCGTAAATCTGCGTGCTCTCATCCGGCTTCCCGTAGAAAAAGCCGGTGGTGAACTGCCGATAGGTACAGCTCGCGATCTGCTGCCGGTACCACGGCATATTTTCCTCATATTTCGCCGGAGACTCCAGATAATCGTCGATCGCCTTCCGGTAGGTCCGCGCCACAGTCGCCACATAGAGCGCCGTTTTCATCCGCCCTTCTATCTTAAAGCTGTCGATCCCGGCTTCCATCAGATCGGGAATATGCCCGATCATGCAGAGATCTTTGGAATTAAAGATGTAGGTTCCACGCTCATTCTCGTAAACCGGCAGGTACTGTCCGGGGCGTGTCTCCTCCACGACTGCATATTTCCAGCGGCACGGATGCGTGCAGGCTCCCTGGTTGGCGTCCCGCCCGGTAAAGTAATTGCTTAAAAGGCATCTTCCGGAATAGGAGATGCACATCGCGCCATGCACAAAGGTCTCGATCTCCAGCTCCTCCGGAATATTTGCACGCAGCTCCCTGATCTCCTTTAAAGAAAGCTCCCGCGCGGACACCACGCGCTTAGCCCCCAGCTCATGCCAGAAGCGATATGTCTCATAGTTCGTGTTGTTTGCCTGCGTGCTGATATGGATCTCAATCTCCGGACAGACGCGCTTCGCGATCCGGAAAACACCCGGATCGGCGATGATGAGCGCATCCGGGCGGATCTCCTTCAGTTCTTTAAAATATTCCTCCACCCCGGCAAGATCGTAATTATGTGCCAGAATATTCGCCGTCACATATACTTTTACGCCGTGTTCATGTGCGAACGCAATGCCTGCGCGCATCTCTTCCATCGAAAAATTTTTCGCCTTAGCGCGAAGCCCGAAAGCTTCCCCGCCGATATACACGGCGTCCGCTCCGAAAATGACGGCGGTTTTCAGCACCTCAAGGCTGCTCGCCGGAATTAAAAGCTCTGGTTTTCTCATACTGCTCCTCATCTTATCTTCACACTCACTGCCGCCCCGTCCCCGACCGGGACGATGGACGTCAATAGCCGCTCATTGTGCTTCAATTCATACAGATATTCCCGCATCCGCTTGTAGATCGTCCGGTTGCGGCGCTCCACCACAAAATGCGACTCGATCAGATCGCCCTCCTGCAGCACATTGTCCGACACCAGAATCCCCTCCGGCTCCAGCAGACGCAGCACCTCCGGCAGAAAATAAATGTACTGCCCCTTCGCGGCGTCCATAAAAATAAAATCAAAAGAGCCTTCCAGCTCTTTTAATATCTCCATCGCGTCTCCCTCCAGCAGGGTAACGCGCCCATTAAGACCTGCGCGCGCAAAATTTTCCTTCGCCTGCGGGATCCGCTTCTCATATTTTTCAATCGTTGTGACCGTCGTCTCCGGCGGCGTATTCTCGCACATCAGAATCGCGGAAAATCCGATCGCCGTGCCCACCTCCAGGATGCGCGCCGGGCGCTTCATCCGCAGCAGCACCTTCAGAAAGCTCTGCATCTGGCGCCGGACGATCGGCACGCCGTCGCTTTTCGCCTGCTGCTCCAGCGTCTCCAGAAACTCGCTGTTTCCGGTATCCAGAGAATCCAGATAAGCGGTCATTCGTTCTTCTACAATCATCCGTTATCCTCATTTTCTGACAAATCATCTTCATTTCCGGTGATGACCGCAAGCATCTCTTCGGCATTCTGCGATGTGTTCAGCACATAATTGCCCGCTTTGAGCTGCCCGTGATATTTGGAAAGACGCTCCTGTACACGGAATACCTTTTCATCCCGGATCAGTCCCTTTGCCTCCAAAAGCTTTGCCACCTGGCCGATGCTGCTGCCCTCCGGGATCACCACCGCAACGTCCCTGCCCGGCGGATCGGACACCGTCGCGTTATCATAAATGCTGTGTCCGAAATAGTAGGCGTACTCCCCGAGGTGATAAATTCCCACGGCGATCACCACCGCCAGAAGCACCTTCACCAAAAACAGTAAAATACCGGTCAGTATCCGTCTGGTCTGCATAAGTCTCCTCCTCTCTACGAGCGGATTCCCTGTGCAACTTCGTCCAGATCAAGATCCAGCGCCTCCGTCAGACCTGCCGCCACCTTCTGGAGCATCCTGCAGACTGCAAGCTCACTGTTTAAATACTCATTCACCAGCGGATCCTTGCGGAACTGCGCATGCTCCATATTAAATTCCTGCACCCGGTCATACAGCGTCTCGACATCGCCCTCATACTGCAGGCGGTAAACCTGTGTCCGGTATGCGTCAATCTGCTTTTTCAGCTCCGGCATACCGGACAGCTTCGTTTTCGCCCTGCAAAACGCGCGGTACTCCGGGCTGTCCTGAATGACGCGTATCAGCGCCTTTGTATAAATCTCTACATTATCCTGCATAGCCGCTCCCTGTCAGACTTCCATAATAATCGGAAGGATCATCGGACTTCTCTTTGTTTTTTTCCATATAAAGTTATTCAGCTCATCGCGGATGGTATTCTTGATCTTGCTCCAGTCAGAAATATGCTTAGCCGCACAGTAATCAAGCGCCTCCTCGATCACCTGACGGGCCTCGCCCATCAGATCCTCCGATTCACGCACATAAACAAATCCGCGCGAGACGATATCCGGTCCGGCAAGCACCTGGTTGGTATATCGCTCCAGTGTGAGAACCACGATCACAATGCCGTCCTCTGCGAGATGCTGACGGTCGCGCAGCACGATGTTTCCAACGTCGCCGACGCCAAGACCATCCACCAGGATCGCGCCTGTCTGTACCTCTCCGGTAATCTTTGCCGGCTCTTCCTCATCCAGCTCCAGAACCTGTCCGCTCTTCATGATAAAAATGCGGTCCTTCGGAATGCCAAGGCTCTGCGCGAGCTGCGCATGGGCCTTTAAGTGGCGGTATTCTCCGTGCACCGGGATCGCATATTTCGGATGTACCAGCGAATAAATCAACTTGATCTCCTCCTGGCAGGCGTGTCCGGAAACGTGCGTATCCTGGAAAATGACGTCGGCTCCCTTTGCCGAAAGCTCGTTGATGACCTTCGAGACGGCTTTCTCATTGCCGGGGATCGGGTGCGAGCTGAAAATAACGGTATCGCCCGGCTTGATAGACACCTTGCGGTGCATATCGGACGCCATACGCGAAAGCGCCGCCATCGACTCGCCCTGGCTTCCCGTGGTGATCAGAACCATCTGCTCATCCGGATAATTTTTCATCTGCTCGATGTCGATCAGCGTGTAATCCGGGATATTCAGATAGCCAAGCTCGGCAGCCGTGGAGATGATGCTAACCATGCTTCTGCCCTCAACCACTACCTTACGGCCATACTTATATGCAGAATTGATGATCTGCTGCACGCGGTCCACATTGGACGCAAACGTGGCGATAATGATGCGCGTGTTGCGGTGCTCCGCAAAAATGTTGTCAAAGGTTCTGCCAACCGTGCGCTCGGACATCGTAAAGCCTGTGCGCTCCGCATTGGTGCTGTCGCACATCAGGGCAAGCACGCCCTTCTTTCCGATCTCCGCAAAGCGCTGCAGATCGATCGCATCGCCGAATACCGGCGTGTAGTCCACCTTAAAGTCTCCCGTGTGGACAACGATTCCCGCCGGAGAATAGATTGCAAGCGCCGCCGCATCCACGATGCTGTGATTTGTCTTGATAAACTCAATGCGGAACAGCCCCAGATTGATGGACTGCCCGTGCTTCACGACCTTGCGCTTGGTTGTTTTCATCAAATTGTGCTCGGTAAATTTATTCTCAATGATGCCCATCGTCAGCTTGGTGGCATAGATCGGCACGTTGATGTCCCTGATGATATACGGGAGCGCGCCGATATGATCCTCATGACCGTGGGTGATAACAAAGCCCTTCACTTTGTCGATATTGTCTTTCAGATAGGTGACGTCCGGAATCACCAGGTCGATTCCGAGCATGTCGTCCTCCGGAAAGGACAGACCGCAGTCCACCACAATAATACTGTCTTCGAACTCAAAGGCAGTTATGTTCATTCCGATCTGCTCCAGACCGCCGAGCGGAATGATCCTCAATTTGGAATTGTTAATATTTTTCAGAAAAATTCTCCTTTCTTTTTACAGCGTAATATCAACGTCCTCCAGCATTTCACTGAAAACCCTGGATATTGCCGCTAATTCATTATCATCTTCTACGATCTCATAAATTGCTTCCTGCTCGCCGTCTTCCGACAAATCCTTCAGAATCAATGCTTCTGCGTCGTCTTCCTCGGAATCGGTGACCAGTATATAGTTTGTTCCATTTATTCTCGTCTGTTCCAACACAAAAAATTCCACAGATTCCTCCGAATCTGCAAGCTGAAATAAAAGTTTTTCCATAGGTTCGTTCTCCGTGTGTCTTTTTTGCTTATTCCGCGCTGCCGTCCGCCGCTTTCATGGAAGCACAATCCAAATAGCCCTGCAGGATATACACGGCTGCCAGCTTATCCACATATTTTTTCCGCTCCTCGCGGCGCACTTTTCCCTCCATCAGCGTACGGTTCGCCTCCACCGTCGTCAGACGTTCGTCCCACATGACGACCGGAAGCCCTGTCCTGCGCTCCAGCATCTCTTTAAATGCCAGAGATTTTTCTGCGCGTTCCCCAATCGTGTTGTTCATATTTTTCGGAAAGCCAAGCACGATCCTTCCGACATGGTATTCTTCGATCAACGCCTCGATCCTCGCACATGTCTGCCGGAGTTTATTTTCAGACGTTCTTCGGATGATCTCGATCCCCTGGGCAGTGATCAGCAGCTCGTCGCTGATCGCCACGCCCACCGTTTTAGAGCCGAAATCAAGCCCCATGATCCTGGTTCTGTTTTCTGCCGTCATGAGCGGTTCCTGATATATTCGCGCAAAAGCTCTTCCACCAGCTCATCGCGCTCCACCTTCATGATCATGGCGCGTGCATTGTTGTGACTTGTAATATAAGTGGGATCGCCCGACATAATGTAGCCGACGATCTGGTTCACCGGATTGTAGCCCTTCTCCACCATGGCATTGTATACGGCGTCCAGCGTATCCTTTACGCTCACTTCTGTATCAAGATTCATTCGAAAATACTGTGTGTTACTGATTCTTCCCATTTTTCCACGTCCTTAATAAACATCCTTTTGCTCTATTCTACATCAGAGTCTCACAAAATACAATCACAAATTTTATTTCTGAGATCCTGCCCCTCATTCGGAACCGTTACCGAAATGTATTCCCGCGTATGCCCGCAGTAGTATTCCCTGCCGTCTCTTTGCGTTTTTTCCTCAAACAAAACCTGCACCTGTCTGCCCTTAAAGCGCGCCTCATACGCTGCCATATTCCTGCGGTTCAGCTCCTGCAGCACCTGGCTTCGCTCACTTTTCGTTTCCTCCGGAATCTGGTTTTCCATCGCGGCAGCTCTGGTTCCCCTGCGTCTGGAATACTTAAAAATATGCGTCTCATAAAATTTCACCTTTTCCAGGAAGGCGACCGTCTGAGAAAATTCCTCCTCCGTCTCCCCCGGAAAGCCAACGATCACATCGGTCGTCAGCGCCGGATCATCAAACACACTGCGCAGAAGCACGCATTTTTCGTAATATTCCTCCGCCGTATAGTGACGGTTCATGCGCTTTAGTGTCGCATCGCACCCGCTCTGCAGGGACAGGTGAAAATGCGGACAGATTTTCGGCAGCCTGCTGATCTTTTGCGCAAATTCCTCCGTAATGATGCGCGGTTCCAGTGAGCCAAGCCGGATGCGCCGGATGCCGTCCACCTCATGCACCGCCTCAATGAGCTGCAATAGGCCAACGCCGTCGTTTTTTTCCTTCCCATAGGAACTTAAATGGATCCCGGTCAGCACGACCTCCTGATAGCCGTTTTCTGCAAGCGTCCGCACTTCGTCAAGCACATCGCCCAGATCGCGGCTACGGATACGCCCTCTGGCATACGGAATAATGCAGTAGCTGCAGAACTGGTTGCAGCCGTCCTGCACCTTGATATAGGCACGCGTGTGTTCCGCCGTTTTGGCAATGGAAAGCGTCTCATATTCCGGCGCATGTGCAACATCCAGCAGATGACACGCCTCACGCGACTGCTCGTATTCCTCCAGGATATCTGCAAGCTCCTTCTTGCGGTTATTTCCAATTACAATGTCCACCGCTTCATCCGCTGCAAGCTCCTCCCCCGCCGCCTGCGCGTAGCAGCCAGCCGCCACCACGATCGCCTGCGGGTTTAATTTCTTCGCCCGGTGCAGCATCTGCCGCGACTTACGGTCTGCAATATTTGTGACGGTGCAGGTATTGATAATATAAACATCCGCCGGTGAGTCGAACGGCACGATCTCATAGCCGCGTTTTTCAAGCATCTGCTGCATCGCCTCTGTCTCGTATGCGTTTACTTTGCAGCCCAGATTATGAAATGCTACTTTTTTCTTTTTCATCTTGACTTTTTCCTTTCCAAAAGGTAAGATAAAATTGATTAAACAATAAAGGGAGGTCTTTCGCAATGAAGACAGTACAGATTTCTTTAAATTCGATCGACAAGGTAAAATCCTTCGTAAACGACATCACAAAATTCGATTATGATTTCGACCTTGTATCCGGCAGGTACGTTATCGATGCGAAGTCCATCATGGGCATCTTTAGTCTTGACTTATCAAAACCGATCGAATTAAACATCCATGCAGAAGACGATATTGAAACCGTTCTGGCTGCCCTGAAGCCCTACATCATCAGTTAATCTCCGGTTCCACCGGACAGATGCCTCCCTCGCGGGAGGTTTTTTTGTGATGAAAGACGCCAACCCGCATGCATGAAGCAATTCGCGGGCTTTCACTGCAAGACTTTTAAAGAAGACGGTGTCGTATGTCTATCGCAGACAATAGGAAGATTTTGCAGATTTTGCGAGCATAGCGACAGCTTTCGAAGCTTGTCTGAGCCTGCGCGGCAGGCGAGTTTGCGAAGAAAGCTGTCAGATAGGCGGCGCAGCAAAATCAAAAAATCAACATGTCTGCGATAGACATATGGCAACCGGCTTTCCCCATAAAACCTGTCTGACAGACATTGCGCCGCCCGCTTCTTATTCCACCCAGATCTTCTCTGTCGTCTCAATCGCCGTCTTTACAAGCTCGTCTATTTTTTCCGAGAGCTTTCCTTCTGACCGCCGGATGATGTTGAGGTTTGGCTTGGTGACGGGGTGCTTTGCCACGAAGATCGTGCAGCAGTCCTCAAAGGGCTGGATGGACGTCTCGTATGCGCCGATTTTTAAGGATACATCGACAATCTCCTGCTTGTCGAAGCCGATAAGCGGACGATAGACCGGCAGCGTACACACCTCATTTGTCGCCGCGAGGCTCTGCATGGTCTGGCTTGCCACCTGACCAATGCTCTCTCCTGTGATCAGACCGAGAGAGCCGGTCTCTTTCGCAAAATGCTCGGCAATGCGCATCATATAACGGCGCATGATGATCGTCAGCTCCTCATGCGGACACTGCTCGTAAATGTAAAGCTGGATATCAGTAAAGTTTACGACATGCAGCATGATCGGGCCGCTGTAATGCGATACGATCCTTGCAAGGTCGATCACCTTCTGTTTTGCACGCTCGCTCGTGTAGGGCGGCGCATGGAAATAAACCGCGTCGATCTTCACGCCGCGCTTGGAGATCATATAACCGGCAACCGGACTGTCGATGCCGCCGGACAACAGCAGCATAGCCTTGCCGTTCGTTCCCACCGGCATCCCACCTGCTCCCGGGATAATGCGGGAATAGATATAGATTTTTTCACGGATTTCCACAGACAGCATGATCTGCGGAGCATGGACGTCCACATGCATGTCCGGGAAAGCCTGCAGGATCCGCTCGCCGAGATCAGCGTTGATTTCCATGGAATTGCGCGGATAATTTTTTCTTGCACGCCTTGCGTCCACCTTGAAGGTCTGATTTTTCTGCGGATACATCTCTCCCATATAAGAAACAACCGTCTCCGCCAGCGCATCGAAGCCCTCATCCTCCGTCACGATAACCGGGCAGATGCCGACCACGCCAAATACATGCTGCAGCGCCTCCACCGTCTCCTCGAAATCGTATGCACCCAGGCAGTCCACATAGATGCGCCCCTGTTCTCTGCGCACCTCAAACTCGCCCTCCGCTTTTTTCAGTGCATGACGGATCTGCTTCACCAACGCCTCCTCAAAGAGATAGCGATTCTTGCCCTTGATACCGATCTCTCCGTATTTGATCAAAAATGTTTTAAATGTCATAGTCTCCTCCCGCATATCGTGCGTTAACGTCTGGTAAATCTGCGCAGCAAGGGCAGCAGTTCCCGAAGCTGCTCCAGACAGTAATCAATTTCCTCTTCCGTTGTAAAGACGCTGAAGCTGAAGCGCACCGTTGATTCCAGCAGGCTGTTTTCCAGCTTCATCTCTTTCAGCACTGTACTTACCGGCAGCTTTTTGTTCGACGAGCACGCAGAACCGGACGACACGCAGATGCCGCGCTCCTCCAGCGCATGCAGCAGCACCTCGCTGCGCACTCCGCGAAAGCTCACGCTGACAATATGCGGCGCGCCCACGTTCTCTGCAGCCGCACACTGACCGTTTTGCATATTTGCCGCCTGCCCCTGCACGATGGCATCCGGCAGCTCTGCGATTCCGCGCAGGAACCGCTCCTTTAATGCCGCAAGATGGCTGACCTTTTCCTCAAAACCGCTGTACGCCTCTTTTGCGGCAAGCCCCAGGCCCGCCGCTCCCGGCACATTATCCGTCCCGGAGCGCATTCCTTTCTGCTGTCCGCCGCCAAGGATCAGCGGTTTAATCTTTACCTTTTCTCCGATATATAAAAAGCCGGTTCCCTTCGGTCCGTGGATCTTGTGACCGCTCACTGAGAGCAGATCAATACCGATCCGCTTCGGATAGATGCGGTATTTGCCGTATGCCTGAATGGCATCCACGTGGAAGAGCGTCTGCGGATTGTGTTCCTTCACTATTTTTGCAGCCTCTTCTACCGGCTCCTTTGTTCCCACTTCATTATTAATATACATGATCGAGACAAGGATCGTCTCCTTTTTCAGCGCCGCGCGCAAGTCATCAAGACGAATGCAGCCCTGCCCGTCCACCGGCAGATATGTGATCTCAAAGCCAAGCTCCTGCAGGTACGCCATCGGCTGCAGCACCGCGGCGTGTTCCACGGCGGTCGTAATAATATGATTGCCGGCGCGCTTATTTGCAAGCGCCGCGCCAATGAGCGCCCAGTTATCCGACTCTGTCCCGCCGGATGTAAAATAAATCTCTTTTTCCGATACCTTTAAGGTGCGCGCGATCTCCTCCCGCGCTTCACGCAGATATCGCTCCGCCTGCACGCCCTTCGTATGCTTCGAGGAGGGATTTCCAAAATCCTCCGTCATTGTTTTCACGACGATATCCTTCACGCTGTCCAGGCACTTTGTCGTCGCCGAATTATCCAGATATGCTTCCATAGTTTCTCCCGTCTATCGCTCCAGCACATAGCCAAGCATTGCCAGCGCTGCAAGTCCCGCCGTCTCCGTGCGCAGAATACGTTTTCCAAGCGTCACGCGCGCAAAGCCCGCCTGCTCTGCCTGCAGGACCTCCGCTTCCTCAAAGCCGCCCTCCGGACCGATAAAGACCGCCGCCGACTGTCCCGGCTGCAGCCCCGCAAAAAGCGCCCGCGTCTTATCCATTCCGCCCGCAAGCTCGTAGGGGATCAGCTTCAGATCCATCTCCCCCGCATATTCCAGCGCCTGCGCAAAGCTCACCGGCTCCTTCACCTGCGGCACGATCATGCGCCCCGACTGCTTCGCCGCGCCTTCCGAAATCGCCCTCCAGCGCGCGCAGCGCGTCTTTTCTTTCTTTGCATCCAGCTTTACCACCGTGCGCTTCGTCACCACCGGAACGATCTCACACGCGCCAAGCTCGACCGCCTTCTGCACGATCCAGTCCATTTTATCACTTTTAGGCAGTCCCTGAAAGAGACAGATTCTGACCGGAAGCTCAACCTCCGCATCGCTGACACTCTCAATGGCTGCCCATATTTGATCCTTCTCCACAGACATGATGCGGCAGCTATACAGACGGCTGCTCTGTCCGTCACTCACCGTAAGCCGCTCCCCCACGTCCATGCGAAGTACATTTCTGATATGATTTACGTCACTGCCCGTCAGACAGACCATATCTTCCGTAATCTGCGCGGGCTCTGCAAAAAAATGATGCATTGCTAACCGTTCTTTCTGGCTGTCACCGACACCCACTCTCCCTGGCGCGTCACCTCCACCAGAGACAGTCCTGCCTTCTGCACAGCCTCCACCACTACCTCTTCCTTCACATCAAGGATACCGGAGGTGATGTATACCGCGCCCGGCTTCATCTGTGCTGTGATCACCGGCGTTAATGCCACCAGCACATCCGCCAGAATATTCGCAACCACGATATCATACTTCTCATAACCTGCCGCATCCTGCACAGTCTTATCGTCAATGATATTGCCGAGTACCATCTCCATCGCTTCCGTCGGGATCGCGTTTGCCTCCAGATTCTCCGCAACCGTGGAAGCCGCACACGGATCAAGATCCGTTCCCAGCGCATGCTTTGCGCCCAGCTTCAGCGCAGCGATCGACAAAATACCGCTGCCGGTGCCGACGTCCAGAAGCTCCGTATCCGGCGTCACATATTTTTTGAGCTGGCGCAGACAGAGTTGCGTCGTCTCGTGCATACCGGTGCCGAACGCCGTACCCGGATCGATGTGGATGATCATTTTATTCTTATCCTCTTCCTTTACTTCCTCCCATGAGGGGATGATGAGGATGTCGTCCACGTAAAACTGATGGAAATACTGCTTCCAGTTATTGATCCAGTCCTTATCCTCCGTCTCACTCTCGGTGATCGTGCCCTCGCCGATATCCATAAACATGCGCAGATCGTCAAGCTCTTCTTTTACCCTTGCAAGAAGCGCTTCGCGGTCCGCACCCTCCTCGATATAAAAGCTTAAATAAGCAACGCCGTCGTCCGGCGCGCCCTCCGGCAGGATATCCACAAACATCTGCTGCTTGTCGGATTCCGTCAGCGGCACCTTATCTTCAATCTCAACGCCCTCAACGCCTGCGTCCGCCAGAGAGGAAATTACAATTTCCTCCGCCTCAGACAGCGTCTTCAGGGTAAACTTGTGATATTTCATCGTTTAGTCCTCAAATGTCTCTTTTAATTTGTCCATGAAGCCTTTTTTCTTCGGCTTCTCCTTCTCCGGCTCCGTTTTGCTCTCCGGCTGTCCAAGCGAGCGGTCTGTCGCCGCGTCAAACGCCTTCAGCGCCTCCTTCGCCTCATTATTCAGCTTCGTCGGCACCTGTACCACCAGAGTAACATACTGGTCGCCGCGCACAGCCTTATTGCGCAGGGACGGCACGCCCTTGCCCTTTAAGCGGATCTTGGTGTCGGTCTGTGTGCCCGGCTTTACATTGTAGAGCACATCGCCATCGATCGTGCTGATCTTCACATCTCCGCCAAGCGCTGCCTGTGCAAAGGTGATCGGCGCTGTGGAGAAAATATTCATATCCTGTCTCTGGAAGATCGGGTGACGCTGCACCACAACTTCTACCAGAAGATCGCCGCGCGGACCGCCGTTTTTACCCGGTTCCCCCTTGCCTGCAATGCGCACGCTCTGTCCGTCGTCGATGCCCGCCGGGATCGTGACCTTGATGGTCTTTCTGCTGGAAGTATACCCGGTGCCGGAGCACGCCGCGCATTTCTCGCGGATGATCTTTCCACTGCCGCCGCAGTCCGGACAGGTCGTCACATTCTGCACCATACCGAACAGGGACTGCTGTGTCATCACTACCTGACCTCTGCCGCCGCACTTCGGGCAGGTCTCCGGACTGGTTCCCGGCTTCGCACCGGTTCCGTGACAGATCGTACATTCATCCTTCAGGCTCAGCTCAAGCTGCTTCTCACAGCCGAATACCGCCTCCTGGAAGGTGATGCGCACAGAAGCGCGCAGATTTGCGCCGCGCATCGGTCCGTTGCTTGTGCGCCGTCTGCTTCCGCTGCCAAACAGATCGCCAAAAATATCACCGAAGATATCGCCCATATCGGCGCTGTTGAAATCAAATCCACCGAATCCGCTGCCACCGGCTCCGCCCTGTTCAAATGCCGCATGGCCAAACTGATCATACTGACGGCGCTTCTCCGGATCAGACAGCACGGCATATGCCTCCGACGCCTCTTTAAATTTCTTTTCCGCCTCCTTATCGCCCGGATTCATATCCGGATGATATTTCTTTGCAAGCTGTCTGTATGCTTTTTTTAATGCTGCCTCGTCTGCATTCTTATCCACACCGAGGACTTCATAATAATCTCTCTTCGTCTCTGCCATTTTTTCTCACCTGCTTCTATCATTCATTCTGCACTCTGAATTCCCGCCTGTGCCCGGAATATACCTTGTGATGCAGAAAAACAAAAGGTTTTTCTGTACCGCAAGATACCCGGGCCCGCATTGCCGCCCGGCGAAGGCTTTCGTCTTCTGCCGCTGATCGGCGCCGCGGGTACCGGGCGTTGTTTCTTTCATTAAAAATCTATTTCCTGCTCACGATGCCCGCGGATCTTTTCCGCGCCGCACCCGGCATCCTTCATTTTACACTTCTTTGTAGTCCGCGTCAATAACATCATCATCCGGCTGCGTGTAATTTTCCTGCTGTGCGCCGCCCATATCCGGACCTGCGCCCGCAGCGCCTGCGCCTGCTGCTCCTGCCGCGCCCTGTGCCTGCTCGTAAACCTTTGCAAACAGCTTCTGTGCGCTCTCCATCAGCTTTTCCTTTGCCGCTTTGATCTCTGCAACCTGCGCGTCCGTCATTTCCTCCGGATTGGAGTTCTCGATCAGACTCTTCAGCGCTGTAAGATCCGCCTGTACAGCCGTCTTATCTGCGCCGTCCAGCTTGTCGCCGACCTCTTCCATTGCCTTCTCGGTCTGGAATACCATTGCGTCAGCGTCGTTTCTGGTGTCGATCGCTTCCTTGCGCTTCTTATCCTGCGCTTCGAACTCAGCAGCCTCTTTTACCGCCTTCTCGATATCCGCATCCGACATGTTGGAACCGGACGTGATCGTGATGTGCTGCTCCTTGCCGGTGCCAAGATCCTTTGCAGATACGTTTACGATACCGTTTGCATCGATATCGAAGGTAACCTCGATCTGCGGAACGCCGCGTCTTGCAGGCGGGATCCCATCCAGACGGAACTGTCCGAGAGACTTGTTATCTTTTGCGAACTGTCTCTCACCCTGTACGACATGAATATCAACTGCCGTCTGGTTATCCGCCGCTGTGGAGAATACCTGGCTCTTCTTTGTCGGGATCGTTGTGTTGCGCTCGATCAGTCTGGTTGCCACGCCGCCCATGGTCTCAATGGAGAGGGAAAGCGGAGTAACATCCAGCAGCAGGATATCGCCTGCACCGGCGTCGCCTGCCAGCTTACCGCCCTGGATAGCCGCGCCGATCGCCACACACTCATCCGGGTTCAGCGTCTTGCTCGCCTCATGTCCCGTAAGCGCTTTTACCTTATCCTGTACAGCCGGAATACGTGTGGAACCACCTACCAGCAGCACCTTGCCAAGCTCGGAAGCCGTGATACCGGCATCCTTCAGTGCGTTCTGCACCGGAATGGTCGTTCTTTCCACAAGGTCATGTGTCAGCTCGTCAAATTTTGCACGGGACAGCGTCATATCAAAATGCTTCGGTCCCTCTGCGGTTGCCGTGATGAACGGCAGGTTAATATTTGTGGTGGTTGCGGAGGACAGCTCCTTCTTTGCCTTCTCTGCAGCCTCTTTCAGTCTCTGGAGTGCCATCTTGTCAACGGACAGGTCAACGCCCTCCGCCTTCTTAAATTCAGCGATCATGTAGTCAGTGATCTTCTGGTCAAAATCGTCGCCGCCCAGACGGTTGTCGCCGTTTGTTGCAAGTACCTCGATAACGCCGTCGCCGATCTCGATGATAGATACATCGAAGGTACCGCCGCCAAGGTCGTATACCATGATCTTCTGCTCTTTCTCGTTGTCAAGACCGTATGCAAGCGCTGCCGCCGTCGGCTCGTTGATGATACGCTTTACATCCAGACCGGCAATCTTGCCCGCATCCTTTGTTGCCTGACGCTGTGCGTCGTTGAAATATGCCGGAACCGTGATAACCGCCTCTGTTACCTTCTCGCCAAGGTAATTCTCTGCATCCGCCTTCAGTTTCTGAAGGATCATTGCGGAAATCTCCTGCGGCGTGTAATTCTTGCCGTCGATGCTTACCTTGTAATCAGTTCCCATATGTCTCTTAATAGAAGAGATCGTCTTGTCTGCGTTGGTAACCGCCTGACGTTTTGCCGGCTCGCCTACCAGACGCTCGCCTGTCTTGGAGAATGCCACAACGGACGGTGTGGTTCTTGCTCCCTCTGTATTTGTGATAACGGTTGGCTTACCGCCTTCCATAACTGCTACGCAGCTGTTTGTTGTACCTAAGTCAATACCAATAATCTTGCTCATAATAATTTCCTCCTGCTCCTGTAATATTTAATTTTGTTTAGTTTGCTACTTTTACCATGCTGTGTCTTACAACCTGGTCTTTGTAGGTATAGCCTTTTAAAAACTCCTCAGTGATCGTGTTCTCCGCAGTTTCTTCCTCCTCCACATGCATCACTGCATTGTGGAAATCCGGGTTAAACTCACATCCGACTGCCTCGATCGGCTTGACGCCGAGCTTATCAAGCATTTCCGTCATCTGCCGGTAAACCTTGTTCATCCCGTCCACAAAAGCGTCCGTCTTTGCTTCCTCCGGGACTGCCGCCAGTCCGCGCTCGAAATTGTCTACGATCGGCAGGAGCTGTTCGATCACGCTCTTCGCACCCATCTCAAACATTTTCGATTTTTCCTTCTCGGAACGTTTGCGGAAATTTTCAAATTCCGCCATCTGACGTTTCACCCGATCCTGCAGCTCCTCGATCTGCGTATCCTTTTTGTCTTTCTTACTTTCTTTCTGTGACGTTTCTCTGTCTGCCTCCTCTGCAGGTTCCGAAGCTTCCTGCTGCGCGCAAGTCTCTTCCGTTTCCGGTTTTTCCTCCTTCTGCGCTTCGTTTTCTATCGCTTCGTCCATGTCTTTCTCCATGTTTTCTTCTGCCACTGTAACCGCCTGCCTTTCTGTATATTCTGATCTATCGTCAATCCCGCTCGAATATCGTATCCAGCTGGGATTTTAAGGTTTTTAAGGAATCGACCACCTTTTCATAATCCATCCGCTTCGGTCCGATAATCCCGATCGTTCCCTGAACACCCTCGCCCAGTTCATACGTTGCCGTGACTACACTGCAGTCGCGCATCTTCCGTATGGGCGCTTCGTTTCCGATATACACCTGAATGCCGGTACTGTTTTCTTCCTCCAGCGACTCGTTGATCAGATTTGCCAGCTCCTTCTTATCTTCAAAGGCACTGATCAGCTCGCTCGCCCGCTCGCTGTCGCTCAGCTCCGGATACTTGAAAATGTTAGTGGCGCCGCTTGTATAGATCTCCATATCGTCTTCCATCTGGATCGCTTCCGCGACTGCATCAAGCACCTGGCTGACGACCTCGCTGTGGATGCCGGCCTGCTCCTTCATCCGGGTGATCATCGCAAGATTGATCTCCTCCAGCGCAAGCCCATTGAGACTTGTGTTCAGCAGGATGTTCAGCTTCAGCACCATCTCATTGTCCAGTCCGTGCCGGAAGTGAAGCATCTTGTTTTTTACAATGTTTCCTTCCGTGACGACCACTGCCAGGAGCTGTTCCTCACTGATGGCTGAAAGCTGAATAAACTTCAGCTTCGTCGTGTGGTAGCGCGGCGCGGTGATCATGGTCGCGTAGTTGGTGTTGTTCGCCAGCACCCGAACCACCTGCTTCAGTATCAGCTCCATCTTATCCTGCTTCTGGATCAGCAGCTCCTGCTGTTCTTTTACTTCCTGTTCCTTCTGCTCCATAAGATGATCCACATATAAGCGGTAGCCCTTGTCTGAGGGAATTCTGCCCGCCGAGGTGTGCGGCTGAATGATCAGCCCCATCTCCTCCAGGTCTGCCATTTCATTTCGAATTGTAGCGGAACTGAGGTTCAGGTCTGCGTACTTGGAGATCGTCCTGGAGCCTACCGGCTCGCCTGTCTCCAGATATGTCTGAATGATAGCGTAAAAGATTTTCCATTTTCTGTCGTCCAGCTTCATATCATCTGACTGCATCCTGCATCCTCCTTCCTGTTTTGTTAGCACTCTTTTGAATCGAGTGCTAACATCTACGGTTTTAAGATACCACTGCTGCCTGTGATTGTCAATAGCTATTTTGAAAAAATTTTGATTAACTTTTCTGTCGAATCATCCCGACTGGATATATTTGACATTTTTTGCGTTTTAAGATACACTTATGAAAAATGAATAATGAAAGGAATCCGCAATGAAGATACGAAATTTTCTTACGATTCTGTTTGCCGTTCTCGCTATTGTTGCCCTGATCGCGCTCGCCGGTCTTGCAACGATATACGTGGCAGACGATTCCAACCCTCTGCGCCAGCGGCTTGTGCAGATATTCGACCCTGACGGGGAGACTGTGGCGGTCAGCACGCCTGAGGCAGGAACAGACGCTCCGGCTGCGGAAACTGTGAAGGCACATTCCTTCATCTTTGTGGGTGACTCCCGCACCATTGGGATGCGCGATGCAGTAAACGACAACTGCACTTATATAGGAAAAGAAGGAGAAGGTTACGAATGGTTTTCCGCTGAAGGTGTCCAGGAGCTCGACGCCGTTCTTGCCGGTACCTCGGGGCAGACCGTGATTTTTAATTTCGGCGTGAACGATCCCGCAAATATCAGTCTCTACATTGATCTTTACCAATCGCTTAAAGAGACATATCCCGGCACCGCTTTTTACTATCTGTCCGTAAATCCGCTGGTAGACAACGAAGGCTTCAATACTACAAACGAAATGATTTCCTTATTTAATGCCACCATACAGAGCGCTTTTCCTGACACCTATCTGGATTGCAACAGCTACCTGAACAGCGTTGGCTTTGAGACTGTGGACGGGCTGCACTACACAGATGATTCCTACAAGATGATCCACAATTTCGTCGTGGATAAGATTGCGTAAAAAAGGTCCCGCCGCAATGTCCGGGCAAAAGTGTCCATCGCATACATCAACTGACCATCAGCCAGACACCCCGCGGACGCGAAGTGTCTGGCTGATATTTAGAATTTTTCTCTTATTTTCTGCTTTTTTCCGGCTTTATGCTGACTCCGCGGTTCATATCGCCCTGCGGATTCACCCCGAACTCATAGTCGTTGCCCGGAAGGATCATATTGAGCACAATACCTGCAATCGCTGCAATGGCAAGTGCGGTCAGCGTAATTGATGCAGCACCGATCTGGAAAGTAAGACCATTTCCAAATCCAAGCCCGCATACAAAAATAACGCCGACAATAATCAGGTTGCGCGATTTTGTTAAATCCACCTTATTTTCCACCACATTGCGGACACCGATCGCAGAAATCATACCGTAAAGCATGAAGCTGACACCGCCGATGATCGAAGCCGGCATGGTACTGATGATCGCAGATACCTTCGGAATGAAGCTGATAATAATCGCAAACACGGCTGCGATGCGAATTACCAGCGGATCGTAGACATGACTGAGCTCCAGCACTCCGGTGTTTTCACCGTAGGTGGTATTCGCAGGACCTCCGATCAATCCTGCTAATGCTGTCGCAAGTCCGTCCCCCATCAGCGTGCGGTGCAGCCCCGGCTCCGCAAGGAAGTTCTCGCCGACGGTTGCCGAAATAGCAGACATATCACCAATGTGCTCCATCATGGTCGCAATCGCAATCGGCGCCATGACGAGGATTGCCGTCAGATCGAATTTACAGAGCTGAAACGGCGGAAGCCCCACAAAGCTTGCGGACGCAATCGCTGAAAAATCAATAATCGCAGAACCGTCCGGATTCGTAATACCGCAGGCATTCATAATCACCGCTACCACGTAGGAAATCACCACTCCCATCAGGATCGGAATAATCTTAAACATTCCCTTTCCCCAGATGTTAAAGATAATAATGACCGCAAGCGCTACTAATGCCAGAAACCAGTTGGTCGATGCATTGCCGATCGCAGAAGACGCCAGACTTAAGCCAATGCAGATAATTACCGGTCCGGTTACGACCGGCGGCAGGAAACGCATCACACGTTTCACGCCTGCCAGACGGATAATCAGTGCAAGTACCAGATACAGAAGACCCGCCACTACAACGCCGCCGCAGGCATACGCAGCCTTTTCATTTGCTGCCATTCCCGCGTAAATCCCGCTGCTTAAATTTGCCACCGTAGAAAAGCCTCCGAGAAAAGCAAAGGATGACCCAAGAAATGCTGGGACCTTCATCTTCGAGCATATATGGAAAAACAGCGTCCCGAATCCGGCGCAGAATAAGGTCACAGATACGGTCAGTCCCCTGGTCAAAGGCTCCCCACAGGCACTTTGGAAATAGCTGTTCACAAGAATCGGCACCAGGATCGTCGCGCCAAACATCGCAAACATATGCTGCAATCCCAGAATTAACATTTTCGGCACACCCAATTGTTTCGCATCGCGAATTGCTTCCGTTGAATTTTTCATAATCTCCTCCTCATTTTACAGCATGTACTTCTGTCATTTCATTTTATCTCTTATGCACGGTCTAAATCACGCCATAATAATTTCAGAAATCGCATCTAAAATTTTATCATGGCATCCTCCGCAGCCCGTAGAGCAGTGTGTCACCTTCTGAACCTCATCAAACGCTTTAAGAGCATCCTCGAACCGGTTCATCTGATGCAATGCGTTCTCCACGTCAGCATAAGAAACCTGTTTACATTTACAAATCATCTCATTTGTTTTCATATCTAATCCTCCTTTCAATACACTCTGTTGACTTCTGCGTTTCTATATTATCATATATAAGCGCACAGTTTAAGTCCTTATTTTTATAATTTTCTATCCTGTTCAAAAGCCTCCCTGCTGTTCACTATAATAAAAACTCTATGTGGAAGATTGCTCAGCCACATAGAGTTTTTTCTGTTGCTTATATCTCGCTTTTTATGTCATCCCTCAGACTAAGTAAATATATCCTCGCAGACTTCTTCCGCCCGCCCAATTGTAAATACTCTGATACTTGAAGACGACATTTGATTTTGCCGTGTTCGGCATTGTGGTAGACTCTGTATAACCAGACTCTGATACATACGGAACACCGTTGATGATATTTTCTACCACCGCAATATGGGCATCTCCGGTTGACCCGTAATTGAAGATTGCCAGCGCGCCAATTTTCGGAGTAGTGCCATACTCAAATACGCCCTTTGCAACATTCTGATTGTAAATACCTACCGGATCTAGTCCGAAAATAGCCTGTACCTTCGCAATATTTCCGCCGGCCTTCGCCACAATCTCCATTGCGCGCCCGCATGCATACCAGGTACAGTTACCGAGTACATAAGTTTTTCCGTAATACGGCTTGCCCGTCGGTGCAAGACTGTTATACTTATAATAAATATTGTAGGTTGCATTATAATAGTACTTATTGGTTGCTGCCGGTCTGCCGGTCCGCGGCGTAAAGTTCGCCGGTATCGTCACCGCTCCGGTCGTATTTAAGTAATCTCCGGTATTGGTGTTAGTATTGCCGTTGCCCCCCGTCGAACCCGGAGTTGTATTGATCGCCGACTTCACGGTAACCGTACGATAGATCAGTGTGGCACTCTTTCCTGTAGCATCCGTCGCTGTCAGCTTGTACCTATAAGTACCTGCCGCCAGCCTGTTGAACAGCATCGCGTCATCCAGCTTGCTGTTCGCCACATTATAGGATGTGGTATTTGGAATTACCGTCTGTGTGTATACGATCTTATTGCTGCTGTTTATGATTGCAGCTGTAACACTGGTAAGCTTGTACGTTGAAGTAATTCTGCCGCCGATCGCATAAGATTTTCCCTGTGTAAGCGTAATATTAGCTGCCGGAACCGGATTTGTCACTTTGATCGTGCCCGTATTTGTATTTGTGTTCGTATTCGTATTTGCAGCCTTCACCGTAACGGTACGATAGATCAGCGTGGCACTTGTCCCCTGATTGTCCACTGCCGTAAGCTTGTACTTATAGGTGCCCGCCGCCAGCTTATTAAACAGCATCGCACTATCCAGCACGCTGTTTGCCACATTATAAGATGTCTTATTCGGTTTTACCGACTTGGTATAAACAGTTTTGCTGCTGCTGTTTATAATAGACGCAGTGACCTTCGAAAGCTTATATGTAGACTGCACCGTTCCGCCAATGGAATATCCGGCGCCCTTATTTATCGTAACATTTCCCGCAGGCTTCGGGTTTACCACCTTAATCTTTCCGGTTCCTGTGACTGTAAATTTCTTATTCACTACAATCGTTTTTCCGCTGGAAACCTCACAGCGTACTTTCAGATAATAAGAACCGACACTCAGCTTATTAAACTGGATATGCGGATCTGCCACCGCCAAATTAAAGGTTTTGCTCTTCGGTTTTCCAACATAGCGCTGATAACATTTTTTTCCGGCGAGATCATAGACCGTCACGCGGACTTCTTTGATTGTCTTATTACATTTAATCGTTCCCTTTAAGCTGAAATACCCGCCCTTTTTGATCGTAGTCGGCGTTTTAACACCGCTAAGCGTATACATTGTTTTTGTAGTAGCCGCCTTTGCCGATACCGGAAGCGCAAGCATTAATATCAGCATTCCAAATAAGATCCACAGCCATTTTCTTTTTTTCTGCATAACTCCTCCCCTTTTCCTATATGTAGTGATGCCACAGCCACGTCTGTCTATATTTTGTTAAATCTTTTTTACGTTTTGCAGTTTCCAGTATACTATATTTTTCCTGTGTTTGCAATAACTTTTCCCACTTTTTTAACATTTTTGTAACGACTAAAACGAAAGGTTGTATTTCCCGTGAGCATCCTCCTACCAGGCATACGCGTCCGTATCCTCTCCGGCCCCCTGCACCGTGATAATCAGCTCGTGCGGCAGGCAGGCGATAACCTCCCCGGTGCGGCTGATTTTTCCTTCATGGACGCAGATTTTGTCGGCACAGTCCGCCTCTGTCACAGAGACAGCGCCGTCCTCCACCACAATGCGGTTGTATCCCTGCTCGCTGTCGCCGAGCAAAAGCTCAGTATTTTTAGAGAGGGGCAGCCGCGCCTCCTCCATCCCGTGGGATTGGATGACCGCATAGCTGCCCTCTTTTTTCAGTAAGGTCTCCTGCACCAGAAGTCCCGCGAACGCCACAAAAATGACCAGCGCCGCAAAAATGATCGTATTTCTTTTTTTATGCATCGATTTCCTCTCATACCCACAAATTATTCCCGCAGCGCCTCATCCGTATACCGAACCTCGCCGTCTTTTAAGATAAAGATCGCCTCTGCGCCGTCCGTCCGGCGGATCAGCTCCTCCGCCTGCTCCGATCCGAGCGCCAGACAGGTCGTGCTGAGCGCATCCCCCGTCAGCGAGGAGTCGCAGATGATAGAGACGCCCTCGATGTCGCTCTCCGCCGGATAGCCGGTATCGGGATCAAGAATATGATGGTAGATCTTTCCATCCTGCTCAAAGTAACGCTCGTAAATTCCGGAGGATACCACGGTCTGATCCTCCACCTTCACGATCGACGCTGTCTCGCTGTAGCTCCCAAACGGCTTCTGAATGCCAATATTCCACTTGCTGCCATCCGGCTTGCTGCCGATCGCCAGCACATTTCCGCCAAGATTGATAAGCCCGCTGGCGACGCCCTCACCCGTCAGATATTCCTTGATCGCATCCGCCGCATAGCCCTTCACCAGCGCTCCCAGGTCGATCATGATGTCCGGACTGTCAAAAATCAGCGTGTTTCCGTCCACATGCACCCCTCCGGCATTCACCTGCGCCGCTGCCTGCGCGATCTGCTCTGCCTCTGGCACTGCCGCATCCTCGCTTTTAAAATCCCAGAGATCCGAGAGCGGAGCGATCGTGATATCAAATTTTCCGCCGGATTTTTCGTAATAATCCAGTCCGACAGAAACCAGCTCTGCGATGCCCTCCGACACCTCTACGACATCCTCTGTTCGGTGGTTCACCGCATACAGCTCGCTCTCGCTGTCTGTCCGGCTGAAAACGCGCTCAAACTGCGCGCACATATCCATGCAGTGCTGCATCAGCTCCTCACCATTTTCACCGGCATAAAAGCTGATCGTGATCACTGTGTCGAAATAAAGCATTGTCTGCTCAAATTCTTTCGGTTCCGGCTGCGCGCCGCACCCCGCAAGGAGGCACAGCGCGCCTGCCAGAACCGCTGTAAATCGTTTCTTATATCTCATATTTTAAATTCTCATACTAAGCTGCATCTGTGAAATCTTCCGATTCAGTTTCCGTTTCTTTGTTGTTACTCTCCTCTCTTACGGATAATCTTAGAGGGACACTTCTCGGCACATTTTCCGCATGCCTGACATTTTTCCTGATCGATGACCGCAACGTTGCCATTCATAGTGATCGCGCCGAACTCACACTGCTTCGTGCAGAGGCTGCATCCGATACATCCTGCCGAGCACGCCTCTTTAACCGCCTTGCCCTTATCCTGAGAATTGCACCGCACAACGTACTTCGCATCCGCCGGGATCATCACGATCAGACCGTTCGGGCAGGTCGCCGCGCATTTTCCACAGCCTACGCACTTTGAACTGTCCACCACGGCAATGCCGTTTACCACATGGATCGCGTCAAACTTACAGACCGTCACGCAGGAGCCAAAGCCCTTACAGCCCTTCACGCAGTGCTTTGCTCCCCGTCCCGGAACCACAGCTGCCGCACGGCAGTCCTTAATTCCAACGTAATTACATTTATCCAGCGCCGTGTCGCAGTCGCCGGAGCAGCGCACAAACGCTACCCTGCGCTTCACATCGGAAGCCTCCTCGCCGAGCAGTGCGCTGATCTTTGCAGCAACCGGAGCGCCGCCCACCGGACAGCCGTTCGCCGGCGCCT